>Ga0351958_1041_pt1 | contig 50552 bp, 35 predicted proteins | sample TotcelT113001L15_FD_206843 | JGI IMG/M metagenome (GOLD analysis project Ga0351958, IMG submission 206843) | Enriched cells from coal bed in the Powder River Basin, Montana, United States - Total cells T11 rep3 HSBNCT.T11.300.1.L15 ...
CGTCGAGGCTGGCGGCGTGCTGAAAGGCGAAGGGGGCAGCGGATGGTTGGGAACCGATCAGGAGTACGACGATTTTGAGTTGAAACTCGAATTCCGCCTAGGCAAGGATAGCAACTCGGGGATCTTCCTGCGTGCCTGGCCCAACGGCCAGCCTGACGGCCGAGACTTCCTGAAGATCCAGCTCCTCGACGATACGTCGCCCAAGTTCGCCGCTGTTGGCCCGACGGAGCGAACGGCATCGGTCTACCAGACGGTCGCTCCGTCGCCGCCGGTACAAGGCGCACCGGGCGAATGGCACCCCATCACGATTCGAGCCGAGGGGCCAACCGTCAAGGTCCAGTACGATGGTCAGGCGGTAATCGATGCGGACTTGAACAAGGCCGACACTGAAATCGAAGGACATCGCCGTGTGTCAGGACGTATCGGCCTGCAGGCACTCAGCGGAACGGTCGAATTCCGCAACATTGCAATTCGCCGGCTTGTCAGGCCACAGTCCGCGGCAACGTCGCCCGCACCGCCTCTGGCTATCGCCCCATTCAACGCTGCCACGGCTCGCAAGCATCAGGAGGCATGGGCGAAGTATCTCGGCGTCCCGGTCGAGATGACCAATTCAATCGGCATGAAGTTCGTGTTGATCCCGCCAGGCGAGTTCGACATGGGTTCGACGGAAGCGGAAGTCGCGAAGCTGCTGGAGGAAGAAAAAACCAAGAACTTGATTAGCTTGTACACCGAGCGTCTGCCGTCCGAGGCCCCGAAGCATAAGGTGCGAATCACAAAGCCGTTTTGGCTTGGCGTTCACGAAGTCACGCGGGGCCAGTTTCGCCGGTTTGTGGACGATCGCGGATACCAGACCGAAGCCGAGCGGGATGGCCGAGGTGGTACAGGGTTGGTCGGCGGCGAGTGGAAACGAGAACCGCGTTTCGTGTGGAATGCGGACTTGGGGTTCGAGCAAGAAGACGATCATCCGGTGGTGAACGTGAGTTGGAACGATGTGACGGCGTTCTGCGCGTGGCTGTCAGAGAAGGAAGGGGAGAAGTCCTCTTTACCGAGCGAGGCTCAGTGGGAATACGCGTGCCGAGCGGGGACCACGACGAGGTGGTATTCGGGTGACGATGAGGAGGTATTGAAGGAGCATGCGTGGTTTGATTTTAACGCCGATAAGAAGATCCATCCGGTGGGTCAGAAGTCGCCGAATGCGTGGGGTCTGTTCGACATGCATGGCAACGTCTGGGAGTGGTGCCAAGACTGGTTTGGTGACGGCTACTATGCAACGTCGCCGTTGAACGATCCCACGGGACCGTCGGGAGGCTCGTTCCGGGCGACCCGGGGCGGCTGTTCGGACGCCGACGCGTCCGGCGGCCGGGCGTCGCGCCGCGCGAGGGGCACCCTCGGCTACGGCTGGCACTATCGCGGCTTCCGCCTCGCGAGGGCAGTTTCCTTGGCGGAAGACGAAGTTGCGGCTCCACAAGAAAGCGTCGCTGAACCGCCGCAGTCCAAAGACCGCCCATCGGAGGAGCCTTCCGTGCCAGCCACGCCCTCGTCCGCGAAGCCCGCACCGCCGTGGACCCTGCCCGCTGGTGCCCCGGCCCCAGCGATTGCCCCGTTCGATGCGGCCAGGGCGAAAGAGCATCAGGAGGCTTGGGGCAAGCACCTGGGCGTGCCCGTCGAGATGGAGAATTCCATCGGCATGCGTTTTGTGCTCATCCCGCCGGGGGAATTCGACATGGGCTCGACGGAAGCAGAAGTCGCCAAACTGTTAGAGGAAGCCAAAGCCACGAACCAGCAGGATGAGTACATCAAGCGGCTGCCTGCCGAGGCCCCAAAGCACCGAGTTCGGATCACGAAGCCGTTCTGGCTTGGCGTTCACGAAGTCACGCGGGGGCAATTCCGCCGGTTTGTGGAAGATCGCGGCTACCAGACGGAAGCCGAACGGGATGGCAGAGGAGGCCACGGATTGGTCGATGGCCAGTGGAAGCAAGATCCACGTTTCGTGTGGAATCGCGATCTGGGGTTCGAGCAGGCGGACGATCATCCGGTAGTGAACGTGAGTTGGAACGATGCGACGGCGTTCTGCTCGTGGCTGTCGGAGAAGGAAGGGGAGAAGTCCTCCTTGCTGAGCGAGGCGCAGTGGGAATACGCCTGTCGGGCGGGGACCACGACGACGTGGTGTTCGGGTGACGATGAGGAGGCGTTAAAGGAGCATGGATGGTTCAAGGCCAACGCCGAACGGCAGACGCATCCTGTGGGCCAGAAGTGGCCGAACGCGTGGGGGCTGTACGACATGCACGGGAATGTGTGGGAGTGGTGTCAGGATTGGTGGGTGGAAGGGTACTACGCAACGTCGCCGCTGGACGATCCCACGGGGCCGACGGGAGGCTCGTACCGGGTGCTCCGGGGTGGCGGTTGGTACTTCGGCGCGCCCCGCTGCCGGGCGTCGGTCCGCAGCAGGTGGCTCGACCCCGTCGTCCGCGACGATGCCCTGGGCTTCCGCCTCGCGAGGGCAGTTTCCTTGCCTCAATGACAACCCTCTTCGGCGGTAGCCGACCGATGATCGAAGTTCCGAGCGGAACCACCAGGGGCGGTGGTGAACACCGTGGCGATCTGGACTTGGTTGCGTAGTGCCCCCTCTCGCCCACACGTCAGCCCTCGCCCCATAACCCGCCAGTCATTTCGTATCCGATCATCTAAGGGAGCCGGAAACCACTTTCCGGTTCCCTATAGGGAGCCGGACACCTCTCATAACCCAGAAAAGAGCCTTCCGAGACAGTGGCGTTTTTGGGGCCGATTTTGCCAGACGAGGGGTTTGGTCGGGTGTCTCTCCTGGCGAACCAGAGAGACGGGGGGCGAGACATTCGGTCGTCGTAAAGCATTGCGGGAACTGGCGTTGCAACGAAAAAAGCCGAGGCTTTTGGCCTCGGCTTCGTTTGTTAACCCCTGGGTCGCTTTTTATTTTGCGATGGGAGTTGAGGTTGAGCGAACCGGACACTCTTCGAAATTCAAACGGAGACAAAAAATGTCGCGCGCCCTCATAACCCGGAACAGGGTTACGAAAAGTCCACTGGCAGGTTATAATTCGGGGGGGCGGAACGGCACTTGTATTCGTCACGCCGGCCACGTTCAAGACGGGCGACGCCTGGATGCGGCAGCAGGCCGAGGCATTGGTGCAGCACATCCAAGACAGCGGCCTGGAGGCCGACATCTTGATGCTCGACCGCGACAACAAGTTCAGCGAGGAGTTCGACCAGACGCTGCGAGACGCTGACTTGCGGGTGCAGAAGGCGGCGTTCCGGTCGCCGAACACTGTGGCCTTCGTGGAGCGGTTCATCAAGACACTGCAGCAGGAATGCCTGGAGTAATTCATCGTGTTCGGCGAACGGCACATGAACCACCGCGTCAAAGAAATGGTCGCCGCTTACGACGATTTGCGCAATTGCTGCACGGTGCATAGCAATTGTGCGTCGTCAGGCCGACGTGACACCAGCCGCCCGGTGCCGGGAATCACGAACACGATCTACTTGCTGCACAGGGCGCCCCATTGACCACGGGGGAAGTTCGCGGGGTGAGCCAAGCAGCGACGCGAGCGGCGCACCATCCGCCGGGGTAGAGGCGGCGGCATGCTGCGAAGGACCAGACCGGAAAACGCGGAAAAAAACGCCGGCGGAGCGGAATATCCACCCCACCGGCCTCAAGAATCCGCATGTGCGACCACCAGGCGATGGCAGCGCGCTACTGCAAAACGTGCGCCACGTGTTTTCCGGCGGCTTTGCCCACGTATTCGCCGCCGAGGTAGCCACCCACACCGCCTGCTACGCCGCCAACGGCGACTCCGACGGGGGCACCGACTCCACCCGCACAGGCACCTATCGCGCCGCCGCCCAAGGCTCCCGCTTTGGCTCCTGCAATCGCTCCTCCCCAACCACCGACGAAGCCGCCTGTGTTTCCCGCATGCGAGGCAGTTCGATCTTTGGCAGAAATCCTGCCAGCACGATACTGTTGCTCGACTTGATAAGCCTCATAGCCGCGGAAGCCGGCGTCGGCCGCCACTCCGACTGCTCCGGCGGCCTTCGCTACCTTCGCCAGACGCGAAGTGGTGGCAGCCGTGTTGGCGACGGCGCTGGTACTTTCCGTAGCTGCCGCAGCCCCTTCGGCGGCGGGTTGGGTTGCCGTCTTGATGTTGCGTAACGCTTCGCGAGCCAACTGCCGTTCGGTCCTCGTGACGGCTGCAGCACTTTCCTGGACAGCCACCGTCGGTTCGCCCAGTACGTGCCGGGTACGATAGACTTCGACGTTCAGTTTTCCGCGTTCGGCCGCTTCCAGCACGGTGCGCGCCGCGGTCTGCTCTGCGGTTGAACTTCGGCTGTTGCGGAGTGTGTGCTCGGCGGCCTTGACCGCCCAGTTGGGCGTACCTTGTTCGGCCCCATAGCCGCGGCCCAGCGGACTGGTACCACCTTTTGCCTCGACCACCACCACGCGTCCGTCCGCGGCCCGGTAGACTTGATCGAACCCCTGCCGGACGGACTTCTGTTCACCGGTCAGGATTGGCTGATAGCCTTTCTTCTCCGCCATGGCTGCGGCGCCTCGTTCGCCCAACCGTTCGGCCAGCTTGACTCGTTGCTCTGGCGTGGCCGCGAGATACTCGCGTTGTGCCGCCGTTATCTGCGAACTCGAAGCGGGCAGGGATTGCGTGGCCGTCTGGCCCAGAGCCAAGCTGGCCGTCACGAACAGAACACAGAGTGCCTGAGAGATGGTCTTCAACATTGTTAGGTCTCCTAAATGCAAATCGGGTCATCGAAACATTTGCGATACAAACAAACGCGATCCAACAAACGATCAAGCCCCGGCCAAACTGACCGGGGCTTGCCCGGACTCCCCAGGAATAGCTGGGCTGTTCACGAAGCCAATGCGACGCCAGCCCCAGCGGTGGCACCGGCCAGCGTTCCCGCGGCCAGATAGCCGATCGCGGCTCCGGCTCCTACCAGCCCCACACTGACCAGAACTACGCCCCACACGGGAACGCCGAATGCCACGCCGGCAGTTGCGATACCGATACTCTTAAACATCAGTCACCTCCATTTCGAAATGTGCGTCTTGGATGAGGCACACGCACCGTGCGTGCGGCTCGCAGTACGGGGTTTCTGTCCGTCACGATCGCCGGACAAAAATGTCTAAACTACTTTCGATTTGAGGACCCACACGCCACTGGGCCCTTGACCGGAACATCGCGCCCGATGCTGGACACGTCTGCCTCGGGCTTAACATTGCGACTGCTGGACGATGCTGGGCTACAGCAGCTAGCTGACCACGGCCAGCGGGACCTGGCACTTCCGGTCAGGAGACGAGATTAACCATGAGCCTGCTCCTTTCTGGAAAACGGGGAAACAAGATGAAGATGAGCACTTTCGCAACCTGCCCCGCAATGTCTGCGGTGCAGGCGGCTCCAAACTGTATGCAGTTTTTCCGGACTTCCCTTTCAGCCGCGCCGATAACCACTGCCGGGTTACTTGACACGGGCGAGAGGCTTGCTCTATTGGGGTTAAGGCTCCCTGGAGATATGCAGCATTTGCGGACTTTTCGTGATCAACATGCCCGCTTCGGGTACAGACTTGCCATGTCAGACCAGAAAAAAAGAGAAAAAGCGTTCTACATCTCGTGGATTGCCGTCAACAATGATCCGTGGGCTTTGTCTGACATCGTGAACCCCGATGGCCCACAGCCGACGTTCCGCGAACGAGGGACGGCTCCTGGGGACCAGAAGCCCGTTGTCTTTCGGTCGCGGGACGATTCGGAGTGGCCCTGCGTACCTGAGGTGATTCGCGGGGAATCGCGTCATCTGCTAACCGGTCCCACGTTGTCGGCGCTGTTTCACCCCAATAGCCCGTTGCACAACCTGCAGGGCCTAGATCACGTCTACCTGCTCTACCAACCGGGTGTTCCTAAGAGTCCGCACGAGCACTTGCGGGAGGTCATGCACCGGATCGCCCAAGCGAGGAAGCTGGATGGGTTCGATCGTGTACAACTGGTGCCCATCAAGGGACTGGAGGAAGATCCCACCGACCACGATCTCATTCTCCGTGCGTTGGCTGGGTGGCTCGACGGGTGCCAGGATCCGCTGCATCGAAAAAATGGCCGAATCAAGCACCACCGAATCGTCGTCAACCTCAGCCCGGGCACTCCTTCGATGCACGCCTGCTGGCTGCTGCTCTACTGGAAAGGCGCCCTCGGCACGCCGGTAGACACGTCCTTCACGTTCTACCAGGGCGATGGCGGGATGACGACGAACCGTTTCCTCGATGAGTCCAAGCGGAAACCGCTGCGTTTCGTGCCGGTCGATGTGCTCAGCCAGTATCGAACTGCGCCGCCGCCGGCCGATTCCGCAGTGACCGCCGATGCGTCCTCTGCGCAGCCCGCGGAAGCAGCGATCGGCCATCCGTTTGCCGTTCGATTGGAACAGCTCGAGTGTGACGCATATGTTGAACTGCGAGAAAAGATTGAGCAGGCAGCCACGTTGGGGCTGCCCATACTGTTGCATGGCGAGCGAGGAAGCGGCAAGACGTTCCTGGCCCGATATTACCACGAGCGTCGCCAGGAGCATCGCCAGCGACAGGCCACCCTAGAGCTGTCCGTTGTGTCACCCCAGACGCAGCGCAAAAACCGCAGCGGCGGTGAACGCGGAAGCGATGCGATTCGCGATCCTGTGAAGAGCGACCCACGCCGCGTTTTCGTGACGGTCACGTTGTCGGAATACGCTTCCGTCGAGGAACTTCGGGATCAGCTCTTCGGCTGGGCCAAGGGTTCCTGGAACCTAGCGGACAAAGACTACGATGGCTTGCTAGGCGACGCGCACAAAGGCACGCTGTTTCTAGATGAGATTCACCATCTCAAACAGCCGCTGCAGGCGGCGCTCTTGGGCCCGCTGAACGAGCGTACCTATACACACAAAGGTAGCTCACAACAAATCCGCAGCGACTTTGACCTGGTAGTGGCCACGAACGCGCCGGACTGGCGGAAGGAATTGACCGACGATTTTCGCGACCGGATCGAGCGGGTCGTCATCGACGTTCCGTCGTTTGAGAAGGTTCGAAAGCAGCCGCACGGTCGAGAAGATCTGTGGCTGTTCTGGGAGACGACGTTCCAGCGACGGTGCAAAGAATGCGGAGTGCGCTATGTGGAACTCAACCAGGATTCTGACTGCTACGAACTCTTGAACGAGCGGTTGACCGAACAGAAGTTGCCTGGCAACTGGCGAGCCTTATATCGCCTGGCCGACTGCGTCCTGCTGTGGCTGACGCCGAAACAATCGCCAGCCGGACAGCCAGGTTCTTTGGAATGGGATCGGAAGCGGCTGGCCAAAGCAATTCGAGAGGCATTTGCCGAATCCTAAGGACACGCCGGGAGCGGACCATGACTGCAAGTCGCGGACATTCACAGAGCCAGTCGCAGAACCGATCCCAGGGGCGAGGTCAAAAGCGAACCCGCGATATGCGGATCGGCTTAGATGACCTCGATGCGCTGGAACCTTTCGACGAGGGGCCGGGACCGGAGCTTGCCAGCCAGGATCTTGGCGGGGAGGACGACGCCGACGGAGATTCGATGCTGGTCGATATGGACGATTACGACGCGGATGGTGTGGCCCTCCTCGGCGAATCGGACGCGGAGACTCCAACCGAATCCTCAGCGGAGGTGGTTCTGGACGAACTGCTTGGTGCACAGCGCCCATTGGTCATCCTGCGGTTGCAGTTCGCAGGCGAGGAAATCCACGCGCAGCCAACGCTCGAACCACACACGGAGGAGGCGGCTGAGGCCCTACAGACATTGTGCCGATTCGTGGAAGACGTCTTTCATGCCGGTCGGAGCCGCCTGAACGAGGCCCAATGGGATCAATTGCTGGGGCTTCGCCCGGCCACGATCGGACAACGCCTACTGGCCCTGGCGGCGTTGCGCGAGAGTCCCAGTGAATCCGCCGCCGCCAACTACAGTTCGCGGCTGGGCAAGTTCGCCGCGCTCCCGGATGGCACGCCCTTTAACCTCTGCCTGCTCCTGCGTGACGGACGCGGAAAGAGAACTCGGCCGACACCTGGCGGCCCCCCAGCGTTTGAGGATTTGCCGCGCGCCAGGCAACTCCAGTTGGTTCGTCAGATACTCCGGGACGAGGCGACCGGCGTAATCCCCAAGTCGCAGGGAAAGGCCCTGTCCGATGCCGAAGTTTTTCAGCACGTGCTCGTGAGACTGGAGGGCGAGGGGCTTCATCTGGCTGTTCCACGTCAAGCGGAATGGAAAGACAAAATGAGCCGGTTTCGAGAGAGCCTGAAGAAGGACGGCTTGGGAGACATCTTCCCGAAAGCAGCGGATCGGGATCGGCAATACGCACGGCAGCGGGCCGACAGCGTCGAATCGATCCCGGAGACACGGGCCGCGAACCATCAGGAGCCGTAGCGTGAACCAGACGAACTGGCTTGAGGCGGCTGGTCTCGGCTCCGTGGCAGCGGCTTTGGAGGAACTGTGGCAGTGTCGCGTCGAACTGGGACCGACCCGCACCATTCTCGGCCGGGAGCGTTGGGCTGGCAGTACCTTGCCGCTACCGTCCAGTGCCGCTGAACTGCAAGCGGGCGTTGAACGCGTTTGGATTCCCGTACCCGCCGAGCCCGGCGAGCCCGGCCTGGCGCCCATTTATCTGTACTCCGGGCGGCGAATGGTGTTACCCTTCTTTCGTCTGTTCACCCGTCAACCGGTTGCGAATCGCGGCAAGGCCTCGGCGGAAGCGTGGCCGGTTGAGTATCTGACACTGGCCGATTGGCTCCAGGATGCGCTGAGCCGCTGGCGTTTCGCGGTGCGAGGTGCTCGTCGGGATGGTATGGATTCGGAACCCGTAAGCGTCCTGAAGCAACTTCGCCACTTACAGTCGGCTGGCCGGCGAAGTCTGCGTGAGGATCTGGAAGTGATCGCCAGGCTGATCGGATTTGCACTGCTTGGCTCCTCGAACGACGGTTTTTACGATGTCACCCGTTCGACAGGACTGGTGGTGCCGGCTAGTCCGATGTGGTTACGCCCCGTTGAGGACGGACAGCTAGGCTCGGCCTTGGCCCGTTGCTTGGTGGTGACCGCTCGTCTCCAGCCTGACCGGCCGCGTCCAGACTTTGTCCCCGCTCTCGGAATCCGCGGGAAGGATTATCGGATCCGCCCGGCCCTGGTGTACGATTGGGGACTTGACCCCGTCCACACGCCTGAGGGTGCCGAGATCCGTCTGACCGGCCGGCTGGGGCAGGAGACTCGCATCGAGCACCGACGACTCGTAACGCCGCACACCGAAACGCCGCAACTCGGCCTATCCACCAGTCGTATTCCATTCGCCTGTTACAACGATCCACGACGGCTGTTGATGGCCGCCAATATGCAGACCCATGCGGTGCCGCTGACAGCCGCGGAACCTCCGCTGGTCCGTGCGGAAGCAATCGGTCTGGATCCATCCGGTGTGAATCTGCGCGTGGGCTATTTGGCTTGGCAAGGCTTGAACCATGAAGACGCTTGGATCGTGTCGGAGTCGGCGGCGCGGCGGCTAAACACTATCAGGCAGCGCTTGCAGCTGATCGCGATTCGGGCCGTAGAACTATCGCCTGAGTTACTTGTTACGCGGGGGCAGGCGGTGCGGCGGGGGCAGCGGCTGGTCCAGCGCTATGTCGCGCCAGGTCTGTTGACCAACTCGCTCGCCGTGCTCGCCCGGCTGGCAGATCCGGAAGATCGCATTCCACTCGCGGTGGAACCCGGCGACCTGGCACCTATTGAGGGCCAAGTCATGGAGGTCGAGCAGTGGAACCTGCACACCGGCGAAGGCGTGCCCGCCGATTGGGTACGTCCCGCGTCACTGGCCGGACGCTTTCGCGCCGTGCTGCGCATTACAATCGTTCGGCAGTTGCCGCTGGCCGTTGGCGATAAAATCGCCAACCGGCACGGGCACAAGGGCGTTGTGGGGGCGATCCTCCCGGATGTCGAGATGCCGCGGTGGCGCGGCCAGCCGCTGGACGCGTTGATCGACCCTATCAGCGTGCTCAATCGGTCCAACTGGGGACAGATTTATGAAGCATTGGCCGGCGCGGCGACTCCTGAATCGAGCGGCTCGCGTCTTAGGCCGGCCATGACCTTCAGTCTGCCTGTGGATGCGGATCCGGTTGGCCAAACACAGATCGACCCGCCCGTCTCGTCCGGCTGGCTCACACGTCCCGTGCGGGCGATCGCCGGCATCCAATTCGTAATGCGACTGCCGCACCACGCTTGTGAAAAGATCAGCGTCTGTCCTCAACGTCAGTCGTGTGATGTGGGGCGTCCCCAACGGTTAGGCGAAATGGACCAATGGGCGCTCTGGGCGCACGAGGCGACTCCGGCCGCCATCACTCCGCGGCAGTTGTCACCTGGAGCGATGTCGTTGCAGCGTCTCTTGGCGGGCGCCGGCTATGAGCTCCGTTGCGACGATGAGGCCATCCGAATCGGCTGGCTGCCCCTGGACGGTCCGCCGCCCGCCGATGTCACGCACCTCCGGCTGCACTGGCAGCTCTCTCCCACTGACTCCGAGGTCCCGCCGGAGTCCGGCGAAATGTCGGCCGGGCGTCGTTCACTGATGCGGGGAACGCTTGCGCAAGCGTACGCTGAGTTGGAGCAGGACGCCTCCGACGTACCAGCAGTCCTAGTCTTCGACCCGCCGCTATCGCTGCCGAATCCGGATCGTGCTGCGGCGCGATGGCGAGGTCCCTGGAACTGCCTCCACTGGTTACCCATCGTCGCCAGCACGGATCGTCCACGAGCGCCGCAAGGAAGCGTTGTGGACTTAGTGACACAGCGAATGCGCGCCGTCGTTGGTTCGTATCGCCGCGTCCGGCAGCGGTCGTCCGGCGTGGAGCCGAACAAGGACGAAACGTCGGACATCGTTGCCGCCGTCCGCGTCCTCGTGACGACCGTACGATTACAGGCGATCGGCTTGCAAGCCACGGGCCTGGGCACAAGCAAGCTGGCCGTGTTACGTCGTCGAGTGCTCGGCCAACGGCTGCGTCGTTCGGCCCGCGCGACGGCGGTTCCGGCGGGCGATCTGAACCTGGGGCTGGACGAGGTGGGCGTCTCCGAATCGGTCGCCCGAGCGCTGCTGGAATCTGATCGCCGGCTAACGAATGCCGAGCTACGCGAGGCAGCACAAACCCAACGCGTCTGGCTCAAACGCGACCCCGTGCTTCACCGCTGGGGGTTCCTGCCCGTACGGCTGTGCCTGGTCCCGGGCGACGTCATCCGCCTGCCGGCCTCGCTGTTGGAGCCCATGGGCGCGGACTTCGACGGCGATACCGTGGCGATGTTTGGCGAGTTACCGCGAGCCGGGGTGGACTTGAGTCGTTGTCGTCCATCTGCCCTGGCCTGGGACCAGTTGATGGACGCGCCGACCTTCTTGCCGGGAAAGCAATACATCTATGGACTGTATCTCCTGACGCAGCCGAAACTCCACGCACATCTTGCTGCTTTCCAGGCAGATCTATCTGAAGCAGGTGCACCAACATGGCCCGAAGGCGTGGAAACGGTTAAAGAAGCCCTCCGCCAGTGGGTTGGCGAAGCAGCTCACCGACCTAACGTGAATGGTGAATGGTGGGCGTTGCTAGAACAACACTCGCTCTCGGCCCTCGCCAACGATCCTGGGATGGGTTTAGCGTTGATCTCAGCCGACAATCTGGCCGTCTTGCCGGTCGTCGTCTGTGGTGCAGCCAAAGACTCACTGTTCGCTGCCGACCCCAGAATTCGACAACCATTCGAGCAAATACTCAGTGGCCACAGCATGCAGCCGTTCGCTCGGTGCACAGCTATACAGGCCATGATCCCCGATGAGCCCATTGGTCAGGTCATGGTCGCCGCCAAGCAATCCGTTGGACTGTTCGGCGGTGCTTTGCGTCGCATCCTTTACACAGCACAGCGGCTCGATACCGATGTCATTCGGCAAGCCCAGTGCCTGACGAAACAAGCGACACAAAAGGTGCTGAGCGTCAAGGCAGGCAAGGAGCCGATGAGATACGTTGACTTCGGAAGACAACTTCAGCGTCTGCTGAGGGGCGAACCACTTGAGTTGACAGGCATTGGGGAGACCGCCGAGGAATTCAAGGCATTGGTCCAGGATCCGCATCTCGCTGCGATTTGGGGTTCGTTGATGGGCTACATGTCGGCCGAGCGGCCCGCTTGGCAGGAGTGGATGCTGAATCCACACGAATTGCCAGATCTACTTGAGAAGTTCGAGGCGGCGGTAATCTGCCTACCACCTAACGACATTCGTGTTGAACCATTATTGGTGACGAAATGCAAAGGTGTCACTTCGTGACTCAATTCGAGCAAGGCACGAAGGGACTTCTCCAGGAGGGGAACCAACATCGACGACATCTGTTGATTGGCTCGGTTCCATGAACGAAACTGGGCCACCACCTCAAGAAACTGGAAGAATTGAATCTCCTGAAGATCCACGCCGCCACGCTGTAGCAATGTGACTTCTTTTCCAAGAATGTGCTAACGCCCAATGGCTTACGCGACACCTTCGTGCTCGTCTTCTTGCACGTGGAAGCGCGGCGCGTGTTCGTAACGCCATCCGCTATAGGAAGCGGCTGGGCGGACTGCTCAAGCACTACCACCGTAAGGCGGCATAGGGGCAATCTTGGTCACATCGGTTCGCCTCAATGGTCCGGACGGCCGCTCTGCGCCGCGTTTCGTTTCGCAGGGCATTGCCCCCCATCGCGAGCGATAGTCCAATCATGCTCCATCCCTCCAGCCGGTGTCCACCGAAGCAAAACCGCAAACACTGAGGCGAGCCGGCCCTTCCGCCAGCGTCGATCCAGATCATCGGTTCCGTATCTTGTGAACCGATTGTCTCGGCACGCAGAATGGCCTAGCCGCGATCTATTCCCTACACGCAATCCAGCCGATTACCTCGTTTCGGTATCAACGTCACAAAATATTGTTCCTTTTCCGAGATAGCTATCAAAACGATCCAAATCTTTTGAAGGCGGGCTATCGTTGATGTAATGCGAGATTAGTACGCCCGCATCGCCGTGGCGGGCGTGAATCGCCATTCGGTTGGTTAAAAGGAGAAGTTCGTCACGTCCTTCTACCTGTCGTTTCACCACGCGGACGAGTTCGCGACGAGCGGCATCGCACCACTTGCGGGCAAGTCTTGTGATGTGTCCTCCCTTCGGTTGGAAACGGATGCGAACGATGCCCTCCAATCGCTGCCCGCGTTGTCTCCCGTAACGCTCAGCCATCGCTGTCTGTGTTGGGTCCGCAACGAACTCGAAGGCGGCGTCCGTGGCCAAACGGTCCAAGAACGCGTTCACCGCCGTGATAAAGGACGTCTGCCTAGAATGGAACCCTACTTCGACTCCATGATCGAGGCCATGCTGGGAGTCCATGTTGGCCGTGAGCACCATTGCTTCCTCTGAGTCCATGACCACGGCCTTCGAGTGGTTCCAATAGTCCCCGAGTATGATACCGTTGACGCCGATGGCGCGAGCCAGTTGATAGCACTGCCGGCGGTGATCGTCGCGCCAGTTCATCCCGCGCACTAGAATCCGGAACTGGACACCTCGCATGGCTGCTTTCCGGATGGCGTCCCCCAGTTCGTGGCTGTCCATCCCCTTGATGACCCACGTCGACAGAGATACATCTTTTTCGGCTCTCTGGACCATGCCGAGGAACCGCCGAAGAAGTCGCACGTCGCCCGGTGCCGTCCACAGCACTTCACCCTCATCTGCTGGTCGAGACGGTTCGACCGGACGAACCAACGGCGTCCCCGATTTGACTTGCTGGACTTCGAACACCGTTGGGTCGGGGGCAACGTAGTAGTTGCAGGCATCCCGCCAAATCGCCCGAAAAAAGTTGGCCAGACGGCGCACTTCCCCGGGAACATACAACAGAACGCCGTTCTCAGGGTTGGCTTCCCGCGTGCCCCCTTTGGGTTTCCGGACGTTACCGTAACAGGTCGGCACGGCGTTGGCACTGGTAACGATGGCTTGCACGTCATCCACCGTCATGAATTTGGCGTGACAGTCGCTGCGCGCCTTCACTAGCAACCCCTGCTGGGTGAGTTGCTTGACGCACTGCATGTGTGTTTCGAAGTTCTCTTCCGCTTCATCGTCCGCTCCCCCGCCCTGGGCGAAATCGTCGGCCTTGAGGGTCGTTAGTATGTAGACGTGTCCGCTCAGTCGCCGGGCCGCCATCAGAAGCGCCTGTAGCACTTCCTCATCCTGGAGGAGGAAGTTGCAGAAAAACACGTGTTGCTTGGCCTGCGCAAGCAGATCAAGCACCGCTTCTTTGATCGTTGACCGCCCGGGAAATGTGGAGAGATGACGAAAGAATGAACCGTCACCGTCTGCGTAGGGTCCAGTCGGCTGCGGCGGTGCTTGACGCTTCAGGAAGAATCCGTCCGGGATCACGGCTTGGCCGTAGTCCACCTTAAACTGTGGCATCGGTCATGTCCTCCAGTTCTCCGATTTCGTAGGCAAGCCGGTATCGTCCGAAACGGAATGCCCGGTTCGCCAGCCCACGCAGCGACGGGCAAGAGGGAAGCCCCTGTGCGCCGATCCAGTCTCGCAGCATTTCACCGCGTCGCACGATGTCGGCACGTTTGGGTTCCTGTTCCAGGCGAAGAATGGCACGCAGCGTCTGTAGCTGCTCTGCGGCAGGAGTATCCACGCCCTCGACGGCGACAGGGCAGAGCCGATGGAAAGGGCCGTCGGGAACATACCAGTGAAGATGATCCCGCACAGCGAGGGCAACGAATGCACACCAACGGTCCAGCAGGTCTGCGGTGAGCAGGATGACGAGGCGCCCTTCCTCAAATCGTGCCCGCACCCGCTCCGGCTCTAGAAGCATTTTTCGCGCGGCCAGTGCCAGCCAGCTCTCCGTCACTTGCTCGGGAGTTGGTGGGGACCAGAGTGTGGGAAACGCTTGGTGAACATCGTCCGGACCGTTAAGCAAGAACAGGGGCTGCGCCTTGCTGCGGACTAGGTTACCATGCACCGAGATCGCGTACCCGGCCAAATCAATTGTCTCTGAGCCATTCCTGCGCACCACGAGCGCGCAAGTGATGACTTGCGACTTGTCCACGATCAGGTGCTGAAGCTCAACGGAGGTTTGCGCCCTCCCTGCTGTGTCGGGCGCTGCCGGCCTGATTTCTTTCGGCACAGCGGAGGGCTCCGTAACGATCTCGGCGATGTCCTGTGGGAAGCGGTGTTGGTTCTTCCACTCCGCCGGTCGTGCAATCACTTCACGCAATATGGCCGGGTCGAATTCCCAGGGCGAAGGAGCATTGCTCGGTGACAGGTCACTCAATAGATTGCCCTTGGGATCGAGAACGGCGACGTAATTCAGGCTCGGATGGAGGAAGTGGAAGAGTCGCCGGAGCAGAATCCGTCGGATCACTCGCCCAGTCTGAAGCGTGCTGCGGCCCTCGTCAGTGAGTCGGTAGGTAGGGGGCGACTCGGTCACGAGGCCATTGACGATCATGCCGCTGAGCAGCTGCCGCGTCACTTGGCGGCCGAGATGCAAGACCTTATCGAGCTGCTCAACATCCGTTGGCTGCGCAAACTCGAATGCGCGCAGAACAAACAACGGCATCGGATCGATGACCTCCACCTGTTCAACCGCAACCAACGCTTCCACGGTGTGGAAGAAGCAGTCTCCCAGGAAGACGGCACTGTCCCCAGCATCATCAGCAAGGGAGGCCCAGAGGCCACGGACTGCATCAGGGGAGAGGGACATCATCATGTCGCGCACCGCCGCTCAAAAATCCTCATAGTTTTGCCCCGGCCCTCCACGTATTGGACCAGTTGCCTGAAGAAGACGCGATCTTGCCTTGCCGCCCGGCTGTCCTTGATTTCCCCGGTCGTCTCCCGAGCGCGCCGTGTCAGCGTTTCCGCGTCACCGACAAGGATCAGCTTCTTGCGGGCTCGGCTCAGGGCGACATTCAGCCGATGGGGGTCATCGACGAACCCCACTGCCTGCTGACGGTTGCTCCTCGTAAAACTCAGAATGATGACCGGACACTCCTTTCCCTGGAAGGCATCGACGCTGTTTACCGCTACCCTCACGCCGCCACAGAGCCACTCGTTTCCTGAGACACTTTCACTCCGAAGTGCGCTATTCCCGCGAATAAGACAGTTGATCAGAGCGACCTGCCCGGCGTAAAGGGCAATGATGCCAATGAGCGGTATCTGATCCCCGGCCCGTTGCACTTCCGCCTGCTCGCGGTCGAGCGCCGCGTCTCCTATGATTGCCTCAAGTACGTGTACGACCTGCTCGGCCTCGCATGGATTGGCGAATCCCCGGTAAGGCAAGTCAGCGTCGTGCTCTGCCAGGTACTTCTTGCGTTGGTCGCGTTTGCTCAAGTCCACTTCGTTCCCATCCGATCCCTTGCCGGGGCAAATGTCGATGAACGTCACCGGTTTCGGGAAATGGGCCAACTCCAGAGATTTCGACTGTAGAAATGCCTCACCTTCCGGCGAGAAATATTTGCCACCATAGAACATCTCGGAGATGAAAACGGCCAGATCCGGGTGCATCCGACGCTGCACGTCAAGCGCGACGGAACGAATAGCTCCAACCGGGTTCGGTCTGGTAGAGTCGGCCCCTGGCGACTTCTGTCGTGGGGGTCGTGGCGGGTTTGGGTCTTGGCCGCTGCGTTGTTGGTGCCACGTTTCCTCAAGTTGTTCTTCCCGCCGTTTTTCGTCCCAAGTCCGCTCCTCCTCGAGCTCCCGCCACATCATTTCGGACTGCTCAGCCTGGTCGTATGCCGCGCTCCACGAGACGGACGGATCACTAGGCATGCCTTCAACAGAGGCATCCTGTGCCGAGGCAGCCTCCGCAGAAGATTCCGCAATTGTTCGATCCGCTACCGCCGAACCATGCGGGAGAGGGGGGGGGTACCGATGCCATAGCCGCTCGAAGATGCTCAGTCGCAGTGCCTGGGCATCGAGCGGCGGCTTATCGGCCGCTTGGCGAGCCTGGTTGGCGGAATGCAGGTACGGATCGAGAATCTGGTCGTAGTAGGGGGGTAACTGTTTGTGGTCGCCAACTAGCACCCAACGCTTCGCACGCACCGCGGCGACGAGGAACTCTGGCTCCGTGACCTTGCCAGCCTCGTCGATCACCAGCAGGTCAAACTGCTTCTCGACGAACGCGCCCTTGTCACCGAAGTATTCGTCGGTGGCGATGCCGACGGTGGTGGCACAAACCAAGTTCACGTACTGAGCCAGCCGGTCGCGCAACTGGCCGGACTCACGGTCGAGGAACCGGGTCCACTCCTCTAGAAACGCCAACCGTCGCTGTGCTTGCCCGTGCTCGGCCGTCAGTCGATGGACGGCCGCCTTGACGCCGTCCGCATCGAACGCCAGAGGATTTGGCAGCACGTCGCCAAGCGAGGCGATAGTAGTGGTGAATGACTCGCGAAAGGCCGCCACTTCTTTAACCTTCGTTTCGATGGCATGGTTAAACCCGGCCGTGCGACTCTCTGCCGCCGCACGCATACGACTAACGACGACCGCGACCTGCCCTTGCGCTGATGTCAGCCGCTGCCGGGCCTTCGCTGCACTTGTCTCACTATCCTCTTCGGCTCTCCGCGCATCGCCGAGGGCTGACTGTGCTGCAGAGAGCAAACCGGCGTGGATCACTGACCTCGCCTCCTCGATTGCCCACCGGCAGGCCTCCAATCGTGCGTTCAACAGCGATTCACAAAACCGGAGTCGTTCCTCCGACTTCCGGAGATTAGACTGGGTGGTTTCAAGTTTCTTTGGCAAGTGGGCAACTGTCTTGCGGTAGTGATCGTGCTGCTGCGCCAACACACTGCTTCGAGTCTGGTCCATCGCTGTCAGACGCGTCACTAGCGCCTGCTCAAGTGATCCTTCGGCCTTCTGAATTCGCGATTGCAGGGCGGGGCACTGAGCCTGCAAAGCGATACTTTGCCTTGATGCCTCTGCTGCCTCGTGGTCGTAGTCCGTGAAGAATGATCCCCACCAGGAGCCATTGAAGAGCCGAATTGGAATCGGATGAGTCTGTGCCTCCTTCAACGAACGAGCATGGGCAAGCGAGCCGTCCGCCTTCCGGTCGAAGTCTGCTATGCGGCGATGCACGTCGATGAATTCGTTTTGGACACCAGCCAAAGCTGCCTGCTCCGCAGCTACGATATTGTCATGCCGCGTCTTCGTCTCCGCGACCGCGGCGTCTACGGCGTTTTGGACGACTCGCGGCACCCGCGATTGGTCGAGCACGGCGAGGGTTTCTCGTGACTCCACCAAGGTCTTCTGCGTCTGTTGTTCCTCGATGCGAAACTGTTCAGCAGCGACGGAGGCACGGTGCCGGTCTTCCGTAGCTGACTGAATGGCTGACGCATGCTCCCGCCGCACGACGGCCTCGGCGTCCTGAAATCGGGCACGGTCTTCGGCCGTGTACCGCTGCGCGCTCATATCCGCCACTCGGTTGACAGAGCGTGCCAGCTGCTGTCTGCGACCCTCCAGGTCCTGCTCCGCTTGGGCAAGCGATTCTTCTGCCGCCTGTTCGGCGCTCCGTGCCACTTTGATTTCGATAGCGAATTTCGATTCCACCTCCTTCGGCACGTCAGAAATCGCTATTCGCAACGCGCTGATGTCGTGCTCGATCTGCTCGGCCGTCGCCCGATAGTCTGCGCAGCGCTTCAGGGCCTCCAGTGCGGCTGCCAGTCGGCCAAGACGACACTGCCACGCGGATCGATCGGCTTCTGAGCGGCGGCCCGTCTCATGGGCTAGTAGTGCCGCACGTCGCTCATAAGTGAACTCTTGAATGTGTTCTGGGAGCTCGTCGAGCTTCTCCTGCCGCACGCAGCGAACAGGGCTGACGTCTTCCTGAATACCGATGCGTTCCAGCACGTTATCGACCGCCACATGAGTCGGGGCGACGAGCAGCACTTTCCAGTTCCTGCGCACTGCCTGCCGGACAATTTCAGAGATCACTCGCGTCTTGCCTGTGCCTGGCGGTCCCTGGATAAGGCACACGTCTGGCGTCGCCAGCGCCTTTCGGACGGCTTCGGTCTGCCGCTCAGTGAGCTGCCCGTCGATTAGGCGGATGGCCACCATTTCCCCGGCGACCGGGGCGGCCGCGCTACTGGGCGCGGCGGTTAGCAGGGCCGCAAGTTTCAGGAGGTGCGGCCGACTACTCGGGTGCCTCAATTCCCGCAGAGCATCTAACTGCTTCTGCAACTGGGAGATGTCGCCCGCATCCACAAGGTAGCCCGAAGCAGGAGGAGGATCGCATTGGAACCCTTCGGGGATGCAAAAGACTTGGTGGTGGTTGCGCCATCCAACACGCTCCAGAATAAGCCCAGGCACGCGGTCGCGGCGAGATCCGTCTGACGAATCGCAATAGACATACGCACGCTTGATAACGCTCAGGGTCTCAGGCGGTCCCTGCACGTGCAACTCGAACGTGCTTCCAGAATTGCTCTCCAGGATGTAGGGGTACTGGCTGGCGAACTGTTTGAGCCGAATTAGACCCTCAAGCATCTCGCAGCGCTCGCGCGTGCTTCGCGACAATGAGTTGTAGCGCCGGTTGGCGGCGACTTGAAACACCAGCCGCTCGAGAGCGACCGCATCGATGTCAGGCATCTCGCCGGAGTGCGGGCCGGTCACATCCCATGTCGTCCGCACGTGCGGCACGAATTCCCTCATCGCTTGGCCCTGAGCGGGAACAGATGATTCTTCACTATCAGTCGAAAGGTGTTCGATATCCACCGGATCGGCGAGAGCCTCTTCCTCCTGAACAACCGCCTCGGCCTCCGTCTCCGCTGGACCTCGCCGAGTGTCCGGTGTGCCGAGAAACACTGCATGGAGATACGCACCTCCACGGTAGCGGTCCCGGCGAAGCCGACAGGGGATACCAAATCTGCGGGATTCCACTCGAATCGGTACTTCATCTCCTTCTGGGTGGTACTTGAACCAGTCGAGAGAAGGCGGAGCGAATCGCACGCCTCCTTCCAGTTCCTCCTTGAGGATGGCGAGTGGTTCAGGATCGTTGTAGTCGATGACCTGCTGCTCTGGCGGGACCTCCTGCGCCACTCGCCCAAGCATGTTCAGCAGACCGTGAAACGCAGTCCTGGTGAGCCGGATCGCAAGGGTTTTGTCGAAGGTTGGTGCGCGGTTGGCGTACACCACTCCCTCGACCCCAGCCGACGCCAGGAAATGCTGTTGCTGCTCCGGTGTAAGCAAGAGCAGAATCGAGTCGAGAAGGGAAACACCGGGGGCCGCTGATCGAAGGGCATCGTCTGGAGGTAAGCCGCTGGGTAAATGATCGGTGTCCTGCATGCATTGCCTCACGAATACATGATTCCCTGATTGCCTCAGGGGCGTTCATGCCGCCGAATCACTATGGGTCGTGTTTTCCTCTCAATCGCCAGCGGTTTCCTGTTGCAGAACGAACTTACTGACGGCCGCTGGCGTCACACCGAGCAACTTAGCGGCTTCGGATTGGTTCTCCGTGCATCAGTTTGCCGTATTCCTGGATCAGCAGATCGCGGCCGGGTTCGTGCCGCCGTTTGCGCAGTGCCACCATCACTGCTTCGGCTCCAACCTAATCGCCATCTTTTCATGCACCAACCACCGCCCTTCCCACCCACCGTCCGTCGTCTGCCCCAAATCCATCGTCAACCGCCCATCGTCCCCTGCGATCAGTAACCGCCCATCCCGAACCGTCCAGTACCGCTCACAGCCAGCCCCACCCGCCGCAAACGTCCCGTCGCCCCGAAACACCATCGGCCGGTGATCGTAGCCCACGCGGTGGTACGCGAACCGTCGACCATCCATCGCTGCGATCGCCGCACGGTCCACGTCCGTGGGCAGCGTCTGACCCGCGGGTGACCAAACGCACTTTAGCTCATCAACGAACCGGATGCAATCAGCCTCCCGCTCAAACCCCGGCACCTGGGGATTCTGGCCCAGCGACCACTTCCGCCCGTTTCGGTGCTGGAACACGCGGTTGCCCTCGAAGTCATGCTGGCACATCGTGCCCGGCAGCGTAACAATCCCACGCGACGGCATCGCGTATTCCTGCTCCAATTTCCGCCAGCACAAATGGAACAACTCCTTGTCCCCGTGGACGTGAGCGAAGAAGAACGCGGACCGTTCCCCGCACCAATTCGCGAAGGTCAACGCCCGCCAGCAGCGGGCCTTGTCGATCACGACCTGGCCAGACTCGACTTCCGGCTCGTCGCGATAGGGCACGTTCCCGAACACCCGCCAGGCGGCCCGCTCCGGTGACAGATGGCCGTAGTCTGGCCACAGGATCGTCCCGTGCTCGGCGTACTGCGGCGTGTCGAACAGGAACGTCGGGTCGCGGACGGGCACGTTGTCGGCATCCAGGTACAGGACCTCGGCGAAGCGTGACCACTGGATGGCGTAGGGCTTGGATTCAAATCCGTTCAGCCTGGCGTGCGGATGTTCCTTGCGGACCTCGTGAGCGTCGACGCAGCGGACGTCCAAGGGGGCAACCAGTCCTTCCCAGGCCCGGTTGCGTTCCGCTTCCCCCAGATACCAGACCTCGATGGGCAGCGAGCAGCCCAGTTCCCGCAACATGCGAATCAGCACGTAAGCACCGACCGCGTACTTGGGCTTTCCCGCGTTGATCACGATGCCCCGGCCAGCGAACTGGCCATCGGGATAGACGCTCCGGGCCAAGTCCCCGTCGATGAATTCTTGGACCTTCGCGGGTGCATTGGCCACGGTCAGATCGTTGGCTGGATTGCAGCAAGTCATGGTTTGATTCTTTCCCGAAACAGCTGTCTTGATGGCATCTTCGTAGACCCGGCGATCGACGGCAGCGTCGCCGCCCATCGCGACGATGATCGTATCTGTCGGCGGCGGATCGGCTTCCCTGGCGATCCACCAGTACCGGCGATCGAGGATCGTCACAGGCAGGTTCGCCCGCTGGATAGCCACATTGAGTGCCGTTTGCTCGTACTTGAACGCTGTCGCATAATCCGGGGCCACGGCCAACCTGTGAGCATCCTGCCACACGTCGGCGTGCCGTCCATTTGCGATCCAGAAGCCACCGGCGAAGTAGCGGCTGGGGTCGATGACGTACCGACGGCAATCGTCGTTGCGTGCTTCCGAGGGCCAGTCGAGTACGACCACCGGCCACGGCTGGTCTTCGAACGGCGACACGTCCCACGGCCGCAGGAACCTGGCGTCGGCGTCGAAGTACAAGATGGTTTCGCCGGGGAAGAGCCGCAGCAACTGCAGCTTGTAACGAGAGGGACTTGACTCGCCCGGCGTTTTGCGGATGATTTGCGTCCGCAAGCCTGTGCAACGCTCACAGGATTGGGCCGCCGCCTCGGCCAGACGCTCGTACTGTTCGCCCACGGCGATGGTCACGGCGATCATGAAGCAAGCTCCGGGGGCCACGGCACGTGAAAGTCCGCGGCCCGGTGCATGTGGCCGGCGAGACCTGTGGTCGCGTAGCCGATGTGCTGAGCCAGATTGCGAATCGTGGCGTACACGTTTTGGTCTTTGACAAGCCGGTCACGAAGTGCCATGTCCACGGTGCGTGTGGGCGTCGCCGCCAAGTGGTCCAGGACCGTGGCGGCGACGCCGGGTGCGAAGTACAACGCCTGGGTGCCGTAGAAGCTGGACGCGATGTAGGATTGGTAATGAATGCCGCGGGACGATCGGCGGACATCGGCGGGATAATACAATGCCAACACGTAGTCCCGGCGTCCGGCGGCCCGCATCTCGTCGATGGCCAACCGCAGGCACCGACACCAGTCAGAACGCACCAGGACATCGTCCTCGAGCACGATCAGCCCCTCGTCGCCGGCGTGCTGCAGACAGCGGCGGTAGTTGGCATTGAAGCGGGTGTGAAGGCTGGTGTCCTTCAAGGCATCCCATTCGACAGCTGTCAGCGGATGGATCGCCACCCTCCGGTCGGCGTATCGCTTGGCGTAAGCGTGGTCCGGCCCACCGACGCAGACGTGGATCGGGTTGCCATGCCAGTCGCTGGCCAGCAGGCTGGTCAACGTCGCGTACAGGTACGGTTGCGGGCGGGCCACGCTGCAAACGGCGATTGGAATCACGCGTGTCGCTCCAGGATCTGCAGAACTTCCTCGGGCCGGATCATGGCCAGGCACTTGGGCGACGGTCGCACCAGGCCTTCGGTGACCGGATACTGGCACAAGCTCTTGTCCTTCTCGTCGCCGTCGCCCAGGGGCACGACTCGAGCACGCCAGCAGGAATACGGCCGGCAGCAGTCCAGCTGGCCGACGGTGTGGAGTGTGTGCTGGTACGGGTACTGGACCCAGGTGGTCGGCTCCCGACCGCCGACCAGGCACACGTACGGTTTCTCCCAAGCGGCACACAAGTGCTGCAAGAACGTCACGGGTCCCAGTCCACCCTGGGCGTGGTACGCCAGGCGGATTAGTTCCCGCAACGGCGGGCCGGAATCCAACAGCGACGTGACGCCCCGCAGCGGCGGATGTTCGTGTTCCCGCAGCCCGATCTGCACCCACCGGATCCTGCCGGCCGTACGGTCGACGACCTCCTGGTAGTGCTCAATAGGCCAAGCTTTGCACGTGTAATCCCTCTTGATGCCCGCGTTTACGATCCAATACGGGCCGTCGATCTGTGGCGGTTGGGCCAGTTCCGCGGCAGACATATATATATGTGGCCGGTTCGTCTGCAGCCGCAAGGGCCGCATCAGCTGCTCGGCTAGGTATTCGGTGTAGCCGCCCAGGAACGGAACGGACTCCTGGTTGCAGCGGTTGATCGAGGGGTAGTGCATGTCGATCACCCGCACGCCCGGCTCGCTGTCGAGAATCGTGGTCACGTGGGGATTGGCGTGCCAGATCTCCTTGGCGGGCGTCCGCACGTCGGTCAGGTACTGCCCCGGATAGGTCCGGTGCAGGGATTCGACCGCCGCCGTCAGCGTCAGGATGTCGCCGGGGCACAGGTTGCATTTGAGGATCAGCTTTTCGGGGCGTACCTGGGCCACGGGGCCGACCAGCTTCCCGAACTCGGCGTCCTTACGAACGTTGCCGGTCCGCTCGGCCTGAGCTTCCGCCCGGCGAATTGACTCGTCCAGGATGCCCGGAAACGGATCGAGCGGGTTCAAGCGGAAGGCCAAGCCTGTGGTCACCGCCCGCGTGGCGGCCGTCAGCTTGTCCCGCCAGCCGAAGCGGTCCTGTCCTTCCCGCATCCAGGCGAGGATCTCGTCGCGATGTTCACGGCAGCCGGCCGGTCCCCAGGCGTTCATTTGCAGTGCCCGTGTCAGGCACTGGCAGTTTTCCTGTTCATGGACGCCCAGCGAGGCTAGCAGCTTGTGCAGCTCGGTGCCTGGTCCGTGGCCCTGCCGGACCTGTTCCGCCCGCGATACGCCCTCGTGAGGCGTCCTTAGCAGCGTTCCATAAGTCTGCTTCAGGCGGTTGGCCCCCGCGATGTCCTCGCTCCGCATGCACTCGCTCAAGGCGATCGACACGGTGACCCGATTGATGGCCCGCGGCAGGTCTGCCTTGTGCGTACAGAACTCGCAGGCCGTAACGTGGGGGCGGACATCGCGTCCGGCCAGTTCGCTGGCGATCCGGCACAATTCGGATTGAAGGTGAACACACGGTTCCATGAACGATGTCTCCTAGAAACTCGAAGGACTCGAAGCGGCAGCCGAACTGCCGACGCTCGGTACGGTCCCGCCGCAAGCTGTAATCACGGCGGGGATGATCGTGTCGTAGCCGGGATGATGCGTGGGCGCCGGACAATCACCGCCGCAATCGACGACGGCTGGATGGCAGAAATCCGAATCCGGATCTTTCTGCCAGAACTCGAACGGATAGGGGTTCCAGATCCACTGGCATCCCTGGCAGCAGCCGCAGTTGGACACGGCTGTGTCGCCGACGAACTCCGGCGATCGTGCCGGAAACTCGCAGAGACATGGGTACCCAGCAGGACTGCAACCGCTGCTCTGCTGGACCCATTTCAATGCTCCCGCGTAGGGATTGTTCGTGGTCCACGTGCAGGTGCCCGTGCATGGCTGGGGCGGATTGCCGACCATGCACTGACCGCTAGACGGGCTGCTCGGCGAACCGCTGCTGGACGACGAGCTGCTGGGCGAACTGGACGACTGGCCACAGTCGGTATTGGCCGTCTGGCCGACGAAGGCCGGCGGGCTCGACGGCTCGGGGCAATCGCACCCTGGGACGTCGGGGCAGGCTTGGACTTTTCTCCATCGCAGGGCCATCAGTTTGCCTCACAAGTTCCTACGCTGACTTCTCCGTGGTAACTGCCGCCCCACAGCGGCGGTCGGCACTCGCAGAAACGGCCGTAGGGCACCGGGGAAACGCCCGCTTGGCAGGTCGTGTAACTCAAGACCCATTGGGCCGGTGACATGGCGGTGCTCCAGTAATAATCGCACTCGCCCCAGCACGCCGGGTCGCCGCTGCTGGACGGCTGTGGCGGCTGGTCGCTGCAGGTGCCGTAGCCGATTTCGCCCGCGTAAGATCCGGGGTAATTGGGTGGCGCGCAATAGCAGATTCCGTCGCCTTGCGTTGGGTTGCACTGGGTGCCGTCCCACAATTCCCAACCGGTCCCACTGCCGAACGGGTCCCACATGTAGAAACACGTGCCGCCGCAAGTGTACGGGCCTTGGCTGGACGTGCCGGAGCTGGTGGCGCTCGAGGGTGGCGGGGAGCTGCCGCTTGACGGCGATGGACTACTTTGTTGGCTGGTATCATCCTCGGCCACCCACGTGCATTGGCCCACGCAGACGGGGCTGCTGGGAGAACTGCTGGGCGGCGGTGGTGGCGGCGACGGCGAACTGGACGGAGGCGAACTGCTCGGTGGCGGTGGCGACGGCGAACTACTCGGCGGCGGGCTGCTCGACGGAGGCGAGGAGGACGGCGACGATCCAGACGACGGCGGACTGGAAGATGGCGAACTGGACGGCGGGCTACTCGACGGCGAAGACGACGGCACACTCGAACTGCTGCTGGACCCGCAATTGCAGACGTCAGCGCAGGATGTGCCGGCAGCCGCGATGCTACAGAGCTGGCCCTGTCGAAACACCAGCGTGACCAACGATTGGCAGACATTGTTGCCAGAGCGGTACAGCACGCCGCTGCCCAGGGTGATCGAACCCGTATAGTCACAGACGGGCGGCGGGCTGCTGCTGGGACTGCTCGAAGGCGGCGGGCTGCTCGACGGCGAACTGGATGGCGAACTGGACGGCGGGCTCGACGATGAACTGGGACTCGACGAACTGCTGTCGCTGGACGGACTGCTAGAACTGGGACACTTGCCGCCGATGGCGATCACTTCCCACCGGCAGGAATCGGCCCAGTACTTGGCCGCCCCCCGAACCCGCGATTCGGCCTTCTGCCCCGGCAGCAGCGCCGTCAGCTTCAGTGAATCCCAGACCTGGATGCTCAGCGAGATGAGCTGATCGTTGACCACCACTTGGGCATTGGCCACGCCGTTGCACTTGAGTTCCCCGGTCAGTTCGAACCGCCAGATGTCCTCGTAGTCGCCCAATACCTGCCACCGGCAATCCTGGTCATTCCAATGGCACCAGACCCAATCGCCGCAGCCATACTTGACCGGCGCCACGCCGTCGGCCGCATGGGCCGCTTTCATGGCGGTGCGGGCGATCCCCGGATAGCCCGTGACGTGCCACACGGTCTCCGTGGGTTCGGAGTTGTCCACCGCGTAGTTACTGGTCCCCGTGGAAAAGAACACCGGCTTGCAACCGGTCATCTTCATCCAGCTGCTGGCCTCGGCGGCTGGTTCCCAGGTTCCCGCCAGTTGAAAAATGGCGAACCTCGGCCGATCGCCCAGACGGACCACCGCCCACTTCGTGCCCGCACCGCTTTCCTTCCACAGGATCCGGCTCGACCCGTAAGGCACGCTCCGGAGCGTGCCCGTGGCGCCGACTTCGATGTCCGCAAACCGATCATCGTCCCGGATCACGTTGATCTTCACGGGCGTCACACCAGCCAGGATCGCCCGGCCGATGGCCCCGTCCTTGAGCGGCTCCAGCAGTACGCACCAGGTCTTGCACTTGGTCGGATCGGCGGGAACCACGCCTGTGAAGTTGGGCCGGTTCTTGAACTCCTGGACGTTGTCCGCCGCCGTGATGATCGGGTCCGACAGGGCCAGGACCGCGAATCGATCCTGGTCCGCCCCGCTGGTGTTCTTGACCTTGACAATGGTCGTCTGCCGGTTTTCCACACCGGCGTCCTGGGTGACGTCGTGCTGCCGGTTCCTCTCGGCTCGAGCCGCGTCCACCCAGGCGTTGAACGTCGCCGCGGGAATCTCCAGCCGCTGGCCGGGTCGGGCTTTCTTCCAGATGTCGCTCACCGGCACGGCTCCCTAAGTTCCGATCAGTAGGCCCGCGAAATTCCCGCTCTCGTACATCCGCTCGACGTAGACCGCGATAGGCTGCTTGACGAGCACGTTCTGGTCTTCCGCGTCGGCGTATCGCACCCACAGATAGTCCCAGCCGCTCTTGGCGATTCCCGTGATGCTGCCCACCGTAAGTCCCGTGACATTTGGGCTGGCGGCAAAGCGGAAGGTGATCTCCCACAGGTTGCTGCCCCGCTTGGAGCCCGAGGCCCCGAGGAACAACACCTCGCCCGCGGCAAACCCCTTGAACACCGCGTTGTTCGTGCGGCCCGTCAGGTTGAACAGCGTCAGCTTATAGGCTTGGTCTACCACCGCATCGAAGAACATGTGCGTCTCGGTGAAGTTGTAGACCGGGATTGTGACGTCAGCGCCTTCGACGCTGTCCGTGGTCACGCCGATGGCCCCCTGGAAATCGGGAGCGGTCCCACCGCCGGCGGACTTTGCCTGGACCGTCTGCAGACTCTGCGTGATGTGCTGCGTCCCGCCGCCCGTGTCGAAGGTATAGGACGATGACGATTCGACCGGCTCGCGGGAATCGTAACGAGCCACCACGTCCCAGTTGCCATTGCCGATCGGCGAGATGCGGTAGCTGGCAATCGGTAAGCCAAGATAGGTGGCAGGCAGCATCCCGGCGACGGCCGCATGGATGGCCGAATCGTCATCGCTGCCGGTGGCCGTGTAGACCCGCTCGACATACGACTTCTGTTCGCCAACTTCGCTCTCGCGACTTTGCGGCCGTTCGATGATTGCGATCGTCATATCGGCTTCCTCTTACCCAAACGCCGGGTATCCATCACGTCCCTGCCTGACCAGTTCCCCGGTGTTCTTGGCGACTTGCTCGATGCCCCGGGCTGTGCGCTGTGCCAGGCTATCGGCCCCCAGCCCGCGGATCGCCGCCGCGTTGAAGGTGCCGGCCGTCTCGGCCGCCATCGCATCGGCGGACCCCGGCAACACAGCCCCCAGCCCGCGGCCCGCTTTGTCCATCCGTTGCTGGGCAGACTCGGCGTCGAAGGTCCCCTGCTGCTGCTTGACCGCCGCCATCGCGGCCTCAAGTTCCTCGCGAGCCTTCTGCAGCGGCGACTTGCCGTCCGGCAGATCCGGCGTCTCAGCCAATCCTTCGAGCTTCTGACGGGCCTCGTCCGCGGCCCCACGTGCGGCGTCTATCGCGTCGTCGGCCGATTGGCGAGCGTCGCCCGCAATCCCGCCCCAGTACGCCCCAACGGCGTCCTGGGCGTCGCGTGTGGCCTCGTCGACGATCTGCTTGGCTTGCTCGGTGGCCGAGGCGAATGGTCCCGACAGCCCCGCCAGTTCCTGCTCGGCCTGGGCGATGGCGGCCGTCAGCTGCTCGACGCGGGCCGTGTCTCCGGACTCGGTGGCCACGGTGCGTTCCTGCTGCCACTGGCCGATGGTCCATTCCAAGTTCCGCTTGGCGACATCCCGTCGCTGCATCTCCATCTGCTGGGCCTTGGCATCTTCGGCCCGCATGTCCACGCCGACCAGCTTGCGGGCCACAGCGCCGACAGCCCCGTCCTGAGCTGCCAGATCCAACAGCGTCTTGGACAGCCCATCGATCATCCCGGACCACATCTTGTGGACAGCGATCACCACGCCGGCGAACGCCTCGATCACCGCGGACTTGAAGCCCTGCCAGATCTGTGTCAACTTGGCCACGCCGGCGAGCCAGGCCGCTTCCAGCCCGCTCATCACGATCTGGCCGGCCGCTTCCCAGTCCCCCTCCAGCACCGCGTTGTAGATGCCTTGCAAGGCGGTGCCGGCGATCGACAGCAGTCCGCCGAACAACTGCCCAAAGAACTGGCCCACCGCGGCCAACGGGCCGGTGATCATGTCCGGCAGCTGGGCCCAGACGCCGGCGATGAACCCGACCACGCCGTTCCAGCCGGTCTCAATCCAGGTGAACACAGGCTGCAGCAGCCCGGTCAACCGCTGCCAGATGGCCCCCAATTCTTCGACGCCGCGATGGAAGGCGACCTTGAGCGCCGCCCACAGAATGTCCGCAGCGCCCCGCAGATTGCCGGCCTGCAGCGCCTCGTACATGCCGCCCGCCACCCGCTGGACAAACGCTTTCAGTTCGGCGAATCGCGCCTGCAGCCACCGAATGGCCTGTCCGCCCACGCCGCTGAAGTACAGCCAGGCTCCGGCTGCAGCCACCACCCCTGTGACCAGCAGACCCAGCGGAGAAAGGATCACCCCGATCGCTGTGCCGACCGCGGCCAGCACGCCCGTCACGCCGCCCCATAGCATGGCTGCCCCGCTGAACGCCACGGCCGCCAGGTTTGCTGCCCCCGCGATCGTTACTAGCAGACCGCCGATCCCGATGATCGCCGCCACCCCGGCCGCCAGGCTGGTGATCAGCATCTTGTGCTCGCCGATCCACTTGGTGACGCTGCCGACGACCATCGTGATGATCGGCTCCAGGGCCTGCAGTGCCGGAGCGAGGGCGTCTCCCACAGCGATGGCCGTCCCCTCGACCGCCGACATGATCCGGCGAAACGTGCCGCCAATGCCGGATTCCATTTCCTTGTGTGTGCGGGCGGCCACACCGTTGGCGTTGGCCAGCGCGTCCCGTAATTCACGGACGTTGACCGCGTTCTTACTGAGGGCCGAGGCGCCGGTGATTCCCAACAGTCCGAACGCCTCGTTGAACTTCTGAGCCCGGGCGGCCGTCCCCAGACCGGCCGTCGCCTGGTTCACCTCGTCGAGCACGTCGACCAGCGGCCGGGCGTTGTTGTGCATGTCCACGAAGCTGACACCGAAGATGTCCTTGAGCTTGCCGGCCTCCGCACCGCTGATCGTCATCAGCCGCCGCAAGGCCGTGCCCGCGTTGCTGCCCTGGATGCCGACGTTACCCAAGGCTCCCAGCAACGCCAAGGTATCCTCGATCGACATATTGAAATCGCTGGCCACCGGGCCGGCGTAGGTCAGCGACTCGCCCAAGGACTCGAGCGTGTTGAAACTCTTGTTGGCCGCGACAGTGAGCGCATCGGCCACGCGGGATGCATCGCCCGCCTGCCGGGAAAACTGGCGGATCGCCGCCGCCATGATGCCGGAGGCCTGGGTGGCGTCCGTACTGGTCGCCCGTGACAGATCCAGGACGCTGGCCGTCATCTGGTCGATCTGGTCGGGACTGAAACCGGCCCGCCCCAATTCCCTCATCAGCGAAGCGACCTGCCCCGCTGTGAAACTGGTGGTCCGGCCCAGTTCCTGGGCCGTGGATCGCAACCGAGCGAACTGATCATCGCTGGCCTGCGTGACCGCCTTGACCGCTCGCATCTGGTCATCGAAGTTAGCAAACACGCCGGTGGCCAAGGCCAGGGGCGCCGCCATCGCCGTACCCAAGGCGAGCATGGGCCGCCCGACGGCGCCCACGCCCGCCGCAAAACCACGCAAGCGGGCCGCCACTCGCTTCAGGCCGCCTTCGACGCGATCTCGCAGTCCGATCTCGACATACGCCTTCCCGGCCCGGACCTCTCTTCCCGCCATTGGCTATCCTCCCAAACTTCCGGTCCAGGCGTCCGGAATATGTTCCCGCTCCGCGTCCAAGGCCGGTCCCATGAACGGCCGCTCGGCGTAGGCGACAGACCGTACTCGCACGGGCTGACCAGGCCGCACACGGCGTGCTCCCGATCGCCAGCCCTTGCCGACCCGGGCCTCGCGGAGTTTCACGGTCGCCCCGAACTCGTGAACTTGGGGCACGGTGGCGCCGCCCAGTTCCGGTCCCAAGAGTCTGCTCTTCTGGCTAAGCCCCACCGGGCCGACGACCAGCGTCTCCCTGTGCGGCTCGTAGACAAAGAGGATGTTTTTCAGCGTCGCGGCGGGATGACTCGAATGTACGCTAGGCGGCTGTCCTGGCATCGACGAAGTCCGCCGCCGCCGCAGACTCGAGCGTGCCCGACGCTGGATAAAGGCCCCGGCCTTCGACAACGCCTTCTTGTTGGCCTTCGACAACCGGTCTTGGATTGCATTCCGGTCAAAGAAGAAGTCCGTCATCCGCATCGTGAACGACTGCCTTGAGGTGCTTCACGGTGAACACCGATGGTTGCGATGCCGCTCCCGACTCGGCCTCTGTGATCGCCGACAGAACCACCTCATGGTCCAGCTCTAAACGTTCCTCATGTAGCGTCGAAAACTGTAACAGTCCGAGGACGGGCGGGATTCGACCGGGCCAGATCCCTGGCGCCGGTAGACAACTGGGGACGAGGACAATCGGTCGCGTCGCCTGCCCGATCGGGCGGACAACGTCGGCAGCGTCGCACCAATGAAGACCGCGCGCAAACACGACGTCGCGTTTCACTCCCGCCCAGTTCGTGCGTCCCAGTCGCCACAGCCGTCCCGGTACCAGGACGGTGCATTCTCCGCCCAGCGCCAGAGCCGCCGCAACGGCTCTGGCGAGGGCCTCGGCGTCGATGGTCCATTGCCGGAGCTGCTCCGGCCGGATCTCGACGTACAAGGACTCCGGGCAGGGAATTACGGGGCGGCATGATCCATCCGGATGCTTCCACAGGACCACCGCCTCGCTGTGGTGGTCCAAACACGAGGGGCACCGGACCACCGAGGCGTTTTCCCCCTGTCGGAAGAACCTGCGAGCCGGGAAGCGGTCCCACGGCGTTCGCGCCCAGACGCAAAGGTCAAACTCGGTGAACAGCGGCTCAGGCGAGTCGGCGTGAACCAGGACGAAGGAAAGGATGTCACGCACAAAGGACTCCCCAGGCTTTGAAACATCGCTCTCCAATCGCTTGCATCTCTTCCGGCTTGTCTTTCAGGTCGCACGTATTGGGGGTAATTACGTTGACGGTCATTTGCCCAGGGCGTCCGCTGCTTCCAGAAAGGAAGCGAAACTGAATCGCTGCATGCTTCACGTACACTTCGTTCCGGCTCAATCCACGACCAGTCAGTTCGTCCCGGACGAGTTGCAGGGCTCGCCTTGCGCTTACCTTTCGACTAAACTTGAGCCGTCGCAAATTCACCTCCCGGTTTGCGTCCACGGGGCCGAATTCGATCATTGGGAGCTTGATCTGTTCCACATGATCGCTCGGTTCGGTGGGAAAAGCGAAATCGGGGTCCAGTAGCATACTCAGGTCGTACACGGGGCGCAACGGATTGGCCGGCTCCACGTCGATGCCGAGGACCGCCTGGCAGAAGGCCCGCTGCAACGGGTAGTGGATCGCTTGAGGTCCCTTCGCCGCGAGTTCCAGCGAACCATCCTGCGGAGAAAAGACGAACAGCACGGAAAAGGCATATCGCGCCGGCAGCGGCTCCAACTCACCATCGTCCCCGAATACCAATGGTGCGTCGGCCCAGTCGTCGAGGTAGGCGAAAAAGTACTCGTTGCCGTCTGGCCGCGTGTAGTGCTCCACACGGCATTGCTCGCCCCGCAACTCCTGTGACCAATAGTACTTTCGCAAGGCGTCGCCCAGGTTGGCCGTGATCTCCTCGGTGATCACAGGCCGTTGTTTGGGCAGGGTATTGCGCCGCACGGAGTAACGGCCGCCCGACAAATGATCGGCTCGTGCAAACAACGCGGCCTGATCGAACAAGTCGGGAAAGTTCAGCCGGAACCACAGGGCTTTGTTTAACCGGCTTCCGCAACTCTGGAATTCCCACATCCGCTGGGGATAGTGCGTGCGGAGCGCTTCCGCGATGGCTCTCAGGCCGTTGTCATCGGCGATTGCTTGCACGTCGCGGAGTTGAACGTGCAGATCCCGGCGAGCCTGCTCCGACAATCGCTGCCAAACCACGCTAAGTGGTTGGATTCCGCGGCGGGCCGTCAGATCGGACCAGGGCAAGTCCTGCAGTTCTCCGCGTCGTCCGAAGAATTCCTTCAACAAAGGGATCGAAAGCTGCCGCAAAGTCTTTCTGGGATCAAACATGGCTGCTGTACCTCACGCATCAAACGTTACGAATTCATGTCGCTTCCTTTCTGCTACTGCCGGCGGGTCCTTGGCCAGGCATCACGGTGGTGGTCGAGCATCGACGTCCAAGCACAGCGCGTGTTGGCGCAGCCCCGCTCCGACCTGTTCGGCATCCAAGTCCGGATTGGGCAGCGACAAACGCTGAATTAAACTGGCCTGGTTGCAGCCACGCGGGTCGAAGAACGACCGGCGTTTTGCCAACAATCAGTCGGGGAAAACTCGACCTGGGTTGGCTATGCGGCGTTAGAACGGGGTAAGCCGCAGATTCCCCGGAGCCCGTCTGTCCCGGCACCGGAAACCAAAAAAATGCACGCTCGTATACGTCATGTTATTTGTTCACATGATAGCACGACGAACATGCTCCGCAATACCCAGATGCAAGAATTTTTTCGGCATGCCTAGCCGCCGTCCCGCCCGCGTGGCCCGACGTTGGCCTCCGTGGCGTCGCGCGACTCGAGAGCGGACCTTGATCCGGAACGGCGTGCTGACCGCCACGGTGCCTATTCTCCCCGTTCCGTCTTCTCCGGAGTGGTCGGCTCAATCCCTGCTGCCAGCAAGGCCTGAGTCCAGCCGCCAAAGTGTCGCCGCGCCGCACTAACCAGCGAACAATCGTCATTGCGAGTTGCGATGTAGGACATCCGCTTCCCTTCTCGATGACGCAATTCGAGCGATTGGATTACCAGGTCTCGGCTCCACACCCGCCCACCTGTCGCGCCAGTATCGGCCGGCGTCAAACCGGCCTCCACCGTCGCCCGCCGCCAGCTGAGGAACACGCGTTTCGCTGCCAGGGCCAGCGCTTGGTTGTCCAGGCAGACATCCCCCCACTTCACGGATTCGCCCGCTTCGTGCCTGCGTCTCAATTCGTCAATGATCTTCTGCCTGTCGAACTGCTGAGAACGCCGTGGCCGCTGGATGTTCTGCACGTTAATGCCTGCTGCCTGCAAAGCCAAACGCCACGTCCCGAAGTGCCGCCGGGCAGCCTCATACAGCCGACGATTGTACCGCACGACCCGCGTGGCCGCGATTTCGTGTCCCGTGCGACATAGTCGTCGGATCTTGCCCAGGACACGTTGGCGGCTGAATTCTTCTGCGACCGTTACGCGGCGCACACTGATTCCGGCGTATTCCAGGGCGGTATCCCAAGTGCCGAACTGCTCGCACGCCGCAGCGTACAGTTCCGCAGCATCTCGCTGGACAACCTCTGCTGCCAACGTCAATTTCCTAAGATCTCGATTGACGATATCTTGAATCACCGTCTTGCGATTCACGCGATGCTCCTTTCGCTCTGCCGGGCTTGCGACACGGGTTCCAGTCCGGCAGCGGCGAGGGCCTTCCGCCAACTGCCGAGCAATCGCAGGCTAGCCCCGACAAGCGCCGCGTCTTGTTGGTATGCCAGGCTGCTGGCGAGCGATTCGCCGCGAGCGTGGCGGCGACGCAGCTCTTCGATCACCAGCGCCGCCGTCCAGCATTTGTGGGTAGGTTGCAACCCGGCCGCCGCCACGGCAGCTCGCCAGCCGCCAAGATGCTTCTTGGCGGCGCAGTACAGTCCCTGATCGTGCTTGGCGACATCCGCCAGGACTCGCCCCTGATCGTGCCAAAGCTGAATGGCATCCAGTACTGCCTGCCTCGACCAGCGCCGCTGTGGTCTCGTCGCGGGCAACCTGTCGGACAAGCCCGCCGAGGCGAGTGCCGCCGCCCAGCTACCAAAGCGACGTTTGGCGGCAGCCGCCAGCTTCCGATCTCCGAATCCGGCACGGTGGATCGCCAGGCCCTGCACGTAGCGGTCTTGAATTTCTCGAATGACCCGGCGACGGTGCCATCTGCCCGGCTCGGGCTCGACATCCGCCGCATCCATGGCTTGTTCCAAACTGCCAAAGAATCGGACTGCGGCAGCCGCCAACTTTGGCTCGGTGTTACGAACCGTAGTCTCCGCCCGGCGTGCCCAAGTTCGGAGATCTGCGAGCACCCGCTCGCAAGACCACTTCTGGCGTGGGTTGGGCTGCAGGCCAGCCGCCACCAATGCCTGCTGCCAAGTGCCGAACCAACGAACCGCCGCCCGAAAGAGCGGCTTGTCTTCTCGCCAAGCGCTCGACAGAAGACCGCCCTCCCGCTGTCGCCGAAGGACGGCGTCAATCACCAATTGGTTGTTCCAACGGCGATGGCGTGGCCGATGAGTATCGGCCAAGACATCGTTCTTGCGCCCCTGATTCCCCTGCCGACTGCCAGCCCCTCGCGTCCCTTTCCCCGCGGCGCCGATTGTCGGATTGCCATACGATGCGTTTCGCGTCATGGCTGCTCCTCACCTTTCGGTGTTGCTGATGACTTGTTCGAAGATGTCCAGTTCCTGGGGATGGTGTACCCGCAGGTACTCCTTGACCCGTTGATTGGCCAACAGCGATCGCACGTAGATCACCAATTTGAGCAGGTTGGTCGTGTACTGCCGGTACAGTCCCGAGTAGAAGTCATGTTGCTGCTCCGCGTCGCGGAGCTTCTTCAGCAGGTCGGACTTCTTGGTGTCCGCCTGATTCCAGGGCGTCTTCGTGCCGTTCATCTTGGAGCGTTTGGCGGGAGGCGTCTTGAGCACCAGGCCCCGGGCGAAGGTCGGACTGTAGTCCTTGCACGAATCCATCAGCTTCAGGATCTCGGCCTGCCGCTCGTGTTTCACGTGCGAGAGTTCCTTGGCGGTCTGCAGGTTGATTTTGCTGGCCTCGAACGCTTTCACCACGCTGGGTTCGAGCTTCTTCATCAAGGACGTATTCAACCGATGGCCGATGCCCACCAATCCCAGCGCCTCGGCGATCGTCTTTTCGTCCAGTTCCTCCAGCGATTTGCGGAGCATCCGCATTTCCTGGGACGCGCTCAACTGATTGACCATGCGGTTGCCCGTAAACGCTTCCCGCTGATCCCAGATCAGACAAGGCACCGTTTCCACGCCCAGTTCCAAGAGAATGGAGTAGCGCAAGGTTCCGTCGAGGATTTCGTAGTTGTCACCTTGCGGAAAGACAATCAGCGGCTCGAGCAAGCCTACCGCCCGCAGACTGGCCTCGATCCGCCTGCGGTATTTGACGTTAACCTTGCGTTCCGTACGGGGCACCAGCTTCACGATGGGGATGTCCAAGCCCCGCACCAATCCGCCGTTGCAGTTCCCGTTCCTGTTTCCGTTCCCGTTGTCGTTCATCTTCGGCCTCCTCTGCTACGATTCGTAGTGAAAATCACCGGCCAGATCTGGCCGCTGGAACAAGCCTTCCTCGCGCAACAACTGCACCAGGGGTTCATCTTTCCACAACACATTGATCCCGGTCAGCAAGGACATGAAGCGATTCTCCTTGGTCTGGGCCTCTCGCACGTAGGAGGCTTTGACTTTGGTGACGTCCACGATATCCTGTTGCAGTTGGCTGACCGTATACTTGGCGTTAGCCGCCTCCTGGCGAGTCTTGTGTTCGCGGGTTCGACTGGCGATGATCCTCCGGGCTTGGCCGAAGTTGGTGCTGGTCACCAGCCCCTCGTCGAAGGCGTCCATTAACAGGTTTTGGAGCTGACTGTCGTCGGTGCTTGCGACTTGGGCCGCGAACTTGATGGGGAATAGACCTTGCTCGACCCCGCAAATCAGACGCTCCTCGCCCCGTTCCACCAGCCGGATGTAGTCCCGAATGTAGCTCTCGCTCTTGCAGGCGATGCGGCCGATCTGCTTGTAGTCCCAGCCCTCGTCATGGAGACGCTTCAGTTCTCGGGCGAAATGCATGCTGTCGTGCCGGGTCCGAGCAAGGTTTTCGATCAGGGACTGGAGGTAGGCCTCTTTGCGGGTACAGGTGACGACTTCGGCCAGGACCGTTTCACGCCCCAGTTTCTGGTGCGCCAACAGGCGGCCTTCACCGCAGATCAACTCGTACATTTCCGTACGTTCCACAAATTTGTCGTTGACGCGAATCGGCTTGAGCAGACCCACCGCTTCGATGCTTTGCACGTTCAGGTCGAACTGCTCTTGGTCCCGATTGCGGCTGTTCATGACCTTGATCTTGTCCAGCGGGATATCGAGGTAGTGGCGGTTCTTGATGGGAACAATGTCGGGTAGGCGTTCCATAGCAATGCTCCTTTACAGCAAGGTTTTCAGGAAATTTAGGTCCTGCTGGCCGAACAGCTCGGCCCGCGTGGAACTGGAACAGAAGCGGACCGTGTGCTTACCGGCCAGCCAGCGCGGCAAGGCAACATAGCCGAGGATCTCGGACTCCTCGGGCTCGGACAGCAGGACGCCCAGCGTGATGTCGATCACATGTCGCGGATCTGGCTGGAAAGGCCAGTAGGGAGTGTAGCCCCTCAGCATGGGCACCGAAGGCTGGACCGACACCGCCAATTTCTGCTCCAGCACCAGAAAGTCGGCATAGGTCAGCACCTCGGGTACTTGGCTGCAGATCTGTTCGTGGACACGTTCGCGGGCCCGGTCCCGCTGGTCGCGATACAGCTGTTGAAATGCCAGGTCCAGCGAGCCAAAATGGCGGGCGTAGACGCCGGCGGAGGGGAGCTCGTCGTCCAATCGCAACAGCGACGAGTGCCAGAGTCCGTGCTTGCTGTACAGGGCCTCCAATTGGCTGAGCATTCGCTCGGGCTGATACTTCAGGCGTCGTTCCGCGAGGATTTGCTGAGCCTGCAAGAATTGCTCGACGCTGATGATGCCTTCGAACGCTTCGGGCGTGCGAACCCATTTTTCGGGCGGGTTGAGGCGCCGCGGCGTCTTCAGCTTCTGGGAGTGCTGGTTGTAGATCATGGTGCCGACGTACTTCTCGTTTTTCAGACGGATGAGCACCATCGGGCCCGTCCACGGCCGGCCGCTGGCGGACGGGACGCCGTCGGCGTTGAGCTGCTCGGCGATCCGATAATGGGAGTAGCTGAGGTCCACGAACTCGTGAAAAATGCGGCGGATCGTGACCACTTCTTCGGGATCGCCTTCCACGAGCGTGACCCGCTGGTTCTGGATGGCCTTGCGTTTGCCCGCCTCCAGGACACCGACGGGTTCGCGATCCTCGTCCAGCAACAAGCGTTTCAGGCCAAACGGCGGCGAGCCACCTGCCCAGTACCCTTGCTCTGCAATCTTCTTGCACCCGTGCCAGACCTTCTTGGACAGTTCCCAGCTGTACCGGGCGGCGCGGAAGCGTTCGAATTGGACGTACACCGGGTACAGTGGATCGTCTTCCCGGGGCATGCCGATGGTCGTGTAAATAACCTCTTTGCCGTGCTTGCGGCATTCGGCGCTGTACTGCGCCGAGAGGTCGATGTCTTGGAAGCGGCCCCAGCGACTGACGTCCAGGCAGAGGACGTACTGGAAGTCGTCCCGCTTGGTGACCCATTCTTTCATCATTTCGGTGAACGCCGGGCGGCCCTCGGCGTTCAGGCCCGAACGGCCGGCATCGGCAAAATCGTGAATGATCTCCACGCCGTTCTTGTCGGCCCATTCACGTACCTGTTCCTGTTGGATCGGGATCGAGTTTTCCTGCCGGTCCTGAGCCGAGTGGCGATAGTAGGCCACGGCCCGGAACTTGGGGGCCATGATCTCGGCGTCTCCCGTTCCGATCTCCCACCACTGTGACATGTGTTGTCTCCTTGAAGTTTGAGGTTGGCGGCCAGCACCTCGCTCGCCGCCGTCAAGGACACGACAGTTACGCTATGGCTTCAGCAGGGATCAAGCGCCAAGCGGAAAAAAGAGGAAAATTTTCGGCGGGAGTTGAACGGGTCAAACTTTTCCGGCGTCAACGATGACTCCAGGGGTTGGCGTGGTGCCAACGAAAAAAGCCCCGTTGATCCATCGGACCAGCGGGGCTTGGGCACCCGTGCGGCAGTTAGGCCGGGACGTTCCGTTGCGATTTCCCGCGGTCGGAAAACTCGTAAACAATCTCCAATCCGGTCCTGTTGGCCCATTCGCGGACCTGATCCCGCTGGATCGGGATCGAGATCTGGTGTGCCGAGTCACGGTGGCACGTAACTGCCTGCACCTGGGGGACCGGATCCGGCGTCCCACCCTTTGAACAGTCGCTCATCGCTTGCTCCTTGATGTTGGAGTTCGGCGGCGAACACCACGCCCGCCGCCGTCAAGGAGACACCAGTTACGCTGGGAGGCGAGCAGGGATCAAGCGGGCCGCGGAAGAAGAATTGGCGGATCGGTCGCGGGTGGGCAGGGCGACGGCGTGGATTTCCTGGGCGGATTGGTTTGCCAGCTTTGCGGAAACGAGCCAGGATCGGACCCCGTTTTCCAACGTCTAACCCGAAAGGAGAGAACATGACGACCAGGAAAACAGACAGCGCGACGCGGGCCGTGGCGTATTCGAAAGCACCGCGTAGCCCTGGTGCTCGGCGAGCCCACGGAGGTCGCCGCTATCCGGCGAATCGTCCGCGAATTCGTTGACCTGGGTTACACGGCGGCCCGCATCGCCGGCTGTCTGAACGCAAAAAGGATTCCGTCGCCCGGTGGCGACCGCTGGACCGCTCGCCAGGTACTCGCGTGTCTCCGCACCAAGGCGTACGCCAGCCCGATCACCTATCGCCGGAGAAGAAACCGCAAGACCACGAGCGGGGCCAGCACGCCGGATGGTTGGGTCCACACGCCCAAAGCCCGCGAGGATCTCTTGAACGGGGAGCAGTTCCCGCGGGCACAGGAAATGTTGGTGTAGCCCGCAAACTCCGATCTACGACGATTACTGGGCTACCGCAAGCAACAGACCGGCTTCCGGCACATCCGAGAAAACAGGGGACTTGATGACACGCGCCAAGGCTAGACAAGATCGGCGTGCATGTCGCGGGAGGTCGGGGCGATCAACGCGGTCAAGGTCGTCCAGGCGGTCGGCACGGTTCATCATCGCCAGAACTTCCACCAGGGCCTCTTCTTCTGTTCGATGGTAGCCGGGGGCGTTTGCGGTTCGTTTCCACCCCATAACATGTCTCCTCCTTCCAGTACGCTGATGGCGAGGTAGCTGCCCACCCAGCCAGCCCAAGTCTGATCGAAACACTCAATTGCTAATCCATCGCGTTCGGCGTAGAAGCAATCCACAGGTTTGCCGCCGACAGTTCGCTCAATGATTGCCTCCCGCCCGCGCGACAACCCCGCCCGGAGTGTCTTCGCTCCGGCGGTAATCGCCTCCCTATAGTTGGAGCGTTGAATCACCTGCACGCACTCGTACCTCTCGGCGTCCCAGAGCCGCATCGTCTTGTCATCCGAGCCGCTGACGATCCGCCGGCCGTCCGGCGAAAAGGCCACACCATTCACCCGGCCCTCGTGCCCGCGCAGCACAGCCAGTTCCCTGCCGCTCTCGGCGTCCCACACCCGCACAGTCTTGTCATACGAGCCGCTGGCGATCCGATCGCCGCCAGGAGAAAAGGCCACGCTACTCACCCAGTGCTCGTGCCCGCGTAACACGGCCAGTTCCCTGCCACTCTCGGTGTCCCACACCCGCACCGTGTTGTCCACGCATAGAGGAGAACCTGATCCACTGACGATCCGCCGGCCGTCCGAAGAGCACTCCACGCTATTCACAGAGGCTTTGTGTCCACGGAGGACGCGGAGTTCCATGCCGCTCTCCGCGTCCCACACCCGCACCGTGTCGTCCACACGATAAAGGGAAGCTGATCCACTGACGATCCACCGGGCGTCTGGAGAAAACGCCACGCAATTCACACTGGTTCCATGTAGGTCGAGGACGCGGAGTTCCATGCCGCTCACGGCGTCCCACACCCGCACCGTCTGGTCTTCGTGACCACGGTCCCTCCAAGCGCTGGCGCTGACGATTCGCTGGCCGTCCTGGGCAAACGTGACTCTAGCCACACTGCCTTTGTGTCCGCGGAGAACGCGGAGTTCCGCGCCGCTCTCGGCGTTCCACACCCGCACCGTGTTGTCGTTTGAGCCGCTAACGATTCGCCGGCCATCCGCGGCGAACGCGACACTAATCACCCAGCCTTCGTGCCCGCGTAACACGGCCAGTTCCCTGCCGCTCTCGACGTCCCACACCCGCACCGTCTTGTCGCCTGAGCCGGTGACGATCCGATCCCCGCCAGGAGAAAAGGCTACGCTTTTCACCGCGTTATCGTGCTCGCGCAACACGGCTAGGTCCGCGAAGCTCGCCGCGTCCCACACCCGCACCGTCTCGTCGCCTGAGCGGCTGACGATCCGCCGACCGTCTAGGGAAAAGGCCACGTCTTTCACCCCACCTTCGTGCCCTCGCAGCACAGCCAGTTCCGCGCCGCTCTCGACGTCCCACACCCGCACCGTCTTGTCTTTGCTATCGTAGTGTGCTGAGGCGCTGACGATTCGCCGGCCGTCCGGGGAAAAGGCCACTATGCGCACCCCGGCTTCGTGCCCGCCGAGCACAGCCAGTTCCCTGCCGGTCACAGCGTCCCACACCCGCACCGTCTTGTCGTTCGAGCCGCTGACGATTCGCCGTCCGTCCGGGGAAAAGACCACGCGAGACACGCTCCCTTCGTGTCCACTTAGCACAGCCATTTCCGTGCCACTCTCGGTGTCCCACACCCGCACCGTCTTGTCGTTCGAGCCGCTGACGATCCGCCGGCCGTCCGGCGAAAAGGCCACGCCATTCACATCAGCTTTGTGTCCGCGTAGCACAGCCAGTTCCGCGCCGCCGCATGCGTTCCACACCCGCATCGTCCCGTCGTTTGAGCCGCTGACGATCCGGTCCCCATCAGGGGAAAAGGCCACGCCATTCACTGAGTCCTCGTGCCCGCCGAGCACAGCCAGTTCCCTGCCGCTCACGGCGTCCCACACCCGCACCGTCTCGTCGTCCGAGCCGCTGACGATTCGCCGTCCGTCCGGGGAAAAGACCACGCGAGACACGCTCCCTTCGTGTCCACTTAACACAGCCATTTCCGTGCCACTCTCGGTGTCCCACACCCGCACCGTCTTGTCGTTCGAGCCGCTGACGATCCGCCGGCCGTCCGGCGAAAAGGCCACGCCATTCACATCAGCTTTGTGTCCGCGTAGCACAGCCAGTTCCGTACCGCTCTCGGCATCCCACACCCGCACCGTGCAGTCGCCTGAGCCGCTAACGATCCGCCGGCCGTCGAGGGAAAACGCCACGCTGAATACCTTGCCGACGTGTCCGTGCAACACGGCCACTTTCGCGCCGGTCCGAGCGTCCCACACGCGCACTGTCTTGTCACCTGCGCGGCTGACGATCCGCCAGCCGTCCAAGGAAAAGGCCACGCCCTTCACCCCGCCGCTGTGCCCACGGAGCACAGCCAGCTCCGCGCCGCTCTCGGCGTCCCACACCCGCACCGTGTCGTCTTTGCCGTAAGAGTACTCCGAGCCGCTGACAATTCGCCGGCCGTCCGGGGAGAAGGCCACGTGCTTTACCCCGACTTCGTGCCCGCGCAGCACAGCCAATTCCGCGCCGCTCTCGGCGTCCCACACCCGCACCGTCTTGTCGGCTGAGCCGCTGACGATCCGCCGGCCGTTCAGGGAAAAGGCCACGCGATACACACCGGCTTCGTGTCCGCGGAGGACGCGGAGTTCCAAGCCGCTATCGGCGTCCCACACCCGCACGGTCTTGTCATCTGAGCCGCTGACGATCCTCCGCTCAGTTAGGGAAAAGGCCACACCGTTCACCGTGCCTTTGTGCCCGCGCAGCACAGCCAGCTCCGCGCCGCTCTCGGCGTCCCACACCCGCACTGTCTTGTCGCTTGAGCCGCTGACGATCCGCCGGCCGTCCAGGGAAAAGACCACGCCGTTCACCGTGCCTTCGTGCCCGCGCAGCACAGCCAGTTCCCTGCCGCTCCCGACGTCCCACACCCGCACCGTGTCGTCCATTGAGCCGCCGACGATCTGGTCTCTGCTGGGTGAGAAGTCTACGCCAATTACCTGGTGATCGTTCTCGCACAACACGGCCAGTTCCGCGCCACTCTCGGCGTCCCACACTCGCACCGTTCTGTCATACGAGCCGCTGACGATCCGCCGGCCGTCCGGGGAAAAGACCACGCTGCTCACAAACCATTCGTGGCCGCGAAAGACGGCTAGTTCCGCGCCGCTCCGGGCGTCCCACAAGCGCACCGTGTTGTCCACGCGTTCTTCATAAGAACCTGACCCACTGACGATCCGATCCCCGCCAGGAGAAAAAGCCACGCTACACACCGGTCCTTCGTGCCCGCGAAGCACAGCCCGTTCCTCGCCGCTTTCGGCGTCCCATATCCGAACTGTGTTATCCCAAGAGCCACTGGCGATCCATACGCCGTCCTGGGAGTAGCTCACGCTCACTACAGACCCCTCGTGCCCTCGCAAGACAGAGAGTTGTGCCGTGCCTAAGTTCATCAGCGGAGGGCGGCAGCGGCGAAGCCAGAGAAAGCCGGGGCGGGCCCGCTCACGGGTGCGGCGCCAGGATTCCAGGAGCCGATGGAGCAGCGGGCGTTCCTCGTTAATGGAACGGTCCTCACCCGCCGCCACGCTCCCGCAAGCGGGCGTGGGGAGACCCGGTGGGCGTCCGTCGACGTAGTGCTGGGCGGCTTCGGAGCAGTCATACCACCAGCCGCTGTTCCAGAGGCATTGGAATAGACCCTGCGGATAGTCTTGAGCGTGCCGGACGATGAAATGGATATCGCGGCGGAGAGCCTCATCCAACAGGCAGAGGATGCGATACTGTCGGCGATCTTCGGGCAGGGCCTCAATAGCCCTTGAGAAGTCGCCCACCAACTCAAACGTCAGACCCGCTTCGTGCTTCGCCTCCAGGAACGGCAGATCGGTGAGTGTCGCCTCCAACTTGTCCCATAGCCTAGCGCGGGTCTGATGGTGGGGCAACTCCTCCAGCGTGCGACGGTTACTGTAGCCCTGCGCGGCGAAGTAGCCGGCCAGCGAGCCGTGGGCGGCCAGCGGCTCATGCGGCTCATCGAGGTACTCGCGCTCGACGGCCTCGCGCAACTGGCCGTGGAAGAAGTCGACCAGTTCACCACGGCGCATGAGGTACGGCCGCAAGAGACGCTCCAACGCGGCCACGTTTCCCTGTGGGTCGCCGAAGGCGATCAGGCCTACAAGTTCCTGGTGCGATAGCCCGCGACGGCTTACACCCAGGTACGAAACGAACCGCCGCACGAGGTCCGCCCCGATGAGGTTGCCTGCGGCGTCGCGGAATCCAGGATCGGCAGAAAGGCGATCCCGCAAGATCCACAGGAACAGGTCCCGGACGTTGCCCGGTAGTTGGGCAATCCGCCTGGTAATCTCTTCATATGTCCCTAACGTGCGCAGCTCTTCCAGGGCCACCAGAAGGTAAAGCGGCGTGCCGCTGTCCGACTTTCCCAACAACTGCTGCGTCTGCTCCTCGCTGAGCCGCTTGTGGTATCTGGCCGCAAACCCCTCGGCGATCGCCCGGGCATCGGCGTCGGTCAGCGGATGGACTGTAAGCTCCTCGACCAGTTTGCCCCGGCGACGCAGGGCCTCCAGCACCGGATGCTCCAGCGCCGAGACGATCATGCGGACGTTGGCGGGCAACTGTAGCGGCAACCAGCTGAGCGAATGAGCGCCATCCGTGGCGTCCATCTGGTTGAGGGCGTCGACGACTACCACGATCCTCCGCACGGTTCCCGCCTCCTTCAGCAGTGCCGGCAGTTGCCCGATCAGCTCCTTGACGTCTTGCGAGATCGGATTGCTACTGCCTACGGCCTGTTGCAGCTCGTGGCACAAGCGTCGCAGCGTGTGTCGCAGGTCAGCCGAGCCGGCGCTGGCCCCGACGAAATGCGGAACCACCAGCCAGTCCGCGTGCGTAGCGGCTACGTCCCGAGAGAACTCGCCCAACATGGCCGACTTGCCGCAGCCCGGGTTGCCCGTAATGGCCATGATGTTCGGCTGGCCATCGGCAGCCGAGAATGCCGCCAAGCGATCGAATACCTTCTGGCGGCTGCCGATCACGTAACGCTCCGTGCGCTCGGCCACGAACGCCTCCATCGCCTCGTTCTCTTCGGCGAACTCATCGGCGGCCGCCGTAGCTTGTTCAGTGAACCGTTCGTGTAGTTCGGGATCGGCCAGCATGCCCTCCCAGAGATCCTCGTAGACCTGCTCCCCGAACTGCTCCAAACCGGCGAGACGTTGACTCTGGTCGTCCCACTTGGCGGAGTAGACGGTGGGTTTGAGGCCAGACTCGACGATCGCCTGCTTCAGGGCCGCCAGCTTTTCGGACCGGCCGCGTGCCCGCGATTGGGCCTGCTCCAGGCCGAACTGCTCAATCTCGTCACGCTGCGGAAACTCGCGGTATCCGCCTGCGTTGGCAGCCCCCTCGGGGATCGAGTCGGTGGCGGCCGGATCGCGAAAATGGAAGTAGGCATCGCCGTGATCGCCGAGGCGATCGAGCACGCTGTACTGGATCTCTTCGGCGGTGATCGAGTGTTCCTGTCCCGGCGGCGTCCAGCCGTAACGGCCACCGAGGATGCAGAGGAACCGCGGCCGGCACTCGTCGACGATTTCCCGGCAGACCTTTAGGGCGTCCTGCTCGCTCGTCACTCCCCAGCGCAGGTCCACGTCGACCAGATTGATCCGTCGTTTGAGCAACTCCTCGCGCAACTGCGGGAAGACAAAACGCACCAAGTGATCCCGCTCCGCATGCATGTCGCGGAACGTGGACGAGATGAAGACGCGGACGGTTTTCCAAGCGGCAGGCATACATCACGCTATCCAGTAACACGCATGGGGAATCGGTCAACCGACATTATCCAGCGGTTGGCGACGCGTGAAAAGCGACTTGGCAGTCCGCATGCGTTTTTGGCATACCGATAGCTCAGAACGACATACCGGCGGACCGGAATCGGCACCCTGCCAGGGCGTTGTCAAGGCAGGTGCGCCGCAAATCGTTCCTTTCCCCGCACGGCAGCGCCGAAATCCTGCCGCACGGCAAATCCGCCGAGACCGCAGTCCCAAGAGTCATCTCGCAATTCAGGAGTACATCAAGCCGCGGGCCAGCGGTGTTCTGGCACACTGCCGACCGCCTGTCCAGTCCATTGGATCAGAATAGCCGATTTTCAACCGGATGCAAGATTCCTTCCGTCTGCAGCAGGACGGAAAGGAAGCCGCCCACCCGCGCGGCCCCAGGCGTCCGGACGCAATCCTTGTATTGGGTGCGCACTACGATTCGATACCGGAAACGCCCGGGGCCGACGACAACGCTTCCACTGGCCCGTTTCGCGTTCTCCTGTCAACCGGCGAACAATGGGGTCACGGCGTCTAGCGCCTCCTCAGCTTCAGCCCCTGTCGCAGACAAGACGAGTTCGGTACACCGCCTGCGGGCGTCGACCACGCGAACGCCGCCACATTGACTGCCAGCGTCCATCCGCCGTCCCCGTTTATGGACAAATTCTCAATGCGGATCGCCATCTGCCATCCGGCCCGGGCTGCCCGTGGGAGTGGTCACACGGGTGGCCGTTTCCGCCCACGTTCGCCGAATTTTCGCACGTATGCGACCCGCCGGCGAGGTCCGCGTTGTTGGTGCCCACTGGCCCAGGCGGGGGGACGCGGGGACGGGTGCGATGACGGGAGCCCGGATTCGGCGGGGCGGCCCTGTCTGTGAACGTCGTCACATTGGCTGCCATCTGCCATCTGCCATCCGCCTCGGCCGCACCTTTTTCTGGGCCCAGCGGACAATCGGCACTCTGGCGGCATAGGTAATTAAGTAGGGGCTGATTCCATCGCCGTCCCAGTTGTGCCTCACACTCGACCTCGCCGACCTTGAGCGTATCTCGCGATGCACGTGCGGTCTCGCGAAGTCAAGCGTCTGCCCGACACCGCATAAGGAAGCCGTACCGTGAACGATTTCGTAGCCGAAAATGCCGACGAACTGACGCCCGAGGCCCGCCTCTGCGAGATCGCCGCCATCCTGGCCCGCGTCGTTTTTCGGCTCAAAGCCGCCCGGCCACCGCAGAATTCCTCCGATTCTGCGACCGATCCCCTTGAACTTTCTGGCCCTTCGAGGCTCAGTGTCACCACGGGTTAACGGCTCAGAAACTCGAAATCAAGGAGCAAGAAATGACACTGAACATCGAAACGGCGGTCGCCGGATTACACCAAATGACCGCCAGGCAACTGCGGGAGAAATACGCCGACGTGTTCGGCGAGGAGGCCCGCAGCAGCCACAGGAATTGGCTCGTCCGCCGCATCGCCTGGCGGCTGCAAGCCAACCAGGAAGGCGACTTGACGGAACGGGCACGCCGCCGGGCCGCGGAACTGGCCAATGACGCGGACGTGCGGGTCACCCCGCCCAGGGGCCAACGCCTGGCCAACGTCCGGGAAACGGCCGCCACCGCCGCTTCCGACAACCGCCTGCCGCCCCTTGGATTCCCCATCATCCGCTCGTACAAAGGCTGCCAAATCCGCGTCATCGTCCAGCCCGACGGCTTCGAGTACGAAGGCCAACGGTACAAGTCGCTGTCCGCCGTGGCCAAAGCCGTCAGCGGCGCCCACTGCAACGGCTTCCGGTTCTTCAATCTGGAGGGCCAACCATGATCCGGAAAGCCAACAGCAAGCCCACGGTCCCCACCGTCCGGTGCGCCATCTACACGCGGAAATCCACGGACGAAGGGCTCGACCAAGAGTTCAACTCGCTCGACGCCCAGCGGGAATCCGGCGAGGCCTTTATCGCCAGTCAGCGTGGCGCCGGCTGGGTCTGCCTGAGCGAGCGTTACGACGACGGCGGATTCACGGGCGGAAACATGGATCGTCCCGCCCTGAAGCGGCTGCTGGCCGATATCGACGCCGGCAAAGTGGACTGCGTCGTGGTCTACAAGGTCGATCGCCTGAGCCGGTCGCTGCTGGATTTCGCCAAGATCATGGAGGTCTTCGACCAGAAAAAGGTCTCCTTCGTCTCGGTCACGCAGCAGTTCAATACGGCCACGTCCATGGGCCGCTTGGTCCTGAACGTGCTGCTTTCGTTCGCCCAGTTCGAACGGGAGATCATCGGAGAACGTATCCGGGACAAGATCGCGGCCAACCGCCGCAAGGGCAAGTGGACGGGCGGTACGCCGATCCTGGGCTACGACGTGGACCGTTCCGGCGGCCGACCGAAGCTCGTGGTCAATGCGGCCGAGGCGGCCCGCGTCCGCGAGGTTTTTCGCCTGTACCTGGAGCACGGCTCGCTGCTGCCCGTCGTCGAGGAATTGGTCCGCCGGGGCTGGAGCAACAAGACGTGGCGGACGAAGGCGGGTGAGCCCAAGGGCGGCCAGCCCTTCGACCGGGGCACCCTGCATGCCCTGCTGACAAACCCGCTGTACGCCGGCAAGCTCCGGCACAAGGCGAACGTGTACGATGGCGAGCACGAGGCGATCGTCGATCCGCTGGTCTTCGAGCAGGTCCAGAAGCGGTTGCAAGAGAACTGCCGTTGCGGCGGCGTTGGTGTTCGGAATCGCTACGGGGCGTTGCTCAAGCGACTGCTGTACTGCAAACCCTGTGGCCACACGATGGTCCACAACTTCACGGGGCGGAACGGGAAGCACTACCGGTATTACACCTGCACGCACGCGATCAAGAGCGGGCGGAAGTCCTGCCCCACGGGGAGCCTGCCCGCAGCCGAGATCGAACGCTGGGTGGTCGATAAGATCCGCGGCATTGCCCGCGACAGGAAGTTGCAGGCGGAAGTAGCCCGGCAGGCAAAGAAGCTGGCCGGTGCTGGCCTCAAGGACCTGGAAACGGAGGCGGCGGGCCTGAGACGGGACTTGGCCCGGTATCACGCCGAGTTGCGGAAGCGGACGGCCGGCGGCCCGGTGCGTGGCGTGAAAGCGACGCGGATCGCCGACCTGCACGGCCTGATCGCTCAGGCCGACTCCCGGTTGGCCGAGGTCCGCGTCCAGCTCGAGCAGCAAGAGCACACGCGGATCGAGGAGCACGACGTCCTGGCGGCGTTTGTGGATTTCGACAGCGTGTGGAACGCTCTCAGCCCGCGGGAGCAGGCACAGCTTCTGGCCCTGCTCGTGGAGCGAGTCGAGTTCGACGGCGCCACCAGCGAGATCGCGATCACGTTTCATCCGACCACCATCAAGACGCTGGCCAAGGAGCAACGGGGGGAGACTGTATGATCGAACTGCGTGAAAAAGTCAAGTTTGGGCGAGCCAAATCCGGCCGGAAGCGGATCGAGCGTAAGCCGCCGAAGCCCGACGTGGTGTCGGACGGGCGGGTGCCCCGGATCTCGAAGCTGATGGCGTTGGCGATCCGGTTCGAGGGATTGCTGCGGGACGGGGAGGTGGCGGACCAGTCGGAACTGGCGAAGCTGGCCCACGTGACGCAGCCGCGGATGACGCAGATCTTGAACCTGCTACATCTGGCACCGGACATTCAGGAAGCGTTGCTGTTCCTGCCGCGGGTCACGTCGGGCAAGGCGGCGATCCACGAGAAGTTGTTGCGGCCGATTGCGGCGGAAATCGGCTGGGGAAGGCAGCGGGCGATGTGGGCGGAGCTGGAAAGGGCGTGAGGGTCGACGCGTCGCCCACGTTGGCGCCAGTCGCGTCCTGGCGGCCAATTCGGAACACGGGGCCAACGGGCGGGAAGGACGCGACAGGCGCGAAGCGTCACGGCAGTTTTGGGGCGTCACGGCGATTGCGGCTTTCCCGCCTTGCTTTCCGCCCGGGTCGAGCAACACTCGTCGCGATTTTCCGATTCTTCAAAGGAGCCTGCCATGATTACGCCCAAACTCGGCGACCGAATCAGACTGGTCGCCATGCCTGAAGACCCCGATCCCATTTTGCCCGGTGCCACGGGCACCGTTACTGCGGTCAGGCAGTACGGTTTCGGTCGAGACGCCTGGCAGCAAGTCGACGTGGACTGGGACGACGGGCGGACGTTGATGCTCGTCGTGCCGCCGGACCAGTTCGAGGTCATGCCCAGCAAGGCCGACCAGTAAGTCCCCGTGGCCGTTTCGGCGGCCGGCCCAAGGTCACTGCTGCCGAAACCAAGGTCGTGCTGGCCAAGAAGCTGCACGCGGACAAGAGCCTGGAAATCGACGACATCTGCCGGACGCTGAGGATGTCGCGGTCGACTTTCTACCGGTACGTGCGGTTGTGACCGCCAGTGCCATTTCCCGGTGGTACTCTGACACGTCTCGGAATACGGATGCGTTGCTGGGACGGCACGGAGCTCGACACGGCGGATCGCGCGCGGCCATAGACCGTCACGTGCACCAGTCTTGTTCGGCGATCGTCTTCGGTTCGTTGGTGCCCGCAAGTCGAGGACAATGGGGCGGTGCCGTGCCGCGAACGCTCATGT
>Ga0351958_1048_pt1 | contig 45166 bp, 31 predicted proteins | sample TotcelT113001L15_FD_206843 | JGI IMG/M metagenome (GOLD analysis project Ga0351958, IMG submission 206843) | Enriched cells from coal bed in the Powder River Basin, Montana, United States - Total cells T11 rep3 HSBNCT.T11.300.1.L15 ...
TCCGTGTACCTGGCCAGTATCACGGTGCTGGAATGGCTCGGCCGGCAACAGGGTACGGCGGTCAGCTATCAAGACCATTTCTATCTCGGCATGTTCGCCCTGCACGTGGCCTTGGGGCTGCTGTTGATCGTGCCGTTTCTGCTGTTCGGCGTTGGGCATATTCTGGCGGCTCGCGGACGCCGCAACCGTCGGGCTGGTCGGATCGGCTATGCATTATTCGGCATCTGCCTGGCGTTGCTGCTCAGCGGCGTGCTGCTGGTGCGGCTCGAAGGCGTGATCGACTTGAAGCATCCGACCGCTCGCGCCGTTGCCTACTGGACGCACGTCACTTGCCCATTGGCCGTGCTCTGGCTGTACTGGCTGCATCGGCTGGCGGGTCCGCGGATCCGCTGGCCCGTGGCCGGCGTGGTGGCAGGGCTGACGGCGATCGTCGTCGCTGCAATGGTGCTGTGGCAAACGCACGATCCCCGGACCTGGCACGCCCGAGAACCGGCAGAGGGCCCCGACTATTTCCAGCCGTCGCGGGTCAAAACGGCGGATGGCAACTTGATCCCCGCCCGATCGATGATGATGGACGAGTACTGCCGCCGCTGTCATCCGGATGCTTACGAGGGCTGGTTCCACAGCGCCCACCACTTCGCCTCGTTCAACAACGCTCCGTATCGGGCGACGGTTCGCGAGACTCGCCGCGTCGCACTGGAACGCGATGGCGATGTCAAGGCGGTACGGTTCTGTGCCGGTTGCCACGACGTCGTGCCGTTTCTCAGCGGAGCCTTCGACCAGCGGGAATTCGACGACATCGGCGACCCTACCGCGCAAGCCGGCATCACGTGTACGGTCTGTCACGCGATCACCCACATCAACAGCACCGTCGGCAACGGGGACTATACGATCGAAGAACCGTTGCATTACCCGTTTGCCTACAGCGACAACCCGATCCTGCAGTACATCAATCACCAGTTGGTGCGGGCCAAGCCGGCGTTTCACAAGCAGACGTTCCTCAAGCCCCTGCACAAGTCCGCCGAGTTCTGTGCGGCCTGCCACAAAGTCCATCTGCCGGGCGAGTTGACGCACTATAAAGAATTCCTGCGCGGCCAGAACCATTACGATTCGTATTTGCTCAGCGGCGTTTCCGGCCACGGAGCCCGCAGCTTCTATTATCCCCGGCAAGCCGAGACGAACTGCAACGGCTGCCACATGCCGCTGCAGGCCTCGAACGATTTCGGCGCCAAGCCGTTGGACGGGTCGGGCCAGCTGCAGATCCACAATCATCTGTTTCCTGCGGCCAACACGGCCCTGGCGTACCTGCGGGGCGAGGACCAGATCGTGGCCGCCCACCAGGAGTTTCTGCAGGGCGTGCTGCGCGTCGATTGGTTCGGCGTCAAGCCGGGCGGTTCGATCGACGATCCGCTGCTTGCGCCGCTGCGGCCGGAGGTGCCGACGCTGCAGCCCGGCAGCAAGATCCTGCTGGAAGCGGTCATCCGCACGCTAACGGTGGGGCACCTGTTCACCGAAGGGACCAGCGACTCGAACGAAGTCTGGCTCGAAGTGACCGCCACCAGCGCCGAGCGGCTGCTAGGCCACAGCGGCTTGCGGGACGAATGGGGCGGCGTCGACCGCGGGGCGCATTTCGTCAACACGTTCATGCTGGACCGGGAGGGCCATCGCGTCAATCGGCGAAACGCACAAGACATCTTTGTGCCCCTGTACAACCACCAGATCCCGCCGGGCGCCGCTCAAGTCGTGCATTACGCCCTGGATTTGCCGCCGGACTTGCAGACGCCCGTGACGGTCGACGTCAAGTTGCAGTATCGCAAGTTCGATCGCGAGTACATGCAGTGGGTCGTGGCGCAGAGTCAGCCGGGCGATCCGCCGATTCGCGATGTTGAGCCCGGCCAACCGTATGTCAACACGCTGCCGATCACCACGCTGGCCGCCGATCGCATCGTGTTTCCCGTCGCGTTTCCCGTCGTCGGCGCGGCGGCGGCCGTTGTCAATCCGGAGCGGGAAATCCCCGCGTGGCAACGCTGGAACGACTATGGGATCGGCCTGCTGTTAGAAGGCCGCGCCAGCGGCGGCAAAGGCGAGCTGCGGCAAGCGGCCGAAGTGTTTGCCAAGGTGGAAGAGTTTCAGCAGTACCACGGACCATTAAATCTGGCGCGGGTCTACTTTGCCGAAGGCCGCTTGGACGAGGCCGTTTCAGCGGCCAATCGCGCCGCCGCCTATGCCGACGCACCGGCGTGGACCATCAGCTGGCTGAGCGGGCTGATCAACAAGCAGCAAGGCCACCTGGACAACGCGATCGCCAATTTCCGCAGTGTGCTGAAGGATCGTTCCCCCGAGATCATTGCGCGCCAGTTTGACTTTAGCCGCGACTACGAGGTCATCAACGAATTGGGACTGACGCTGTTCGAGCGCGGCAAGCAGTTCCGTGGCGAATCAAGGCGGGCGGAGCGCGAGCAATGGTTCCGCGAGGCGGCTGCAGAATTCGAGCGGACATTGCAGCTGGACTCGGAAAACGTCACCGCGCACTACAACCTGGCGCTGTTGCATGCCCAGCGGGGGGACGAGGCGAAGGCCGCCGAGCACCAGCGGCTGCACGCCCGCTACAAACCGGATGACAACGCACGCGACCGGGCACTGGCAGCGGCGCGCCGCCGCTATCCTGCCGCCAACCGCGCCGCCGAACCGCTGGTCATCTATCCGCTGAACCGGGCGGCGGCGGCGCCGTAGTCGCGCTACCAGGCGTTGGGGCACCGGCACGGCGACCGGACGATAATTCGGGCCAGGCGTCACCGGCGGCTAGCGCCTTGCCGCTCACTGTGGGCCCGGACATCGTGAGCCGCAAGGCGCTAGCCGCGGGTTCTTTGCGGGAAAGCGTGGCCAGGCGTCACCGCCTTGCCGCTCAGCGGACGCGGCATTTGAAGCGGATGATGCCGCCCTCGCCGACCTTCAGCGGGCTGCGGATCTCCCAACGCAGGACGAGCGATTCGCCGTCGTTCTCTTGCGTCCCAAAGCTCGCCTCCCGATCGCACTGCGCCGTGTCGGGCAGGTACTCCAGTCGCGTCGTCAGACTGTCCGCGATGGTCACGTTGCCCACGGTCTGGTCGCCGACGTTGTCAAAGCGAATGGTGAATTCGACTTCGTCGCCAGGCTGGGCCGACTTTTTCGAGGCGACCTTGACGACCCGCACTCTTGGCTTGCCGGGCGGCAGGTCGTAACGAAAGACCGACTGCAGGCTGACGTCGTTGGTGGCGATGATCGCCGTGACGGTGTCGATCGCCACTTGCACCGCCTGATTTTCGGTCCAAGCGGCTGCGGCCTCGAGTCGCTGCGCCAGGCGGGCTTTCTCGCCATTGTCAAAGGTGCCGGAGCGGATCAGCTGAAAGTCCTCGTGCGCCTTGAACCGCGTGTCGAATCGGGCCAGCTGTTGCGAGCCGGTGGTCGATTCGCCGCGGGCACGTTCCCGGAAGATCTGCGGCCCATCGGTGCCCACGTAGCGTCCCGTCTCGACGGGTTGCAGCATGGTGGTCGGCACACCCCGTTGTTCCTGGGCGCCGGGCAGGACAGGCTGACTGATACCCGCCAGCCGATCGTGGACTTCGTGCGCCAGCACCCCCGAAACTTGCCGTACGGCGGCGAATCGCGGCGCGTACAGGCACACCGAGTTGGACGCTTCGACTTCCGTCCGGCCGTCCACGGTATCGTAATGCGCAACGGTATCCTCTTGATCGAGTCCCCAGACGGTCCAGTCGCGCATCACCTCGACTCGGGCTCCCTGATCGCCGCCGTCGCACAGGTACTCGTTATAGGGCCAGCGTCCGGAGATTCCGGGCGGTCGCCAAGCGCCGGGCGGTGCTGCCATGCCTTCTGCCGCCTGCGGGCACGACGAGCAACCGGCGCCGCCGTGGGGCTCGCAACCGGGTTCAGCCCAGACGTGCGGCTGACCGGTCCAAGCGTTGCCGGGCAGTCCGACCGGGGCATAGGCCGCCAGTTGGACTCCATAGGCTGCCGGCAAGGCTTCGCCGGGCATCACCGCGGTCGGGCCAGCCGGCATCGCAACGACGGGCGGACCAGGTGGAATCGGCGCGGCGGGCGGCGCGACGGCGCCTCCGCCACCCGCCAAGCCGGCGGGTTGCGGTGTCAGTTGACAGGAGCAGAGCGTCACCGCCGCCAGGGCGGTCCACAGCCATCGGGACGACCGCAAGCACCTCGTGGCGGGGCGGCGCTCTCCGAATTGCGCGGGACTTTTGTTCTGGTTCAAGGTCGGCTCCTCCCGCGTTCGATGCGCGGTACGGGCGGCAGGATTTCCTCCAGGCCGTCTCTCAGACCGGGCAACGGCGCCGGCGCGGCCAGCGGCTGCAGCGGCGGACAGTCGAATAGGAAACGCTGGTGCTGGCTGTCGTACTCGGGCGTTCGGGAGCCCATTCGCATGATCGCCATCGGCCGGCCCAAACGATCCGCCGTCTTCAAAGGATCCTCGTCCGAACGAACTTCGTAGTACCGCTGCTGGTCCAGCGAATCGCGGACCGGCAGTGCCGACTGAGGATCTTCCAGGTAGATGACTCGCGTCACCAGACGGCCGGACAGGGCCATCGTCAGCTCTTCCTGCGTGAAATGAACCGGGATCGGGAAATGATTTTCCAAACCCGGCGGCGGGTACAAGCGATTGATCACCTCGATCGTCGGAAATACCTCCTGGCCTTCGTTGCGAGGAATCCGCGTCAGCTTCAGGCGATAGACGGGGCCGATGAACATGCCGAACAGAGCGGGCGTCTTCTGCGGCGGCTCGAATTGCCCTTGAATCGCCACGGAGACTTCCAGGCCTTCCGGCCCGCGGATTTCCAGCGGCTGGAGATAGCCCGCCAGCGGGCCGCCGCGAAGCAGTTGGCTGGGGCCGATCGTGCCCGGCGGCAGCTGGCTGGAATGGAAGTAGTGGACCGGTTCCCGCTGGGCAAAGGCGGCGCTGGCGGCACAGGCCGACAGCAGCAGGCACAGGGCCGCTCGCCAAGCCAGCATGGGGCCGGCGGCCAGGCCTTTGGCGATCCTCGATTTTGTGCTGCCCTGATACGACATGCCAATCTCGTCTTGCGTGGTCCAGTGGACTTGAGTCGGCTCCGGCGGCACCTGCCTGGCATCAGGCAGGTGCGTTCCGCCCCCTGGGATAAGAGAGTTCCTGTCGCACACCCTACTGCGCACAGGCTTCGCCGCCGGGCAACAGCTCGTGCCGCATGACACGCGGTTGATCGAACGGCAGCGAGGGGTAAATCGACTGCTCGGTAATATGCACCCGATTCGGCGGCGCCGGATAGGTGTAACCGGGCATCTGACGAACGTTGACGGTCACGTGCTTGTTCGGTTCCGGGATCTGAACCTGAGTACGGTTCCTCATCGTGTGCTGCCGCAGGCCCGCCGGACCTCCCATGGGAATGTGCGGCGGTCCAGGCAGTCCGATCGGCGTCCCCGAGTACGGCATGCCCCATTCGGGCGCCGTGATTCCGGCCACGTGCTGCGGCATCAGGCCGGTGGGCCCCATCGGGACCGGATAGCCCCCCATCCCGCCGGGCATCGGCATTCCGGCGTAGGGACCGGGGACCGTGTGGGAAATCGGCATGACCGAGCCGTCGGCTTGCAGGATCGGAATCGACGCAGTCGCCGACCCATTCGCCCCCGGCAGTTCCACGTCCTTGTTCCCCAGGCGGACAACGGCCAGGATCGCCCCGCGGCGGTCGGCCTCGGTGATCGGATCGATCCCGGGATCCAGCCGCGTGCTGACCAGAGTTTCGACACCGGCCAGGGCCAGCTCTTGGAATTCCGGATCCGGCAGGTAGATCACCTTGGTGACGAAATTGCCCGTCAGTACCTGATCGAAGTCCTCTTCGGTGAATTGAACCGGGACGGCGTTATGGGCCAAATAAGCCTCGGTACGCGGTGTCGTCGGTCCGATCTCCACCGTGGGATACAGTTCGACGCCTTCGCGGCCGACGATGTTGGTCAGCTTCAGGCGATAGATCGCGGCTTGAGGAAAGTTCTGCCGACCCGGCACCACCAAGGGCGTGGAATCGAAGCCGCCTTCGCTGGCGACATCCCAACGCACCTGCATGCCCTCGGGACGAGCAAACAACATTTGAACGTTCTGCCGGGCAACCGGAGGCATCATGTACATGCCGGCTCCCAGCGGCGAAACCGGGGGCATCATCACCCCCGGTCCGGGACCATCCACGCCGGGGCCTGGGTGCATCAGGCGCTCCGCGGGAGGAAGATTATGTTCGATGGGCGTCACACAGCCGGCGGCTGTCAACATGGCGGCCCAACACGAGACCCACATGGCAAGTCGAATTCTCATCGTGTTCCCCCTCCGGACCAGGCACGCAGTCCATTGCGATTTCCAGCGGCTCCAGCCGGGACGTCCCCCCCTTGGGTCCTTCCCGATTGACGTAGACCGAAACCTACAAACGGCCTTAGAATCAACGCCTCCTGGTGTCCTTGGCGTCGATCCATCAAGATGGTCTACGGCGGAAAATGTCTATGTGGATAAATGTTCGGCTCCATATAAGAGGTTTCTTTGGAAAAACCCGCACAATCGCGACGAGTAACCCTTGTCGGCACATCTTTCCACACGCGGCATTGCTGCTGATGCTAGTAGTCACCGGATCCTGCGGGCCCCTCCAAATCGCCCAATCCGCCGAAAATGGCGCTCCGGATGGGCAATCGTTGGTCCTGCAGTCTGTGGCCCAGCTGACGAGAATCACGTCGTTGGAAGCAAAGCTCAGGCAGACAACCCACTGGTTCGACCAACAAGTAGCCGGTTCCGGAACGTATTTCCAGTCACAATCGCCGCGCGGGTTGCTGTTGCGGCTGGAGTTGAAGCTCCGCGTGGGCGACCACCAATCGTCCCTGCAGCAGGTATGTGACGGGCGGTTCTTGTGGATTCGGCGAGACTTGCCCAGCGGCGTTTCGTTGGGACGCGTGGACATGGATCGAATGCGCCGGGCCGCCAGCGACAAACGTCAGCCGACTTGGGCCGCTGCCGCCGGGAATTCACTGGCCGTGGGCGGTCTGCCGCAGTTGCTGGCCGCCCTGGCGGAAAACTTCCAGTTCTCGGCGGCCGATGCGGTGCAGTCGGAGAATACGGCCCTGTGGGGCATCACCGGCGTCTGGAAACCGGACAGGCTGGCGGCGTTGGTGCCGGACCAGAAAGAAAAACTCCTGGCAGGCGGAGCCGTCGATCGGAAAGGGCTGCCGGCGCAGCTGCCAACCGAGGTCCACGTTGTTCTGCGGCAGAGCGACCTGCTGCCCTATCGGATCGAGTATCGACGAGCCGCCGACGGCCCGGCGGACAACGCGGACGGCGCCCAACCGATGATGGTCCTGGAGATCCTCGAAATCCGGCAGCGTGAAGCCTTGGACGAAAACCTGTTTTGTTATCAACCCGGCAACCAAGAAATCGTCGACGTTACCGAACGCTATTTGCACAGTCTCAACCTTGCCCCGACGGACGACTGAAGCGTTTCACGGTCCGTTTCGCCGCGCAATGCATCGCGGATCGTCATTCCGCGGATTGTTAACGTGGATGTCCACCGGATCCGCCCGCATGGCGCCGCTGTCGAAGGGGCGGAGCAAGGCGCGGAGCGTCTCTGCCGCGGCCAGTTGCGGGTCAAGCCACGTTGCGTAATCGGCCGCTGGCAGAATCACCGGCATCCGGTCGTGGATCGGCCGCGTCAAATCGTTCGCGTCCGTGGTGATCACGGTACACGATTCCAGCCGCTGGCCCGTCATCGGATCGGTCCAGACTTCCCAAAGTCCGGCCATGGCAAAGGGGCGATCATCGCTCAAGCGGATGTAATAGGGCTGCTTGACCCGGCCCGCTTTCTGCCATTCAAAGTAGCCGTCGGCGGGTACCAGGCAACGGCGGCGGCGGAAAGCGGCACGAAACGCCGGTTTGTCCGCCACAGTCTCCGCCCGCGCATTGATCATCCGGTTGCCAATCGAGGCATCTTTTGCCCAGGCGGGAATCAAGCCCCAGCGGACCATCTGCCACTGACGAACCCCCGTTTCCGCTGCGATTCGCACGCTGGCCACCGGCTGGGTGGGAGCGATATTGTAACGCGGTGGCAGATCCACCGGCGGATCGCCGCCCAACAGCTCGGCCAACACGGGCACGGAACTCTTCAAAGTAAAACGTCCACACATCGCTCACTCGCGGATCTGTTGGAATTCGCAGAACGTCCGTTCCCTGACGCCGAAACGCAACGGGCGCCCGAGGGCATGGGAATGTTGGCATGGGAATTCCAAATCATCCCATTCCCCTGCCCGCCATTCCCCTGCCCTCTGCCCGTCCGATTTTACCCAGTACGGCTGCAGCCAAGCAAGCACGTCGCCGCCGTCCGATTCCAACCCCGTCCTCCATCCGCACCTGGGGCGTTCCCCCAGAGGCGACGATGATCCACGGCCATCGGCCAAAGCCCCTTGCCCATTTTGGTATCCCCGTTTTCCAATTCGCTGGGGCTTCGTCCCAGATCCCACGGCAGCCTGCGCCGCCTACACGTGGCCGAGTCTCTCCGAGACTCGATTCCCGTCTCGGAGAGACGGGCCCACATGGCCGCTACGCCTTCCGCTACGGCTCGAAACGGGTCTCGGCTCCGCTGCGCTCGATACCCGTTTCGGCCTACGCGGATGGCTCCGCTCTCGCTTGCTAGGACTCGCTTTACTGGCTGGGACCATCCACCGAACTACAGGCCAAGCGGAACCCGAGGCTGTTGCTCCGGTACCCCGGCGTGCTCCCGTTCCGGTACGCCGACCGGCAGTACCCCGCGTAGCTGAACCAGCAGCCGCCGCGAAACACGCGATCCGAGCCTGCCGTAGGTCCCGTAGGATCGTCCAACGCCGTGGATGTGTACTGCCCCCCGTACCAGTCCAAGCACCACTCCCACACATTCCCATGCAGATCGTAAAGCCCCCAGGCGTTCGGTTTCTTCTGGCCCACCGGATGCGTTGTGCTGCCGGAGTTCATCCCGTACCACGCATACTGACCCAGCAGCGATTCATTGTCACCGAAACACCATTTGCCCGTGCTTCCCGCACGACACGCGTACTCCCATTCCGCTTCCGTCGGCAACCGATACTCCTTCCCGTCCCGGTCGCTCAACTTGCGGCAAAACGCGACTGCGTCGTCCCAAGATACCTTCTCTACCGGACGCCGCGGGTCGCCGGCTTTGGCAAAGAGGCCCAATATCCCTCGCGTTCCTTGGAAGTGACTCGGGTTGTGCCCCATCACTCGCTCGTACTGCTCTTGCGTCACGGGCGTGACAGCTAGGTAAAACGGCTTGGTGATCTGCACCTTGTGTTGCGGCTTCTCGGTGCCGGAGGCATACGAATCGTTGTGCGGCGAGCCCATCACAAACTCCCCCGCCGGAATCAACACCAAATCCATGCCGAGACTGTTGGTTCGCTCCGTAGCTTTCGCCACCGCTGGCCCGGCCGGTCCTACACGTACGTCAGGCTTTCCAGCCTGATCTGGTCGCACGGGCGGAGTTCCCGAAACGGTCGACGCAAACACGCCACCCTCGATCGCCTGGACCAACTCGACACAACTCCCAAACCGCTCCTGCCTCCGCTTACCCAATCCGATCAGCACTGCTCGATTCACCGCCTCCAGCTGACCTTCAATCCCTTCCGGGGGATCGTTCAACACGCAGGCCCGCAGAATATCGAAATCCGCCGACTCGAACGGTAGGTAGCCCGCAAGCAACTCATACGCTACCACCGCCAACGCGTATTGATCCGTCCGCGCGTCCTGGAATTGACCACGCCACTGCTCCGGCGCCATGTACGGCCGCGTCCCCGACGTGTCCATCTGGATCTGCGTGTACCGGCTGACCGTCGTGCGGATCTCGGCCGCCAAGCCGAAATCGACGACCTGCACGTCGGCCGCGTCGCCCGCGACCAAAATGTTCTGCGGCTTGATGTCGCGATGGATCACCTTCTGGCCGTGCGCGTAATCCAACGCCTCGGCCACCGGACGCAAGACATTGACCGCCTGTGCCACCGGAAACGAACCGTGACGCGCGGCGTACGTCGCGCGGTACGACGACAGCGTCTGGCCGTCGATGAACTTCATCACCAGATACCAGCCGAACCGCGGGTCTTCATCCAACAGGTACAGCGGACAGATATGCTGGTGCTGCAAGGCATGAACGCGGCGGAACGTGTCCCGCACGCGGGCCATCTCCTCGGCGGCCCGCTGCAGTTCACGCGGCACCAGTTTCAGCACCACCGCCCGCTCGGCTTTCGTGTCCCACGCCTTCCACACCTCGCCCATCCCCCCGCGGCCCAGCAGCGTCTGCAATTGAAAATTACCCACCTGGATGCCCGGGCCTGCGACGTCCGGCAACGGTGCGTCTGGCGCCAATGTGGGAATGCCGTCGCTTCCCGCTTCAAGACTGTTCATGGCTTGATCCTCGTGTCGTCGGACAACGTGTATTTCTTTCTCCGTGTCCTCTGTGCCTCTGTGTTTCATTTCTTTGCACTTGTCCCTTCGCGGGGGCAGAATTCATTTCGCGCCGAACGATACGATGTAACGCCTCTGTCACGCACGAACTTGCTGGAATTCGCCGAAGGTCAACTCGGTGCCACCAAAACTCAGGCGATCACCAGGGGCCAGCGGGACCAGTTCCCGCTTGGCTACCGGCCGGCCGTTCACGAATGCCGCCGTTTCCGACGTCAAGCCTTCGAGCCAGAATCCGCCGCCCAAGTTCAGGATCCGGGCTGGAACATCGTTCAGCCCCAGGCCGGAAATCCGGATCGCCGCTTCGTCCGCTCCGCCAAGCTCTGCCGTGCGGTAAACGAACACGTATTGCTCGCGACTCGCCAGCTTGTCAATCCGTTCGATGCCCTCCGCGGCGCACTTGACCGACTCCCACTGTTCGACGTGACCGGGCACCAGAATCTGCTTGAGCTGGTCCAGGTAACGGGCTACCGGCAGGGAATCTCGCCGACACACGCGAACCGCGTCGATGCGGCTCTCCGCGGCCCGGTGCCACAGCAGCGGGCTATCGCAGCCGGCAACCGCGGCATAGTACGATTCGCCCGTGTGGGAACACGAGGCCCATTCGTCCCAGCCACGATCGTGGTGCAGGGTGATATCCAATCCCAACACGCCGGCGACGTCGACCGAGTGCCGTTGCGGCCACCAAGACGCCGACGGAGACAGGATCTGCGATTCCGTCAGCCGGCGGCCGTCAAGGTACGTTCCGCACGTCGCGCCGCAATCTTCCACCGCGAGCCCCTCGGGGCATAAGCAAAATCGGACGTGCTGTCGTGAAATCAACCGGGAAAGACGCCAGCGATCATCGTCCAACGGGAACAACCGCAGCATGATGTCGCTGGGCGCCAACTCCGAACGATCGCGGCCCATCACGACGCTCGCCCGAGTTACGAGCTGGATCCGGCGGCCATCGTCGAACGCCAGACTCGCGGCATCCAGCGGCGCCGCCGAACGCCGGACGCTGCCGTGCGGCATCAATCGCTGCAGTTCGCGGTGCTCTTCCAACGGCAGTTGGACAATCAGCCGGTGGTTTGTCGGGGGTGCGGCCGCACCGCTGGGCGGCACGTCGGGGACACGTCCGTCGACGTGCAACACGTTGACCACGGCCTGATCGCTGCTCTCGACCACAATCCTGGCGTAGCGGTTGATATCCAGTCCCTGCAGGTTCAACAACGACGAATCGTTCGCTCGGATTTCGAGAATCGGGTTGGCGGTTTCTGACGCGTCCGGCACCGTCACCCGCACCACGGCGCGATAGCATCCCACGGCCCCGGCGCCCGGCCGCGGAAAGACCACTTGCAACTCCAACAAGAACTGCCCGGATCGGCAGACCTGACCATCGCGCGTCAAGTCCAGTGATTCGAAGAAGCTCCAGTGGAATTCATCTACCTCGCACAGCCACGGGCTTGCATTCCAGGCGTCGTGGTCCAGATGACGGTCCAGGATCGCGGTGACTCGCGGCCGCTCGTGATGGCCGGGCGCGACCAGATGGAACTCGGGCGACAGGTGCTTTCCAGCCTGTGGTTCCACCCCCCAGTCGATCACCAGCAGCGGCGGCGGGGGCGTGTCGGGTACGGTTGGATTGTCTTGCGACGTGTTCATCGAATGCATGGCGTTGAATCCCGTTTTCCGTGGCAAAGGAATGTTGGGCAAGGGAATATCAAATCATCTCATTCGCTTGCCGCAAATTCGCTTGCCCCAAATCCTCGTGCCCTCTACCCGCCTATTCCGATTCAGCCTCCGAATCCTGCGAGCCCGATCTTACCCGGTACTGCTGCAGCCAAGCAAGCACTTCGCTGCGCAGGTAACGATAATCCCCGCCGACTCGGAACGCCGGCAGGCCATGATTGTTGACCAGATCCCAGATTTTGGTCCGGGACAGGTTCATGAATTCCATCAGCTCACGCGTATTCAATAACCGCTCGTCCGCCGCGCCTGCCGGCCCAACCGGATGAACCGGCGCGGTGCTGTCAGGCGAAGACGGTGCCTTTTTGGTAGTTTTGCGTCCCATATTCTTCCCATTCGTGTCATTCGTGGTTCCCCCTCCTGCAGCCATCCAACTCCGTGGTTGCAGCGATCGCTACAACGCTTTGCCACACTGCATACAGTGCCGCGCGGCGGGTGGGTTCTCGGTGCGGCAACTGCTGCAGACGACCACCTTGGCCGTCTCGCCAGCAGCCGGCCCTGGCACGCCGCCCAATGTTCCAGCCGGCGCATAACCGGACGGCGTCCAACCCGGCGGCGCATGCGCCGCTTGGCCCGCAGCCCCGAAGCCCGCTTGGGCGATCGCCTGCTGGCCCGCCATGCCCTCGCGGTACGCTTGCGCAATCGCCTCGGCGTGCGACTTGCCCGCCTCCATCAGCCGTTCGACCAGGCGGTCATGCTCCTGTCGGTTCAGCTGCTGATGGGCGGCGCCCAGCCGGGCTGCCTCTTGCGCCGCCTGCTGCGTGGCCTCGTGCATCTTCATCCGCGCCAAGATCTCGGCATTGCCCACGTTCGCAGTCGCCACCAGCGCCTCGACGCCCAGCCCCTTGACGGCTTGCAGCCGCTCCGTCTCGCGCTGCGCCGCCCGGTCCTCGCGCATCATGGCCAGTTCCGTGTCGCTCTGCGAGCGCTCCAAGTCCAATTGCTGCCGCTGGCGGAGGAAGTCCGCGTTCAACTCGTTCAGCGCCCGCAGCTTGGCCATCTGGTCCTGGAACGTCGTTTGCTGCAGCTGGCGTTCGAGTTCCGCTTGCCGCTGACGCAATTTGAGCGAATCCTCCTCCCGCGCTCGCAGCACCTGACGCTCTAATTCGTCCAGCAGCACGGCCCGTTCGGCGCGGGTCATCGCCAGCTCGCCCTGGACACGATCGATCCGCTGCTGGTGGATCAGTTCCTGCCACTGACCATCTCGTCGGTCACCCGCCTGCTGCTGGTCGATCTGCCGCTGGTGCTGAAGCTGCGTCAACTCTCCCTGCCGACGAGCCTCCGCTTCGTTCCGCTGCCGCTCGAGCAGTGCCAGCCAGCGGCGGTTCTCTTCGTTCTCGATGCGACTGGCCAGATCGACCTCGTGGTCGTGTGCCTGCCGTCGTGCCTGATGATCCAGTTCAGCCCGCAGGCGGCTCAGCTCGAAGCCCTGTTCGATTTCCAGTTTCTGCACCAGCTGGCGACGGGCCCCCTCGCGGTCTGCTTTTTTCGCCTGGTACGCCGCCGTCAGTTCGTCCTGCTCGTCCTGGCGCAGCAGTCGATTGCGGTCCACCTCGTGCAGCATCTGGGCCAGTTCCTCGGCCGTCTCGATCTTGTCGAACTTGTTCGACAGCACCGCGTCCCGCATCTCGCTGCGGATTCCGATCCGGCGGCGCATGACGGCCAGATCGCCTTCCTGCCGGTCCAAGGCCACGTTCTCGGCCAGCAATGCCAACTCATTCACCCGCTCCTGCCGCTGGATCTGCCGCAGTTCGTCTGCCGAGTACAGTTCGTCCAGCGCCCGCTGCTGCTCGATCCCCTCGCGCAACAGCCAGGCTTCGCCCAGTTTCCGCCGCTGCTCGTCGTACCGCTCGTGCTTGATCGAAACCGTTTGCACTTGGCCAAAGCCGAGTCCGTAGCGCCGCAGCGACACGCCCAGCGCCTGTTCGACCGCCGCATCCAGGTCGCGGCGGACCTGCGGACCCGTCAACTCGGCGATCGACATCCGGCCCACCGACTCCCACATCGCCTGGCGGATCACGGGCAGCACCGAATTGCGCAGGTCGGCCGTTGAAAACGCCGAGCGGGCGCCCAGCAAGTTCTGCAGGAACAGGGCCACGTCGTGCATCTGCACCGTCAGCCGCACGGCCGCTTGGACCAGCAGATTCTCCCGCGTCGGCAAGTCGCCGCACTGGCACTCGATCGGCATGTCCTCGGCACGGGTGAGGATCACCGTGCATTGCTTCTTGGTCCAGAACCGCAGCCGTTGAGCGAAACTCTCCAGCGTATAGCTGCCCGCCGATACCTCGCCGATAAACGCGCCGTCTTCGATCACCAGCGCCCGGCACCCCGGCTCGATGATCAGCTTTTTGGAAAAGAACCCCGGCGCATCATTCACCTGGATCCGCACGGCAAACTGGTCCGCCGGCGCCGTCCAACGGTTTTCTTCGATGGTCATGGACATGGAAACCCCCTTTCAGTTTTGGATTTTGGATTTGTTTCGAATTTCAGATTTTGGACTTCGAATCGCGTGTTTCGTATCTGGTTGGACCGCGTCACTTTTTCGGTTCGGATGCGTGCAAATGCCGATGCAGTGACGAATTAGGCCCCCTCCGAGCTTGCTCGGTGGAGCCCGTGATTTTGCACTACTCTTCTCCCACCGTCCTGGCCGCCGCCCACAGCCGCTTCGCGGCTGTGGGCGGCGGCCAGGACAGAGGGGGGTTGTTTGCCCTCGTCTAGTGCATAATCACCGCTCCACCGACACAAGGTCGGCGGTGGCGTAACTACTTTTCCGCGAATGCCTTCCATCAGTCATGTCGCCAGAAGTGCCGCTGTCCAATTCATATTCACCCTGCTACCTTACCTGCCGCCGGGCGCGGAGGTGGTTGTCCAACGCGCTGACGGCGCCGGTGGCTTCGGCCAGCGCGATTTGCCAATCGGTGCTGCCTTCGGGTCGGGAAAACACGGCGTATACGGCCGCTTGAGCCAGTTCGGCTGCCGTGACCGCCCGCTCGATGTTCTGCACCGCTTGATGGACTTGCTCGCGGTCCAGCCGATACTGCCGCGGGCGCGGGGTCAGCGTGGGAACCGTCGCGAGCAGGTCTTCGACCAGCCGCAACCGATCGCTCAGTTCCTTGACGCGGGCTGCGGTCGCGATCTGTTCCAGACGGCTGCGATACTCGTCCAGCGACGCGCGGGTCTGGCGAACCGTGTCCTGTAAAAACTGCCGCAGACGCATGTCGATCGAACTGCGCCGCAGTATCCACCAGGTCCATGGCCGCTTCGTAGATCGGAATTCACTCCGTTCGCTCTGCCGCCCCGTCGTAGAACGGAATTCATTCCGTTTGCTGGAGTATGGCTCCGGTTCGGAACGGAATGAATTCCGTTCTACGTTTCCGTCGCCGTCCTGTTCCAACGCCGCATCCAGCAGCCGCAACCGCAAGGCCAATCCTTGCCAGCGTCGCAGATCGGGGCCGACGATGCCTGCCGTTTGCCGCGCCGCATCAGCCAACTGGCTCACCCGCTCGGCCGCCTGTGCCACGCCGACCTGCCGGTCCACGACCGCCGCGCCCAGCGCGTCCAGTTCGTCCGCCGCCGATTCGTCCAGCGTCATGCCACCGGCCTCGAGTTGGCCGACCAATTCGTCCCACTCGGCATCGTCCTGGACGGTCCCGATCGCCACCGCCAGCGCCGGCTGCAATTCCGTCGCGGCAAGCTCGCCTTCCGCCGCTTCGCCGCCGGGTTCCGCAGCAGCCGCCTCGACCTCCGGTTCCGCAACCGGCACCGGCTGGAACGCCCCCAATCCCGTACAGCGCAGCCCTTTGGCCTGCAGCATCAAGCTCAGCTTAGCCCGCAACCGCTCGCACGAATCGTCGTCCAACGCCGTCAACGCCGCCGCGTCCGCGTGGCCCAGCATGTCGGCCAGTCCGGCCAGTTCACTGGTCAGCAGCGCCGCCAGTTCCTCCCGCGTTAGCGCCGTGCGGTCCCGCAGCAACGTGGCGATCGTCGGATCGGTCTCGAAGCGAATCGTCACCTCGACCGCCAGTGGCGATCCGTCCACTGCCAGGACGATCGGCACCGGCAGATCGTCCGTCGGCAGCAGCCAGCAGACCTCGCCGTCCTCGATCCGCGGCGCGTCCTCGCTCGAAACGGCGACCAATTCGCCGCGCCGCAGCACGCAAGCCGTCATGCCCCGCGGCAGCGGCCCCGCCGGCAAAACGCCCTCGACCTGATACGCCAGCCGCAACGGTTCCGGCACCGCGGCCGGCCGCTTGCGGCGGAAGAAACGCTCGAACAGTTCTCGCAACATCAAGTTAGCTCCTTAACAAGTGAGCGGAATGGCGCTAGCCACCGGTTTCTGACCATTTCTTATTAGCGTCGATTAGTGAAGATCAGCGGTCCGAAAGAGGAGGAAAGGGAACACGAATCGACGCTGATTCACGTTAATCATCCCATGCGGCGAACGCCTTGGTGCGCTGCCGCGTTAAAAACATCCACAGCCGTCAGCCAAACCATTTTGCCCATTTAAACACCCCGTTTTCGAATTCAGTGGGACTTCGCCTGCTGCTGCGACTCGAACTGGGGATCGGCACTGCTGCGCTCCGCGCGTGCCCAGTTCGGCCTTCGCGGAAGACTCCGCAAAACTCACGGCTACCGCCGAAGGAATGTGGTCCTAAAGACGCTAGGAAACGGTCCTCAGGAGGCGGAAGCCCAGGCAGTAGTAGCGGAGCCCGGGCTCGAACCAGAAGCGGTACGACGCCCGGCAGCAGGACGCGACGTCGTACCAACTTCCGCCCCGGAGCACCCGGAGCGAGCCTCTCGTCGGCCCTGCCGGATCCACCGCCGCTTTTGCCGCAATCTGCTTGTAGTACTCCGCGTCCCACCAGTCCGAGCACCACTCCCACACATTCCCGTGCATGTCATACAGTCCCCACGCGTTTGGTTGCTTCTGCCCTACCGGATGCGTTGTCGTCCCCGAGTTCTCGTCGTACCAGGCATATTGCTCCAACAACCCTGCGTACTCGCCAAAGCACCATAACCCGCTGCTTCGCGCGCGGCAGGCGTACTCCCACTCCGCCTCGGTCGGCAAACGATACGTCGCTCCCTCTCGCTCGCTTAACCGACAGCAAAACTCCTGCGCGTCATCCCACGCAACCTGCTCGACGGGACGCTGCGCATCGCCCTGGAAATGACTTGGGTTCTTCCGAATCACACGCTTGTACTCCGCTTGAGTCACCGGATACGCGCCCAGATAAAACGGCTTGGTAATCTGGACTCGGTGCTGCGGCTTCTCGTAGCTTGCCGCACCCGAAGCGTTATCCGGCGAGCCCATCATGAATTCTCCCGCGGGGATCAGGATCAGTTCAGTGCCGATGCTGTTGGCGATCCGATTCGATAACTTAGCCGCGGGTGGCACCTGCGGTTGCAACGCCCCGGGTTGGGGTACCGCCGGCCGCGACTTAGGTCGCCCCGCGATTCCTTGTTCTGCTGGTTCCGCCACCACCTTCACCGGCGACGCTATCAAAACGGGTGTTGCAACTACGCCACCTGCGATCGTGCGGATCAACTCCACGCAGCTTGCAAACCGTTCCTGCCGCCGTTTACCCAATCCGACCAGCAGCGCCCGGTTGACCGACTCCGGCTGACCTTCAATCCCTTCCGGGGGATCATTCAACACGCAGGCTCGCAAAATATCAAAATCCGCCGACTCGAATGGCAGGTAGCCCGCCAGCAACTCGTAAGCCACCACCGCCAACGCGTACTGGTCCGTCCGCGCGTCCTGGATCTGTCCCTTCCACTGCTCGGGCGCCATGTACGGCCGCGTGCCCGACGTGTCCATCTGCGCCTGCGTGTAGCGGCTGACCGTCGTGCGGATCTCGGCCGCCAAGCCGAAATCCACGACCTGCACATCCTCCGCGTCGCCCTCGACCAGAATGTTCTGCGGCTTGATGTCCCGATGGATCACCTTGTGATCGTGCGCGTAATCCAACGCCTCGGCCACCGGACGAAGAACCTTGACCGCTTGCTCGACGGGAAACGAACCGTACCGCGCCGCGTAGGTGGCGCGGTACGACGACAGCGTCTGGCCGTCGATGAATTTCATTACCAGATACCAGCCGAACCGCGGGTCTTCGTCCAGCAGGTACAGCGGGCAGATATGCTGATGCTGCAACGCATGAACCCGCCGGAACGTGTCGCGAACGCGGGCCATTTCTTCGGCCGCCCGCTGCAGCTCACGAGGCACCAGCTTCAGCACCACGGGCCGTTCGGCTTTCGTGTCCCACGCTTTCCATACCTCGCCCATCCCGCCGCGGCCCAGCAAGCTCTGCAATTGAAAATTGCCGATCATCACGCCCGGGCCCGCGACGCCCGGCAACGGTACGTCTGGCGCTAATGTCGGAACGCCGTCGCGATCGTTCCACGGCTTGCCTTCCGGTTGGTTCATCAGATCATTCTCCGGATCGAATTCAGTTCGTCGCAGGACAACAGGCTGTAGGAGAACCACGAATAGCACGAATTACACGAATCGAAGACGAACGTCATTGTCTGATGCCTTCCTCATTCGTGCTATTCGAGCTATTCGTGGTTCTCTCTCTCTTCACGCTCAACAAACCAGCCCAGGCCAACGCCCCGGGAAAGCGTTCGGAATTCGCCGCGTAGCGGCTGCCGATCGTAGTCGTGGGCTTCAACCCACGGACGCGAAACGGGGAAATCGAATCCAGTCGCGTAGCGACGATTGAACCATTTCGCGCCGCCCATGACGCCCGTTCAATCGTCGCTACGCGACTTGTCCAAGGTTTCCGTCTCTGCACCGTGGGTTGAAACCCACGACTAAGTTCATCTGGTCGTTCCGCGACCGCCATGATCGTCTTGCCCATTTTGACACCCCCGTTTTCGAATTCGCTGGGGCTACGCCCCAGACCCCACGGCGGCCTGCGCCGCCTACACGTGGCCGAGTCTCTCCGAGACTCGATTCCCGTCTCGGAGAGACGGGGCTACATGACCGCTCCGCCTTCCGCTACGGCTCGAAACGGGTCTCGGCTCCGCTCCGCTCGAGACCCGTTTCGGCCTGCGCTCCAGGCTCCGCTCTCGCTTGCTGGTACTCGCTTTACCGGCTGGGAACATCCACCGAACTACAGGCCAAGCGGAACCCGAGGGAGTTGTACCGGGACCCCGGCGTGCCCCTGCTGCGGTGCGCCGACCGGCAGTACCTCGCGCCGTAGTACCAGCTGCCGCCGCGAATCACGCGGAACGAGCCTGCCATAGGCCCCCTGGGATCGTCCAACGCCGTGGCTGCGTAAGTCCCGTACCAGTCCGAGCACCACTCCCACACATTCCCATGCATGTCGTGCAAGCCCCAGCCGTTCGGCTTCTTCTCACCCACCGGATGCGTGGTGTGGCCCGAGTTCTTCTCGTACCAGGCATACTCCTCCAGCAGCGATTCATCGTCGCCAAAACACCACTGGCTCGTACTACCGGCGCGGCAGAAATACTCCCACTCCGCCTCCGTCGGCAAACGGTAACTCAGGCGTTCCTGCGAACCCAGCTTTCGGCAAAACGCCACCGCATCGTCCCAGGACACGTCCTCCACCGGTAACTGCGCGCCCTTGAAACGGCTCGGGTTTGTTCCCATCACACCCTCGTACTGCTCCTGGGTCACCGCCGTTACGCCCAGGTAAAACGGTTTGGTGATCCGCACTCCGTGCTGGGGTTGCTCCCCGGCGAATGCGCTCGGGTCACCGTCCGGCGAGCCCATCAGGAATTCCCCCGCCGGAATCAAAACCAGCTTCATGCCCATGCTGTTGGTGATCACACGCAACGGCTTCGCAACGGGCATTGGTGCGGCTGCGGGGACTTGCGCAGCAGCTTTCACCCTCGGCTTGAGCTGGACTGGCGTCGGAACTGATCCCGAAAATCCTTCCAAACTCTCGATCGCCTGCACCAACTCGACACAACTCTCGAACCGCTCCTGCCGCCGTTTGCCCAATCCGACAAGCAGCGCCCGGTTGACCGACTCCGGCTGGCCCTCGATGCCTTCCGGCGGATCGTTCAACACGCACAAACGCAGGATCTCCAGGTCATCGCATTCGAATGGCAGATGCCCGGCCAGCAACTCATACCCCACCACCGCCAACGCGTATTGATCCGTCCGCGCGTCCTGGATCTGCCCCTTCCACTGCTCCGGCGCCATGTACGGCCGCGTGCCGGAGGTGTCCATCTGCACCTGCGTGTAGCGGCTGACCGTCGTGCGGATCTCGGCCGCCAAGCCGAAATCGACAACCTGCACATCCGCTGCGTCGCCCTCGACCAGAATGTTCTGCGGCTTGATGTCCCGATGGATCACCTTGTGATGGTGAGCGTAGTCCAACGCCTCGGCCACCGGACCAAGAACCTTGACAACCTGTTCGACCGGAAACGAACCGTGCAGCGCGGCGTAGGTGGCGCGGTACGACGACAGCGTCTGGCCGTCGATGAACTTCATCACCAGATACCAGCCGAACCGCGGGTCTTCGTCCAGCAGGTACAGCGGACAGATATGCTCGTGCTGCAACGCATGAACCCGCCGGAACGTGTCCCGCACGCGGGCCATCTCTTCGACCGCCCGCTGCAGCTCGCGAGGCACCAGCTTCAGCACCACGGGCCGTTCGGCTTTCGTGTCCCATGCCTTCCATACCTCGCCCATCCCGCCGCGGCCCAGTAAGCTCTGCAATTGAAAATTGCCGATCATCACGCCCGGGCCCGCGACGTCCGGCAACGGTGCGTCTGGCGCTAATGTCGGAACGCCGTCGCGATCGTTCCACGGCTTGCCATCCGGTTGGTTCATCAGATCATTCTCCTGAGCGAATTCTGTTTCTCGCACGGCAACAGGCGGTAGGAGAACCACGAATAGCACGAATTACACGAATCGAAGAAAGAAACCGATCATTGCAGTGTGCTTTCCTTATTCATGTAATTCGTGGTTCTCTTCCTAAGCTGCCTCTCACCCGGTTTCTGGCACGAGTCGCCGGAGTGCGTCCGACGAGACGGACGGGCGGACGCATAAAACGTTTCACCCGGTAGTCCCGGGGCTCGCAGCACATGGTCCCTGTGGCACCCCTTCAGAGTGCCGAATTTCGGGCGGGCTGCCCACCCAGGGTGCGCTGCGCGACCCTGGGCTGTGCGGTTCAACCGCTTCGCGGTAGGGCCGATGGCCAACGCTGAAAGCGTTCCACAACATAGCCCAGGGTCGCGCAGCGCACCCTGGGTTGCCGAACAACAACGATCCCGGCACCCTGAAGGGGTGCGACAACGACAACGCAAGTCATCGCAAATCATAAGCTGTCCATCTCCCTTTCCATTTCGTTCACGGCCTGCGCCGCCTTTGCGTCGCCGCGTCTCGGACTCCCTGCGGCCGTCCAGGCGAGACGACCGTCTTGTTCGCGGTTCCGCCTTTCGGCGGTCCCCAACATTCGCACAAACCAAGTCAACCGCGTTTAGAGCTCTGCGGCTGATGAATAATCCCAGCTAAAGCCGGAACTACAAACCCTGTCTCGGTGAGACGGGCCCACATGGCCGCTACGCCTTCCGCTACGGCTCGAAACGGGTCTCGGCTCCGCTGCGCTCGATACCCGTTTCGGTCTACGCGGATGGCTCCGCTCTGAGCTGCTGGAACTCGCTCTACCCGCCGGACGCATCCACCGAACTACAGGCCAAGCGGAACCCGAGGTGGCTGAGCCGGACGCCCGGCGTGAGCCCGTTCCGGAACGTCGACCGGCAGAGCCTCGCGTCGAGGGCCCAGCTGCCGCCGCGGCTCACGCGGAGCGAGCCAGCCCGCGGCCCCGTAGGATCATCCAACGTCGTGGCACCGTAATTCCCGTACCAATCCGAGCACCACTCCCACACATTGCCATGCACATCGTACAGCCCCCAGGCGTTCGGCTTCTTCTGACCCACCGGATGCGTTGTCCCGCCCGAGTTCTCGCCATACCAGGCATATTGCTCCAACAGCGATTCATCCTCACCGAAACACCACCTCCCAGTGCTTCCGGCCCGGCAGGCGTACTCCCACTCGGCTTCGGTCGGCAAACGATACTTCTTCCCCTCCAGTTCGCTCAGCTTGCGACAAAACGCGACGGCTTGATCCCACAATACTTGTTCCACCGGGCGCTGCCGGTCGCCCTTGAAATGGCTCGGGTTGTTCGCCATCACTCGCTCGTACTGCCCTTGTGTTACCGGAGTGACGCCCAGGCAAAAAGGCTTGCTGATCCGCACCTTGTGCTGCGGTTTCTCGGCGTCGAACGCCTCAGAATCGTTGTTCGGCGACCCCATCAGGTATTCTCCCGCCGGGATCAACACCAGTTCCATGCCGATGCTATTGGTAATTCGCTCCCTTGGCTTCTCCACGGCAGGTATCTGCGGTCGCACCGGCCGTGCGCTCGCGGCCGCGGGCGACGCCGGCGCCTCGGCTTGAAACTGCTCCGCAGGTTTCCCTACGGGTTTCGCGGGCGGTGCTACCGAAACAGGCGCCGAAACGCCGCCACCCTCGATCGCTCGCACCAACTCAACACAACTCCCAAACCGTTCCTGCCGCCGTTTGCCCAGTCCGACCAACAGCGCCCGGTTGACCGGCTCCGGCTGGTCCTCGATCCCTTCCGGCGGATCGTTCAACACGCACGTCCGCAGGATGTCGAAGTCCGGCGACTCGAACGGCAGATGGCCGGCCAGCAACTCGTAAGCCACCACCGCCAGCGCGAATTGATCCGTCCGCGCGTCCTGGATCTGTCCCTTCCACTGCTCCGGCGCCATGTATGGCCGCGTGCCCGACGTCTCCATCTGCACCTGCGTGTAACGGCTGACCGTCGTGCGGATCTCGGCCGCCAAGCCGAAATCCACCACCTGCACGTCGTCCGCGTCGCCCTCGACCAGGATGTTCTGCGGCTTGATGTCCCGATGGATCACCTTGTGACCGTGAGCGTAATCCAACGCCTCGGCCACCGGACCAAGAACCTTGACAACCTGTTCGACCGGAAACGAACCGTGCAGCGCGGCGTAGGTGGCGCGGTACGACGACAGCGTCTGGCCGTCGATGAACTTCATCACCAGATACCAGCCGAACCGCGGGTCTTCGTCCAGCAGGTACAGCGGGCAGATATGCTGATGCTGCAACGCATGAACCCGCCGGAACGTGTCGCGAACGCGGGCCATTTCTTCGGCCGCACGCTGCAGTTCGCGAGGCACTAGCTTCAGCACCACGGGCCGTTCGGCTTTCGTGTCCCAGGCCTTCCACACCTCGCCCATCCCGCCGCGGCCCAGTAGGGTCTGCAATTGAAAATTGCCGATCATCACGCCCGGGCCGGGCGTGCCACTCTGTACGGCATCCGGCACCAGCGTGGGAACGCCGTCGTGGTTGTCGAATGGTTGGTGTTCAGGTTCATTCATCGCTCGGCTCCGTTGCGCATCATGGTCCATTCTTGTCATCCGTGCCCCGGCCTTGCCATCCGTGCTATCCTGTCCAACGCTTCTTTTCATAGCACGGATGGCAAAGCCGGGGCACGGATAACACTCAGCACATCTTACGGACTGATGTTCTCATTTTCACAGCTCATTCCACTCCTTGCACGAACCGTTCGTACCGCTGCAAGCTGTCCGGCGACACGGACGGGCGAACGCGGGTTAGGGCTTCGTCCAGGTCCGCGTGCTCCACGGGCCGGTCGCTGCCGTGCAGGATGGCTTCGCGGAACGGGATCTGCTTGGCCCGCTCGCACAATTCGACCAAATCCGCGCCGCTGAACCCCGCCGTCCGCTCGGCCAACCGGTCCACGTCCACGTCGTCGGCCAGCGGGCATCCGGCCAGCCGCAACTCCAGCAGCTTCCGCCGGGCGGCGCCATCCGGCAGCGGGATGTAACACTTCTCGGAAAACCGCGGCGGCCGCAGCAGGGCCTGGTCCAGCAGCCACGGCTCGTTGGTCGCCGCCAGGAACAGCAACCCCTTGGGCCGGCCATGCACGCCGTCCAACTCGTTCAGCAACTGGTTCAACAACCGCCGCGACGGCTCGCTGGCATCGGCCCGGCTGCGCGACGCGCCGATGGCGTCGATCTCGTCGACAAACACCACCGCACCCTGAGTGCAATTCCGTACGGTTTCGAACAGCTCCGCCAGCTTGGCTTCGCTCTGGCCATAGTACTGACTCAGGATATCCGATGGCTTGATCGCGAAAAACGGTGTCTCCAACTCGCCCGCCACCGCCCGCGCGACCATCGTCTTGCCCGTGCCGGGCGGCCCGAACAGCAGCATCCCGCCGCCCATCGCCAAACCGTACCGGCTGAGCGCCTCCAGATTGCGGGCCGGATAGATCATCCGCAGCCGCAACGTCTCTTTGACCTCCTCGAGCCCCGCAATGTCGGCGAACGTGATTCCCGTGGCCACACGCGGCAAAGCGGCCGTGCCGGGCGCCGCGCGATCCGTCGCATCCGCATCTGCTGCAGACGGCTCGGCGGACTCGCCTTTCAGGGCGCAGACCGAATCGAGCAACTGCCGAGCCCGCTGGGCGAGCCGCAGTTTGTCGTCGTAACGGCGCGCCGCGGCCGCCTGCTGGAACAAGAACTCGCTGGCTCGGGCGTAGCTGACCGCCGCGGCCCGCCGGTCGTGACGGCCCAACGCTCCGTTGCCCGCGTCGATCAACGCAACCACGCGCTGGGCAAAATCGTCCGTCTGGCCTGCCATTGCATCAAGCCTCCTTGGCGGCTTCCGCCGCCGGAGTTTTGACGGGCTGGTCCTTCACGGGTGACGCTGCCGCGGGTGGGCGTTCCTGCTGCGCTTGCCGCGCGGCCTGTGCACCGCGAGAAATGGCCGCGTCCAGTTCCGACATCACGCCGCTCAAGTCGCGATCCGTCTCGACGCCCGCCGCCTCGGCCTGCTCCGCCACCTCGCCGTCCAACTCGGCCATCAAGTCGTCCAGCGACCGATCGCTGGCCGACTCGGAGATCTGCGCTACGCCGTCGGTCACCTGTTGCAGCATGGCGGCCAGCTTCTCCTGCTGCAGCGTGCCTTCGATCGTCGCTTCGTTGATGAACGCTTCGATCTCGCTCATGTCCATCTGGGCCAGCGCCGAGGCGACGCCCATTTTCTCGAAAAACGCCATGTTCTCCTTGATCAACAGGAATCCGTTGACCGTCCGCATCATTTTCTGCAGGTACGACACCTTCGTGTCCGCGCCCATCCGCCGCGTGCGCAGGTCCTGGATCTTGCGGGCGATCGCCTTCTTCTGCGTCGTGCTCGCCGCCAAGGCGTACTCGCTCTTCAACTGCGCCTCGTCCTTGTCCAGTCGCTCCAACTCGCGGTCCAGCCGGATCTGCTCCTGCTGCAACCCCAACTGCTCGCGCCGCAGATCGTCGACCGCCAAGTCCTTCAACGTGCGTTTCTTTTTGCCGAACAAGCTGCTGAGTAGTCCCATCGCCAAGCGTCCTTTGGAAGCTGAGGGAACGCAACGCTCGCCGCTCGTTCCCGGGATTAACGAACCGACACCATGCCACTACTTGACAGCTGAAGATAAAGTTTTAAGATGAACTTGTCAATACTTAAAGAAATAATTTCTGACGAATGGAGTTGATTTTATACCCAAACACGCTAATCTGAACGTTAACACGCGTCTGTTGACACTCTAATAACGGTTCTTGCCATGTTCGACAAACTGTTCAAATCCAAGCGGCAGCGGGAGCTGGAGCGGGAGATTGCGATCCAACGGGCGCTGGGGCTGCATCGCCAGCACGCGAACAAGCTGCACCAGCACGAACGCCAGTATATGGAAAAGGCGTTGCGGGCGAAGAAGGCGGGCGACAAGGTCAACTTTCAGCGGCTCTGCCGGATGGTGGCCCAGACGACGAACGAGCGACGGGCGGTCGAGAGCCAGCTGCTGTATTTCGAGACGATCCTGCAAACGCGGGACAAGGTGCGGCTGTTCAAGGACTTTGCCGGCGGGATGAAGGCGATGGCCAAGTCGATCGGCGACGTGTTTCGGGACTTCGATGCAGGGGACATTTTGAAAGACGTCGAGACGGCTTTGGCGCAGAGCACGCAATTGGAATCGACGATGAGCCTGGTGCTGGATCGGATCAGCGCCACCGAGATGACGTCGTCGTCGGGAGCCGAGGCGATCTCGGCCGAGGACATCGAGCGGATCGTGGCGGGGCAAGAAACCGCGGGCGAAGCCAGTATCGACAAGGAGATCGAAGCCGGGTTGAAAGCGATCGAGCGGGAACTGGCGTGACGTTGCAGGAAACTCGAAGAATGAAATCCGAAAAAACAGTCGAAGATCGAATGCTCCAAACGAATGCCGTCGCTCCAGCGGGCGCAGGCGTTGTCGCGGATAGTATTTTCCCGAGAGAGTCTCAATGCGTAGGATGCGCGCGCCGTGCCGCGTATTTTAGAACCACGAATAGCACGAATAGCACGAATAGCACGAATGAAGGAAAGGCGTGGATGCGATGTCCTAATTCGTGTGATTCGTATGATTCGTGGTTTTCATCGGCGTTTTTTTCAGCGTCTGTGGGGTTACGACCTGGGATTTTGAGTTTCTTGCGTATTTAGGATTTCGTATCTACCAGATGGTTCACTACGAGCGATATCTGAAGCACTATCAAGCGGCTCAGCGGGCCTTGTCGGCCAAGCAGTCCGCCGACGCTCGGCGGGAACTGCTGTTGGCTAGCCGTGAGCTGTTGGCGTTGGCCGCCGAATCGGGCGAGGCCGAGCAGCGTGAAGCTCGCAAGCAGAAGGGATTGAAGCTGCTGGAGATGGCCCGCCGCATTCCGGACGATGCACCTCCGCCGCCACGGACCGCGGGATCAGGCGGCGGCTCGAACCGCGCTTCGGGCGGCGAACCGGCGGACGAGACGCCTGCGGCTGGCCGCCGCTGGCAGGTGTTGGACAAGCCGGGCATCCGGTTTGACGACATCGCCGGATTGCAGGCGGTCAAGGATCTGATCCGCCGCCGCGTGATTCTGCCGTTCCGCAATCCGCAATTGGCGAGCGAGTATGGCCGCAAGCCGGGCGGTGGCGTCTTGATGTACGGCCCGCCGGGGACGGGCAAGACGATGATGGCCAAGGCAATTGCCACGGAACTGGACGCACCGTTTTACAACGTGCAGTGCAGCGAGGTGATGAGCAAGTGGGTGGGCGAGGCCGAACAGAACTTGCGCGACCTGTTCGCCACGGCGCGGCAGCGATTGCCCGCGGTCGTGTTCTTTGACGAGACCGAATCGCTGGTCGCGCGGCGCGGCGGCCAGTCCACGGTGATGAACCGGTTGATCCCCGAGTTCCTGGCGCAGGTGGACGGGGTCAAGGAAGGACCGCCGGGCCTGCTGTTGCTGGGCGCCACCAATCGGCCCTGGGACATGGATCCAGCGTCGCTGCGGCCCGGCCGGTTCGGCGAGCAGATTTACATCGGCCTGCCCGACCAACCCGCACGGCGGTTCATCTTGGGGAACTCGCTGGGCCGGGTACCGTGCGAAGAGGGCATCTGCCTGGACGAATTGGCCGCGCGGGCCGAGGGTTTTTCCGGCGCGGACCTGCAGGGGCTGGTCGACCGCATCGTGGATCCGGTGTTCGAGGAAGCGATGAATTTGGGCCGCCCCGTCCCTGTGCGGCCGTGCGACGTCCAGCGGGGACTGGATCACAGCCGCCCGTCGGTCAGCGCGCGGGAACTGGCGCGGTACGAGAAGTTCCGACAAGTGGGCGAGTAGAGGCGACGCGTCGAATCTCGGCAACCACGAATTACACGAATTGGGAAATCATGGCCCAAGTGATCCTTTCGAACATTCGTGAGATCCGTATGATTCGTGGTTCTGTTCAGTAGCATTTCGTATCTCGTATTTTTTCCAGACATCCCCAACGTGCGTTTCCGACGACCAAGGATGCCATCACAACTCACCCGTGGGTTACCGCGATGAAGGGACTGTTGAAGTCTGCCGGCCGGATGTTTTTTCCGGTATTGTTCTTCCTGTCCTTGCTGCTGCACGTGCGGTTCTTGGCCATCGCGGCGCTGGCACTGGGGGTGGGTGTATGGGGTTGGCGTCAATCCGGTTCGGGTGAAGCGCCGATGCCCGTTCCCGCCACACTCCAAGAGGCGGTCGACGCCGCGTGCCTTGATGTGCCGCGATCGCTGCCGCGACCGCAACGGGCGCTGCGTCCCACGCTGGTCCTGCCGCTGGACGGCGACCGCGAATTGCTGGTGACGCAGGGCATCCGGCGGGCGCTGGAACAGGACGGCGGATATCGTCCGGTGGACAAGGGGAAGGCGCGAGAACTATTGGACGAGTTGTTCGACTTGGCCGGAGTGCCTCGGCAGGACGTGACGGACGCGGACACGGCGCTGGGGATGGCCAAAGCGGCGGGCGCCGAGGTGGTGTTGTTCGGGCAGGTCGAACGACTGGAATTGCGAGACGGTCAGGCCGCGGTCTCGTTTTCCCTGCGGGCGTTCGAGTTGGGCAGCGAGCAGCCATTGCTGGTCGGCAACTTCCCTGCCGCGCCGCCAGCCGAATCGTCCGCCGCAGAAACGCCGCCGGCCTGGGGGTGGATGCTGGGCGTGCTGGCCGTCGCCGTGTTCTGGCCCCTGTTGACGATCCCGGTCATGGCCCGCGTGTTGAGGATGGAAAGCAACGCGGCTACGCTGATGACGATCGTCGGCGTGACCGCCGTGCCAGCCCTGGTCGCGTGGCCGTTATTCTTCGGAACCGCGGTCGTAGCGGGGCGCGTGATCGTCTTTGCCGTGGCCTTGCTGCTGGTCGGCTTGTGGTCCGCCCTGGTCATGTCCTGGGTCGCGGCGAGGGCGGAAGAAAGCGTTTGAATTGCGTTTGCGGAAACAGAAATCTTCGCTAACTGCCACTCGTGGGATGCGTCGGAAAAAAGACAAGACGTGATGAACGAGTACACGTTCAGAACTCCGGGGCAGCCGTCTGGCAGCGGCGTGGAAGGCGGAACGCCGAGCTGGGATTCGAACCGTGAATTGATATCCCGACAGTATTTCTTGGGACACTTGGGACACGGCAGCGCCGTTGAAACGCCGGGTGGGTGTGTTACGATTACGTCTGGCTGTTTGAGGAAGGTAGCCGGTGCGGGACGGGCTCGACCGGTGACCAGGGAAAATATCGGCTTCCAACGGAGGATGTGCTCCCATGTCAGAAATCAACCGGCGGCGGTTCCTTGACCGTACGGGAAAGACCGCGATCGGCTTCGCCGCCGGAGCGACGATTCTCGCCAATCCTCGATCTGTCCGGGCGACTCCAGCCAATGACCGGCTCGTGCTGGCGATGATCGGCGTCGGCCCGGGGCGGGGACACTCGCTGGCCCTGGGGTTCCTGGAACGCGGCGATTGCGAGATCGGCTACATTTGCGATGTGAACCGCGCGTTGCACGAGCTTCGAGCGACAGAGTACGCCTCGCGTCAAGGCGGCAAACGGCCGAAGTGCCTGCAGGATTTCCGCGAGATGCTCACAGACGCATCGGTGGACGCCGCGGTGGTCGCCACTCCGCCGCATTGGCACGCTCTGGCGACGATCCTGTGCTGCCGGGCCGGCAAGGATGTGTATTGCGAGAAGCCGCAGAGCCACAATTGCTGGGAAGGCCGCCAGGCTGTCGAGGCCGCTCGCAAGTACGAACGCATCGCGCAGATCGGCACCCAGAACCGCAGTGCCCCATACAATTTTGCTGCCAAACGCTATCTCGAACAGGGCAAGCTGGGCCGAGTGCATCTCTGCCGCGTGTTTGAGCAGTGTTACGAAGCCGACTTTTCGTGGGGGCCCGACTCCGACCCGCCCGGCACGCTGGACTGGAATATGTGGAATGGCCCGGCCCCCGAGCGATTGTACAACAAGGCGATCCATACCCAATGGCGCCAGCTCTGGGACTACGCGGGCGGCCAGATGGCCTATCAGGGAATCCACCAGCTCGATCTGGCCCGCTGGCTGTGCGGCGTCGATTATCCGAGCGGCGTCTATTGCAGCGGCGGGCGTTTCAACACGCAGGGCGACGCCGAAACGCCCGACACCCAGTTGGCTGTCTTCGAGTTCCCCCAACTGATATTGAGTTACGAGCAGACGGTCTATACGCCCTACATGCTCCGCAGCGACGACGGGATTCGCAACGGCGACATCTTCCCCCATTGGCCCCAGAACGCTACGCGGATCGAGCTGTACGGCGAACTGGGCGTGATGTACATGGGCCGGATGGGCGGCGGCTGGCAGGTCTACGTGCGGCCGAAGGACCGGGCGCCGGTGGTCAAGGACCAGATGTATGGCCGCTATCCCGATCCGCCCCACAAGGAGAACTTTGTCCACGCGGTCAAAAGCCGCCAGCGGCCCAACGCCGACATCGAAGAAGGCCACCGCAGCATGCTGCTGGTCCACTACGCCAACATCAGCTGCCGGCTGGGCGGCCGGAAGCTGCGAATCGATCCGCAGACCGAGCAAATCCTCGACGATCCCGAGGCCATGAACCTGTTCCGGCGAGCCTATCGCCAGCCGTGGGTGGTGGAGGAGAACATGTAGTACCACGGCGAGCTGGCCGGGGTCGAGCTGCGAGGAACGAACATCGAGCCCCCGGGACGCGAACCGCTGGGGCCTCACCGCTCGTTCCGCGCAGCTCGCCCCCCGCCGCCCAACCGCCAATTTCGACTGTCACAACAGATCCCAGGAGGCCACGTATGTTACCGCATCATCGCCGCGAATTCCTGAAACGCACCGTTGCTGGCGGCGCACTGGCGACGTTCGTTCTTTCCGGGACGAAGGCTTCCGGGCGAGTGCTGGGAGCCAACGATCGCGTCCGGATTGCCGTCGCCGGAATCCACGGGCGGGGCCAAACCCACCTGACGGGATTCGGCGGGATGAAGGATGTCGAGATCGCCTACCTGGTCGATCCCGACAGCCGGCTGTTCGCCTCCCGCAGCGACATCGTCAAGCGACTGGCCGGCAACACGCCCGTCTGTGTCCAGGACATTCGCCGCGCACTGGACGACAAGAGCCTGGATGCCGTCTCCGTTGTCACGCCCAACCACTGGCACTCGCTGATGGCCATCTGGGCGTGCCAAGCGGGCAAGGACGTGTACGTGGAGAAGCCCTGCAGTCACAGTATCTTCGAAGGCCGAAAGCTCGTCGAGGCGGCCAGAAAGTACGACCGCATCGTCCAGCACGGCACGCAACGCCGCTCCGATCCGCAATGGATCCAGTTGGTCAACGACGTGCGCAGCGGGAAATACGGCAAATTGCTGATCTCCTACGGTTACGCCAGTCGATCACGGCTCAGTATCGGCCTCAAAGCCCCGCAGGAGCCGCCCCAAGAACTGGACTTCAATCTCTGGCTGGGGTCGGCGCCCGTGCAGCCGTTCCGCACCAATCTCGTGCATTACAATTGGCACTGGTCCTGGGACTTTGGCGACGGCGAGATCGGCAATATGGGATCGCACCAGCTCGACGTATGCCGCTGGGCCATGCCCGCCGGCGCGACGCCGACGCGCGTCGTCAGCCTCGGCGGGCGTTTCGGTTACCAGGACCAGGGGCAAACGCCCAACACCCAGTTGACCATGATCGATTTCGGCGAGGCCAAGCTGATCCTGGAGATCCGCGGCCTGGTCGGGGACCAGCAATGGAAGATCACCAACGAGTTCCACACCGACCAAGGCGTGGTCCGGGACGGCAAGTTCTTTGCCACAGGCAAGAGCGAGGGTGTGCCGATCGAGAATTTCCCGCCGCCGGGCGCGCCGGAACAGGGGCCGCGTCACATGCGCAACTTTGTCGATTGCGTGCGCAGCCGAAAACGCGAAGACCTCCAAGCCGAGATCCTTGAGGGGCATCGCTCGACGCTGTTGGCCCACCTGGGCAACGTCTCCTATCGTCTGGGCGAGGACGTGCCCTTCCACAAGCAGACGAAGGCGTTCGACGGCGACACGACATTCCACGAAGCCTTCGAGGACATGAAACACCACTTGGCCGACACCGGCCACATGACGCTGACAGACTCGACGTATCGCCTCGGCCGTACGCTTGAGTTCGACGCCGGGGCCGAGCAATTCGTCGGAGCCCCGGATGCGAACCAGTTGCTCAGCCAGCCGTACCGCAGTCCCTTCGTCGTGCCGGAACACGTGTAAGAAAGACCACAGGAGTACCCCCATGAACACTTTCAATCGCCGTCATCTTCTGGGAACCGCCGTTGGCGCGGGCGCGGCTGTTGCGGCGGGGCGATGGCTCGAACCGACGCTCATCGCAGCCGATTCTCCCCGACAACGGATCAAGATTGGCCAAATCGGCACGGGGCACGAGCATGCCTCGGCAAAAATGAGTACCTTGCGGAAACTGAGCGACCACTACGAAGTCGTCGGCATTGCCGAGCCGGACCCCGAGTTGCGCAAGAGCCGAGAGAAAGACCCGGCCTATCGGGACTTGACGTGGATGACCGAAGCGCAGCTGCTCGACACCAAGGGGCTCCAGGCCGTGGCCGTGGAGGTCAGTTCCGCCGACGATCGCATCATGGACATCACCGGGCGGTGCATCGAGGCTGGGATGCACGTCCATTTGGACAAGCCGGGCGGGGAATCGTTCAGCGCGTTCAAGAAGGTGCTGGACGAAGCCGGGCGGCGCAAGCTCGCCGTGCAACTGGGGTACATGTATCGGAATAACCCGGCCGTACAGTTCTGCCAGCGCGCGGTCCGCGAGGGCTGGCTGGGACAGGTCTTCGAGGTCCATTGCGTCATGAGCGTCGCGCACCCGCTCGACTACCGCAAGTACCTGGCGCAATTCCCCGGCGGAACGATGTTCATCTTCGCCTGCCACCTGATCGACCTGGTGGTGAGTCTGATGGGAAAGCCCGATCGCATCGTCTCGTTCCCACGGCAAACCCGGACCGACGTCGGCGTGGAGATGTGCGACAACGGGCTGATCGTCTTCGAGTATCCGAAGACGACGGCCACGATCCGCACGGCGTCGCTCGAGATCGAGGGCTATCAGCGGCGGCAGTTGGTCGTTTGCGGCGACCAGGGAACGGTCGACATTCGCCCGCTGGAGAAATTCGTCGCCCACGCTGCCGAGCCGCTGACGCTCCGGCTTGCCCTGGCCCAGGCTCGGGATTCTTATAAGAAAGGTTATCAGGAAGTCTCGTTCCCGCCGTCCCCGGGACGATACGACGAGCAACTGATCGAACTGGCCCGGATCATCCACGGCGAGATCGAGAACCCTTATCCTCTCCAGCACGAGTTACTGGTTCAGGAATGCTTGCTGAATGCCTGTGGATGCGAACTTGGATGCAGTTCTGGTGAATGACGACCAGCGACCGCGCGGAGAGTAACGTAAACCAGCAGTCCGTTGGGCACAACTGGAAAACCCACTGCCGCGCGGTATCCGCTGCTCTTGCAAATCGACCTTGCAACGCTCGGACGACGGCGTGGATTTCAACCGGGTTCGTTCGTTTCTGGTTGTCGGCATCGCCCCGCCGGAAGCCGACGCCTTTGCGCCGAACGCCGGCACGCCAACCTTAACCCCCATGCCACCTGCGCAGAAATTCATCGTTTCCCGATTAATTGTCCATCAAATCGCTTAGCTCGATTGCGATCACAACCGCCATGACGGCACCGGCGCCGGCAAGGCCGCGACGGGAACCGCCGCTAGAACCGGCGCCGGAGACCGCCGAGAGGCCGGGACTCGAACCGGCTCGACGGACGCCAGGACCTCGACCCGCGGGCCGGAAAGGTAACCGTTCACACCCCAGGGAGCCTGCTCAACGTACCCAAAGCTTCGCGGTCGGCCGCATGGACTCAACGATACGTGGCCGGCAGCGAGCACCTGCGCCGTCTAATCTGCTGGCCTCCGTGAATCTGCTGGAAATCCAAACCATGAACAACAACCGCCACCGCCGATTCAAACCGATCTGCACGAACACATTTTTCTCCAGCAGATTCAGGGAGGCCAACAGACGGAACTTATTGAGAATGAAATCGCAACTCCAATCTCCTGGAGAACCCGGCACCCACGTCGAGCAACCACGAGTTTCTTTCGCCGAACGTATGTAAATTCCAAAACCCTAATCTGCTGGCCTCCGTGAATCTGCTGGAAATCCAAACCATGAACAACAACCGCCACCGCCGGTTCAAACCGATCTGCACGAACACATTTTTCTCCAGCAGATTCAGGGAGGCCAACAGATGGAACTTATTGAGAATGCTTCGTTACGCCGCAAGACGTTCGCAAGGCCGCTCCCGGACGGCGCCGAACTGTTCACCCGCGTAGCCGAAATGCTCGCCAAGTGGAAGGACGGCAACAAGACGAAAACCTCGCCGGTTGCTGTTGACGAAAACGGCTCGCCGCGACTTGGGACGACAGATGGCAAGCCGCAATTTGTGCTGACTTTCCACAAGTGGCTTGGGAAGCACCGCGATGGCGACGGCTTACTCGTGGAAGTATCGACGGGTTGCCACCGACAAGACCGCCACCGGACCATTACTTGCCGACCTCGAACGCCAGGCGGACAGCGTACGCGCCGGGGTTGTGACCACCGCCGAATCTGGCAATAACTTGCAAGTAGGTACAAAACTCCATAGATAAGAAAAACCCGCGTTTTCTGCGGGAAAACGCGGGGTTTCTGCCGTTTCTGGCAAGTGGGCGATACAGGACTTGAACCTGTGACATCCGCCTTGTAAGGGCGGCGCTCTAGCCAACTGAGCTAATCGCCCGCATGGGACAAGCTGCGTCGGATGGTTCGACGACGCTGTCGACTCTCTAACCCGTTAATCTACAGGCACGAACCAATGTGGGCAAGCAGGTTTCCGGACCATATATTCATCAGGGGATTTATTTTTCAAACATATCGTTGTCAAAAATACATGAGAGCGATATAAAGTTGTGTACCGACTTGCTGTCGTGGGACGCGAGGAAACATGACGACATCCAGCTTCGTGGCATTTTCCGATTTAGCCATACTCGACCTGCTTCGTCAACGGGAGGCAATGACCGTGGTGGAGTTTGCCGAGGAACTGCAGGTCACCGCGACGGCGGTGCGGCAGCGACTGAATCGGCTGATGTCTCAGGAGTTGATCGAGCGGACGGCGACACGGCACGGTCGAGGCCGGCCGAAGCATCGTTACCGTTTGACCGTCAAGGGGTTGCGAAAATCCGGGTCGAATTTTGCCGATCTTGCCCAGGCTCTGTGGCAGGAGGTGCGAATGATCCGCGATCCGGAAGTTCGCCGAGGGTTGCTGCAGCGGGTCGCGAAAAGGATGGCTGTTATGTACGCTGGTACCATTGCCGGTCAAACGCTCGAGCAGAAGCTGCTAGAGCTGACGGATTTGTTCGGCGAGCGCCGCGTGCCGTTGCAGTTGGATACGTCGGGTGCCCTTCCGATACTCAGGGCGGTCACTTGTCCCTACCCGGAGCTTGCCGAACAGGATCACTCGATCTGCGCGATGGAGCGATTGCTGTTTGCCGAAGTGCTGGGAACGGATGTGCGACTGTCCGGCTGTCGTTTGGAGGGGCATTCGGAGTGTACGTTTGAACTGAATTGACGCCAAATTCAGCGAGCGGAAGTGTTGGGAGAGTGGGAGCAGGCCATGCGTCAAGAGAATGTTGCAGCAGCGGGACATGGTTCCGCCCCGGCCAAGGCGTCGGGTTCGGTGGGGTCCTCGACGGAGTCGGTGGAGAAGCGACCGTGGATCGAGGCTCGCATCGAGGAGAATTTTTTGATAACAAGCGTCGAGCAGGCCATCAATTGGGCTCGGCAATCGAGTATTTGGCCCATGACTTTCGGTTTGGCCTGTTGTGCGATCGAGATGATGGCGGCGGGGGCGAGCCGGTTCGACATGGATCGATTTGGTGCGGGCGCGTTTCGAGCAACGCCACGGCAGGCCGATTTGATGATCGTGGCGGGCACGGTGACCTACAAGATGGCCAGTCGCGTGCGGCGGCTGTACGACATGATGCCGGAGCCCAAGTTTGTGATTGCGATGGGCGCTTGCACCATCGGCGGCGGGCCGTATTTCAAGTGGGGCTATCATGTGGTCAAAGGCGTGGATCTGGTCGTTCCCGTGGACGTTTACGTGCCCGGTTGTCCCCCGCGTCCTGAAGCTTTGCTGGAAGGGTTAATGCGGATTCAAGACAAGATTTCCGGCCAAAAGCTGGCCAAGATGAAAGGAACGGGAGACGGCGTTTTCGATTTGCGGCGGGGGCCGAAGGCGGAAGACGACTTGCCCGTGCCGCATCACTCGGGCTATGTGGTTGCTCCCACCGACGAAGAACCGTTGCGGAGTCATCAAAAGATTGTGGATTGAGGTTTGGATCTGTCTTGTTGTTTGCCGCCCCGAGGCGGAAATTGTGATCGCAAAAATTCATTGAGTTCAAGAATCTCACAGCATCGAACATGACACACATTCTGAAGATTACCGACCTGCATGTTTCCGTTGACGGCAAGCCGATTCTGCGGGGCGTCAATTTATTGATGCGCCACGGCGAAACGCATGCTCTCATGGGGCCCAACGGTTCCGGCAAGAGCACGCTGGGCCTGGCCGTGATGGGGCATCCGTTGTACGAGATTACGCAGGGCGCGATCGAGTTGAACGGCCGTGACCTGGTCGAGTTGTCCGCCGACGCGCGGGCGCGGGCCGGGCTGTTCATGGCCTTTCAGCGGCCGGTGGCGATTCCCGGGGTCAAGTTGGCGGACTTCCTTCGTCACGCCACGACGAACATGCGGCACCCGGACCGGAAGGAGGGCGAGGAGCTGCTGCCGATGCGCGAGTTTCGCCGCGAGTTGAAGGCCAAAATGGAACATCTGCGGATGGACATGGAGTTCGCTCGACGCTACGTGAACGAGGGCTTTTCGGGCGGCGAAATGAAGCGGGCGGAGATCTTGCAGTTGGCCATGTTACAGCCCAAGTTTGCGATCTTGGATGAAACGGACAGCGGCTTGGACGCCGACGCTGTGCGGTTGGCTAGCGAGAGTATCGCCGAGTTCGGGCGGGAGAAGATGGGGCTGCTGATCATCACGCATCACGACAAGCTGTTGGAGCATAACCCGCCCGAGTACACGCATGTCATGCTGGGCGGACGCATTGTCGAAACGGGCGGTGTCGAACTGGCTCACGAACTGCATCGTCAGGGCTACGACCGGATCCGAAAGACCTATCCGGAGGCCGACGCGCGGAACCGGGCGATGGCGGACCACGAAACGTTGCTCAGCGTGTGAACTCCGTTTCGCCGCTGCGGCCCGAATGTTCTTGGGAGATTCCCTCAGGCTACTCAATCGCGAGGTGAAGATAATCATGGCTACCGACGTCGCAACGCTGTCGTCGAACGATCAGATCGGCGAGATCAACAAGTACGACTTTCGCACCGAATCAGAAGCGGTGTTCAAAGCTCGCAGGGGGTTGGATTCCGAGATTGTGCGGCAGATCTCGGAGATGAAGAACGAGCCCCCGTGGATGCTGGATTTTCGGCTCAAGTCCTTGGAGATCTTTCAATCCAAGCCCATGCCGTCCTGGGGGGGCAAGATCAATATCAACTTTCAGGACATCTATTACTACTTGAAGCCGACCGACAGCCAGGGACGCTCGTGGGACGAGGTTCCGCAGGCCATCAAGGACACGTTCGAGAAGTTGGGCATCCCGGAGGCGGAGCGAAAGTTCTTGGCGGGGGTGAAAGCCCAATTCGAGAGCGAGGTGGTGTACGGTTCGCTCAAAGAAGATCTGTCGGCCAAAGGCGTGATCTTTACAGACACCGACTCTGCCGTCCGCGAATATCCGGACTTGGTGCGTCAGTATTTCTCGACGATCATTCCGCCGGAGGACAACAAATTCGCCGCGCTGAACTCGGCGGTTTGGTCGGGCGGGTCGTTCATCTACGTGCCCCCGGGCGTGAAGATCGAGTTCCCGTTGCAGGCGTACTTTCGCATCAACGCCGAGAGCATGGGTCAGTTCGAGCGGACCTTGATCATTGTCGACGAGGGCGCCGAGATCCATTACGTCGAAGGCTGTACCGCCCCGATGTACAGCACAGAGAGTCTGCACTCGGCGGTGGTCGAGATCATTGTCAAACGCGGTGCCCGCTGCCGTTATACCACGATTCAGAATTGGGCCAACAATATCTACAATCTGGTCACCAAGCGGGCGGTGGCGTATCGGGACGCGACGATGGAGTGGGTCGATGGCAACTTGGGAAGTCACCTGACCATGAAGTATCCGGCGGTGTATATGATGGAGCCCGGTGCCCGCGGCGAGATCTTGTCAATCGCCTTTGCCGGGGCCGGCCAGCATCAGGACGCGGGCGCGAAACTGGTGCATGGAGCCCCCCACACCACCGGACAGATCATCTCCAAGTCGATTTCCAAGAACGGCGGGCGGAGCAGCTATCGCGGTTTGGTCAAAGTCGAGCAGGGCGCCAAGAACACCAAGTGCAAGGTCGTTTGCGACGCCTTGATTTTGGACTCGAAAAGTCGTAGCGACACCTACCCGTATATTGAAATCGCCGAGCAAGACGTTTCGGTGGGCCATGAGGCGAGTGTGTCGCGGATCGGCGAAGAGCAGCTGTTTTATCTGATGAGCCGCGGCCTGTCCGAATCGGAGGCCAGTACGATGATCGTCAACGGATTCATCGAGCCGTTGGTCAAGGAATTGCCGATGGAGTATGCGGTCGAGATGAACCGCTTGATTCAGCTGCAGATGGAAGGCACCGTGGGCTAGGCTTTGGGGTTGGGCTCCGAGAGTTAGAGATACAGCAACATGACCGCAATCGCAACGACAACCGCGTTCTCGCACGCGACCGTCGAGTCGTTCTTGGAATCCCGGCACGAACCCGACTGGATGTTGGACCAGCGTCGTGCCGCGTGGCGGATGTTCTCCGAACTGGATTGGCCGGACCGCCGGGGCGAAGAGTGGAGCCGCACGGACATTCGTTTGTTCAAGCTTGACAAGTATTCCTGGCCGCCGGCCGTCAGCGACGACCTCCGAACGCCGCCGGCGGTGCTGCAGCAAGGCGTGCATCTGGCCGGCTCGTCCGCCGCCTTGGACAGCCGGCCGGTCGCCAGCCACTTGGACCCCCGGTGGGCGCAGCAGGGCGTACTGTTCGGCAGCTTGGACCAGTTGCTGGCCGAGCACGGCGAACGCTTGCGGCCGTTTTTGCAGCGGCGGATTGTCAATCCGTATCACGACAAGTTTGCCGCCTTGCACGCCGCATGTTGGTCCGGCGGCCACGTCTTGTATGTGCCCCGGGGCGTCGTGATCGAATTACCGTTGCACGTCTTTTCGGCCATGACCGACGGCGGCCTGGATTTCGGCCGTACGCTGGTCGTGTTGGAGGACGGCGCCGAGGCAACCGTGCTGGCCGAGACGGCCAGCTGGAGCGCAACCGCAGGCGGCCTGCATTGCGGCGCGACGGAGATCTTGATGGGGTGCGGCGCGAACCTGCGTTTTGTCAATCTGCAGGACTGGGGACAAGGCGTTTGGCATTTCGCCCAGCAGCGGGCGCTGGTCGGACGCGACGCGACGCTCCAGTGGACAATTGCCGCCTTGGGCAGCCGGCTGTCCAAAGTCAATCAACATGTCAGCCTGGTCGGCGAGGGAGCCAGTTGCCAGGTAAATGGCGTGCTGTTCACGGAGGGCAAGCAGCAGTTGACGTACCACACGTTGCAGCACCACGAGGCCCGGCATTGCCAGAGCGATTTCCTGTACAAAGCCGCCTTGCAAGACCGCTCGCGAACCGTGTGGCGGGGCATGATCAAGGTCGATCCGGGGGCTCAGAAGACGGACGGGTATCAGCGGAACGACAATTTGTTGTTGAGCGAACACGCTCGGGCCGATTCGATTCCCGGGCTGGAGATCGAAGCCGATGATGTACGCTGCACGCACGGTTCGACGAGCGGCAAAGTGGACGAAGAGTTAATCTTTTACGCCATGTGTCGCGGCTTCACGCGCCGCGAGGCGGTCCGGATCATCGTGAGCGGCTTTTTCCAGCAGATCTTTGATCGGATCACGATCGAGAGCGTGCGGGACGCGCTCGGGCAGGCCATTGCGGCCCGCGTGCGAGAATACCACTAATGAAGGAGACGTTCCACGGTGACTGATTTTCTGAAGGTCGCAACGGTGACGGATCTGCCCGATCCCGGCAAGCTGACGCTGGAGGTGGAGGATTCGGTGGTGGTCCTGTTTCATGTCGGAGGCCGTTTCTACTGTCTCGACGACGTCTGTACCCACGATGGCGGTCCGCTGGGCGAGGGCCGACTGTGCGGCCATGCCATCGCCTGTCCGCGGCACGGGGCCCAATTCGATATCCGCACCGGCAATCCGTTGACCATGCCCGCGACCGTCCCGACGCGGACGCACGAGGTCAAGGTCGAGGGCGGCGAGGTGTATGTGCGAATCAACCAGGCGTGACAGGACCAGACCTGTCGTGAAGCCGTGAAGTCATCGAAGCAGACCCGGTCCGTATGCCGTCACGGCACACGGAGTAGATCGACCCTCCATTTCGGAGCATTCCCATGTCCTTGTCCGAAGACCTTGTCCGCGAAGAATTGAAAAAAGTCGTCGACCCCGAATTGTTCATCAACATCGTCGACTTGGGTCTGGTGTACGTGATCGACGTCCTGCCGCGTGAGGACGGCAAGTCGGATGTCAAAATCGAGATGACGATGACCAGTCCGATGTGCCCCGCTGCTCCGCAACTGATCAACGGCTGCAAGCACGCCGTCGGGCAATTGCCCGAGGTCAACGAGGTCGCGGTCAAGATCGTCATGGACCCGCCTTGGAACCCCGACAGAATGACCGAGGACGCCCGCGACCAGTTGGGGATTTTTTAAGGCGATTGCCAGGCTCTGCGGGAGGGGCTCAGACGTCCAGAATTCAATTTTCGCGGGTTTGGCGATATCCATTGGCGATGTTGGTTGCCCGCGAAAATTGAATTCTGGACGTCTGAGCCTGGGGGCCGGATCTTCTTGTCCGCTGCCGGCAGCGGTAGAATGATCGCATCACAGGGAGGCGGATGTCGTGATGCGGAATCCAGTGCGAGAGAAAGTGCGAGCGGTCCAGCGCCGCGCGTGGCGGCTGCGCGCGGTTTACGGTGGCGGTCTGTGGCTGATCGCCGCGTTGGGCGCAGTCCTCCTGGCCGGGCTGGCCGACTATTGCTTGCGGCTAGACGACACGGGCGTTCGCCTGTTCAGTTCGGCTGCCGTGGCGGCGTTCTGCGGGTGGTGCCTGTGGCGTTTGGTGGTTCCCCTATACCTTCACCGGTTGTCGGAACTCGAAGTCGCCCAGCGGATCGAGCAGCGGTTTCCGCAGTGGTGCGATCGGCTGTCCAGCGCGGTGGCTTTCTTGGATCAATCGGAGCAGCAGCCGCTGGCCGGTTCGCCGGACCTGCGTCGCGCCGTCGTCGCGGCGGCAGCGGCGGACCTGGACCGCTGGGAGGTGGCCGATTGCCTGGATGCTCGCCGCCCGCGGCGGATCGCGATTGGTGCGGCGGCCGCCTGCGCGGTGGCGATGGGCGTTGCCCTCGCGGACGGGCCCAGCGTTGCCCTGGCCCTTCGCCGGCTGGCCGTTCCGTGGGATGTCGAGCCCTGGCCAAGGCGAAACCAACTGCAATTCATCAAAGCGCCTGAACGGCTGGCCTTCGGCTCGGATTTTGAAGTCGAGTTGATCGATCGCGAAGATCGCCTGCCGCCAACCGTCCAGCTGCAGACTTGGTTCGACGGCGACGAGCCGCGGCAGATCCAGACGAAGGACATGAAGTTCTTTCAGGACCGGATGGTGTACCGGCTGGACAACGTGCGTCGTCCGTTCCGCTATCGGGCCGTCGGTGGAGACGACGACACGATGCCCTGGCGGCAGTTGGAACTGGTCGAACCGCCGCAGGTCACGTCGCTGCAGATCCGTCTGCATCCGCTCGCCTACACGGGCTGGTCCCGCAGTATGTCCGGAGAGAACATCCGCGCGCTGGAAGGCACCGTGATCGAAGTTGCCGGACAGATCAACCGGCCCGCGGCCGCCGTGCGTTTGCGTAGCGACAAAGACAAACAGGCGACAGCGGCTCTGCCGGGGCGGCTGAGCGACGACGGGCTGCGGTTCACCATCGCACCCGACGCCGAACCGCCCTGGAAGGTGACTCAATCGGAGACATACTGGTTCGAGATCACGGACGCCGAGGGGCTGCAAGGCGGCGACGACCGGCAATGGAACCTGCGAGCCGTGCCCGACTCGCCTCCGACCGTCGTCTTGGAGCAGCCTGCCGCCAATACCTTTGTCACCGTCGACGCCGCGGTGCCTTTGGCGGGCTTGGTCAAGGACGATTTGGCGATCCGCGCCATCGTCCTGCGGTTCACGCGGAGCGACGCCGCGGACCCGGAGCGGCAAGAGACGACGGAGATCTATCGCGGGCCGGCCACCGCGACCGTGGAGTCCCGCGGAGCGGCCGAGGCCGGCAGCGGGTCCGGCGAAACGCGCGCGGTCGAATTCGCTTGGGACTTGACGCAGCTGCGGGGACTCAAGCCCGGCGCATGGATCGACTTTGAGTTGACCGCCGAAGACTACAAGCCCCAATCGGCGGCCGGCGCGACCCGCCGTCTGACGATCATTTCCGTGGGCGAACTGGAGGAACGAGTCGCTTCGCGGCAGGCGTTCGTTCTGGGGCAATTGGCCGAGGTGCTGCGGACCCAGCGCGAGGTGCGAGCCCCGATCAAATCGCTGGAGATCGGCTGGGCCGACACCGGCCGGCTGATCGGCGAGGAGGTCGATCAGTTGCAGGCCGCCGAGTTGAAACAGCGGCAGGTTGGCCGGCTGCTGGCGGATCCCCAGGAGGGCGTCGCCGCTCAGGTCGTGGGCTTGTTGCACGAATTGCAGAGCAATCGCATCGAGAACCCGGAGGTCATCGGGCGGATGAACCAATTGCTGTCCGCCGTCCGCCAGATCGGCGGCGAGCAATTGCCACCAATCCAGAATCAGCTGATCGATGCCTTGAAGCTGGCTCGCGAAACGTTGCTCGCGGCGGCCCCCGAGAACGCGACGGCTGCATCCGACGAATTGCAAACGACCGTCCAGGCTGCCGGACAGCGGCAAGACGAAGTCCTCGCCCGCCTGGAGAGTTTGTTGGGGGACTTTTCGCAATGGGACAGCTACCGGCGGTTTTCCCGAGAACTGGCCCACCTCCGCCAACGTCAGGAGGAATTGCGGCAGGACACCGATCGGACACGACTCGAGGCCCTGGCCCGCGAGGGAACCGAACTCGACAGCGACCGGCGCGTCACTCTGCGCCGCTTGGCGGAGCGGCAGACCGAATTGGGCCGCCAGTTCGACAAGCTCCAGACGCGGATGGACCAGATGCGGATCGAACTCGGCCCCGACGATCCGGCAGCGGAAACCTTGGCGGACGCCCTCGACGTCGCCCGCCGCGCGGCGGTCGGCGGGCAGATGCGCGAGACCGGACGGCGGATCGACGGCAACCGATTGGGCGATGCCGCGCAGAACCAACAGACGATCCTCCGCCATCTGCAGGATCTGTTGGATACACTGGCCAGCCGCCGCGTGCATGAACTGGAGCGGCGCGTCGACCAGCTGGCAGCCGCCCTGGAAGAGCTGTACGAGCTGCGAGCGAAACAGCAAGCGTTGCGGGCCAAAGCCGAGCAGGCCGCTGCGCTTGCCGACCCGCTGGCACAGCGGCGCGAACTGGAACGGCTGCAAACCGCCGCCGCGGAAGCGGCCGAACAGGTCAAGCGGCTGTCCCGCAGGCTGGAGCGGCTGCTGGCCGAGCAGGCGGCACAATCGCTGGCCGCGGCCGCCGAATCCCTGGACCAAACCGCAGCTGCCGCGCAGCAGGGCGATGCCCTCCAAGCCTTGGCGCAGACTCGCCAGGCCGACCAGCTGTTGGAACAGGCGGAGCGTCAGCTGGACGACGCACGGCGCGCCGCCGTCCAGGAGTTACTGCACGAACAGCTGCAACGGTTGGAACAGGAAATCGCCGGTTTGGCCCGCCGCCAACAAGCCACCCTGCACACCACGCTGGAACTCGATGCCCATCACCGGCAACAAGGCCACTGGACGCGAGCCCAGCTGTCCAGCGTGGGGGCCTTGGCTCGCGAGCAGCGGGCGATCGAGTTGGAAGCCGCCTCGCTCGCCGAAAAAATGGCGGCGGCGCCCGCCTTTGCCCTGGCCTTGCGCGGCGCGGTCCGCGAGCTGGACCGCGCGGCCCGCGGCCTGGACCGTCAAGACACCGGAGCGGTCACGCAACAGGCCGAACAGAACGCCCTGGTGCGTCTGCAGCACATGCAGGAGGCACTGCAGCAGGACCGGGCGGACCCCGCAGACGACCAGCCGCCGCAGCCCCCCGACCCGGACAGCCAGCAATCCCCGTCCGACGCGATCCGGCGGGTCGCGGAACTGAAGCTGCTGAAGCTGATGCAACAGGAGATCTACCGCCGCACGGCCGAACTGGAAAACGCCCGCGCGCGGACCGGCAAACTGACCGACGAACAAGCGGAGGCGGTTCAGCAGTTGGCCGAGGAGCAAGGCCGCTTGGCCGCCCTGATCGGCGAATGGAAGTAGGCCAGGCTGCCCCAGCCTGTGGGCGCACGAACGCAGTACAGACGGCCAGCCGGTGACGTCTTCTACCGTTGGGCGAAACCCAGAGTGGGGCAACCCCCCTGCCTAAGGACCAGCGGGCGGGAGCCACTCTCTTCAGCCCTCGCTGCATCAAAGAGCTTCCTGGCATTGCTGCTGCGCAAGGAACTGCAAGACCGGTTGGAGGCCCAAGGGGACAAGCTCGAATGGGCGGCGCAGCTCCATGACGTGGCGGCATTGCAGTACACCGACGTGAACAGCCAGGGGAAGCGGTTGGTGCTGTGCAGCGACCGGCGGCTCGCGTCGTTCCGCTCAACGCCAGCGGATTCGTCTTGCCACACCTTGGACGTTCCTGACCAGCCTGCTATACTAGACCCATGGAATCTTCAGCCACGAGTTTGGCAATTTGGACGGCGGA
>Ga0351958_1058_pt1 | contig 39842 bp, 43 predicted proteins | sample TotcelT113001L15_FD_206843 | JGI IMG/M metagenome (GOLD analysis project Ga0351958, IMG submission 206843) | Enriched cells from coal bed in the Powder River Basin, Montana, United States - Total cells T11 rep3 HSBNCT.T11.300.1.L15 ...
TCTGAGCATAGGGTATGAGTGGTGTCAAGAAAGCAATCATGATATGCAGAAAGAGTTATAGGATATTGCTTAACGATTAGCTCCATCGGTTCATAAATAAATCCGACTCCCGGTGATGCGGGCGTCAGACTGATAAATCAAGGAGTTGAGGATCTATGCCGCTAAATGATAACCAGAGAAAAATTGTAATGACTGGGCTTATATTATTTCTTCTTCTTGGATTATTTCCCCCATGGACATATACGCTTGATGCACAGTCAATACACAGGGAAAAACCAGCATACTATTCCTTCATCGCTCTACCCCCTAAACCAGAATTCAATTCTGTTACCCATGGCGTTAAAATTGATATTTCTCGCCTCATTGTTCAATGGGTTATTTTGGCTGCCGCCGTGAGTCTTGGCGTGTTCGTGACAAGACACAAGGAATAGAGAATGTTCTGGATTTTCTATGTAATTGGTGATGCAATTGGCACCTTAATGAACCTGAGATTCTCGATACCGGTTGCATATTTTGATCTCAAGAATGCATGGGGGGTTTTTGGTGGAATAAAGACTATAGGTTATCATCTGATACGTATTACTATATGGAGTTGTGTTGTTTTCTTCTGTTCATGGGTTTCTGTCGGTTATTTCGTTATGAACTGGAGTGACTTGAAAGATGAGATTGAGCGACAAAAATGGTGAGGTGAATATGAGGGGGATAGTTTCCATTGTTACTTTGCTGATAGTATTAATTCCAGTTTGCGTAATTGCAGGCGACCCGGATACTGGCTACGGTACAAACATAGCGATAGAGTTCAAGGTAGATAACAAATCTTACAAACCTCCAATAATTGGTCATCTGGAATACACTGGTTTTTCAATCGATATTGTTAATATTTTTGGAGGTATTGGTGGTATCGGGATACTTACTCAAGCTCAGGTTTATCTTATCACCGAAAAAAGCGTTGACTCTAAGGGAATCCATCATATCAAAGGAAAAAATCAGTATGGAACAATTGTATCCGGCACTATTGATTTTCGTGATCCGGTTAATCCTAAGATCACTCTTGTACAGGATGGGGGTGTTGTTATCACAAATATTTCCGATGAAGGTAAAAAGTGGCAAATGAAAAACATACCAAACATCAATTTAGGACAATGATGAAATCCTGTAACCAACCACTCCATCGGATCGCTGATAAATCAAATTATCGGTTAGTCCTAATGTCAAGGAGAGATGACTTCAAATGAGAAAGGCACAGAAATGCATAGTTCTTCTTTCCATCCTGGTACCCCTGCTGGCGATAGCAGGAGAACAACAACTTGATGTAAGCACGATACTAATGAGGTCAACCTTCAAAATACAAGGGGAAGGATCATTGGGTACAGTTTTTATAATGGGAGAGCCGACAGCGAACAAACCAGATAAACACTATTATGTTTTAATAACCGCGGCTCATGTTCTTGAGAAAATAAAAGGAGATGTTGCTATTCTCCACCTTAGAAAGCAAACAGAGGATAAGTTCGCGAGATTTCTCTACCCGCTGCAAATTAAAAACAAAGGCATTCCTTTGTGGACACAACACCCTGACGTGGATGTAGCTGCTATGCGAGTGAGACTTCCAAGAGATGTTGACATGAGATTGATTTCGACAAAACTTCTGGGAACAGATAAGATGCTTGAGGAGTTTCAGGCTCATCCGGGTGATCAGCTTCTCGTTCTTGGTTTTCCTTACGGCGCAGAGGCGAACGAGGCTGGATTCCCCATTTTAAGAAGCGGAAGAATTGCGAGCTATCCATTAACGCCTACAAAAACTACAAAAACATTCTTACTCGATTTTGAGGTTTTTCAAGGAAACAGTGGCGGTCCGGTGCTTTTTTACAGTGAAAACCGATTCTATGGAGGGGGTACCCATATTGGTACCGTCCAATTCATCTTGGGGCTTGTATCAGAAGAAAAAGCAGTCACTGAACGTGTCAAAACCTTGAATGAAACTGTGGAGCGCAAGCATAGACTTGCACTGGCTGTAATAGCGCATTCCAGTTTCATAGTGGAGCTCATTAAGATGCTTCCGCCCATACCGAAAGAAAACCCTTGAATGAGGAGCTTCTGTGAACTAACCGTAAAAAGGCCTCTGAGTGAACTCCGCATCAATGATCTCATTAGTTCGCGCACCAGCACTTTTTTTCAAGCTGCTACCTTTAGGTGAACATGATGATTCCTTAGAAGGGAATCATCATGTTCACCCTACCCTTATTTCAAGCAGCTACTCTCAAATGAACATGAAAATATGAGGTTTTTTGATTGCATCGATTAAAATGGAAACACCGGGCTCTCATCTCTGAACAGCGCCCCTTAACGATATGAGTATTGTATTATTTGAAATGCTTTCATCCCAATCAAATCCTCAAAAATCAAAACATGCATGTTAGAATTCCGTGCATGGCCTGAGGATGTATTTCAAATAAATCCATGAGCATGGTGTCGGGTTTTCCTGAGCAAACCGTCGAGAGACAAGGAAGCTCGGCCTTTTGCGTAAGCAAAAGTTCCGAAGTCGAACGCGAGCGATTTGAGCCGCTGGAGCGAATGAGCGTGTTTGCGGGGAAAGGACGACACCATGCTCATCCTACAGGGAAAATCTTGTTTAAAAGGTTCATACCTGAACCGTTCGCTATTGATCGTGATCCATCAACGAATGTGTTTCTACAATATCAGCTTCTGCGGATCTACCTCTTCCCGCAAGATTCTCAATTCCTCCGCAGTGGGCGGTGCTGATTCCACCGCCTGAGACACGTCTATGTCGAAGCCGGTGTTTTCAATAATCTGATTAATAGTAATGCCCGGGTAATATTCAGCAAGGTACATTGCTTTTGTTGTCTCGTCGAACTTCATCACGCCGAGGTTTGTCACGACTGCCATGGCGCCGCCCCGCTGGAGACCCAGTTTTTTTCTCGAATCCCCTCCCTTATACCACCCCACGCTCGTGAGGTAATCAAGCTTCTCCACAAACCTACGCTTCTGGTGTTGCATAAAGGTAATAACGCCAGATGCGAAAGAGGCAACATCGCACGCGCCGCCACTCCCGGAAAATCGCGTTTTGGGTTTGTGGTAATCGCCAATCATCGTGGTGTTGAGGTTACCATACTTATCGATCTGGGCAGCCCCGAGAAATGCTATAGTATGGAGTTTGCGATGTCCCACGATTGAGAAAGCTTCTATAAGTCCGGAATTCAGGCATGTACCGTTCATAACCCGCAAGTCTGCAACGGCCATGGGTATCTCGTCAAGGGATGGGTCTATACCGCCTGTTTCAAAAAAAATAACCGCCTTTGGGGCATAAATCCTTTTCGCTGCAGTTGCGGCAAGCATGGAAACACCGGTTCCCGCAAAGACGATATCTCCATTTTTTATAAAACGCCCTGCAGCGAGGGCCATCATTTCATTGTCTGTATAGTCTGCCATCGAAAGAACCTCCTTATTTTCTGTCAAGCCCTACAGCATATCCAAGAACCGGATTTGCCTTTATCTGAAAGATGGTAGTGCTTCCTAACTTTTCAAGATATTCTTCGTGGGACTTGACACCATATACCCATTCATCAAGGTACTCCTTGAATGCACTGTCATCGTCAGCTACTTTTTTGTAGAGATTAAGGTGTTTTGGGTCGTAATCATAAAAGGTGTAAACCGCTGTGGGATGAGCGCCGTACGGCACTTTTACAATGGCGTCAACGAAGAACGGCGGGAGCGAGTTCTGATCCGGATCGAGACGAATAAAAGACCGGGGTACAATCTCTTCACAGGTGACGATGACAATATCGGCAGATTTTGCCTGCTCGATATCGGCAAAGGTAAGACCTTTTATGCGAACCGTTCCATCCTCTCCAACATACTGGGCATGCATGATGGCTACGTCGGGGTTAAGAGCTGGAAGGAGCACCACCTTGTCTTCTTCACCGTTGAAAGGGTTTTGAGTGACAACATACTTTTTCGACGCCACCTTTTTTTCTTTCCTGATCTCAGGAGGAAAGCCCTCAAGGTTAATCAGATCACTGCCAAGGCCTGATTTTGTTGGAATGAAAGGAATTCCCAGGGCGCCTGCGAGAAATCTGAGACTCATCTGATAGTTCGAATAGTCCTCGAATTGGATTTCTCCGCGTTGGATGGCTTTCTTAAAGCGGATGCACGTTGGCGCGTACCTGCCGTTGCCGCCATAGGCAATTTCAAGTCTCTTCACGCAGCCCGCTCCGATCAGGACATCAAGGGCCTGTCCGTGGGAGTGGCATACAAGGTGGATATCCTTAACGCCCTGCCTGACAATTTCGTAGGCAACTGCCATAGGATTCCTTGTGACCGTAAAACCGCCGATGGCAATCTGGGAACCGTTCTTGATGAAACGCCTGACAGCTTCTTCAAGACTCAACAGTTTGTCGTCTATCTCCGGATACCTTCCCATAGTTTGAACTCCTTTTTGCTAGCTTTCGAGATGTTTCAAGTGCTCAGCCATATTTCACCCTTGCCTTATTGTGTTGTCAAGATATTTTTGAGTAATTCAGTGAAGGTCGCTGCAGATAGCAATGATGTATACAAAATATTTCTCAACATCCATCCCCTTGCAAATCGTTTTGCGGCCTCCATTGCAGCAAAGTAAGGCATTCAATTATAACAGAAGGAGAATAAAAAAGTTGACAATGCTGTTAACGATACCATAGAATTCAAAAATACATTTTGCGATTAAATGCGGTTTGAATAAATAGCAGCATTAAGAAGACGCCATTGCATGAATGCAAGGTGGAAAGATAAACGATGAGGGGAGGTATAATTATGGATTTGGACAGCTTATTAAAGGACAAAGAAGTAAAAAGAAGAGATTTTCTCAAATTGACCGGGGTACTCGGTGGAACAATACTCCTTGGTAATACAGGCAAGGTGTTTGCCCAGGCAAAGAAGAGGATCTCAGTGGCCACAGGCGGCATGGGAGGTGTGTATTTTGTTATTGGCGGAGGCATCGCGAGCATTCTGACCAAGTATGCCGGGGTTGAGGCGGCAGCGGAGGTTACAGCAGCCTCAGTCGATAACTGTAAACTTCTTGGAGCAAAGAAATCCGACATGGCTTTAGTAATTGCAGATACGGGATATGATGCAATCAAGGGTACAGGAATTTTTAAGGGGAAAGCCCTTCCCTTGAAGACATTGTGTACTATATATCCTCACTACAATCAGTTTATAACCTTGGAGAGTAAAGGGATTAAAAAGGTTACAGATCTCAAGGGGAAGAGGGTTTCCACAGGCGCCCCGGGAAGCGGTACCGAGGTTATCGGTTTAAGAATTCTTGAGGCAGCCGGGATCAACCATGAGAAGGATATCAAGAAAGACAGGCTCGGCGCTTCGGAATCGGCAGGGGCACTCAAGGATGGAAAAGTAGATGCGTATTTCTGGTCAGGCGGACTCCCAACCGCATCTGTTCTTGATCTTGCCGCCTCACCGGGCGTAAAGATAGTTATGCTACCCCTTGATGACCTTGTAGACAAGATGAACGCCAAATACGGGCCCATTTATTACAAGACGGTGATTCCAAAGAAAACATATACCGGCCTGGAAGTTGATGTTCCTGTATCAGGTGTTGCAAACCTTCTTATGTGTCATCAGGACATGGATGAACAACTGGCCTATAGTGTTGTCAAGACCATCTTTGAACACATGAGCGATTTAGCAGCCATTCATGCTGAAGGGAAGAATATTCATATCAAGGATAACGCGCAGAACAAGTTCGTTCCTTACCATAAAGGTGCAGCAAAGTATTTTAAGGAAAAGGGAGTGACTGTTCTAACGTAAACAGGCCATGAGCGGCAGGGAGGGGTAGCCTTCCCTGCCGCTGCACGTTAGATATTTATGCATTTTCACTGCTGGACCACACTGTCTTTTGCTCCAGCAAGTCCGATGGTACATCTCTGATATTTTCTCTGGAGGTATGGTATGGAAGATAAAGAAAAGTCTGCCCTCGATCAGGCCCAAGAGAGCTTGACAGAAGAACAGAAGAAGAAATTACAAGAGTTGATCGAAGAAGAAGAGGGTGTTACCAGAAAGGTTGGAGGTTTTTGGAACACCATTATCACTGCACTGGCTGTCGGAATGTCCCTGTTTGCTATTTACTCGGCAGTGCAGCCTGTGACCACTCAAATTTTAAGAGGTGTTCACGTAGCCTTCCTCCTGGCAATTTCTTTTCTCTATTATCCATTAGCCAAAAAGTACAAGGGAAAGATCAACATGTTCGACATTTTTCTTTGTCTTCTCGGGATGGCTTGTATCATTTATATGCTTGTGGACTTCGAGGATTTTATCTATCGGGCGGTAACACCCGAGTTGTGGGACATGATTTTTGGAATCCTCTTCATCCTCCTTATCCTGGAGGCCACACGGAGAACATCCGGATTGATCATGCCTATTACCTGCATAATTTTTCTCATCTATGCATACGTGGGACCCTGGCTCCCCGCACCATGGACACACAGGGGTTACGATCTTGAACGTATTGTGGGTCACATGTATATGACGTTGGAAGGCATCTTTGGCGTGCCCATCGATGTGTCATCCTCCATCATCATAATGTTCTGTATATTTGGCGCCTTCCTCACTGTATCAGGGGCAGGCAAGTTCTATGTTGATTTTGCATTTACCGCCATGGGGAAGAAACCTACGGCTTCCGGCCGGGCAGTAATAGCAACCTCGTATCTGCTGGCGATGGCATCAGGATCTGGAGTGGCAAACACTGTTGCCATCGGATCTGTTGCGTATCCGATGCTTCAGAAATCAGGGTACGACAAAGAGAATGCCGGAGGTTTTCTGGCTGCTGGCGGCATGGGCGCTATCACCACACCACCGGTTATGGGTGCTGCAGCGTTCCTGATAGCAGAGTTCCTCCGAATCAGCTATGTTGACGTCATATTACTGGCCATTATCCCGGCAGCGCTCTTCTATTGGGGACTACTCCTCATGGTCGAGTTTGATGCAAAGAAGTTTGGTTTGAAAGCTGTACATATAGAAAAAAAATATACACTATGGCAGCTTACTAAAATGTATGGCTATCATTTCCTGCCACTAATCGCCATTGTCGTTTTTCTCGTAAAGGGCTTTACACCACAGGTGGCTGTATTTGCAGCTATTATGGTGTGTTTTCTTTCCTGTTTCATACGGAGAGAAACGTGGTTTACCGTGCCAAAGATTGTTGAAGCGTTGAAGCAGGGATCACTGACAGTGCTAAATGTTGCTGCCATCTGTGCCTCCGCAGGCATTATTGTCGGTATTGTCAGCCTGACAGGTCTCGGATTGAAGCTCTCATCAATCATAATTGGTTACGCAGGTGGCAACCTGATCGTTACCGCAATATTCACAGGAATACTTCTGTGGGTTATCGGGTTGGCTGTACCTATTACAGCAACTTATATAATCGCTGCTGTCATAGCGGCGCCAGCGCTAACGCAGCTCGGTGTTCCTGATTATGCTGCTCATATGTTCATCTTTTACTATGCCCTTTTGTCGGAGGTGTCTCCGCCTACAGCACTCTCACCCTTTGCTGCGGCAGCCATAACAGGCGGTGACCCTTTTAAAACGACTATGATGTCATGGAAGTATGCTGTTACAGCATTCCTTTTGCCTTTTATCTTTACGGTGCTGCCTTCAGGCAGGGCAATCCTGCTACACTGGGAGGGAATTGGCGTTGTTTCGGGAATCTGGACGATTATAGCTGCTTTTATAGGGATTGGTATGCTTGCATCAGGCTGCTCCGGTTGGTTGGTTAAGAAATCAAGCGTCCTTGAAAGGATTTTGATAATCATTGGGGCCCTTGCCTTTGTCTATCCTTCACGGGCTGGCGATATTCTGGGTTTTGCCTGCCTCGTTTTGGTTATCGTTATGCAGAAATTGAGGAAAGGGGAGGGGGGTTCTGTGGCAACAGCTACCTGAGTGAAAGAAATTTGTTGCTGGGGGGGTGAGTATATGATGCTCACCCTTTTATTTTTGACTTAGTTTCCGGCCCTGATAGATATAATGTCCCCGTCCTGGACCACGTAAGTTTTTCCCTCGAGTCGCCACAGACCTGACTTCTTACATCCTGCAAACCCACCATGTTCTACAAAGGCTTCGTATGAAACAGTTTCTGCGCGGATAAACTTATTGGCGAGATCGGTGTGAATCGTACCGGCAGCGTCCTGGGCGTTCATGCCTTTTTTTATTGACCAGGCCCGGCACTCATCATCACCTACCGTGAGAAAAGATATAAGGCCCAGGGTATCAACGGCAAGGTGGATGATACGACCGCGAATGGTTTCTTTGATCCCATATTCATCCATGAAAATTGCTTGTTCCTCCGGAGACATGAGAGCCAGTTCTGCTTCAAGTTTCGCGCAGAAAGCAAGGACAGGGATATTATCCGGCAAGTTACCTCGTAAGTCTTCTGCAATGGCCTCTGCCGATGACAGTTCCTGCTCTGTGCAATTGACAACAACCATCATAGGCTTCCGGGAAAGAAATTGGAAGCCCCGTATCCGTTTATCTTCTTCTTCAGTGAGGACTAGAAGGGATAAGGGTGCTTCATTATTCAGATGGTCAAGACATTTTTCCAACAATGCCTTCTCCTGCTGGATTGCAGGGTTATCCTTTTTTCCGTATTGTTTCTCCATACGTTCTATGCGACTTTCAATCTGTGCCATGTCAGCAAGGATAAACTCCGTATAGATGGCCCGGAAGTCAGCAAGTGGATTTATGCTTTCTCCATTGTCGAAGTTCCGAAGGATAAGAAGAAAGGCGTCGCTTGATCTCAGTTGTTGTATTGATTTTTGATTTAGCGTCTCGTTCTTCAAATCGCCTTCATCGATAGCAATGGTGTCAGATAGATCGACACGAGCATACACTGTTTTTTTCGGATTGAAGATGTTTGTCAGATACTCGAGCCTCTCATCGGGAACGTCAATAGCAACTATTCCGTGAGAGCCGCCACTGGGCGATTTCTCCATACCGCTCAATGCCTGAAATAGTGTAGTTTTGCCCGAACCGGCCTTACCGATAATTGAAATGTACATTTTCACTCCCTAGCCACAAGGATTTGAAACGATTGAGTATAATACATTAATTTTAAAGGAAATACAAGGACAACTGGCGAAGCGGGAAAAGCGTGACAAGCGGGAGGGGCGGGAAAGGAGTGAAAAGTGAAAAGGTAGAAGTGAGAGGTGAAAAGTTAAAGCGAGAAAGGCGGGAAAAGAGAGACTGGCGGGAAAAGAAGTAAAAATTTAGGTGATAGACTATGGGCAATGGGCGATGGGAAAACTGAATCGACCGCAAAAAATCAGGGAAAGAGGAGGGGGAGCCTGTCTGCCATGAGAAAGCCTTTTTTTGTGGGAATGAGCCTATTGTCCCGAACAGATAGCAGGCGTGTTTTTTTAATGTTATGAAGAAGCTCGTTGGATGGGGATTCCAAAAAGGCGATATCGAGCGTAATTCCATCACAGGTTCTCAATCCAAGAAAGAGCTTTTCGAGACGCAGTTGCTCATGAGAGAGGACCTCTGACCCAGCAATCGGTCGTGACCCTTTTTTGAGTTTATCACAATAGTCTTTGACTGACTTACAGTTCCACCATCGTACCCCACTCTGAAAAGAGTGAGCTCCCGGGCCAAGGCCAAGGTAAGGGGCATGGTTCCAGTACTTGCAATTATGACGTGATCGAAATTCATTTCCTTTGGAGAAATTTGAAATTTCATAGTGTAAGAAACCGTTTTCTTCAAGAAATTTCGATGTTGTAAGAAAAAAATCCCTTCCTTTTTTCTCGGTACAAACCTGGAGATTACCCTGCTCCAACATTGTACCAAAAGGGGTTGTTTGCTCGATAGTCAACTGATAACAGGACATGTGAGTAGGGTGAAATGTAAGTGCCTTCCGAAGCGTTGCTATCCAGCCTTCTACTGTCTGCCCAGGCAGGCCGTATATAAGATCGATGCCGAAGTTTGTAAACCCTGCCTCGTTCACCCAGCGAAGCGCCTCTCCGGTACCCTTGAGCGAGTGCCTTCTTTTCAATAATGTTAACTCTTCATCATTGAAAGACTGGACACCAATGCTCAAACGGTTTACACCCAGCGATCTCAGTAATGCAAGTTTTTCCGGTGTGATGTCGTCTGGATTAGCCTCTACAGTAATCTCAGTATTATCATTAAAGTTAAATTGCCTATGGAGCTCTTGGAACAGAGAGGTCAATACTGTGTGGCTGAGCACCGTAGGTGTTCCCCCGCCGATATAGAAGGTGTCAAATGTGCCAAATGCATCCCGATATTGGTCCATTTCCTTCAAGAGCGCGGAAAGCCATTCCTCCTCCAGGGCGAGGTCAGTCACCGAATAGAAATCACAATAGGGACATTTTGTCTTGCAAAACGGTACGTGAATGTAGAGACCTGCAGCCTCAGCGCGAAAATCAGAGGTAGGGATTAAGGGATATGGATTAGAAAGCTTACCCCTTACCCCATAATCCCTAATCCATTGCGCGTCATTCATTGTCTGTTTTCAGTGCTGCAAGAAAGGCGCTCTGGGGTATTTCCACGTTTCCTACAACGCTCATCCGTCGCTTGCCCTTTTTCTGTTTCTCGAGGAGTTTCCGTTTTCTTGAAATATCCCCACCGTAGCACTTGGCAGTCACGTCTTTTCTGAAAGGCGTTATGGTGGATCGAGCGATGATCTTACCGCCTATGGCCCCCTGGATGGCAATCTTGAATTGTTGCCGGGGAATCTCATCTCTCAGCCTGTCGCAAACCATTACTGCCCTTTCACGTGCACGGTCCCTGTGAACAATGATCGAAAGGGCATCGACTTTTTCTCCATTCACGAGGATGTCAAGCTTTACCAGGCTGCTTTCCCGATAATCTATGATCTCATAGTCAAAAGAGCCATACCCCTGGGTGATACTTTTTAGTTTGTCATAGAAGTCGAAGACCACCTCTGCAAGAGGCATATCGAAGGTAATCTCTACCCTACCGGGTGTAGGGTAATTCATCCGCTGGTTCACACCCCGCCTGTCCATGCAAAGCTTCATAACAACTCCAACGTAGCGCTCCGGTACAAGAATGCTCGCCCGGATGTAGGGCTCTTCGGTCTGTTTGATGTGGGTAGGGTCAGGGTAATGAGCAGGGTTATCTACGGTTATAGTTGTTCCATCAGTCAGCCCGAACCGATACTGAACGCTCGGAACCGTGAGAATGAGTGACTGATCAAACTCCCGTTCGAGACGCTCCTGGACTATTTCAAGGTGGAGAAGACCAAGGAAACCGCAGCGAAACCCCTGGCCCAGTGCGGCCGATGAATCTTTTTGATAGACGAGTGCGGCATCATTGAGTTTATATTTTTCGAGGGCCTCTGCAAGGGACTGATAATCGTCTGATGCGATGGGGTAGATGGAGGAAAAAACCACAGGTTTAACCTCCTTGAATCCGGGAAGTGGATCAGGTGCAGGATTTGCTTCAAGGGTAATTGTGTCACCGATTCGTGTGTCGCTTACTGTTTTAATCCCGGCAATGATGTACCCCACCATGCCCGCAGTAAGCTCTTTGGCGGGTTCAAGTTTCAGCCTGAAGATTCCCACCTCCTCTACCTTGTATGTTGTTCCCATGGACATGGGGCGGATTATATCGCCAGGTTTAACAATGCCGTCGAAGACCCGGCAACTCACTATTGTTCCCCGGAATGAATCATACTGGGCGTCAAAGATGAGGGCAGCCAGGGGTTTTTCAGGATCACCTTTCGGGGGCGGTATACGTTCAACAATTGCCTCGAGGATTTCTTCAACCCCCCTTCCTTCCTTGGCAGAGCACAGGAGTGAAGACTCAGGATCAAGGCCAAGCTCATTCTCAATCTCTTCTTTAGCGCCCTCAATATTGGCAGAAGGCAGATCGATCTTGTTTATAACAGGAATTATAACAAGGTCATGTTCCATAGCTGCGTAAAGGTTGGCGAGGGTTTGCGCCTCAACACCCTGTGAGGCATCGATAAGAAGCAATACTCCCTCGCAGGAGGCCAGGGCACGGGAAACCTCGTAGGAAAAGTCCACATGTCCTGGTGTGTCAATGAGGTTCAACTCGAACTCCTCGCCGGATCTGCTTGTGTAGGGCAGGTTCACCGATTGACTTTTTATTGTTATTCCCCGTTCACGTTCAATGTCCATGGTGTCAAGGATCTGATCTCTGAATTGACGATCATCAACGAGATGAGCAAACTGAATCAAGCGATCAGCAAGAGTCGATTTACCGTGATCAATATGGGCGATAATACTGAAATTACGTATCTGTTTCATCTATTCATTACTGTTTTTATTTAGAGTTGACGTCGCGAGTATGCCTATTTTTTTGTCTTCACAAAGAGGTTGTCAAAACCATGTTCCCGAAATTCTTCTTCATATTTTTGAATCAGGGGGTATTCTTTTTCAAGAAGCTCCTCCTCAGACATTTGTTCCACTTTTTTCTCACCATACTTCTTTACAATGTCACGATGGGAAAGATACAGCACAAGGGTCTCCCATACCTTATACTCATCGTAATCGTCTATCTGTTCGATCACGTCAGTTGCGTTCTCAAATTCTTCAGAGGGATAGTAAGACTTCAGCTTCTTATCAAAACCGACAAATTTCTCCATCTTGAAATCCTTCGCAAAGGAAAGTACGTATTGCTCAATATTTTCATACTCCTTTGCCGGTTCTTCCTTCGTTGAGCTTGCCATCCAACTTCCGAGATACACTATTTTGAGCAACGCCTCGTATTGTTTTTGAGTGAACTCAATCTTCATTTTGCCCTCCTGAGGTATTCCCTTTCATCGGGAATGTTTTGTTTTATTGCTGTCTGCCTAGACTTCTAAGTTTCATCCTATCTGAAAGTCATTTAGTCTACCAGCGACTCCCGTTCACTTCAACTGTTTTTTAGTCTTCTTCCAGGTGCATGACAGTATTGACTGTGGAGCATAGCATTACAAGATATGGTATATAAACTGAAGAATGGGATTCATAGCTTCTTTCAGGCTCTTGCTCGCAAGCGTATTTTTTCTCGTAACATTCACACCTATCCATGCTAAAAACCTTGTTGTTACTGAGGGCAATGATAGTATTGTCCAATACAATGAACCCCTGAAAAATGCTGCCAAAGAGGTTATTGAACTTTACCCTCGCATCAAACAAGAGCTTGAAGGCATTCTTGGTTGGAAGGTTGATTTTAAGCCATCCATTGTGCTGATCAGAGAAAATGCAAGATTTCAGGAAATTATTGCTAACCCTTATATTATCGCATTTGCGATTCCCCATAAAGATCTCATTGTCATTGACTACTCAAAGATGAATGTCAGCCCTTTCACCCTTGGGGTAACATTAAAACACGAGATGTGCCATGTCCTTCTTGGAAGAAACATACCGAGCGAGCGTTTACCCCGGTGGCTGAATGAAGGGTTTTGCCAGTGGGTCACCGGCGGTGTTGGTGAACTCATGATAGATGACAGGCAACCTAACCTGAGTAAAGCCTCACTAGCTCATCGACTGATCCCCTTATCATTGTTGAGCAGGAACTTTCCCATTGATAGGGGCCAATTGATACTTGCGTATGAAGAAAGTAAGAACGTGGTAGAATATATGGTGACGGAGCATGGTCAACGTGGCGTCGTGACCATTATGAACTCCCTCAAGGAAGGAGATGACATTGATGAAGCGACCAGAAAGGGCTTATCAATGTCGCTTGATGAGCTTGAAAAGCGTTGGATCTTGTATCTTCAGCAAAGAGTCACGTGGATCGGTTATGTAGCGGCCAACATTTATACGATTCTTCTATTCGTTGCAGCTTTGCTAACGATTTGTGGATTTCTACGGATAATCATCAAAAGGCGTCTCAGGGCCTCCAGAGTTGACGATGATGACGAAGTTGTCATTGACTGAACGCTAAATGAAATGATCGATTACATCTCTTCCTCTTCGTTATGGCAAGGCTCCGGCATGGCTTTTTCAGAAGATGAAACTTCTGTCTGCCGCAATCATGGAAATCATCATCATGGAGTTCGGACCGGAAGAGTTCCTTACCAGAATCTCTGATCCGCTCTGGTTTCAGGCAATGGGCTGTGTTGTCGGTTTCGACCGGCATAGCAGTGGTGTGACCACGACGCTCTGTGGCGCGTTAAAGGAGGGGCTCAGTACCCTTGGCGACTCCCCTTGCAATATGCGGTTCCTTTGAAGTTATCTGCGAAATACGAAAATCGAGGCATTCTTTTTGCATAATTATTTATAGGGCTTAAGATAAGGAGGTGGATAACATGATAAAGCCGATAAAAGCAATTGACAGGGATACAGGATATGCCCATGATGATGAGCTGGTAAAAAAGCAGCGAAAACTGCTCGTTAACTCATTGGTAAAGGATTTTTACCCTTCTAAGTTTAGTGCAAGCCACATAATGCAGAAAATAGACGAGGAAAGAACAAAGGAACGATGATGTTATATAATGTCATAAGGTTTGCAGTGGGTGTCAAGATACTATCGATATACCAAGAAATATTGATTCGAAATGTATCGCTGAAGAAAAGGATATGCAGACTATCTAAGGCTGTTTAGTAGTTCTGAGCCATTTCGTTTCTCAGTTTCTCAACAACCCGTTTGCCTATTCTTTCGAATAAAATCTTTTTGGCATCATCCGATACAGTCACCTCATCACGGGCATCCTCTGGATTTATGGAAGGATTGGCGACTTTTTCGATCTTGTCTTTTGTATTCTTCAGGTAAGTCCGTATAACAGCACTTACCTGGCTAGCCGATATTGTCATATAAAATAATTTTCCTTGATTCCATTATCGACGCATGGCATCATTCCCTTAAGTATTTTTTTATTTGCTTTTACCGGGGCTTGCGTCGCACCTATCGAACTCAAAACTCTAAACCAGGAGCTTGAAACGTACTATGGGCTTGAACGCCATAGCGCAAAATTGCCTTGACCTGCTATAATACCTCAACGTACAATAGACAATCTTGAAATATGTATGAAAACATGAACTATCAAGCTATTCGAAATACGATATGCTATTTACCAAGAAAGGAGTGACGCATGACAAAAGTAAATGAAGGGGTTTTTTTTATTCAGGGGCAAGATGAGTTTATCCCTGATTCCCATGTATATGTTATTGGCGACCCAGCCTCCAATGACCTCTCAATTGTAGATGTGGGGCTTACAGGAAAAGGAAACTATAAGATACAGTCGATAAAGAAGCTAGGCATAGAACTGGAAGCGGTGAAGCGTATTATCATGACCCATACTCACCTTGACCACATTGGGTGTCTATCAGAAATACAAAAGGTAATACCGAATGCTGAACTCTGGGTTCATAGATTGGAGGCAGAGCCACTTGAAAAAGGGGATGACCGGGGAGTATACGGTATGAATGAATTTAAGGGCATGTGCCAGATGCAGTATGGACTGAAGTCCGATGCCTTTAAGTTTAAGGTTGATAAAAAGCTGGAGGGCGGAGAAAGCCTTGATATTGGAGGCATGAACTGGGAAGTGATCCACATACCAGGACACTCTATGGGTGGTATTGCCCTGTACCATTCATCCTTAAAGATTCTGATCCCGGGAGATGTTATTTATGCCGATTATGCGATAGGTCGCTATGATCTCCATGGCGCCAATGCAGATCAGTTAAAGAAATCACTTTACCGGCTGGCTGATCTTGAAGTAGACATACTGCTGCCGGGGCATAACCAGATCGTCAAGGGCCTCCCCACCGATTACGTGAGGAAAACTGCAAAGATGTGGGAATCGTACCTCGTTTAAACACTAAACCGGGCAGTGGAAAGTTAAGAAGTAAGAAGTGAAAAGTGAAAAGAGCCTGATCCTATCCTAAATATCTTCATCTTGCAAACGAAGCAAGGTTGAAGCATAATAAATATATTAATGATTTAGGGAGAAAAAACCATGACACACAAAGATACCGGACATTATGCAGGAAAGAGGCGTGGCGTAGCATTAAACGAAACGATTGTAGCAAAAATTAAAGAAAAAATATCTGAAAATAGAATATCCTGCGCAGAAGCCCACAATATAGCCGAGAATCTAAAGGTAGACCCGGCTGAAGTGGGAACTGCCATTGACCTGCTTGAGGTTCGAATAATTAAATGCCAGCTCGGTCTTTTCGGATATGGGAAAGAGAAAAATATCCCTTCCTTATCCGATAAAATAAATCCGGATATTGAGTCGGCCATTAAGTCGGCCCTTGTAAACGACCGGCTCCCATGCTCTACCTCGTGGGAAATTGCAGGAAGGTTTAATGTATCCAAACCCATGGTCGCGGCAGCATGCGAAGCAATGAAGATCAAAATATCCCCATGTCAACTCGGAGCATTTGGATAATTTGCGAGGGGTGAATTTGAAGTGGTTAGTGGGGTGGCAGACGGGATTCGAACCCGCAACTCTCAGAACCACAATCTGATGCTCTACCGTTGAACTACTGCCACCGTATTAGGATTTTATTTAGCATAATCATTGAGAAAAGTCAATTACGGGGGCTCACGTCGCCCCTCCGCCGGGGGCGCTATATGCGGTCTCCGGTATGTGTTCCTCAATCAATCTTACAGTAACCAGACTGGTTCTTTTGAATAAGTGGATAAAATAGTACGTGGCAAGGAGGAATACATAATAGGTGCACAACGAGGAAAGAATAAACCCGATAAGATAGGGGATTTGAATGATTACCTTGCAGATGTATAAGGCAATGAGTGTGCATAGGTAACCACCCAGGTAAGGCACAAAAACCTCTTTGATTCCATTAAAAATCCTCTCGAACTCGAGAGCGTCTTTGAACTCCATCTTTTCAGCAAAGACTGAAAAGGCAAAGGGAATAAAAAAAGAAAAGATGAGGAGTGCAAGGTATGAGAATTTGATCACAATATTTCCAAAAAAAGCCGGTATGCTACCGAGAGTCGTCAGGAAAAATCCCGTTGAGAAAAGGAAAAAAGGGACTGCCTCATAAAGAATAAAGACAAAGAGGAGCTTAATCCCGTTTGTCCAGATAGACATCTTATCTTCCCAGGTAGGAAGACCAATGCTGCCGATCAAGAGGATACGTGACGTTTTTGCAAGGTATCCAAGGGAAAAGAAATTGACTACCGGTATGAACATAATAATTCCACCATAGATCCATCGTGCAATATAGCGGCTATTAAAGGTGAACCGGATAAATGCTACGATATCCATGGTTATTTTCCTTTGGAAATAAAATCGAGCAGTGGTTCCTGGCCATAGCCGGTCATGCCTCCATCCATGGTGATTGTCTCGCCGTTGATATATTGGGCTTCTGGAGATGCAAGAAAGAGAATGAGCGAGACAAGTTCGTCAACAGTCCCCATCCTTCCCATAGGTGTCTTGCTCGAAAGGTGATTGACAAAAATTTCCTTTCGTATGAGCCCTTCATTCATGCCTCCCTTAATAAATCCGGGGGCGACACAGCAGATCGTTACACCATGTTTTGACCACTCGTACGCAAGCTCCCGTGTCATAATCATTAAGGCTCCTTTGCTCAGTGCGTAAGGCAAGAAACCTTTTTCCCCAAAAAAGGCAACTTGTGAGGCGATGTTGATAATACGTCCCGCTTTCTGCTCGATCATGCGTTTCCCAAAAATCTGGGTGGCATAGAACGTGCCTTTCAAATTTATGTCAATGGTCCGGTCAAAATCATCTTTCTTCATTTTTTCAGAAGGAGCGAGGGGATTGACGATACCTGCATTGTTGACAAGGATGTCAACCTTTCCCCACGATTCAATAACCTTTGACGCTACATTGTCCATTTCCTCATAATTCGTTATGTCAGTGTTAAATGCGAGAATAGATCTGCCCTGAAACTCCTCTTCAAATTTAGCCACAGCCTCCTTGTTTCTTCCGTTAACAGCCACGGAGGCCCCTTCATCGAGGAATGCTTTCGCAAAAGCCTTACCCAAACCTTTTGTCCCACCTGTAATAAAAACAACCTTATCCTTAAATTTCATACTATGCCTCCGTATATATCATGTATTCTTTTGTCGAAAAGCTTTATGAGGCCCTCATTATCATCGAGGGCTATTCCTGTCACTGTTTTCCATACATCAGACCTCTCCATACAGAGATACACAAAAAGATCATTTTGCCTGTCTTTTAGTTGATTGTAGAGCATTGTGTATACCTTAATCCTCTCGGCCTTGATGTACCGGTATTTTCCATCCTCGCCACGGATGAATTCGCCGAAGAGCAGATTTTTCCTTCCCTTTTCCATAAATTCATCAAAGAGGCGCGGGGGAAACCGCAGAAGGCCAAGGCTTACCCAGATAACCCGTTCGAGATCCAGAATTCTTCCAATATCATGGATGAGGTATTCGTAATCCTTCTCAAATCCGGGGTAAATGATGATCGGATCAAAATGGAGACCAACAAAGCAGCCTGCATCCTGAGCACGCTTTGCAGCCTTCAGCCGTCTATATAGTGGGCTTGTCCTCTTTTCTTCCTTATTGATTATGCTTTGAGGGGATAACGAAAAGGAGATAATGGTATAGGGATTGAGGTATTCCCTGAGATGGTCAATGTACGCCCATTTTGATTTCAATTCGAGGAGTGCCTTCTTTTTTTCTCCGAAGAACTGGACGAGTGGCTTGTTGAGACCATAGCGGCGATCGAGGGCAAGACTGTCAGACAACTCACCTGTTCCAAATCGCAGCACGTGGTTTTTTTCCTTATCAATCGCTTCACTGAGCTGAGAAAATATATATTCATAGTCTTTGTTGATTTTGATATCCGGAGAGTTAATGTATGATTTGAGTATGCAATATGAACATGAGAGGATGCATCCCTCTACGAGATCGATGGTTTTATAACCGCAACAAATGTGATTTTTTGTTCCGGGACAGTCCCTTACAATATTGCCCCGTGCCTCAACGAAGGTTACCTTTTGTGAGATCAAAGATTCTCCCTAAAATGCCATCATCGTTTAATCTGCGTAATTTTTCGAGGGCTTGGTTGATATCTTCCTGGTTCCTCGCCCTGATACCTATATCAATATACTCTTTTTCAAAAAAAGGGTCTACCTTAATGTCGATATTGGGCGGAAGTGCTGATGCCTGCTGTAAATCCTGCAATTGCCGGTGAAGCGATGTAAGGATGGGATACGTCATTTCCTTGAGTTGTCTCATCAACTCATGGCCGCTTGCAGGGTTCAAAGTATCGAAAGTTAGCTTATTTTGTTTGATTTTGAGCAGGTTCATTATCTCAAGGATTTCACGTATTGTGCTTTCTGTGACGTGGACTAATGAAAGAAGATCGATTATGGAAGCTCTTTCGTTGACTTCGAATCTCATGAGGTAATTGACAATTTTCATGGACAGATTATGCATTACTATGAAGTGCTTAAGAGGTTCTTCTGCTGAGGCAATGGCAATGAGGGTTTTAATTATCTTTTCATGAGGCTGGAGTCCGAGAATCTTCATAGTTTCATTGATTTCTGTAGGGCTGAAACCAATATGAAGCATCCGTTCAAGGGCATGGGCTTTTTCAATAAGGTTCAGACCCCGCTGAACATTGTCATGGATGGCAAAGAGAAGAGCTTCCTGCTCAGTGATATCAACAGCGATAAAGAGGATTTCTTTCAGGCCAATCTGGCGTGCTATTTCTAATCGCTTGAAACCTGTCACAGGAATAAAGGGGGATGCATCGAGGAGCATGACAGGCTGAATAATACCCATCTTTTGAATTGACGTAGAAAGGGTCACATCGTCAAGAGGATAGGTTATGCAGAACCTTTTGTCATGGATGTTGATATAATCAATAGGTATTTTATTCATCACAAGCAGTATATAGTGGATTAACCATGGTGAGACGCAAAAACTCTTTCACCGCGAAAGTATAGCTCAATTCATGGGCATATACAATGTGATTTCACGGGCACCTTCTGGTCTGACTCATCTCCCGATTCGCTCATTTTCCGATTTCCCTATTGCCCATCACCTAGTGCCTGTCTCTTCAACTCATTGCCCTTCTTTTTCCAATACGTTATAATGCTTGCCATGCACACAAGTGCTCCATGAAAAATTCAGGAGGATTTCATGAAAAAATCTCTGGGAGCAAAAAGCCTCCTCTACCCAACCCCGATTGTTGTTGTTGGAACATATGATAATGAAGGAAGGGCTAATGCCATGACTGTCGCATGGGTTGGCATTGTCTGTTCTCAACCGCCCTGTATAGGGATTTCATTGAGAAAGGCCACTTACACCTACGGCAATATAGTTGAGAGGGAAGCGTTTACAGTCAGTATCCCCTCAGAAAACCACGTGAAGGAGGTCGACTATCTTGGGATTGCATCAGGCAAGAAGGAAGACAAGTTCTCTAATGCAGGCCTTACGGCTATCAGGAGCGATATCGTAGACGCACCCTATGTAAAAGAGTTTCCTTTTATACTGGAATGCCGGCTCATTCAGACAACAGAGATTGGTCTTCACACCCAGTTCATCGGCGAAATAAAAAATATCAAGGCTGATGAGTCAATCCTGAACGAGAAAGACCTTCCCGATATGGGCGGCAGGTTCAGGCCCCTCCTTTATGCCCCGGAGATACGGAAATACTATGGTATGGGAGCTGTTATCGGTGATGCCTTTTCTATGGGAAAAGAAATGTGACATATTTGTTTTATCCGTATTGACAGAACAGTTTTTGATGACAACATTAAAAGATAACATTAATTGAAAATTTTGTGAGGTGCGTATGGAAAGAAAAGGTGTAATAACGTTTATGGGCAACCCCCTAACCTTGGTGGGAGATGAAGTGAAGGTGGGCAGTAAGGCCCCTGCTTTTTCAGTATTGGAGAAGGATCTCAGCGAGGTGAAGCTTGCCGATTTTTCCGGAAAAGTGAAAATCATTAGCGTCACGCCGTCGCTTGATACCCCTGTTTGCGATCTTCAGGCGAAAACATTCGAAGAAGAGGCCGGGAAACTTCCTGATAACGTGGTTGTCATCAACATTAGTATGGACCTTCCCTTTGCCATCGCGCGGTTTTCTGAAGGTGCAAAAATCGGCAGGATCAGAACTCTGTCTGATCACAGGGATGCATCATTCGGCAATGCTTATGGTGTTCTTATCAAAGAATTGAGGCTTCTTGCACGTTCAGTCTTTGTGATCGACAAGTCTGACGTTGTACGATATGTTGAGATTGTTCCAGAAGTCACGAATCAGCCCGACTATACGAAGGCGCTTGCAGAGGCGAAGAAGCTGGCAGGATGATTGCTGTTACCGGGGCTTGCCCGTGGGAATCTACATAAGAGAATTAAAGACTGGGGTTAGTGATCGAGACTGAGAGGTCTTAATTCTACATATGCGCTCATGAAGCGCATATGTACAGCCCCTTTTAAGATACCTTTTTCAAACCAGCATTCCATGGTGTATCCAAAGGGCTCATAGCGGAAAAGGAGTGATGTTCTTCCGTTTGGTTTTTTCAAGAACTGTGCCTTTGTCTCATGGCTGCCTTCGGTTATATACCAGGGCGGATATTCGGGTACTGCATAAACAACAAGAACATTTGTTTCATCCACAATCTCTTTGATAATAAGGATAGTGTCAAAGCCATTTTTTGTCTGTGGGCTTTTCCATGTACCCCACCATATCCCGTTTTTTCCAAAAAAACGTTTTATGTCGCTAGGCAAATCGTAGAAAGGCATTGTAATAACGAGATGAGCAGGAACATCAACCCCTGAGGGTTTTTGCGGACGAGCATATACCAAACGGGTCATCTTAGCACGTGTCAGATTATTTTTGCTATTATCGGGGCTTGCGCCCACTCCATCCCGCCAAGCGGGACTGGGTCTCCCCTTCTCGCCCAAGCATGGGCTTGTTAATCCGTTACCCCTCTAATCCCTTAATCCTGGTTCATTCAATGGGGCTTTCGTGGCCCCAGCGCTGGTAAGCTTTGTTTTGCGCTTTCGTTTTATCCTGAAAAGCATGGTTAGGGCGGCACCAATAATAATACCGCTCAGTACGCATAGGAAAATGATAATGGCGAGAGATGCCTGGAATTGCCAGAAAAGAAATGAAATAGCAACCGGTGATGCATTTTGCACAGAAAATATGGAAACGATTAAAATAATGATGACAGCAATTATTATGTTAATCATGGCCAAGTCCCTCCCGTAGACTGATTATATAACAAAATGGTTGATTAGTCATCCTTATGCTATTTGTTTGAAGGTTTTGAAAGAATGAGACTACTGAATGTATCGAACACTTTTTACTGATGCCGTGACTGCAAATACCCGTATATTGTTGCTTTCCGGATCTACTGGAAAAAGAAAAAAGCCCAGCCTGTTCGGATCGTAACCAAGGGTAGAGCCAACAAGCTTTTCTCCATCAATAAACAGCACTTCCACTTTACGGCCCTGAGCCGTATCCCCATTGCCATATTCTTTTCTTTCGTTATACTCCTGGTTACCGGTAAAATCCTTTACGAAGAAGACTGCTTTAAGATCTCTGATAAGTATTTCTGAAGGTTCCTCTGGGTTAGTTGTGTCCGGACGAAGATGGAAGCGGTCTTTATTTGGAAAAAAATCCTGAGTTGTACCCTTGACCAACCTACCATCAACATATCGAACTACAACTTTTATTGGTTCCATAGCAACCCTCTGCACCACTCAAAAGAAATTTGCCGTTCAAAAACCAGCTTGCACAAGTTATCGTCAAAAATGCAAAATAATAAAGGTCAATGGGAATATCGTGAGAAGATAAAACCCAACCTGTATAATCATGATACATGAATTATTCAGTACTGTTGCAATTGGTTTGTGTTAAGCTAACCAGTAGGAGGCCCTGTATGGATGAGCGATCTGTGTATAAAAGCATTGGAAGGGAGGAGGATCTCAGCGGTATCTCGCGGAGAGTGGCCCAAATCTCTGTGTCAGCCATCAAGCAGATGCCTGTTCTGGCAAGGAACGTCCCAGGAGCGATTTCTCTTGGCCAGGGGATTCCCTCTTTTGGAACTCCTGCTTTCATCACTGAGGCTGTATGTGATGCCCTGAGAAAAGACGAACGGATTGGCAAGTATTCCTTGCAGCCAGGACTGCCCGAGCTTAAGCACGAGATTGCCAGATATCTTGGATGGAAAAAAGGCATTTCAGTGGATGCCGAGAAAGATATCTTTGTCAGTTGCGGCGCCATGGAAACCCTTGCTGCAGGCATTGCTACGGTGGTGGATAGGGGAGACGAGGTTCTTATCCCCACACCTAATTATGCTTCCCACATTGAACAAATACTTTTTGCCGAAGGCACGCCTGTTTTTGTTCCTCTTCTCGAAGATCAGGGGTGGAGGCTTGATGTTGACAGTTTCAGAAAGGCTATCACAAAGAAAACCAAGGCAATTATTATCTGCAACCCCATGAATCCCACCGGAGCGGTTTTCTCAAAAGAAGATATAGTGGGGATTGCCCGACTTGCATTGGAGAAAGACCTCTTTATCATTGCCGATGAAGCCTATGATTTCCTCGTCTATGACAACCATACTTATCTGAGTTTTGCCTCTATTCCAGAATTGAAGGACAGACTCATCGGGGCCTTCAGTTTTTCAAAGATGTACTGTATGACGGGATGGAGGGTTGGATTCATGTACGCCCCTCCAAAGATCATCGACCAGGTTCTGAAGGTACATGATGCCTTTGCCATCTGTGCACCCACAATTTCTCAATATGCAGCACTGGCAGCCCTGCAGGCCACCAACGGCAAAGATGGAGCGGGGGACAGGTTTATTGAAAACCTTGTTCGCGCCCTGGACGAGAGGAGGAAGTTGGCGTGCAGTCGCCTGGATAAGTTAGATGCTCTTTTTTCCTACCAGAGGCCCAAGGGCGCTTACTATGTCTTTCCCGGAATAGTTGGCACCCAGATGAACTCAATGGAGTTGGCGCTACGGCTTCTTTATGAAGCCAAGGTGATATGTATCCCCGGAAATGGTTTTGGCCCCTCCGGAGAGGGGCACATTCGGTTCTCTTTTGGTGGAACTGAGGACGAGATCAACAGGGCCTTTGATCGTATCGAGGAGTGGGCGAGGATCAACCTCTGAAACCCCATGGAATTGGCGCGAATTCCTGGCGTCCTGGCCAGAGCCGATTCTTGGGGCCGCAATGAATGATCCCCTTGTTGCAGAGCTCTGATCTCCATTCATATTTCATGACGATTCTGTCAACGGCCGAATCCTCCGGTTCAAATTGAACATAACGGAATGGAGAGTAGGTTGTCTCGCCAAACCCGGTACCTGCCTGCTCACTTTTCTTTCTCTTTGCCCTGTCTGCAGACAGGCTCTTACCGGCAGGGTGCGGTGAAGCGTTTGCAGCAGGAGACTCTTTCGTAACTGAGGGTCGGTCATGAAAGGGGACTGCTTCAGGTATTTTCTCCCTGAAGCCGGCTACAGCAATAGTGCCCATGGCCGATCCATCTGCAAACACCTTTTCAGCATAAGAGTCTGACTGCTCGGTGTAATATAACCGGTTTGTCCTGTCCTCAGAGGTTCTTCTTCCTTCCGCTACTATCTAAGAGAGTATCCACTACAGGGTTCCTAAGGGTAAACGTATCATCAAGGGGAATGGACACAACACTGTCCACCACAACAGCCACAGGATGAGGCACCTCTACCGGCAGGGTGGCCTTTTGATTGTGCAGATAATCATAGTATCAGTCTAATCTTCTCTTGCTAACTTTGCGGCAACGCCTCCTATAAGGACCTTCACTGCCACAGCTTACTCTCCCGTCTGCGCTTGTACGGTACCGACTCCTGTACCCGGCTTGGTAACGGTAAGCATATGGGTTTGGTAATTCTCATTTAGTCCCCATTCAGGACGGGAAAAATTGTGACGCCACGAACAGCCCTCTTTCTTCTCTTGGACATGTTTCTGGTGAAGTTCGGTAAAAGTCATTTGAACGTTTTTCAAGCCATGGCACTGGGTACAAACCATGTGCGCAGAGTTTTTGAGCTGGTATCCAATGTCTCGAAGGTTCATCTGGTTTGCGCTGCCATGACAATCATTACAGGAAAGAGTCTGTGACGCCGGTGGGACTCCGTGGGTAATCAACTGGTTTGTTTCCGTCCGCTGAAGGCATCATATCTCACGGGTGGTGTCCGCCGGATCTCCTGAAGTCGTTAGTGGGTCGGGCTGGTGACCGGCGAATGGCAAGTCTCTATGGCCGGCAGATAGAGGTTTCGGTAGAGACAAAGCATCACAGCCACTAAAGGAGGAGCTATGAATACTCCTATCAATCCAAACCAGAATCCAAAAAAGAGCATGACAATGAGAAGAAGGACCTCGGGGATCTCAGCTTGGCCCTTCATCACCCATGGAAGGACCAAATTTCCTTCGATCTGTTGCGTGATAATAAAAACGAGTAAAACCCAGGGCACTTGACTGGGGTCAGAAGCCAAGGTGATTAAGCTCACCATGACAACTACGATCATTACGCCCACATAGGGAATGATACCAAAAAGTGCTGTGAGCAATCCAAAGAGGGCCCAAAACTTTACCCCTGCAATCAAAAGACCAATGGTTGTGATCAGACCAATTATAGCCATATCAATCAGCTGGGCTCGAAACCAGGCACGGATGACGTACGCACATTTCTTGAGCAAGTCCTGGGCGCGGTCTCGATGCTGCGGCGGGAATGCTCTGACGGCTCCTCTAAAATATGAGTCACTGTCCATTGCAAGATAAATACCGATGATGATAGCGAAAAGGACTCCACCAATCAAAGCAAATCCCAACTGGATTCCCCCTAAAAGATAGTGGCCAATTCCTTGAAAGGTTCCCACAAAATCAAAACCTTTAATTCGTTCTAAAATCCACGGAAATCGATCAAAAATATTTTCAAGTTGTGCACGAAGCTTCGCCGAGAATTCGGGCATGTCCTTCATCAACACGCTACCCTGCTCAAAAATGACCCAGCCGATGAGACCACCGATGATTGCCGTGCAAATCAACATACCGATGATCAGGAAAAAAGCGCAAAAACTCCGTCTTAATTTCAGCCATTTTTGTAAATAATCTAAAAGCGGCGAGATAAGGACGCCAATGCCGATACCGATGAGCGAAGCTATGACAACCATTCTCGATTTGTAAAGAATGATCAAAAAAACGACGACGAGAAGTAGTGTAACGTAGGAATTTTTTTTCAGGATGATGGTTTCTCCGTGTAAGTAGTTTCTGAGGGCTGCCCGTCATTCACGGGGGGTGTAACAAGAACTTTATCAATGCGGTTGCCGTCCATGTCTACAACTTCGAATTGCAGTCCAGCCCATTCAAAATTATCACCTGTCGAGGGGATTTTATTAAAATGAAAGAGCATATAACCGGCGATTGTATGGTAAAGGCCCATATCTTCCTGGGGCATGACACTGATATGAAAAACTTCCTTGAACTTGTCAATGGAAAGAAGGCCATCAATCAACCAGGATCCATCTTTGCGAAGGACAATACTGGAATCCCCAGCTGATGCAGTAGATGGCAGGTCCCCGACCATGGCTTCGAGGATATCGTGGAGGGTGACTATGCCCTGCACAGTCCCGTACTCATCGACAACGAGCGCCACGTGTGTTCTTGACTGCTTGAAAAGTTCCAATACCTTGAGGGCCTGCAATGACTCGGGCACGAACAGGGGTTGCATAAGAATCGATTGCAGATTCTGCCCCTTTGCACCGACAGATTGCGCACATAAATCCTTGATCGAGACTATCCCCAGTATGTTGTCGGGGTCCTGACTGTAGACGGGAAACTGAGAGTGTCTGCTCGTTGTTATTTTCTCCCACATCTCCTCGGGTCTATCCTCAATATCAATGGAAACGATGTCAGGTCTCGGCGTCATAAGATCATTTACGTTTCTGTCGCCAAGGCTCAGGGCTCGGTTTACAATGTCCTGTTCGCTTTTCTCGAAGACTCCTGCCTGTGTGCTTTCCTCAATGAGGATCTTGATCTCGTCTTCGGTGTGAGACAACTCCTGTTCATGGCGCACCCTGAGAATCGTAAGAATAGCATTGGTCGAAAGACTCAAAAGAAAGATAATCGGAGCGGCAAGCCGGGTCAGAAGGCTCATCGGCGTAGCCATGAAGGAGGCTATTGCCTCGGCGTTATTGAGCGCCAGTCGTTTGGGCACAAGCTCCCCGAGAACAAGCGACAAATAGGTAATGCCCACTACTACCGCACCGATTCCAATAGCGGGGCCGTAATGACCGACTGCAGAAAAACCGCTCAACCACACCCCCAGGTTTTTTGCAACGGTTGCACCACCGAACACGCCGGCGAGAATGCCGACGAGGGTAATGCCGATTTGAATGCTCGACAGAAACCGGTTCGGGTCTTTGAGGGCATCGAGAGCTTTTTGTGCACCCGTGTCGCCTTTGTCGGCACGGTTCTGAAGACGGGTCTTTCGGGAGGACACCATCGCCATTTCCGTCATCGCAAAAATGCCATTGACGATGACTAGTAGGAGCACAATAATAATTTCGGTTTGTATAGACAGAGGTTCAGGGGTATCGGTCATGGTATCGGGTGGATTGAGTATACTATAGATCGACACAGAAGTGTAGTTGTTGTATCGCGAGGTGACACCTCTGGTGTATTTTATATTTTCTGCTCGTCTATAAAAAATCTACCTTCGTTTATCTTGCTCCCATTTGGAGTTGGACAACAACTGGTTGACATCATGGCTCAGGGTGTGTATAATTTGCTCTTATAAGCTAAGAAAACAAGTAGAACTACAGACAGTCGCATTGCCATCTTGGCATATTCATTGTTAACCCAGAGGGAAGAAAAAGGAATTCATGCAAGGAGATCGGAAAAGTTTACAGAATATTTTTGATCCGACACCGCAGGAAAAGTTATGCACGGATTCTCCTGGAAAAAGACTTAAGGTCATAATCACGGATTTGCCCCGCGACAAGGTAACATTAGCCGAGATTAGAGATCTACTTGGACAGGATGGCCTTCTGTTGCTCACTGCGTTCTTAACCCTTATCTTTCTGATCCCCGTTTCAATTCCAGGCGTTAGCACGGTGTTTGGTGTTGCGATTCTGCTGATCGGCGTCAGCCGACTTTTAAATCGCGGCCTGTGGTTGCCGAAGCGAATCCTGGAGCGACCGCTCCCTGCCGAGAAGTTGCGTGCTGGTCTCAATAGAGGGGTGATATGGTTCCATAGGCTTGAATGTATCAGCCGCCCTCATCGTTTCAAGTGGATGTCATGCAATGGGTATGTGGATGCCATCAATAACTGCGCATTGATTTTAGGTGCCGGTTTACTCATGGCGCCCTTTGGCTTGATCCCTTTCAGCAACACGTTGCCCGCCCTCGCGATACTGTTTCTTGCAATAGGACTTTTGCAGCGCGATGGTGTCTGCATACTGCTCGGCCATCTTGTTAATCTTGCCACAATCGTTTACTTCATGCTTCTCATAATAGGTGGCGGGGCTACCATTCACGAGATATTGCAGCGAATCTAACGCCGTTATAAGTTGCGATGCTATGCACCATTCCTTAGCCTTATTCATCAAAATATTTCATAACACACGCTTCAGTTTTTCTGGATCTGACAATCTTTTTCTGACAGTAGTAGCCTGAACATTTTTTGATCATTATCCTCTTGACACACAAAAACCACTTACGTATATTTCTAACACAAAATAATGTGATAGCGTTAAGGCTTATCGATATACTATTTACGGGCACTGGTTCATGTAGTGCCCTGGATTATAAGGATTTGATGGTTCGGAGAATTCGACCTTACGGAGGCCACCATGTTTAAAAGAATAACATTGTTCATCATTACCAACCTGGCAATCATTTTTGTCATGTCTATTGTGTTGAGCCTGTTGGAGGTGGACAGGATACTTGATGAGCAGGGGGTTGGGCTCGATCTGAAAAATCTTATCATATATGCCGCTGTTTTCGGTTTTGGGGGCTCTTTCATCTCCCTGGCAATATCGAAATGGACAGCCAAACACCTGACCGGTGCCCAGGTCATCACCTCTCCCGGAAACGAAACAGAGGCATGGCTGGTGCGGACAGTAGCCAAACAGGCAGAGATGGCCGGTATCGGGATGCCCGAGGTGGCGGTTTACGATTCGCCCGATGTCAATGCCTTTGCCACCGGTATGCGCAGGAACAGCGCCCTTGTGGCAGTCAGCACCGGTTTGCTCCGTGCCATGAACCGTGATGAGGCTGAAGCCGTTCTTGCCCATGAAGTGAGCCATGTCGCGAACGGCGACATGATAACCCTCGCGCTGATACAGGGAGTTGTCAATACATTCGTGATCGTTCTCTCCCGCGTTGTGGGGCAAATCGTTGACCGCGTTGTTTTCAAGACGGAAAGAGGGCATGGCCCCGCCTTTTATATCACATCCATTATTGCCCAGTTAGTATTCGGTGTTATTGCCAGTACTATTGTTTTCTGGTTCAGTCGTCGAAGGGAGTTCAGTGCCGACAGCGGAAGCGCCCGCATTGCCGGCAGAGAAAAAATGGTAGCGGCCCTGGAGAGGCTCCGAAAGTCAGCGAACCAGCCCCATCTGCCGGATCAGATGGCAGCCTTCGGCATTTCCGGCAATGTCAGCCACGGACTGCGCCGTCTTTTCATGACCCACCCGCCGCTCGAAGAACGCATAGAGGCACTGAAAAAAGGCGCATAAAATACATATGGAATATGGAAAATTTCTGTTGGTTCTATCTTTCGTTCGGCAGCCCTCAACGGTTCATTGGTAACTTTACGAAGTTTTTGCGAACATCACTATTCTGTCGGTCTATAAAATTCACCAATTTCGGAGAACCCAAATCGATGTGCTTCTTCCTGAAGGACTAACTCCTTTAATAACCGTGAGAATACAGGCTTTGAACTGGAATTAAATATTTCTATGATAGTATGACATTTTTTTCCTGGATTTGCATTTGTGATTGCTGGAAAATGGATTCTGGGCGAGGAAAGTTGGAAAGTCACGGGTTGAACCCAACGGCCGGACGCCAGATATCAATTGTTAGGCTAAGCTAGTGCGGTAATAGACATGATCCAATGGATTAGAAGTCACGAGGCAATCCTCTGGTGGCTAACCGCGGCGTCAATCGTTACCTTCGTTGTGTCCCTTATACTTGTGCCTTTTTTTATAGTTCGAATCCCCTTTGATTATTTCACACATGGAAGGCATCAAAGAAAGCTTTACGCTGATCATCATCCATTAATAAGAGGTATGTTGGTCATAGCGAAGAACCTGCTCGGATACATCTTCGTTTTGGCTGGAATCCTTATGTTGATGTTGCCGGGCCAGGGTGTTTTGACCATTCTTATTGGCATCATGCTTCTGAACTTCCCGGGCAAGTATGAACTTGAGCGGTGGATTGTTTCTCATGGGTCTGTGTTTCGATCCATCAACTGGATTCGGCGCCATGCGGGACGGACGCCTCTGGTTCTTGAATGATAATACTGAACGGGCACACTTCAAGGATGTAGCGGATTAAAGGATGTCATCGAACGGGGTACCAATTCGATTGCTCATTGTTGAATACTGTAACCGATCTAAGGGGAAGAAAGTGTAACCCATATAGCCTGATTTGCTTCTGTGTTGCCTAAGAAATCCATGCAGCCGACCCCGCTAAGGTAATTACTCATCCTTCACTGAGTGTTCAGTGCGGCACAGCTGATGATGCGACACATTATACTCTCTTTGATGTAATAATTCTCGGTAATCCATTTATTATACATCGATTAGTTGTTAGGTAATAGCCTCACTCTGAATATTCAATATTTCATCGAAAGAAAAGCTACCATAATGACCGGGAAGAAGATGTTATCATACCTACGTGATGATTGCGCAGTGGAACAAAGAAAAGCCTCTGAAGCATAGTCGGGGTAGAGAGCCCCCTGGAACGACTGAAAAGGAATGTTAAGGAGATGTTGGGGCACCCGCAGTCGACGTGGGTGCCTGGGATTGCTTTCGACGTTAAGCGTCGAAGAGATACTTTTCTCTCAGCGGAGCACCAGACCGAGGAGGCAATGTAATTCCGTGTATTGATATTCACAAAGGTAGGTTGCTTCCCCGTTCTTCGTTAAGAAAGGAAGTTCCACAAACCTGATTCTTAAACCACAATGAAGTTAGTCAACGAGTAACTTGCTCATGGTTTTGAAGCCGCGGATGGGTTTGTTTTTGGCTCGCTCGAAGAAAAGCCTTACGAGGCCGCTGTCGTGGGGTTCAGGTACGAAATCGCCACGGGAGCCGTCAAACCAGATGAGACGTTTCTCGTTGAGCAGCGTTGCCAGGATTGTCTTGTCGCGATCATTTTTAGTTATGGCAGGCATTTCCACGATGTCAGATAGCCTCGCTGGTGCATCGGTTCCATCGAGGAGGCGTTTTACGAGGTTGACGAAACGCACAAGTTTCATGAGGGTATACAGACTGTCCCGCGGAAGATTTGGGTTTACGGGAACCATGGCGCTTGAACGCATCAGCTTGAACTGCTGTGCAGCGTATTTGTGCGCAGCCATCAACTGATTGTACGCTTCACTGTTCGGTGCAAGGTAGAAGACACTGGGTCCAAGAAGGAGCCTTTTCCCCATGAGAAAGATAATGGTGTCCAGGATGTGTTCAACTTGCTGAGACGGAAGCCCGATGATGAAGTGGGTTTCCACTAAGAAATCAGAATCTTCAAGATAAGGAAGGAGACTGGTGAAGTTTTCCGCGTTGTGCCTCTTCTGTTGGTTGGTGATTGACGCTGATGCATCTACAAGGGAAAAGTTGAGGCGCCTGAATCCTGCTCTAAACATGTGCTCAAGGGCCTGAACATCAAGGTTGTCCGAATAGATGCCGTTCATTGCCGAGAGAGTCAGGCCAGTTTTTTTGAAGAGATTTAGTATGCCGTGAAAGCGCACCCGATCGAGGGTGAGCATATCATCCTCAAAATCGATTGCCTGTATGCCCAACGAAAGACACTCTGTAATTTCTTTTTCGATACTGCCAAGGTTTCTCACACGGTATGGGAAGGGAGGTCTACCACAAAATGCGCAGTGGAAAGGGCATCCGCGTGAAGTAAGAAAGAAGGTGTAGTTTTTCTTTCCAATGCGGTATCCGGAGGTATCAAGCAAAGTGCGGTCAGGGATAAAGTCAAGGTCTTCTTCAATATGAATATTGGGTATAACGTACCGGCCTTTATCCTTTGATGAGATTCCTTCAATGCCAGCGACACGTTGTCCTTTGTCCGTTTTTAATGCTTCAATAAGCTGAAAGAAAGGTGTTTCTCCCTCTCCTCTGACTACATAATCAACAAAGGGAGACTGTAGGACATGCTCTGGAAAGAGGGTAGGGTGGATCCCTCCCAACACTGTCGTAATATCCTGGCTTACTTCTTTAGCGCACCGGGCCACATCGATGGCCTCTTCTGAATAGGCGCTAAACAAAGAAGATACAGCAACAACATCCGGTTTTTCAGACGCAATCTTCTGTTTTATCTCATCATGGTTCGCACCATACCGGGAGTATCGTTTAAAAAAGGAGAGGGGTGTATATCGATCGCTGCGATAGTACAATGCAAGTTCAGGAAAAAAATGATCATCGATTTTCCGTGACTTCCAGTTGCTCCTGAAATCAGCTATTGAGACATCGCAGATATCCCTGATCTTCGTTGCGATATAAAGGAGTGACAAGGGATACGTCCGAATGGATGTATCATAGAAATCCTCAATGGGTGGTTGAACCAGGAGCACTTTCACGGCATAAGTATACCTAAACAGAATTAAAGTTGCACTTGGGTAATGTCAAATACGAAAAAAGAGCTTTGCCGCAGATAAAGGCGGATAAAAGCAAAGTGATGGACGCAGATACGTGCATTAAAATATTAATTCACGCTTTTATCTATTCATTAAATCCGTGTTCATCTGCGATGAAAGGGTTTTTTCTGTGGCAGTGCAGTTAACCAGGCCCGGTCTCGTTATCCCTCTTTTTCCTTGACATACCCCTGTGCCTGAGTTACTTTTCTTTTTGTGCAAAAGGCAGAAATTCAAAAAATTTATAGTCGTTATTCAGGGTTTTATGACATTATCTTTGCGCAGTTTTTCTACCCCAGGATACGGCTTGGCCTTGAAAAAATAGGCATTAAGAGCGGTGATAGGATTATTGAGGTTGGCGTTGGCACGGGTCTTTCCCTCCCCCTCTATCCGGAATCATGCAAGGTTGTCGGCATTGATATTACAAGAAGAATGCTTGAGAAGGCGAAGGCAAAAAAAGAAAAGTTTGGTTTTGACCATATAGATCTCTTTGAAATGGACGGAGAGGATATGTGTTTTGAAGACGACAGTTTTGATCATGCTGTTTTACCTTTTGTAGTCAGTGTAGTACCAAATGTCGAGCGGCTTATGGCAGAGGTCAAAAGAGTGACAAAGAAAGGCGGTAAGATTATCATTATCAATCATTTATGGCCAAGAGTTTCTTTCTTCTCAAGATTGGAAAAAAAGCTTTCCCCTTTCTTTATGAAGCTGGGTTGGAAGACAGGTTTATCGGTCGATGTGTTTTCAAACCATTGCAATCTGAACATCGAAGAGATTTCAAAAAAACATAAGTTAGACCCCTGGTTCATACTGCACGCAACCAATAGAAAATAAAAGATGAAAATAGCAGGAATTCAATTCGCATGCTCGGTGGATAAGGATAAGAATGTTGAAAACGCCCTTCGCACAATCGATGCAGCTATTTCGAATGGTGCCGGCATGGTATGTTTTCAAGAGCTCTTCAACCTTCCCTGGTTTCCCAAAGGCAGAGATGAAGACGCCTTTAGTCTGGCTGAGGACGTCAACGGGGATACGGTCAACGCTCTGCGTGAAAAGGCAAAGTCAGCAGAGATTGTTGTTCTTCTTCCCTTTTTTGAAAAAGATGGAGCACAGTTTTATAACAGTTGCGTGGTCATTGACGAGAAGGGTGAAATTGCAGGTGTTTACCGAAAAGTACATGTCCCTGATATACCTTTGTGGGAAGAGAAATATTATTTTGCTTCGGGTGACAAAGGGTTCCCTGTTTTTAAAACAGGTCATGGCACAATTGGTGTCCAGATTTCCTGGGACAACTTATTCCCTGAAGGAACAAGAATCTTATCGTTAAAGGGTGCAGATATTATTTTTGCCCCCACTGGGTGCGCCTTCAAATCCCAGCATCTCTGGCAAACGGTAATATCCGGCAATGCTATTACAAACGGTGTCTTCATAATGAGAGTCAACAGAGTTGGAAGCGAGGAGAAACAGGATTTTTACGGAGCAAGCTTCTGCGTTAACCCTGAGGGAGAATTAATAGGCGGGCCAACCGGGATAGCAGACAGTGTGCTTCTGGCAGATATAGATTTTGAGTACCTTTTGCACGTTCGGCGAGAATGGCCTCTTCTCCGGGAACGAAAACCGGAATATTATAAAGAAATTCTCATTGAGACCTGATAGGGGCGGAGCATTGCTCTGCCAAACAGGGAGTTACTTTTCATGGTAAGACGGCAAATAAGCACGATAATAAAAGCGGCATGTGAAAGCTGCAGGAAATCAGGATTCCTGCCCCAGGACGTTGATGCCAATATTATCATCGAAATTCCACGGGAAGAAACTCACGGTGATTACTCCACCAATATTGCCTTCCTGCTTGCGCCAAAGCTGAGAAAAAGCCCTACGGAGATTGCAAAAACACTCATTCAGAATATGGAATGCCAGAGTGTCTGTGAAAAAGTGGAAGTTGCCGCAAAAGGTTTTATCAATTTTTATGTAAAGGATGATGTGTGGCGTGCCTCATTGAGGGAAATATCGGATCAAGGCTTGGATTCATTATTTCCCGATGTCGGCGAGGGTAGAAAGGTACTGATAGAATTTGTCAGTTCAAATCCGACAGGTCCCCTTCACATAGGCCATGGAAGGGGCGCTGCAGTTGGTGATGTCCTCGCGAATATTCTGCTGAAGACCGGGTACAACGTGGTGAAAGAATACTACGTTAATGATGCGGGCAAGCAGATCGAAACGCTCGGTCAGTCAACCTACGCACGGTGGAAAGAGTTAACAGGTGACGCCGTGCCTTTTGAGGAGCATTACTATCAGGGAGACTATGTAAAAGATATCGCCTCTCTTGTTGTTGATAACAACATTCCGGTTCCGACTGAGAAGGCTGAAGCGATCACATTCATGTCGAAATTTGCAGGTGACTTTGTCATGGATGGTATAGAAAAGGACCTCGAGGATTTTGGTGTTCTTTTCGACAGTTATTTCAGGGAAACAAGGCTTTACGAGGGTGGAGAGGTAGAAAAGACACTGAACGCATTGAAAGATAAAAGTTATGCCTACGAGAAAGATGGTGCCCTTTGGTTCAAAACGAGCATGTTTGAAAAGGATGAGGACCGGGTGCTCATTAAGTCTGATGGCGAAAAAACGTATTTTGCCTCTGATATCGCGTACCACAAGAACAAGTTCGATAGAGACTTCGACATCCTCATTGATATATGGGGGTCAGATCATCACGGATATATCCCCCGTATGAAGGCATCCATAGAAGCCCTTGGCAAAGATAAAGAATCACTCAAGGTTCTTTTGATACAATTCGTAACCCTCATCAGGGATGGGAAGCCCGTGGGGATGTCCACGAGGTCAGGCCAATTCACAACCCTAAAAGAAGTGCTCAATGAAGTGGGAAAGGATGCGGCACGATTCTTTTTTCTTATGAGAAAAAGTGATGCCCATCTCGAATTTGATCTTGACCTTGCGAAGAAGACGACAAACGAAAACCCTGTTTTTTACGTCCAGTATGCCCATGCAAGAATTGAAAGTATTTTCAGGGTAGCGAGGAAAGAGGGGTTTGATCTGACATCAGTGAAAACAGCCGATATTGGTTTTTTAGACCAGAAGGATGAACTTACCCTTATTAAGGGTATACTCCATTTCTTTGATGTGGTTGAGGGAAGTGCAAAAAGCCTTGAACCACATAGAATAACTTTTTACCTTCTTGACCTGGTAGGAAGGTTCCACAGTTATTATAATAAGACAAGAGTTGTTGTTGATAATAAAGAACTCACGATGGCGAGGCTTTTATTACTTGCCATTCTGCAACAGGTTATTAAGAGCGGTTTAACACTACTTGGTGTATCAGCACCGGAGAGAATGTAACTGAGTCCGACTGACGGAGGGACGAGGCACGAAGGACGAGGTAAGGCGTCCGTCATCCTAGTCCCGCACAAGCGGGACGGTCGTCCATCATCCTTCAAGAAAGAACATGGGAGTGATAAATGAAAGCAGGACAAGAAAAAGGAAAGACTAAATGGAGAGAATATGGTGAGTCTCTTCTTATTGCGTTAATAATCGCCATTATTGTACGCAGTTTTTTTCTCCAGGCCTTTAAGATTCCTTCGAGCTCGATGGAGCCAACCCTTCTTATTGGCGATCACCTCCTCGTGAACCGCCTGAGCTATGTGGTGAAGGTGCCATTTACCGATATTGTGCTTTTTCACCTGGGAAGCCCGGAAAGGGGCGATGTGATAGTTTTCCGTTATCCCATAGAAAGGGACAAGGATTTTATCAAAAGGGTCATTGCTACCCAAGGAGAGACTGTTGAGATCAAAGATAAAGCCATCTTTGTTAATGGAAAACGAATCGATGACCCATGGGGCCGCTTTCTCGACAAAAGTATTGTGCCGGGTTATATTGCACCAAAGGACAATTTAGGGCCAACCAAGGTTCCAAAGGACTCAATTTTTGTCATGGGAGACAACAGGGACCGAAGCGCAGATAGCAGATTCTGGGGATTTGTGCACCGGGATGATCTGGTAGGCGAGGCCTTGATACTCTATTTTTCATGGGATCGTAACGCAAAGAATCCTATCGAATATATCCGCTGGACAAGATTTGGGAAACTGATACGGTAGACGGTTCCCTCCTCGCGCCCATAAGGCAACTTCACGACAAATCTTTATTTTCAATTTCTCACATCCTTGTCCATCCGTGCCGAAAAAGGTCCTTTTCTTCTGTGAATGGATGCCACTGAGGGATCTCGGCGGTGCTGGATTTTTCGGCACATTGTGTGGTATCATTGGTTCTTATGCGGAAAGTACTCATTTTTGTTTTACTAACTCTCCTTCCATTGCCAATCGCAGCAGAAGAAAAATCGTCCTCAATCGTCGACTTTTTTAAAGGTTACCACAGCGAAGTTCGGGGACAATATGATGAAGCAATGGAGCGATACAGGTCAGCCCTTCGAAGGGACCCGGGTTCTGTTGAGCTCAGGGCCGAAATTGCACTCCTATACTTGAAGAAGGGCGATGTGACAGAGGCTGAAAAGCTTCTCACGGAAGCTCTGGCTATGAGCGAAAACAATCGAAATATCATGATTCTGCTGGCAGGCATACATTCAGCTAAAGGGGAGTTCCAGAAGGCAAAGGTAATCTACGAGAAATGTATTGCCATGAACCAGGAAGACACCGAGGCGTACCTCTTTCTTGGTTCTCTCTACATGTCTGAAAAAAGATACGATGACGCAATAGCGGTTTATGAAAAGATAATCAATTACGATGATGACAATATTATGGCCCTCTATTATCTGGCACGTTTGTATGCAGAAACAAAATCGTATGACAAGGCAAAGGAGTACTACCAGAGAGCTATTACTTTAAAGAGTAACTTTGAGCCGGCGCTCCTCGATATGGGCACGCTGTATGAGGTCGAAGGTGATTTTGACAAGGCGATAGAGTATTATCAAAAAATTATTACGTTTGATCCGTTGAACAAGAAAGCGCGATCGAGAATAGCCACAATTTTTGTAAAAAAGAAGCAGTACAACAGGGCAATCCATGAATTTGAGAAGCTTTCGGATCTTGATAGGGAGGACGTGAACCTCAGGGTGAAGATAGGTCTCCTTCATTTAGAAGAGGAAAGGTACGATGAGGCGATTAGGGAATTCAACATAGCGCTTGCCTCTAAACCAAGAAATGATTCAGTAAGGTATTACCTTGCAATGGCGTGGAGAGGAAAGGGTGATACGAAAAGGGCTGCCGAAGAATTTCTCAAAATAGATCCAAAGTCAGAAGAATTTGGCGGCGCCATTAAGAGCCTTGCTTTTCTCTACATAAAAACGGGTGACCTTGATGCGGGAATCACAACAATGCAGGGATATTTAGCTAGGGTCAAGGATAACCCGGATATTTACTTGATGCTTGCTCTCCTTTACGAGGAGAAACAGGACTATAGGAAGGCCATAGAAGTGCTGAAGGAAGCCGGACAGATTTCTCCACAAAACGTTGATATACTTTACCAAACAGGCATGCTCCACGAGAGACTGGGCGAGACTGACGCCGCTCTTTCTTCTATGGAAGAAGTGTTGAAAATAGACCCTGAATATGCGAATGCGCTTAATTTTATTGGATACACGTGGGCAGATAGAGGCATAAATCTTTCCGAGGCAGAGGAGAAAATTAAAAAGGCACTAAGTAAAAAGCCTGATGATGCCTACATTAGAGATAGTATTGGTTGGGTCTATTATAAGAAGGGTGAATACGCAAAGGCTTTGACGGAACTGCTCAGGGCCTTTCAGTCCCTGCCCGATGACCCCACCATTGCCGAACATCTCGGCGATGTTTACGCTGCACTCAAGGATTATACCAAAGCTATTGAGTACTTCAATAAAGCTTTAGCCCTTGAAAAGAAGGAAGATAAGAAGAGGCAGATAGAGGAAAAGAAGAAAGGCCTTGAAGAAAGAATGAAGTGAAAAAAGCTACCCCACTGAGCGTAGGGCTGATAATGCTCCTTTCGGCCTGTACACTCTTCCAGCCTAAGGGTCAGCGTATTGTTTGGCCTGAACAAATCAGCTACATGGAGGCAATGTGTGACCTGGACATGTCCTGGAAAGGCATGAAGTACAGCGGCTCCATGTCTTTGATAATAAATTACCCTTCACAACTTCATATGGAGGTGTATGGACCCTTTGGCAATACCCTCATGTTTCTGAAAAAAGATGGCGATGATTTCCTTCTCGTTACAAAAGAGGAGAGGTTTACCGAAGCGAGTTTTTTTGAGGATCGTTTTGGATTTAAGATCAGGGAATTCATGGATGATATAGTCATGATTGCAGAGAAGGGGACTGCCGATAACGGACAATTTAGCGTTCAACGCCAGGAATACATGGTTTTGTATAAACTGAAGAATAAAAAAAATACCATCTGCTGGGAAAGCAAAGAAGGGAGTATCTGCATAAAGTTTCTCGAAGTAAAGTTTGAATAAGAGGATTCCTTGAAAAGGGTTATAACCCGGATGTTTAGTGATTACAATGTCACGGATATCAAGGAATTCCTCGATGCTAGTCTTGAAAGCATCAACCTTGCCCAACAGTTACGCAATAAGAAAGTCCTTCTCAAACCAAACCTTGTTATGGGCAAAGCGCCGCATAAGGCCGTCAATACCCATCCAAAGGTTATCCAGGCAGTGGCGGAACTTCTTCTTGACAGCTCATGTGATGTTTCCATTGGAGATAGCCCGGGCTACGAATCAACAGAAAGAGCCTTGAAAGCATCAGGGATGATGGACGTTGTGGAAGCCCTGGGGCTTAACGTTGTTTCCTTCAATAATCCCGTAACAAAGAGACACATGGATGGAATGTCGCCATACAAGTTTTTTACCCTTGGTGAGGATCCCGCTCTCTATGATGCAATAGTCAACCTTCCGAAACTGAAGACTCACGGAATGATGGGCTTGACCCTGGGGGTAAAAAACACGTTCGGTTTCATCCACTCTTTTGAAAAAGCGCGGTGGCATCTCAGGGCAGGTCAGGACAGAATAGTGTTTGCCTCTATTCTCATTGACATCCATC
>Ga0351958_1063_pt1 | contig 37472 bp, 39 predicted proteins | sample TotcelT113001L15_FD_206843 | JGI IMG/M metagenome (GOLD analysis project Ga0351958, IMG submission 206843) | Enriched cells from coal bed in the Powder River Basin, Montana, United States - Total cells T11 rep3 HSBNCT.T11.300.1.L15 ...
GAGACACGTCCCGTCCCATGGCCGGAACTCGACCGCATAGAAACCGCCTACGAAGACCGCCTCAAAACCAACTGGGCTTCCGTCCGGGACAAGGTTCTTATGGTTTTGAAACTCACCGAAGCCGGCAAACTGGCAAGCGTGCAGGGTGACGCTAAAGTCGATATTCCAACGGGCATCGAACCCTTTTCCTTCACCGACGAACAGATAGCGGCGATCATGAAGGCCATGCGTGATTTCACCGGCACATACAGGCCCGATGACCCCGACTCACCCGTCCGCTGGTACTACGGGCAGTCCTATTCCGCAGGACTGATTCAGGCAGCGAAGCTCATCGGGAAAGAACGTCCCATCCTGGATATCATCAAAAACGCGGAGATCTATGACGAGCTGTGCGACACCGGCTTCCAGCTGCTCAAGGACGACGCCACGAGGTTGATTGTCCATCAGATCATTCCGGAGATGGAGGCGCAGATGCTGGCCGGCACGAACCCCCGTCATGTGGCAGCTAGATTAGACACTATCTTTGGCGCCCAGAACAGCGACTGGGAGCGCCTGGCCCGCACTGAAATGACCATGGCAGCGGAATCGGCCAAGCTGGACGAATGGAAGGATTGGAAGGTCAGGCGCGTCGAATTTTTTCCCGCCCCCGACGGATGTACGATCTGCATCGCCCTGGCCGGAGAATATCCGATCGACACATGTCCGGTGCCAGGCCGCGACACCCATCCCCGCTGCCGCTGCTCCATCCGCCCGGCGGCAAGCGAGACGTGAAAAATAATGAAGCGATCTGCCAGACCACTTCACAATTTAGTGATAAGACAACGGTTAAAACCGTTGAAAACACCGTAAACGGAGGACCTGATGGGACCAAAGAATAAAGCCAAAGACGATGACATTACCAAAAAGAAGGCAGACAAAGAAAAGGAATTTGCTGGCAAAGACATGACCGTCGAAGGAACGAAAGAGGCGACAGAAGCTGAGAAAGAAGAGGCTAACTCCGAATCTAAAACTCCGAACTCCGAACTTACCCCCGACAAGCCTCTGACCATCGGCGATCTGCTCCCGGGTCTCCGCGCAAAAGGCATGAGGATATGAAATGAGGCTCCCATGAAAACCAACAAACCCGGCACTAAGATTTTCAGGTTCGGCGGCATAAAGGCCGCCCTCGCTTCCCCTACCGATGAACAGCTCTCCGCAATCAACACGTTTACCCGGCGTCCGTTCACCGCTGAGGAGCTGCTTGTCGGCCAGGTCCGCCTGTGCAACAATGCCATCGACCGTGATCAGGAGCGCTACAGCGAAGAGTGTATAGACTGGTTTGTCAAGACCATCGTCCGGAAGACGTTTCTCTTAAATCATGACAAGCACGACATGAGCAGGTCTGCCATCGGCAAGTTTTTTGCCGCAGACATCGAGAAGATTTCCCTTGACCAGAGCCGCATGGAAATAGACGAGAATCTCACCCTTCCTGAAGGCAAGTCGGAGGTATGGTTTCTCTGCCCATGGTTTTATGTCGCAAAAGACGCCGTCTCGCCCCAGGATCTCGTAAAGATCGAGGCAGGCATCTATGATTTTGCCTCTATCGGCTATCGGTGTCAGCAGCTTGTGCCCGTCTATGCCGCCGCCGGTGCGGCAGAAGTCCTCTACTGGGAATACAGGGGCAAATCAGAGGCCACCGAAGGGTCCCTTGTTTATCTTGGCGCCCAGTACGGCGCAGGCATGAAAGACTTTGAGGATCAGCCCCCGAAACCCGGGGATACTACTGAAAAAAATACCCAAGGAGGGGAAAACACTATGAAAAATCTTGCTATGAAACTTATGAAGGCATTCGGAAAGGTCTTTTCCGAGGACGAAGAGAAGATCTTCGACGAGATAAAGGCCGTGGTCGACGAGAAAGATACCCGTATCGCCGCGCTCACCCAGGATACGACTGCCAAGGATGCAAAGATTACAGAGCTTACCCCCCTGGCAGCCGACGGCAAGGCGTACCGTGAGGAACTCGTCACACAGTATGTGACCCATAAGGCCAAGCTCGGCGAGGTGGGTGAAATTCCTGAGGCCCAGAAGTCGGTCAAAGACGTGGCAGCCGCCTACCCGGTTGATTTCTTGCGGTCAGAAGTCAAACTACTTGAGGCCCGCGTGTTCGAGAAGTTTCCTGACACAGGCAAACTCAAGGGCGATAATCGTACGGATAAAACAAGGGACGGAAAAGACGGGCAGGAGAAAGTGAACCCGCTCGTACCGAAAGACTAACCGTTTAAACTGTTTGAACGGTTCAAACGGTTTGAACTCTTAGCGAATAAAAGGAGGACACCATGGCTTTAGCATCCGGATATGACAGCATCAGGAATTCAAGGACACTGCTCCTCGCCCACACCTCCGCCGTTGTGGCGGGCGAGATTATTGTGTCGAACGGCAATGTTCTTATTGCCATCGGCGCAGCCGATGCAAATGTGGAGAACGCGTATATCTATCTCGGCAAGGCTATCGTTCCCAAGGTCACCGGCACGGCATTCGCCCCCGGCGACAAATGCTACTGGGATTCCGCAGCCGGTAATATAACAAAGGTGACTACAGGAGGCAATACCCTGGCCGGCATCTGTGTTGAGCCGGCATTGAGCGCCGATACAGTGATCGTTATGATGATTCTGCCGAACGCCCTTGTGGCGCCGGCTGCCTCGGTAGTGACGATCAGCGACGCCGGCCTGTTCACCGCCAACACGAACGTTGAGACTGCCCTCCAGGAGATATTCCAGAGTCTCAAATCGGTCCAGGGTTTTATCCCCATTCCGCTTACCGCGTTCAGGGAACTTGCCGCGGGCGTCTTTATCAACGGCGCCGGCAATGGCGGCATTTTAGCCACAGATACAACCCCGATCCTCACCAACATCGCCGACGGTGACGGCATGCGCATCACCTGGGCTGCCGGCAACACGGACCAGATAGAAGCGCAGGTTATCCTTCCCCCTGACATTGATCTGACGGCCGATCTTGTGGTCCATTTCCTCACCTCAAAGAACGCTGACGCGAACACGGTTCACATGGACGGCGAGGCATATTTTGGCGAGAGCGACACGGACTGTTTCCCCTCTGCTGCCGCCGCGAACCTCATTACGCAAGCCAAGGCAGAGCTTACGGCGACGATCCTCGCTGCTGATTTGCCGGCAGCCCAGGTCAACTATAACATGACTCTGGTCGTGATGCCCGAGGCCCACGCAGGCGATGCCGTTTATCTGCACGCGGCCTGGCTCGAATACAAGCGAAAGCTGCTTACCACCTAATTGAGAAAGGTACGGGATGCAAGGGGTGGGTGTGTCCCCTGCATCCCCACCAAAAAAGGAGGATCACCATGAAATTATTGTACGGACACAAAGTTTTCGAGTGGAAGAACATCGAGCAGATCCCGCCGGGTGAGCGCAAGGCAGTCATTGTCGATGCGGCACAGAAGGCGCTCAACAAAATAGCTACCGCACCTCTCGGCATTCAGGGAGGCAAGATGGTAGGCACGGATGCGAACCTCGTAGCCGTTGCGCCCATCGTCCTCGTCATGAGCGACAGCATCAAAGCTCCGGACAGGGGGTATGAAGTCCTTTTTGATGAGGTGGACATGCGGGCCAGTCAGAGCGACTCCTTCGAGGTCCTCGATGTCACCGGAGGTGTTACGTTCTACCAGCAGAAGCCCGGCCAGGAGGCCAAACTCTCCAAGCTCCCCACCACGGCAAAGACCTCCGTTGGGTACCTCCGCTTCATCGGCGGTTTCCCCATCCTGGACGACTGGATCAGATTTAACAAGTATTATCTGATTGATCAGCTCTTTGCCGACACGGTCAGGCGCTGGTACGACCAGAAGGCAACCCTCGTTTACGGGCTTATGGCCGCCCTCTCGTCCGCGATCAACGAGTCGTATTCGACCGACGACATAACCACGATCAACAATGCCTGTGCCAATATCCTTATTAACCTGCAGGCAGCCGGCTACGCGGTGGACGAGAACTCCCAGTTTGTGATTACGTGCAACCCGTCGCTGAAGGCGCGGATCTTCAAGGCCATAGCGGCGAGCTTCGTAAACCCGAACAGCAATAACAACCAGATCGTCTATAACATCTCCACGGTCGTCAGCACCACGAAGCTTGTCAACACGACCTACTATGTGTCCCTCGCCGGAGGAAAGAACCAGCGCGGCGAGTGGGAGGATCTGAACCTCCGTCCGCCCCAGAGGAACGAGCTTGTCCTCGGCGCTGACCATATCTGGACCGGAGCCTACAACGCCATTATCGGCGAGGCGAAGCAGCACAGGAGATGCGCACTGTCGTAAGATAAGCGGTGGTCAGGGGGTTCCCTTGGCCACCGGAATCCTCGGACGAGGTTGACATGGCTAAGGTTACCGCAACGGAAATCAAGGCCCTCGGATTCACATATCAACAGTTTCAGCAAGCCTCCGAGGATGCCTTCACCACCTACATAAATTCTATTATCGCCGACGAAGCGGAGCGCCTCGAGGCGGACCTCGGCTCCGACCTGTACGATTCCACGGATGACGCCACCGCTTCCAGGATAAAACGCATCGAGAAGTATCGCGTCGCCGCGGAGATGCTTTCCCGCCGTATCAATATCCGGCTCGCCAATATAAGCGGCTCCGGGGAGGGGTTTGATCTTTCCGAGGAGCGCCGGCAGCTCGAGCGGTATCTCAAGGATTCCGACGCCCTTTTTGTTACGGTAGGAGCATCCATCGACTACGCAGGTGGCGTGCTGGAAACTTCCCACTTTGAGGAAGACGAATTGGAGGGAGCGATCTGACATGCTGAACGTAAGGATCGAAGGCGACAAGGCATTAATCCAGGGCCTCAACAGGCTCGCGGCCGATGGCTTGCCGAGAGCTTCCGAGCGCGGCCTTGTCAGGATCGCCGAAGGTATATACGGGGAGGTATTATACTGGCTCTCCGGCGTGGGCGGTGCATCAAAAAAGACCAGAACTGATTACGCGGGCTTTACAAATAAATCCGGCAAAGAAGTTATGTTCCGGAGTTATCAGGGATCCGGTGAGTATCCAGTCCCGAAGCGAACGGGATATCTGAGCCAGCAGCTTGACTGGCTAAAACCGGGCGAGAGCAAATCAGGCGATGTGGGCATCTTTACCGCAGGTAAAAACGAAGCCGTGATTTATAACCCGTCCCTGTATGCCAACGCAATCCATGAGGGAAAAGGATCTTCTGCCAAATTCGGCCCCCGCCGTTTTATGACCGACGGGCTTGAACGTTTTAATGCGGGAGACGCCATGAAGCGCATCATGGAAGAGGAAATCGCGAAGGAGATCAAGTGAGCATAGTACAACGCACTGAAAACGGCAAAATCAAATTCGATTGGGGCGCAGTTATTACAATGATAGCGTGTGCCCTTCTTGGTGGTTTACTTTCCGCGCCAGGTGTTTACTATGGGATTAAATACGACCAACAGCAAGACCGCTACCGTATAGAGCAAACAGAGAAAAAGGTTAGCCTCCTTGAAATAGCGGTGAAAACCATAGAACTAAAAGATGCTGCTGATAGTCGTGATTTTAGCCATGCTTGCGAAACACTGAACGAGATTAAGAGGGCTGTGGACGACATCAGAAAAGACCAGCAAAGATTGCAGAAGAAGGAAAGATAGATGATACCGACAAAGATCATACTTCACCATAGCGCAACCAGGGATTCAGGCACCGTATCTTGGAACGCTATCAGGAGATACCACATCAATGAGTGCAAGTGGGGGGCCATTGGATACCATTTTGGCACTGAATTCATCGAGGACAAAGGAGATCCCAAAGGCAGTTATGAAATCCTCATGGGTAGGTTTCCAAATATGACGGGAGCACATACCACAGGGCTTAACCATACATCATTGGGCGTCTGTTTTGTTGGCAACTTTGATAAAGCACCAGTACCGGAAGAACAATGGAGACAGGGTGTAAAGCTCGTTAAATGGCTTTGTGAACACTTCGGTATATTGATAAGCGAGATATGGGGACACCGTGACTTTGCAAATAAGACGTGTCCCGGCAATCTATTCAATATTGAGAAATTCAAGGAGGATGTGGCGAGCCATGAATGATAAAATTAATCTTTCCTCTGGAATGGAATTCGCGGTTAATTCAGGCAGCAATCTCGCTAAGGCCATCAACTGTGCTCAGAAAATCAAGGCCCTTGACGATGAATCATCTCATAATCACGCGGGCATTATCGTATGCAACAAGGGAAGGACGTTCGAGGCCTTGTGGAAGATAGGCTTTTCTGATCTCGACGAGTACAAGGGCTGCAATATGATTATTGTCTGCCACAAGTTGATGTCTCAGCGCACCTTTGATGACGCATTTTCCAGGATCGTCACGTTCAATGGCAAACTCTACCCCGTTCCGAGACTCTTCCTCCACATGGTTGGCCTGGCTAAATTTGTGCACTGGAAATATCCGGTTTGTTCGGAGCTGGTCGCCAAGTTCGACTACGAGTGCGGCTTCCGGCGTAACTGGTGGGGAATCAATCCCGACAACCTGGTCGATGAGTGGCGGATCTCGAAACATTACGAGATTATTTTTGAAGGGATATGGGTGGGGGAGTGAACATGAAGACCGATGGACGATGGACGATGGACGATGGACGCATACGGACAAAAATGTTTCTCCTGCTCGCTGCTGCCTGCTTTCTGCTCGCGGGCACGTCCGGGTGCGCAACCAGCAGAGTTATTACTGAAATGGGTGTGTCCATCGGCGGCGCGTTTCAGAAAGCGGCCGCCAAGGGCGAAGTGAGCGCAGAGCAGTCCATTAAGTCGTGGCCTTACGTCAAGGGCTGCATCAAGGGCGTTATGGCGCACAACTATGAATTTGAGGTGCCACAGGGAGCAAAGGACATTATGAAAAAGCTGGATGGCTTTGCAAAAAAAGAGAAGCTTACCGGCGAGGACAAGGGCGAAATTATAGGGAGTTACGTTCGCCTTGAGGGTATTGCATTGAAACAGGGATGGGACCGCTACGGCGTCAACATCTACAACCTCATAAAAACAGCCATAGCAGGAGGCTGATAAATGGCATTAAACGATATTCTCGACCGGATACAGAGCGAGCTTGAGGACAAGCTTGAGTCATTCTCCACAACTGCCTGGGGGAAGGCCGTCGCGGTCAGGCGTATGTTCAAACACCGCGTTGAGGTTGCCCTTGGCGATCTGCCGATTATTATGATAACGGTTCCCTCTATCGAAGGCGGTACATGGAGACCTGCGGAGAGAGACTACCGCCCCACGATACGGCTCTACTGTGGATTTCATCAGACCGACCCGGAAGCCGCCCAGTCTCAGCTCATTCTGTTCGACGATGCCATAGAAGACACCTTGCTGTCGCTGAAGGAGGCAAACAACCTGCCAGCCGGAACCGAGGATATCGACCCGAAAAACAGTGTCACCGACGAGGGGTACTTTCACCCGGTCTATTTTTTTGTCAAAGACGTAGAGATTGATGTTGTACGAACGTTATGAAGGAGGATGCCATGAAACGCTTATTTTTGATTGTATTTATTCTATTGCTTTTCACTTTTCACTTTTCGCTTTTCGCCGCTCCCCCCGCTTACGCCGACTGGTCCGTCACCGTCACCTGGACGCGGTCTGTAGGCCCGAATCTGGACTACGAACAGACCTTGCTTGATGGTACAGCCAAATGCACCGTCCAGGAAACAGCCCCGACAACGTGCAATTTTGTCGTGCCTGCCCTGACAAATCAGCAGATTAAAATCAGGAGTGTAAATTCACAAGGAGCGTACAGTGAAACGACACCTCTTATTCTGGGCGATGTGCCTGTGCCTGCTACAGGCGTTATGGCTACCATCACCTACGTCAGCCCGTGATGTCCGGCTCGCATGGGACCCAAACGACCAGGCAGAGCAGGTTGCAGGGTACAAAATCTGGTATGGGCAACAGAGCCGCCAGTATGGATATACAGTCGATGCCGGAAACAGGACCGATTATACTCTTGGACTGCCTTCTGACGGAGGGTGGTATGTTGCAGCTACTGCCTACCGTGCGGACGGAGTGGAATCGGCATTCTCAAATGAGGTATTCTCCCCGGGCTTGCTATCCGGGGAAATCTCCCCGGCAACGGACATCAGGTCATCATGGAGGCCGGTAATGGCCAACAATTTCTCAAGCGATCCCGATGTTGTTGCCCTCTATCGGTTTGAAGCGGGGGCCTTAACCACAGATTCGTCAGGCAAAGGAAATACGCTAACGAGTAGCGGGTCTCCCGAGTCCGATACAACAAATTACAAAGAAGGCTCTGCCGCTGTTAGACTTGTTTATGGCGACGCAGACCGTTTTCACAGAGATGACGTTGACCTTTCTTCTGACTTCCCGCTCAAGAACGGGACGAGCAACAACGTTTTTAGCATTGTTGCCTGGATAAGGCCAACCACAATTAACTCATCTTATACTCATTGTATAGCCGCTAAATGGGATTCATACAATGGCCGGCGTACCTTTCATTTCTCCGTTGAGGGGAGTAGCGGGAAGCTCAGGATTAATCTTGGTTACAACAATGGGAGTTCATCAACCGCTTTTCTCCATAACTCAGTTTTAATTACTGATACCTGGTACCATGTAACCCTTGCGTATAGGAATTCTGACAAAACATACGCCTTAAGGGTGCGGGACGCTTCGGGCAATGTGGTAGGGTCTGATGTCGAAGGCACATGGGATAACAATATTAATATCGAAGACGCACCATTCACCATAGGCGTCTTTAACTACAATGGGACATATTACAGCACGTCAAGATTTGATGGACAGTTAGACGAATTGGTAGTCTTTAAGAGGTTTCTTGCTGTAAGCGAGTCTACCGCAATCGCAACGGGGGTGTATGGTCAGACTGCCACCAAGACCGTCGCCGATGACGGGGCGGGAAGCGACGCCATATCAGGAATTTCTGCCTCCCTCTCGGTGCCAGACACTGCATCCGGTGCGGACGCAACGGGGGGCATGGCAGCCGCCGTTCCCGTTGTGGAAACCGGCCGGGGCGCGGATGCAATCAGCCGGATACTGGCAGCCATCGCCCAGACAGATCAGGGCCAGGGTGCAGATGCCATCAGCCTCATACTTGCGGCCCTCTCCATTCCGGAGACCGGTTTCGGCTCCGATACAGACCCATCTGTGACAGCAGCCGTTTCAGTTGCCGACCAGGGACAGGGCAGCGACGCCGCTCCGGCTATCGCAGTGCAGGTTATCCTGTCCGATACGGGCGCAGGAGACGACGCGATATCCATTCTGCAGGCGCTGCTCAAGACCGTGGCCGATGCCGGGCAGGCCCATGATTCGCTCGGAATTTCCGTTGCGGTGTCCGTTGAGGACGCGGGCCACGGAGAGGACTCACGGGAAATTTCGGTCACCCTCTCGATCACCGACGCAGGGGCCGGCGCAGATGCCCTCTCAGTCCTTACCGCGCTCCTCAAAACGATAACCGACGCAGGTTCCGGAAGCGACGCCATATCAGGAATTTCTGCCTCCCTCTCGGTGCCAGACACTGCATCCGGCGCAGACAGCCTGATTATTGCAGTCTCCCTGACCGTACCTGATGCCGGATCCGGAGAGGACTCCCTGGCTATTCTCCAGGCGCTCCTCAAGACCGTGGCAGATGAGGCCGGCGGAACGGACTCCCTCGCGGGCATCTCAGTATCGGTCCCTGTGTCCGACGCAGGGCGCGGCCTGGATGTCATATCCGCAATAACCGCGATTCTCTCCATGCTCGATACGGCGCACGGCGCGGACGCACTGGTCGTTGTCTGCCAGGAAACACCTACCCGGGTTACCGTGAGGTTCACCGGCAAAAAACCCGGAGCATCCTTTACAGGCAAGAAACCAGGCATAACATTCACCGGAAAAATGCCTGGAGTGGATTTTGAAAGCTGATGCCTCTCAGCCGTGAGCCATTAGCAAATACAAGGAGGACACCATGTTCGACATTGCCAGACACAAGACAAAATGGACCGTCAGAAAATACAAAAACGACGAGGCATACCGCAGGGGCGACCACTACGAGGTCTCAGAATTTGACGGCAACCTGCTCCTCAATGAAGGCATCACGGCCCTGCAGAACCTGCTCATCGGCGCTGCGGAGACAGCATTTAACAACGCCAACAGCTATCTAGGCGTGGGCGATTCCGACACAGCCGCAGCCGCGGGACAGACCGGCCTCCAGGCGGTGACAAACAAGCTCTATAAGGCCATGGAGGCGACTTATCCCCAGATATCCGAACAGACCACAACCTGGCGGTCCGTGTTCGGGTCTTCCGACGGAAACTTTGCGTGGAAAGAATTCACCGTTGCAAGCGGCAATTCCGACGCAGCAGACAACCTGAACCGGAAGGTCAGCGATCAGGGAACCAAAGCATCCGGCCAGACCTGGACGCTAGATCTTGCGATCACCTGGAGCTAAGCCATGGATGTGGTCAAAGAACAGACCACCTATATTGTGTCGGCTTCCTTTACCGATCAGGACGGGGCAGCAGTAACCCCATCCTCGGGCACGTACCGCATTGATGATATCACCGACGGGGCGATCACCCGGGTGAAAGACACTACGGCATTCACTCCCGCCGGGCCGACCCACTCATTTGAGATCACGCCGGACGAAAACATCATCCTGAAAGCCGCCAACCAGATCGAATACCGGCTTGTGACCGTCAAATTTATCTACGGCACAGCCCGGCAGGGGGCGGAGGAACATATATACTGCATCAAAAACATGAGGGGAATTTAATAAGGAGGCCGCCATGTATAAACTGAAACAAACCGAACCGCCCTTTGAGATCGTTGACGGACCGTTCGCCGGCCGGAAGTATGACCGCAAAGGAGTATACGCCGAGATCCCGCCGGACTACAAAGACAAATTCAGTGAGCAGGAAGCAGTAAGCAGCGAGCAACTGTTCACGGCTCACGGCTCACAGCTCACAGAGGAGGAATCCCATGAGTAGAAACTATCTTGCCAACCACAACCTGCTGGCCTTGTCCCTGTTGCTTAAGGAGACGGGCCTCAACACGGAACAGACCCTTTCCCACGCGCTCCTCGTGGAAGCCGGAGATATTATCGGCCTCACTCCCCGCAGGGAATCCAACGCCGATGAGGCAAACGGCAAGGAAGAGCCGGACGATGTGTATCACCTCGGATTCCTTGCAGACACAACCCTGAACTTTAACAAGGCCAAGCCCCAGGACTTCATGCTCGGTCTTGGGTTCGGCTTCGGGAGCGTCTCCACCGCTGCCTACGGCGGGGGCTACAAGCACACCATCACGCCCTTGGCCGGCCTTGAGCACCCCTCATTTACGGCAGCCCAGCGCCTCGGCAGGACCATCATGAAACGACGGTTCGCCAGCCTCTTTATCGACCAGGTCACGTCCACCTTTGCCAAGGACTCCTGGGCAAAGTGTGTTGCCTCGGTCAAGGGAACCGGCAAATACACGGACACCATGGCCAAAGAAGAGATCACGGCAGCCTACAACGCCGCATCGCTCACGCTTGCCGCCAACGGCGTCCAGGGGGCAGATGCTCCGACCCGCCTTGACAATGTCCACCAGATCCGCGTCCTTGTCCCCGCAACCGGTGAGTGGGTAGAGGTTGCGTACAGCGCGGTCTCGGATGCCTCCCCTGCTGTGATTACCATTACCCCTTCCGGAGGCGCGGCAACATCCACCACCTATGAGGTGATTTACGCGCCCACGGAAGCAGCGTGGGCAACCTTCCCTGCACGGGTCACCGAGCCCCCGCTGCGCGTCACCGACCTTGTGGTCAAGGTGGGCGGCAAATGGAACGGCAGCGCATTTCTGGGAGGACGCACGCTCTCCTCGGAGATTGAATCCATCGAGCACGTGCTGAATAACCAGATGCTCATCGAATACCGCGTGGGCGGAACAGGAACCTATGCAGACTATGCCTTCCGCCAGGGCCGCACCCAGACAATCAAGCTGAACCGCGAGATGCGCGAATTCATCCTCCAGCAGCGCCTCCTGGACAACGAGGACCTTGGCGTCTATATGAAGGCCACCGGCGCGGAGTTCGAGTCCGGCAAAAACTATTACGTGGAACTTGTGTTTCCGAAGTGCAGGGTCCTGACTGCGCCCATATCGGTAAACGGAAAAGTGCTGGCGGAGGCCGGCGACCTTGTCGTGCTGGAAGATGCCGCCTACGGCTCGGCACGTTGCGAGATTGCCAATGAAATAGCAACCCTTGCGGCATAAGCCGCAAGACTGTGAGCAGTAAGCAGTGGCTTGATTGTGAGCCGTGAGCTGTGAACAGTAAGCTGTACTGCTTACTGCTTTCTGCTGACTGCTTACTAAAAACAAGGAGGACACATGCTCATCATAAAAAATTTCGGCTACGAAGAATCACAGGCCCAGGGGAAATGGTTTGACTTCACCATCTGGGGCGCAAAAATCCCCATCAAAATACGGCCCCGGACCAATGCAACCGTTACCGCCATCCGGGAACAATTCAAAGATAGTAAGGACGATGCCAAACGGGCTGAAGCGATCGGCGACGCCACGTTAGACTTTTTTATCGAAGATTTTAAGGGTATCGGAGACCCCGGACCTGATGGCACGGGCATTCCCTGGGAAGTGAACCTGGCGAATAAAAAACGCCTGGTCGGTCTTGAAATGCGTCCCGGTGAACGGCCCATTTTCGAACAGATATATGAGAAGGCAACATCCCTCGGGTTTGAGGTTATCGAGGAAGAGCAAAAAAACTGAAAAGCCTCGCTGCGTGCCTGGTAAGCGGCGAGGAACCTGAACAGATACTGCCGGGCAACAAGGGCGTGTGGACCGTAATGATACTGCTCCCGACGCAGTGGAAGACAGAGATATATGGCGCATTCGGCATGGCCGGCGGCATGATCGGCACGCACATCTCCGCTTTAGACTACAACGTGGCCTATCAGACGGCAGGGGCCTGCGGGATCCCTCTCACGCAATCATTTATCGAGCGCCTCCACTTTATGGAAAAAGAGATCCTCGCACGGCTCAAGACAGGAGAGGAAGGCTGCACCCCGGAAAAAAAACGTTCCTGTGCCGCCGTCTACGGAGAATATTTTGAATGGACATGCAAAAACTGTAAGCAGTAAGCGGAGAGCGGGAAGCTGTCAGCAGTTACTGCTCACTGCTCACAGCTCACGGCTCACAATCAAGCCACGGCTCACTGTCAACGGCAAGCAGAGAGCAGAAGGTTTAACCCTATGCCCCATGCCCTAATGCTCTATGCGCACCAGGAGGCTGCATGAACGAAATCAAATTAGTTATTACCACAGATTCATCCGGGGCCGTCACCGGTGTAAAGAACCTTGAGTCACAGATAGGCTCATCGTCAGACGCCATGACGGGCAAGCTGAAAAACGTAGCCGTCGCCCTGGGCGCCGCCTTCGGCGCTCGGGAGATCGTCAACAGCATCAAAGATTATACCCTCCTGGCGGCCCGCGTCGAGACCCTTGGCGTTGTCCTTGATGTGGTCGGGAGAAATGCCGGCAAGTCTCAATCCCAGATGCAGGCCTATGCGGAAGGGGTAAAATCCATGGGCATCACAACCCAGGAATCGCTCCAGACCGTCATCCGCATGAGCCAGGCGCAAATGGATCTCAATAAATCGTCAGACCTGGCCCGCGTTGCCCAGGACGCGGCAGTCATCGGCAGCACCAATTCCAGCGACGCCCTGAACAAACTGGTCTACGGGATCCAGAGCGCCCAGGTTGAGATACTGCGGACCATCGGTATCAATGTTTCCTTTGAGGAGTCCTATAAAAAACTAGGCCAACAATTGGGCACAACTTCGGAAAAACTTAACGAACAGCAGAAGGTACAGGCACGAACAGACGCGGTCATGGAAGCAGGCACACGCATTGCCGGCGCCTATGAGGCTTCCATGGGCACCGTCGGCAAGCAGCTCACCAGCCTCGCCCGGTATTCTGAAGAAGCCGAACGAAAAATAGGAAAGCTTTTTACTCCCGCCCTGTCGGTAGCAGTTATAGAACTAACAGAAAGTCTTAAGAATTTGAACTCCGAAATGGATTCACTCAAAAAGACCGGCGACACCGACTCATGGGCAAAACAGATTGCCGACGGCATGAGAGACATTATCGCAGAGGCATACCGTCTCGGCATGCTTCTGGATAAGATTGGCGGAACCCTCACCGCCATAGGGTATTATGGTTCTTTCGGCACAAGCGAAAAGATGAAGGGCTGGAATAAAACGTTTGAGGAACGATACAAATCCTCCGACCACATGCTTATGGATATGGCCATGCGCTCCTCGGGATTTCGGAGGCTGGGCGACGAAGAGCTTGAATATGCCTCAGGGTTTTCACCGACAGAGTCAGTCGCTGGACAGACACTCTACTATACCAGGCAGGCGGAACAGCCAAAGCCTTCCTTTGGAGCAGGAGTGGCCGCAGGCGGTAAAAGCCCTGCCGGCCCTACCGCAGCCGAGTTAAAAAAGCTTACCGGCGCCCAGAGAGAATGGGGCGAGAAAATCGATCTCATGAACCCGTCGCTGGACGAATTTGATAAAAAAGTACTTCAGATTGAGCAGGACGCCCAGAAGCTCAGAGATCAATTCGGCGACCAGGCGTGGATAACAGAAGGCGAGGAATGGGGTAAAGCATACATACAATGGGCGGAAGACATTGCCGCCGCACAGAAACAGGCCGAAATGGCAGCCCAGGCTGCCGCAGAGATGGAACGCGTCGCCGCAGAGAACAAACAGAAAGCCCTCGATCTCACGTTAAAGCTGGCCAACGCAGAAGCCCAACGGGCGGAGATGAATCTTGGCTACGATCAGCACGAGCTTGAACTCAAGCACCGGTATGGAGAGATCGGTTCCGGTCAGGCCGCATCAGCCGCTTTCGATATGGATGTCCGCCGGTTGGAGATAGCGCGCGATCACCTGTCTGTTGAGATTCAGAAGCGAACTGAAGCAACAACCTATGAAGATACGGAAAACGGGATACTCACGCTCGGTTTGCAGAAAAAAGCCGTTGAAGAAGAGATCAACCGCCTCCTCGGGCTGCGCAGCGCCATCCTCAAAGAACACGAAGGAACAATGGGCGAGGGCTTTGCAACGGGCTGGAACAAATACTTTGACGACATGGGTAGCCAGTTTCATCGCGGCGAGCGTCTGGCGCAGGATTTAGGGCGGTCCATGCACGATGCCCTGGAAGACATGTTTTTTGATCCCACACAGGCAAGCTGGGAAAACCTCTGGAACAGCATGCGGCGCATAGCTGCACAACAAATGGCCGACCTCGCCATGGACTTGCTGAAGGGCCAGTCGGGCGGATCAGGCGGCATCGGAGGTCTGTTCAGCGCCATCGCAGGGCTTTTCGGTTTCGGCGGCCCGAGCGCCGAAGCAATGAAAATAGGCGCGGGAGAGGCAGCGGCGTGGGGGTACACAGGCCACACAGGCGGCACAGGCAACGAGCTGAAACGGACGCCCATGTTTGTCATCCCCTCCATCCTGTCAAAAGCTCACGGAGGCTTAGGCCCCCGGGAGCGCGTGACGGTCACCCTGGATGATGAGACGATCTTCACGGCGGGCCAGACCCGCGCGTTAGGGCTGATGGCGAGGCGCGGCGGGGCGCAGGCCCAGCCGGTGAACATCACCATCAACGCCCTCGATTCCGCCAATGTGGCGGAGTGGGTGTACAACAACCAGGACATCCTCGCATCGGCGGGCATGGCTGCTGCAAGGGAGAATCATCCCTCCAGGAAGATGTGACATGCCGCTCAACTTCCCGACCGTCAAATCAAAATATAGCCTCATTGAGATGCCGTCATACGACGTGACGATCATCAAGTACGGATTCCGGGTTGAACAGCGCATCCTCAACGACCCCGACCCGGTGCGGACATTTGAGATGAACTTCGAGTCCCTCCTGTTGTCCGATGCGGTCCTTATCCTCAACTTCTTTCACGCCCGGCATGGGAACTACGAATCATTCTATTTGCAGAACCGGGAGGAGGCATACCGGCCCGCCCCCTGGCGGCCGGCAACAACGTACTACGCAGGCGATATCGTCAGGCCCGTTTCTCCCAACGGCAGATCGTACCGATGCACCACGGCGGGAACGTCCCACGCAGCGGACGAGCCAACCTGGCCCGCCCTCTACCACGGCACGGTTTTGGATAACTCCGCCGTCTGGACGGAAAACAGCCGGAGGGTGAGGTTCGTAGAACCCTCGACACGGTTCGACAACTTCAAATACAGCCTCTATTCCTTCGGCGCGATTCAATTCCTTGAGGTTCCCGAATGAGCCTCGATACGGCCAAAACTCAGCTTACAATCTGCACGTGCTATGCCTTTGAGCTGCCCATTGGCATCAACGCCTATTTTACCGATTGGGGGCAGGATCTGGCCTTCCTCGGCCAAACCTATACGGCCGTGCCCATCCGCCGCTCCGCCATCAAGATCAACACGGACATGCAGACCGACAGGGTGGATATCTCCATCGGTATCATCGGCATCACCATCGGGGAGGCGGCCTACACCCTGTGGCAGATCGTGCGCCACGGGTTCCTGCGAAACGCGAAAGTGACCGTCTACACCGTCGATTATACCGCCCCGGAAAACTACCTCCTGCGGTACATGGGATATGTCCGGGGAGACATCAAGCCGGGGCCCGGCACAATCTCCTTTTCGGCAGTCTCAATAATCGGCAGGCTCCACGAGCTGCCTGTTCCGGCTATCCTCTACGGCAGGGAGTGCCCACTCACCATCTACTCTGCCCGGTGCGGCCTCGACCCCGGCGACTGGGACGAAAGCGCAGCGGCAGAGAATGGCTCTACAAACCGGCTTCTCTATGACGGTGTTTTTGCCTATGCGCACCATGCAGCCGGGTACTGGCTGGGCGCGAAAATAACATTCACCTCGGGTGACAATACCGGCATATCCGGCAGCGTGATCGACCACAAAGACGGCTCCGTAAAGCTTTTGACGCCCCTGCCTGCCGCGATAGGAACCGGCGACGGGTTCACCGCATGGCCCCACTGCCGGCGGCAGGGCTCGGCGTGCCACGGCATTTTTGACAATTATGCAAACTATCTGGGCTTTGAGTATATGCCCAATCCGGAGGCGCTCTTTGCGTAATAAAACCAGTGAAAAGTGAAACGTTAGAAGTGAAAAGTGAAACGATGAACGACGAACAAGGAACGACGAACGAGATAATTATCGCTGAAGCACGTTCCTGGCTCGGCACAAAGTGGCGCCACGGCCAGCGCGTCAAGCATGAGGGGACCGACTGCGTGGGGTTCATCATCGAACTCGGCAAGACCTTCGGCTGGATACCGGCCGACTATATACCGCCTGTCTATTCATCCCAGCACGCGCTCCATCGGGCCGAGTCGCTCCTGAACGCAGAACTCGCCAGATTCGCAGACCCCGTTGCGCCGCCGGTGAAAGACATGACCGCCTGGCGCGCGGGCGATATCCTGGCATTCCGCTATGAACGCACCGCAGGCCATGCGGGCATCTACATCGGGGAGGGCAGGATGATCCACTCCTATATGCCCCGCAAAAAAGTCATCGAATCCCCGGTCAGGGAATTCCTCTCCACCCTTGATTCGGTCTGGAGGCCCCGTGCAGACGTCTAACGCATCGGCATTTCAGCTCGGCACGGCCGTCATGGGCGCAGTAATCGGTTCTTTTGCCGGCAACCCGCTCATGGGCTTTCAGATCGGCATGATGGCCGGCTCGTTCCTTTTCCTGCCCAAGGCCAAAGACGCGAACAACGTCATCAAGGCGTCTGACTTGCAGATGCCCCGGTGCGAGACGGGCATCCCCATACCGGTCATGTACGGCGCATTCGGCCCGGTGTCCGGGAACGTAGTGTATTTCGGCAACAAGGTCAAGCATACCCATGTCCAGGAGACAGAAGGCAAAGGCGGCGCCGGTGGTCAGAAAACGATCTACTATACCTATACGGCAGATTTTGCCATGGTTATCGGCTGGGGACCGGGCACGGTGCTCCGGGCATACGCAGGGGGCCGCGAACTGGAAATGGACTCCTTCCGCATCTACGACGGAACCCAGACCGACCCCGATCCCATCTTCAACGCCCTGCCCCGCAAGCCCGTGTGGAAGGGCCTGATCCTCATCTGCGCCGAACAGTACGATTTCGGCACGGCGGGCCAGTTCCCCATGTTTGAGTTCGATGTGGCCCGGAAAAAGGCCGTCGACCCCGCAGGGACCGGATACTGGGCAGGAGAGACAATCCCGGTGGCAGGCGGCATTGACATCTATGGCGATGATCTCTATCTGGCCGGGGGTGCCTCGGAAACCGCTCCCCTCATCACCATCTATGACCCGTGGATCCGGCGGGATGATACCGTGCCGGGGACTATACCTGCGGCTGCCAAAAGCATTGCCGTATCCCCTGAGCGGGCCTTTCTGGTGGAGTGGGCAGACTCGCCCCTTATTGTCTACGTGTACGGCCGGTCCGATATGGCCTATCAGACCGCCATTGATCTCACCGGCACCGCGAACCGCATATTCGCCATAGCCTGCGACCAGCAGAAGCTGTATGTAATCTATAACAACATCTCCAACGCGGTCCGGATCAGACGCTACAATTGCAGCGATCTCTCCCTGGAGGCTACCTTTACAATCACCGGCATATCGACGGGCCGCGTCATTGCCGACCTGGCCGTTGACCCCGATTACTATTATCTTGCCGACACGGCAAACGCCAAGGTGTGGCAGATCCCCAGGGCGACCCTTTCCGCAACCGCCAGAACCATTCCCTCCGGTACGCCTTCCGGCGTTGCCGTGGATAACCTTGGCCGGATATGGGCGGCAGGGGGAGGCGCCGCCGTCTACGTCTATGCACAGGATTGGACTCTCCTGGCAACCGTTTCCGGCGCCGGCATTACCGCAGCCGCATCGGTGCGGCTCTTTTCCGTTAGACACCGCCTGGCCGTATTGAACATGTCGGGTGATTCCGGGTCCATCGCCGTCCTTTCCGCCGGAGAACTCACCCAGGATGTGGTCCCTGGCTTCAGCTTCGAACGCTCCTGGAGGCTTGCGCCAGCCACCACGGACATAACCCGCCTTGCAGCGGGAGAGGCCCTCCTTGCGGCCATCGAGAAACCCTCGGACGATATCTATGTCTATTCCCACACGGGCGACCATATCAACACCATTGCCGGCACATGGATTGACGTTACAGTCAACGGGACGGGCGTCTACGGCGTCCCGGACGGCAGCAGCATCTCATTCTACGCGGGGGGCACAGGGGCCGCAGACACGCGGAACGTCGGGAGCGACGTGACCGGCGCAGGGGGCACATTCACGGCGTGCATGTTTGCTGCAGCCGGCAAGGACATGATCAACGGCAATCTCAAGTTCTATGTCCTCTATCGGGCAGGAGCGCAACGCAAGATCGCCGAGTACACCCTTTCATCGGACGGAAAGGTGTCCACCGCCGACTTTGAGGGCATTATCGACACCAAAGGCGCGGGCGCGGTTGAAGATCTGGAGGCAAGCCCGGACGGTTACGGCCTGCTCATGCTCCGCGGGGCCGTTGTCTGGCATTACGACCAGACCTGGCAGAAAGCCAAAAGCAGGGTGCGCCCCTACCTCTCCCTTGCCTGGCTGCCCGACGCATCAAGATACGTTTCCTGCGAGGCGGACAGCGTCATCTTTCACGGCCAGAGCGGCACCCCGGAAAAGACCCACAATGACGCCTCCCGCATGACCGCCCTGCGGGCTGTCGCCTATTTTGGGGGGCGCATATTTGCAGCGGACAAACTGGCCGCAGCAGGACAGTCCCGCATCCTCGTCTATATTGACGAGTCCCATCCCGCCTCTACCGCAGGCCCCTGGCTGCCCGCCGATATCGCCCATGACATGCTCGCCGACATGTCCTACGGCGCAGGAATAGACCCTGACCTCATCGACGCCGAACCCGGCAGGCTGGTCAATTCCTACGCGGCGCGGCACGGGCTTGAGCTTGCCCCATACTACACGACCCAGATGCCCGCCACTGATTTTCTGGAGGAGATCTGCGCCCATCACAACGGGTTTGTCCGCGTGGCGGAGGGCAAGATAGCTCACAGCCAGTTCTACTATGACCCGTTTGACGAAGACTGCGCCTTTACGGAGATAACGGACAAGAGCGACGGGTTCTCGGAGGCGGGCGTTCTGGGGGAACAGTGGGAGATCGTCGGGCCGGTGGGGCCAAATCTGATACAAAATGGAGGGTTTGAGGAGGGGGTTGAAGGATGGACTCCGATAAACGCCACTCTTGCAAGCATATCCGGAGGCGTATATGGTAAATGTCTCGAATTGACAATGACAGATGGGAGCGTACAAGTTGCAGCGCAGATATTTTCCTCTCTCACTCCGGGCAATATATACATGATGGCTGCCTATGCTAAATCAGGTACCTCTGGAGATGTGGCCTTTGGGCTATACCTACAGGAGGATGGTGTAGGTAATAGATACAATATAGATGGCATTACGGAGGGCGACTGGGTAAAACACAGACTCACATTTACCGTTGCAGATATTATCAACAAGATCATATTGATTAAAGGTACGGCCTCCCCGGGAACCATGCTTTTTGATGAAGTATCGCTCCAGGAGATACCGGACATCACCATCCCGGGCGGCAAACTGACTATCTCCCGCGATGGGTCAGAACAGGTAAACATAGGGCTCATTCATGCCGATCAAACCTACGGCGCGTTTGACATCAGAATAGATTTTATGGATTTTTCGGCAACAATTCCATCTGACGGGCAATACGCCTGGGCAGGCCTGAAATTTATTATCGATGACGACAACTGGGTTCAGGTGGCAATCAGAAAGGGGTACAGTGGTCAGCTTGTGTACCAGACCATGATTGTTATTGGCGGAGCGGCGGATGGGCACGGCGAATATACCTCCGATACATCCGGCACCCTCAGAATTGTCCGCAAAGGGCAGACGGTCTACCCATACTATCGTGCCGACTCAGGCTGGCACTTACTAGCAGGCAAGGCATATGGCGGATTTCCGGCATCGGGCGGGAGACCGTGCGTCTTTGTCTATGGCAGCGCCGAAGTGGAACAAAGCTGTTCATTTATCAACTATGTCCACATGGAATCCTTTGAGGCCATCTACCCGGAGCACATCGTCCGGGAGATCGTCTCGCGCTCCGGAAAATCGTCCCCCAAGGCAAACCCGGTGGAAATCGCATCCTCCGGCAGCCGGGACAGGCCCAACCAGGTGACGGTGGAATTCAGCAGGGCCTTTGTGGGGGCGTCCATTACCGGGATCGCCCGCGCAGACGACCTGGTCGACATCGGGGCGAACGGAACGGTGCCGGCGACAATCAGGCTCGCCGCCATCAGGAGGGCGTCGGCAGCGCGCTACATGGCAAACCTGAACCTCATGCGGGCCATCGCCGGGCAGGATACCCTTGCTTTTCAGGTGGGTTGGAAAACCACGCTAACCGCCGGAGATCTCCGATGGATTACTTATCCTGAGTGCGAGCTAGACCACGTGCCTATCAGGATTGTTTCAGAGCAGCTAACAGAGCACGGCACGCGCCAGGTTACGGCCGTCCGGGAAGAGGATATTTATGACGCCGGCCAGTATGCCGACGACCTCCCGCTCTACCCTGAGCGCCTCAAACCCGCCTATCCGGGGGACTGCGAAAACGTCCGGGCCATCCTGGTGGCGGCGGAATTCTCTGCGCCGCTGGATTATGACCTGGACATTTTTTTCACCGCGCCGGATAACGACTCCTGGGCGGGAGCGGCCTTATATATGGCATACGCCGAAGAGGGCGACTACGTTCTGAAATCAACAACCCAGGCGGGGGGCATTCTTGGCGTCGTTGCCGCCGTGGGAGACTCCGGAGGGACGAAATACATCGACGTGACCCTGTACACCGACGACGATCTGGCGAGCCTCACGGCGCTGGCAAGCTATTTTCAGAACCTGGCATGGATCGACTGCGGGGACGCGGCCCACTGGTTCCAGTTTACTGACGTGACGCTGATAAGCGGGCGCACCTGGAGGCTGACCGGCCTCGTGTGGAATACCAATTCCCTGGCAACCGACAACAGTTACGGAGACGCAGCAGCCGCCGACCCGGTGGCCTTTTACGCCCGGAGGCCGTTCATTCTCGACATCCCGGACGCAGACCTGGGCGCGCCGCTGTATTTCAAAGTGGCGTCCGTCAACACCCGGAACATGATCCAGTCCCTGGCCGACGTAGACCACATTACCATTACTATAAGCGCCCGCAACACCGTCCCTTCCATCGGCGATTACGTGGAGGGCAACCCCGCCCCGCTTGCGGGAGACGCGGTCCATTACGAGTCATCCGATAACCGGTATTACCGGGCAAACACCTTGACCCGTCCGAACGTTGTCGGCGTCAAGGACGGGATGGGAAAGATCATACTGTCCGGGCCCGGGCGTAAGCTCCGGGGCCTCACTCCCGGGTCTGCGTATTATCTGGCATGCCCGCCTATTGCGGAACAGGATTTTTACACAGGGTGTGATTTTGAGTTTTCTTGGACGCCGTCTCTCAGCTCTCCACGATCGGCGCAGGGGTTTAGCCTTGCATCGGCAGGAAAGGTGATTACAGGCATTGCCATGTGGATGGTGAAGTACGGCGCCCCGGCATACAACGTCTGTTTGTATCTGCGGGCAGATGACGGCGCCGGAAAGCCCTCTCAAAACATATTGGCAAAATCTGAATGGTTGCCGGGTTCAGATATGCCTCCCATTGCCGCTGTGAACAAGCGGGTATACTTTCGTTTCTTCGAATTTGTTGAACTTCAACCGTCGACAACATATCACATAAGCGTCGAGGTTGATCTTCCTGATACAACTTCTCCTGTGAATTGGGGCAATAATTATGTAAAAACATATGGTGATAATGAAGGGTTCACGTCCGGTAAATGGCATTATCACAGCGCCGGCGGCGCATGGACGGAAATAGCATCGGTGGATTATGCCATGGCCCTTGACCTTGCCGATGTCGCCGATACGTCCGCCCCGAACATCACAACAACGCACCCGTTTGACACGGCAAACTTTGCGCCGGTCATCGGGATGCTGCCGGTGCGGAAGGTAGGGCTTGCGACGTCTGTTTCGGAGATGATGGTTGCAGTCGACTGGCTGTGGCCTGCGGTGGTCTTTTCTGACTGGGAAACCACATGGTCGGGTGACCAGATGCACAATGTCGCTACTATTGATCTCCTGGGGGCGGAAAAGCTGTTGATGCTGTTTTGCTTCTGGGCATCGACATACGGCGATAACACCGAGGCACGGGCATATTGCAACGGCGTAGCCGGGACCTTGTTTGAATATGATAATGATATTGCCCCTTTCCAGCAGATGTTCCGGGCTCAGGTGTTCACCAAGGAGGATATTCAGTTGGGCGCTAGAAAATACCTGTACATTGATTTAGGCGCTGCAGGCACCCCGAAAGCGGGGCGCATAACTGTATTAAAGGTGTAACAAGATAAGCGGACAGCAGTTTTGGGAGAGGTGACCTCCTTAAATGTAGTCACCGCGTAGTCACATCACTTCTTTTTATCATGCCTTATACTGCTTGTAACATAGTGATATTAAAAGCGCGCCCGCCGCGATTTGAACGCGGGACCTTTGGCTCCGGAGGCCAATACTCTATCCAGCTGAGCTACGGGCGCATTTTTGTAAACAACAAAAATTTATACCATATCCTCACAATTTGAGAAAGGGGAATGTCATTCTTCGATGAGGATTGGGATGATGATGGGACGCGGGAGTAGGGACGAAACTGAGGTTTTTGTTGATAATTTGTCCTGTATCGCAGATAATAAGGGATGATGAAACGGTGGTATGTGGTTAACACAAAACCTCGCAATGAGGACAGGGCAGCAATGAATCTTTTGAATGGCGGTATCGAGGTTCTGGCGCCAAGGCTGAAATTGAGAAAATTCAAGGATGGAAAGTTTGTCGAGGTTATCGAACCTATGTTTCCCGGTTATATCTTTGTTCGGTTTCATCCCGTGGATGAGTTTCGAATGGTAAAGTATGCTCGCGGCGTTAAAACGATCGTTCATTTCGGCGGTCAGATTGTTCCCCTTCAAGACAATATGATTGAATTGATCAGGACAAGGCTTGAAAATGGCGTTGCATCAATTCAAAAATCAAAAATAAGCAAGGGAGAAAAGATCCTCATTAAAGACGGTCCTTTCAAGGGATTCAGCGGCATTTTTGAAAGTGAACTGGATGGGAAGGAGCGTGTTGCCATCCTCCTGGAAGGTGTTAATTATTGTGCAAAAATGGAAATTGATAGAGACCTCGTTGTCACAACTTAATTGCTGTAGAGTTGACAGTTTGCCACGCCTGCGTGCCATAAAACAGCACTTCGGTGTGCAGGCACGTCGCTTGTGCTCCTCGCAATGACAACAGGGATGCGTCAGTGACATCCACTTCACCTGATACGTTGATAAAGAGGGTGTTATAGAAATATACGGAAATACACAGGGCCTTAATCACCTCATCAAAAGACGGCTCGAAAATCTCTATAAAAAAAAGGTAGAAGCAACTAGCATCATTCCCTTTGACATAGCCCGCAATATTCTCCAGATATCACGGGAAATTTCACGGCAGATAGGCCTCCTTATCAACAGACGGGGGGGCGTTGAGTATGTAGTGGTGGGGGATAAAACCGGGATACAGGTCCCAGCCCTCTCTACTGAACGGGTTGGAAGGGCGCGTTTCAGGGGCGTGAGGTTTGTCCATACCCATCTCGATGGAGCATTGCTCTCAAAGGAAGACCTTACTGACCTTGCCCTATTGCAGCTTGACCTTATGGGCTGTGTTACCGAGAGGCCGGACGAAGGGCTGCTGATCCATGCGGGTTACCTTATACCACAGAACAAGAAAGGGCAAGCGTGGGATTTCGTCGGACCTGTTCCTATCCAGGAACTCGATCTTGATTTCATCGAATTCATAACGGAACTGGAAAACGAATTTGTCAAAGAAAGGGGAAGATATTACATCCTGGATAAGGATAAAGAGCGATGCGTGCTCATTGCAATCAGCTCGCCAAAGCGGACAAAGGATATGGCAGACCACATTGCCGAAATGAAGGATCTCTGTTATTCTGCCGGTATAACCATGGTGGAAACAATAATCCAGAGGCCGAAAGAGATTCATCCTAAATTTCTTATCGGAAAAGGCAAACTTGAGGAGATTGTTATTCGATGCCAGCAGCTCGGGGTTGATCTTCTTGTCTTTGATGATGAGCTGAGCCCGGGGCAGATAAAAAACATATCTTCCATGACAGATCTGCGGGTTATCGACAGAAACCAGCTGATCCTCGACATCTTTGCGGGCAGGGCAAGGACCAACGAAGCAAAAATCCAGGTAGAGCTTGCCCAGCTTAGATATATAAGACCGCGCCTCGCGGAGGCCAACATAGCTTTTTCACGTCTTACCGGCGGCATCGGTGCCCGTGGCCCAGGGGAAACGAAACTTGAGGTAGACAAAAGAAGGATTCGAGATAAAATCTCCTTTCTTGAAAAAAAACTGAATGAAGTAAGGTTGGCAAGAGACAAAAAAAGAGAGAAACGAAGATATTCACGTATCCCTATTGTCTCCATTATCGGGTACACGAACTCTGGTAAATCAACATTGATGAACCTTCTCACGAAGAGCACGGTCGAAGCAGAAGATAAGCCTTTCAGCACCCTGAATCCCACAACAAGGATCATCAAATATCCGGAACGAAAGAACATCATCCTCACCGACACAGTCGGTTTCATACGGGACTTACCCCAGGTTTTGCTTCGCGCCTTTATTGCAACCCTGGAGGAGCTTGATGACGCCCATCTCCTCCTTCACCTCGTTGACGTGAGTTCACCAGACTTTGAAGACAAGATTGAAGCTGTGGAAGAAATACTTGTTCCCTTGGGGTTGAAAGAGAAAAAACGACTTGTTGTATTCAACAAGATTGATAAGATCGATGGCTCATTCCTTAAGAACATTGAAGATCGTTACAGGGCTGTTTCTATCTCCAGCCTCAAGAAAATTGGCATTGAAAGGCTGATTCGAACCATCGAAGCAGATCTGGCCAACACGGAACTGCTGAGTGAAAAGTAAGAAGTGAAAAGTTGAAAGTCAAAAATATCCGTAAAATTTTGTGGCATTAATGTTTACTCTTTTTACTTCTAACTTCTCACTTTTCACCGTTTTTCAAGTATTGACATAAAATGTGCCTTGATTTCCGGACTTGTATAGCTGAAATCAAGATTCTTTAAAAAATCCTTGGCTGACAAGTCTTTTCCTTCCCGGAAAAGGGCCGTGACCCTTGCGTAACATTCACCCTCGCTGTCCTCTATCCAGGCTGAGGCATATATATCTCGCCCCACAACGCGGTCGAACTTGCCGATTGCCTTGTATTGCTCATTACACATGACGGGCTTGAAGAACTCCATTTCAGTCTTTCTTGTCATCCCAACCTTTTTGGTCTCCATGAAAATGATATGCCACATAAGAACGTCGAGGATGCCAAAAAGCATGCCTCCATGGACAACATCGTGGTATCCCTCAAAACGGTTATCAACGATCATATCGCAATAAACAGTATGGTCTTCGTACATCACATTGAGACCCATACCGTCCTCTCTGTCTTGCTTGCAAAAAAAAGATTGTTTGTATACTGGCATAATGTCCATATTTCTTCCTCTCAACTGTTTCTAAAAATACTCATTTGATCTTTTCGTTACCCATATTTTTTTTGCTCTCTACTAATTAATCAATCAACTAATCAACTCAATTTCTTTCTTTTAATGTCCCCAGATAGCGTGCACCGAGTTGTCCACATGCCGCGCCGATATCTGATCCTCGTGAATCCCTCACGATGGCGGTAAAATGACGTTCAAGCAAATACTCATGAAACTGGTTAACTGCTTTTTCCTCCGGCGCCTTAAACTCCACATAGGGAGACTCGTTGAATGGGATCAGGTTTATCTTGCATTTTACCCCTGCCAGAAGCTCTGCAAGTTGTTGTGCGTCTTTCAGTGAATCGTTGAGGCCTTTTATCAGCACATACTCAAAGGTAATCCTGATCCGTTTGCTTCCTCTGAATCCCCTGACAAAACTAATTATGTCCCGTATCGGATAGAGCCGGTTGATAGGCATAAGATAGGTTCTCTTCTCCTCGTCCGCTGCATTGAGGGATATGGCAAGACCGGCAACCTTTGGCTCAAGCGTTCTCAGCCCTTCCAGAAGTCCTACGGAAGACACGGTAATCCTCCGATGAGAAAAATCTAAGCCCAGGGGGGTTTTCATAATTTCAAGGGTATGGAGCAGAGTATCGAGATTGTCGACCGGTTCTCCCATTCCCATAAACACAATATTGGTAATCCTCTGTTCCCCACAATAGTTCTTCACAGCCATGATTTGCCCGATTATCTCTGCTGAGGTCAAATTCCTGATGAAACCAATTTTTCCTGTTACACAGAACCTGCATCCCATCCTGCATCCAATCTGGGAAGATATGCACAGGGTGTTTCTGTCCTTTTCCGGGATGAGGACGCTTTCCATGATACGGCCATCTGATGCTGTAATGCCAAATTTAATGGTGCCATCCTGTGAATGGAGAACATCCTTGATTTCGGGAAGCCCTGCGTAGAACATATCTTTGAACATAATCCTCAGGCTTTTTGAGATGTTCGTCATCTCATGAAAGTCAAGAACACCTTTGTTGTAAATCCACTTATAGAGCTGTCGGGCACGGAATTTCTCGTTTCCGATAGCCCCGATCGCGTTCTCAAGTTCATGTAGGGTTAATTCGAAAAAGTTCTGCATGGTGTGTGTACTTTAAAACAGATAGTATGGCTATCAATACAATACCAGAACTTAACCTTAAGCTCAACTATATCTCTTTTATGGAAGTCAGAATTACTTCTTGGAAAGTACTTCTATGATAGTTTGAATAACGTCTTTATCACGGAAAGGCTTATCGAGGAAGGCATCAACCTTATACTTTTTGAGACGATCCCGCTGTTCTTCGCTCATAAAACCACTTGATATGATAACCCTGATGTCTTTTCGTATTGAGCGAATCTCTTTCAAAACCTCATCACCCTTTATGCCCGGCATAATCATATCAAGGATTACGAGATCAATGCTTGCATGGTGTTGCTGAAAGATTTCAATCGCTTTAGCGCCATCAGATGCCTCAAGGATCTCAGTTGGTTCATCCGCGAGCACGCCCTTAATGAGCTCCCTCACCACATTTTCATCATCCACAACTAATATCTTTTGTTTCTTCGTCAAGCCGCCATTGGTCGTTTCTTCCTTTATAGGCTCCGGCTCATCTATTTTGGTTGGCAATGGAAGATAGATGCTGAATTTGGTGCCTTTGCCCTTTTCACTATCCAGCTCAACAAAACCACCGTGCTCCCTGATGACTTTATCTACCAGGTAAAGCCCCATGCCAAGGTTTGTGCCGTTTTCTTTCGTAGTAAAATAGGGTTCAAAAATCTTTTCTTTGATCTTTTCATCAATGCCCTGCCCCGTATCTTCGATCTCTATAAGGGCAAACTCACGGTGGCCAACATATCGTTTTCTTTCTGTTCGTACTTTTAAGATGCCTTTTCCGGTCATGGCATCCTTGGCATTCGTACAAAGGTTCAGGAATACATTCTGGAGCTCTGCCTCATCGCCCTTTATGGGATAAAGGCGGGCATCTAAAGACCTCTCAATTTCAATATCACGGAAGCTCTCCTTGATGAGGAAGAGAATGTCTTCAAGGAGCATATTGATGTCCACAATCCCTGAAACCCTTCTCTGGCGTCTGGAAAAATTGAGAAGATGCTGCGCTAGCTTTGCAGCTCTCTGGGCTGAGCTTTCTATGGCCTCTGCGTAACGATATAATTTCTCTTCATTGGAAAGAAAATTCTTTATGAGGGATGCATATCCAAGCACACCGGTAAGGAGATTATTGAAATCATGGGCAATACCACCGGCAAGCATACCTATGCTTTCCATCTTTTCCTTCAGGACATGCTCCTCTTCTTTGATTTTCTTTTCAACAACATCCTTGAAGAGAAGACCTTTCCAGACACCTTTCTCGGAAGCTTCTTTGATCGGAAAGCTTTCTATCCTGAATATCTTGAATTTGTCTCCTGACTTGTATTTGACCTCGCCATGGAGCACTGTCTCTTTCCGATAGAAATCATTCCCAATGCCAGAAACAATATTATCAATCTTTTCACCAACAAGAAAACCTTTCCTGCTTTCAAACTCGTTCTTTGCCCTTTTGTTTGCAAAAATTATTGCTCCATTTCTGTCAATCATGAGCAGGGCATCAGGAAATTCGTCGGTGAGGCTTTCAAAGATGGTTTTTTTATGCACCGCCTTTTTATGGGTATTGAGGTTAACGTGGAGAATGAGTGATTTATTATAAATGTCACAGACAATCTCAAGCTCGCGGAGTGTTCTCCCATCCAGTTCAATAGGCAGCCTCCTCCCGAGAAGGAGAAAACCTACAATATCCATATCCTTTTTAAGCGGATACACGTAAAGGGTTCCGTAGCCAAACGTATCTCTCAATACAGATGGGGTAAATACGCCGGCGCTTACCGACCTGATCGAATCAAAATCAATATTTCCCAGAGATTCTTCAATGCTGAAGAAGCCCTCTTGAACTTTCCCGTTGTCATTGCGGACAATTTTGCACATATCGAAGGTGGAGCCTTCAACCAATATGCGAGGTATATTATTGATGAGACTATCTTCTTCCTCCACATAGTGGAGCATCCTCATAATTATGGAATAGTTATTGATAGCCCGTTCATAAAAATTCCACTGAAAATTTATTGATTCTGATTGTAAGTTATCGCGCTCCATGGCCATTCAATTGAAAGAAATTCATTATTTTTTCCATTTCCTGTATGATTCCATCCCGCTCCTTGAGCAAAATAAATGTTTCAGGGTCAGAGTCGTGAATTGAAGCCGTTGAAAACCTGTCTGCCGCCCTAACTAATTTCAAAAGTGGTTCATGTTTGTCTGCCACCTTCCCCTCATGATGATAACGGATAACCTGTGAAAATTCCTCCGGAAACTGCCATTTAACCGACAGGATATACCCTAACTCCTCGTGGTCTGTACCATAGGCGGCTTGCTCTTCCCTGTTCAGAAACTTTCCCTTGCTATGCACCTCAGCGACCAATTCGTTGTAATTTTCGACAGTTATATAAAAGATCACCTTCCCGATATCATGAAGGAGGGCAATGGTAAACACCTTTTGCGGGTCTTCATTGAACATGCGACCTGCGAGGGTCCGTGCAGCGCATGCAACAAATACTGAATGTTTCCAAAGTTCAAGGAGAACATCGGGTCGCAGTTTCAGTTCTTTGAGGATGTTTTCCACAAAGAGGAGACATGTAACAATGTTTTTAACTTCCTCAAAACCCATAGTGATCATTGCTCTCTGGAGGCTAAAGATTTCAACGCCCCTGCTGTAATATGCAGAGTTTGAGATGCTTATTATCTTCGATGATATTGCCTGATCATATTTAATCACATCGTTGAGGTCACTAAAAGAAGAATTCTTGTCGTCGAGGATTACAAACAATCTCTCAATAATACTGTGAAGGGTAGGCATTACCCTTAAGGTCTTTGCCTTATCTATAAGTTCTTCCCGCACGTTTTCCATGATCGTATATATTATTTCGACTAATTATAGAAAAAGTAAAGGTTTATTTAATAGCAATTTATCATTTTGGAGCCTGCCGCTTTATAAGGAAACGGAGAAAGCTATACAGCGAATACCAGCGAAAACAGGAAATGCGATGACGCGGCAACGAGCAAATGGGAAAAGCCGGATCGCGAGTAGCAGTAATGTGGAATTCCAACTCGCACGGCGAGCCTGAAGGGTAGACTCTGACAGCTTCGCTGGGGGAGGGGCAACGTGAGCCCCTGTAGTTGTTTACCATTTGTAACTGTCCAAATTGATTTGCTAATATTTGCACAATCTGTTATAAAAATAACTTGCTTTTTATGGGAATGAACATCAAGGAATTTGACTATAGCCTGCCAAAGGCGTCTATTGCACAGTGCCCTGAAAAAGAGCGGGAAGCCTCGCGCATGCTTGTTCTTAACCGGACTGACAGTTCTATTACGCACACATCGTTCCGTACTATAACCCAGTATCTGAAAGATGGTGATCTCCTGGTATTGAACGACAGCAAGGTGATCCCCGCAAGGATTCGGGCTAAGAAAATTACCGGGGGTGGCGTTGACATTCTCCTGGTTGAGAAGATTAACGACAAGCGCTGGTTTTGCCTCGTGAATGGCGTGAAGGGTAGTATAAGAGAATTAAAAGTGGCCATCGGCCCAAGGGAAGCTACGCTCAGACGTGGAGAGGAATACTGGATCATAGACTTTGAACACGACGGCGACATGTTTGACATTATAGGTGAATACGGCAAGATGCCTCTCCCTCCATATGTAAAAAGAAAAGAGAATGACGGTGTTATTGATTTCGAACGGTATCAGACTGTCTATGCGGACACGCCAGGTTCAATAGCAGCTCCTACCGCAGGCTTTCACTTTACCGAACAGCTTCTGGGCGCCATACAACAGATTGGCGTTAGCATCGTGAAGATTACTCTCCATATCGGGGTGGGAACGTTTTTCCTTATAAAAACGCAGAATGTTAAAGATCATAGAATGCATGGGGAGTATTACCACATTACTCCGGAAACAAGGACATTCATTAAAAAGGCAAAAGATGAGGGCCGGAGAATCATAGCATGCGGTACCAGTGTGGTGCGAACCCTTGAAAGCATCTATAATGGAAATGGCAACTCACCTCTCGTGGGTAAGACAGATCTCTTTATATATCCAGGTCATACCTTTAAGGTAGTTGATGCACTCATTACAAATTTCCATTTGCCACGATCAACGCCACTCTTACTTGTTTCAGCATTTGCCGGGGCCAGTAAGATTATGGGATGTTACTCAGAGGCAATGGAGAAAGGGTACAGGTTTTACAGTTACGGGGATGCAATGTTCATCCTATGAATACGATTCAGATTCTCAAGGAAGAAGGGCGTGCGCGTCTGGGGATTATCAGATCGCCGCACGGGGAGATAGATACGCCGGTTTTTATGCCTGTTGGCACTCAGGGCATTGTAAAAGCCACTTCACCCAAGGACCTGAAGGAGATGGGCATCAAGATTATCCTGGCAAATGCCTATCATCTCTATTTAAGGCCAGGCGATGCCCTGATACAGGAAATGGGGGGTATCCACAAATTTGCGGGGTGGGATGGAGCAGTTCTCACCGACAGTGGTGGATACCAGATCTTCAGTCTCGGGGTACTCCGTGAAATTAAGGAAGATGGCGTTTTATTTCAGTCGCATATTGATGGGTCACGGCATTTCCTGACTCCCGAGAAGGTTATCGAGGTTCAAGAAAACATAGGGGCAGACATCATCATGTGTCTCGATGAATGTGTTCCCTACCCTTCGAGTTACGAATACACGAAAAGTTCCGTCGAACTTACATCTCGATGGGCTCGAAGATGCAAAGATGCAAAAAAACCCGATGGAGCAATGCTGTTTGGTATTGTTCAGGGTGGTTTTTACCAGGATTTGCGGCTGAAATCGGCTCGCGAATTGATTGATATGAATTTTAATGGATACGCCCTCGGTGGACTAAGCGTGGGCGAGCCAAAGAGCATACTGTGGGAGATGGTAGATACCGTGGCTGACTTGCTTCCTCACGGTAAACCGAAATACCTGATGGGGGTCGGATTCCCCGAAGACATTGTAGAAGGGGTGTATAGAGGTATTGACATGTTTGATTGCGTTATTCCTACACGGCATGCGAGGAATGGCAGCCTCTTTACCCGGGAGGGAAGGATAAACATTAAACACGCCAAATACGTCAAAGATGAAAACCCTATCGATGAAACATGCGCATGCTACACGTGCAAGACGTTCTCGCGGGCATATTTGAGACACCTTTTCGTCTCCCATGAGCTATCGAGCTATTTCTTGAACACAATCCACAACATATTCTTTTATAACAACTTGATAGAAAACATAAGAAAGGCATTACGTGAAGGCTCTTTTGAGACCTTTTACAAACAATTTATACTACAATGGAAAGGAGGTGAATTACAGGATGAATATAGCGCATGCAATGGGTAACTTAGGTTCAGCTGGACAGGGGGGTAGCAGTCAGTGGATGAGTTTTCTTCCCCTTATCCTCTTATTTGTTGTTTTTTATTTCCTGCTCATCAGACCTCAGCAGAAAAGGGCAAAACAACAAAAACAGTTTCTTGAAAATCTAAAAAAAGGCGATGATGTTGTTACATCTGGAGGCTTATATGGTAAAATAACAGGCCTGACAGATTCAACGGTCACCATCGAGATAGCGGAAAAGGTAAGAGTGAAAGTAGCAAAAAGCGCAGTAGCGCAACAGGCGCCACAACAATAGCGAAAGGAGAAAACAGTGGGTAGGTACGAAAATATTATTGTCATCAACCCCGATTGCACAAAGGAAGAGGAGGAAGAGCTTCTCAAAAGAATCACTACGAATATTGAGAAATTCGGTGGGAACATCATTAAGGTTGACGACTGGGAAGTTAGGAAACTCGCATATCCGATAAAAAAGAAGGATAAAGGCCATTACTTCTTTTTCCTCCTCGACATGGCCGAAGAAAATGTGACCTCGCTAAACAAATTTTATCGGACTGTGGACCTCATTCTCAGACACATGTTTGTCGCTGTCACAGAGTCCAATAAAGGCCTGGAGAAACCACCGGAGCCGGTTGTTTTTGACGAACTTGAAGGTGAGCTTGCTTGAACAAGGTTTTCCTCTCAGGTACACTAAAGAAACAACCTGAAATTGTTTACACACCGAGGGGAGAAAAACTTTTTATGTTCCCTTTATTGGTGGATGAGGGAGGCTTTAGTGTCGATGTGGTATTCCTGGAGCACGAGGGTATGAAGAATTTTGCCGGTATGCAAGGGAGTACCATTATTGTTTCAGGCGAGCTCGCTAAGGCTTCAGGAAAATCACATGATACATTAAGGCTTATGGCCAATAAAATTATATGGATGGAGGAATAGATGCCAAGACCAACAAGACCAACACATGGTCGTGATTCGTCAAAAAAGAGGGTGTATGTAAGAAAAAGGGTCTGCAGGTTCTGTCAGGATCCCAATTTAGCAATCGATTACAAGGATCCAAAGCTCTTAAAACATTTCATTACAGAGCGGGGAAAGATAATGCCCCGGAGAATGACAGGCACCTGCGCCAACCATCAGAGAAAATTGAAGGAAGCAATCAACATGGCAAGGCACATTGCATTCCTTCCTTTCACGACCCTATCAAGGTAACGGAGGAAAGAGCATGAAGGTAATACTTACAGAAGACGTGAAAGGTACGGGGAAAAAGGGTGACATTGTCGTGGTAAAAGACGGCCATGGAAGAAATTTTCTCATTCCCCGTGGCTTGGCCCTTCCAGCAACAGAGGGGAATGTCAAACGATTTGAAAATGTGGTCAAAAGTATTCAGAATAAGCGCGGAAGGGATCTCAAGGTTGCAGGGGATTTGAAAGCAAAGCTGGAGGAGATTTCTCTTACCATCAAGAAAAAGGTTGGAGTTGACGGAAAGCTTTTCGGCTCTGTAACCCACATGGACATTGTTGACGCCATTAAAAATGCAACCGGTGTGGAAGTAGATAAAAAAAATGTAAGACTTGAAGAACCAATCAAGATGACCGGGGCATATACCGTTGAAATCCACCTAGAGCAAAATGTCAATGCAGCCGTTAAAATAGAGGTAGAACAAGAAGCAGAATAAATGGCCCGACCCATCAGGAATGCACGAGACACGAGGGCACAGTTAACGGCCCATATACCGCCGCAGAATATCGAGGCAGAGCAATCTCTGCTCGGCGGTCTTCTCGTAGATCCTGAATCAATCAATAAAATCGTCGATATGGTGGGACCAGGGGATTTTTACAAGGATGCCCACGCACGGATCTATGATGTCATGCTCGATCTCTACGAGCGCAATGATGCCATTGACATAATCACGGTGAGCAGTTTAGCACGGGACAAAGGTCTCGTGGAGAAAATCGGCGGCATCACTTACCTCAATAGTCTTGTTGATATAATGCCCAGCGCCGCCAACATCGTTCAATATGCAAAGATGGTGAGGGAAAAGGCGCTCATGAGAAACCTGATCAACGCAGCCACCCTCATTATTGAAAAAGGCCATGATTTAGATCTCAACGTGGACTCCTATATCGATGAGGCAGAAAACCTCATCTTTCAGGTTGCTGAAAACAAGTTCAAGCCATCTTTCTTTTCCATGAAAGACATTGTCATGGAAAATATTCAGAAAATTGAGCTTTTGGCCCAGAAAAAGCAATCTGTTATTGGCGTGCCAACGGGTTTTACCGAACTGGATCGTTTAACAAGCGGCCTTCAGCCATCGGATCTGATCATAGTCGCAGGCAGGCCAAGTATGGGCAAAACAGCCTTCTGCCTGAATATCGCTCAGTACGTTGCAACTATCAAAGAAAATCCTACACCGGTAGGGGTTTTCTCAATGGAAATGTCCAAGGAGCAGCTTGTAACCCGTCTTTTAAGCTCTGAATCAGAAATAGACCACTCGAAATTGAGGGCAGGAATGCTCTCGCAAAGCGATTGGCGGCGCCTGTCAGAAGCAGCCAGTAAGCTCATTGAGGCATCTATGTTCATCGATGACTCGCCCTCCATGAGTGTATTGGAGGTAAGGGCTCGGGCACGGAGACTCAAGAAAGAACATGGCCTTGGATTGATGATTGTTGACTACCTTCAACTGATGAAAGGGAGAACGTACATTGAGAGTCGTGTTCAGGAAATATCCGAGATATCGCGGTCCCTCAAGGCACTCGCAAAAGAGTTGAATATACCGGTAATTGCCATATCCCAGTTGAGTAGGGCGCCTGAGAAAAGGGAGAACGAGGCAAAGAAACCCAGACTTTCAGACCTGCGTGAGTCAGGCGCCATTGAGCAGGATGCAGATGTAATCCTGTTTATTTACCGGGACGAGGTCTACAACAAAGAATCTGATAAAAAAGGCACTGCAGAAATCATTATTGGGAAACAGCGAAACGGGCCGACAGACACGATCGAGCTTGCCTTTATCGATAAATTTACTGCGTTCAGAAACCTCTACAGAGAATGAACATCCCGAACCTTCTCACCACATTCCGGCTCTTTGTTACAAGTTTTTTTATCCTTGCCATACACTACGGAGAATTCAGGATTGCCCTATGGCTGTTTGTGGTTCAGGCAATCACGGATTTGCTTGACGGATTCCTAGCCAGGGTTCTGGGAGAGAAAACAAGCCTTGGGGCCCTCCTTGATCCTTTAGCAGATAAGGCAATGCTCGTATCTTCTTTTATTGTTCTCTTCATGAAAGATATTGTGCCTTTCTGGATAACCTTCATTGTCCTCATGAGGGACATCATCCTGACCATAGGTTACTTAATTCTTTGTAAATTATTCGGTAAGATTGAAATAATTCCAAGCGTTCTCGGGAAATTGACAACATTTTGTCAGATAGGGACCGTCGTGTATGTTTTGTGGTCTGATACCCGGAGTTATCAAGACTTTTTTTTCTACCCAACCGTTGCCCTTACCATCATCACCTGTATACATTATGTTTACCAGGGCATTCTCATCATTAAAAACAAAGGCCGAGTAGCAACGTCGTAGCTCAAAGCTTATAGCTGCAAGCTCTCAGCAAAACCGTATTACAATGGACATCCGCTCATGTCTTCAGACAAGTGCGTTGTACAGATTGCTTCCATTTATTTCTTATTTCCTTTCTCGCTTATTTACTCAAAATCATTGACACCAAAGGCTTTTTCTATTAGTATTAAAAGAAAAAAGAGGAGGGTCTTATGTCCGTGAAGGTTGCTATAAACGGTTTTGGAAGGATCGGGAGGTTGGTCTTCCGGGCTGGTCTTAAAAACAAAGACGTGGAATTCGTTGCGGTGAACGATATCGCCGACTCAAAAACGCTTGCGCACCTTTTAAAATATGATTCTGTTCACGGAATCATGCAGGCTGACGTGAAAGCCACCGAGAATTCAATCGTCGTCGATGGAAAAGAAGTAAAAACTTTTGCCATGAAGGAACCGGAGGCTCTACCCTGGAAAGCCCTTGGAGTTGATGTAGTTCTCGAAAGCACGGGAAAATTTACTGACAGGGCAGGAGCAGAAAAACACCTGAAAGCTGGCGCCAAGAAAGTTGTTATTTCGGCACCAGCGAAAAACCCTGATGTGACCTTTGTCTTCGGGGTAAATCAGGAGGTCTATGACAAGAAAAAACACGATGTCATCTCAATGGGTTCCTGTACAACAAATTGTCTTGCACCGATCGTCAAGATACTCTCCAGAGAATTCGGCGTA
>Ga0351958_1090_pt1 | contig 28351 bp, 26 predicted proteins | sample TotcelT113001L15_FD_206843 | JGI IMG/M metagenome (GOLD analysis project Ga0351958, IMG submission 206843) | Enriched cells from coal bed in the Powder River Basin, Montana, United States - Total cells T11 rep3 HSBNCT.T11.300.1.L15 ...
CTGGCCCATTGCAAGCAGCTGCTGTCCTTTTATAAGATGTTCCTTTGATTCGTCCCGAACCTGCTCTTTTTTTGTCGGCTTCTGCGCGACGGAAGCCTGAATCGGTTCAATATTTACCTGCATTTCTTCAGGCTTCCGTCGCTTCTCCTCCATTGAAGCGCAACTTACACATGCAAAAGAAATCAGGACGGCAACAGCACAAAGAAAGTACTTCCTTGTCCCAACTCGCTTTCTGCCCATACTTCACCTCCATGAGCGACTACGATATTTTTGACGATAGCCAAGCCCAACCCCGTGCCTTTTGTCCATTCTGAGGTCTTCACAGGGGGCTGATGAAATTTTTCAAAAATTGCGTGCAGATTTTCCTTGGGAATCCCTGGCCCGGTATCTTGAACTGAAAATAATATACCTCTGCTTTCATGATAGGCAGAAATGATTATTTGTCCGCGTTCAGGGGTAAATTTCACCGCATTGCTGATCAAATTTCGCAACACCTGAAGCATCCGTTCCTTATCAATCTTCTCATGCGACAATTCTTCGCTGGTGTCTAACCAGATTTTTATCTTCTTTGCTTCCATTAAGGGTGATATCTCTTGTATTGCTCGCTGGATAAGGGGAGCAAGGTTTTCATGACTAAAATGATACGTCATCATTCCGGCTTCCATCTTGGCAATGTCCAACAGGGAATTCACCAGGCCGATCAGGCGGTTTGATTCTTCAGTGAGAATTGTAAGAAGTCTCTGCTGTTTGTCAGTGATGGTTCCACCAACACCTTCCTGGAGTAATCCAATACCCTCTTTTATGGAAGCAAGAGGGGTTCGTAATTCATGAGACATAGTTGAAAAGAAGTCAGACTTCATTTTGTCAACCTTATTCAGCTTGTCACACATCACGTTAAATGCAGACGTTACTTCTGCCATTTCAGGGGGTGATCCAATCTTGAGATCACCTTTAAAGATCCCTTTTGAGATCTCTTTTGTTTTTTCCATTAATGATGTTAACGGTTTCGTAATGCTCCTGGTAGTAAAAAAAGAAGTAAACAAGACCAAGACAAGAGCGGTTATCCACATAATGAGCGTAAGTGCTCTGGACGAACTGCCTGCCTCACTCAGCGTATTCATCCGGAGGTGAACATCTTTCATTGTTGTATATTCCAAGGTTTTCAGATCTTCCAGGATATTGTCGATGAGCTTTTCTTTTTCGAGTTCATTCTTGTCTTTCAAAAAGGGTTTCTTGTCCTTAATGCGCTGTGCCTCATCCATAACAAGGGAATAATACAGGTTGTAATTGTTCTTTATCTGGTTCAAGTATGTTGACTTGTCCTGTGTGTCAGCAATATAAAGGGCATCTTTCAGATGTTTGCTGAAATCACTTTCAGATGACAGGAACTGTTCATGGAAGATAGAATCCTTTGTTATAACAAATTTCTTTTCATACCCCATTTGGGACAGTATGGTATCTGAAAGCTTCTTTTTGAGTTCAAGGACTCGTTCATCGACATTTATGATCTGTTTCGTTCCCATGCTTATCTGATGCAATTGCCAAAGGGTATAACCATTGACGATACCCATGATCACAAATATTATAAAATATCCTAACGTCAGTCGTGAAAAGATGGATAATTTCATATAGTCAACTCAATTATAGCACTATGAGTAGGAAATTTGAAATGAGCGATCATTCCAGTTCTTTTAACGAGCCATAAAAACTCGAAAAAATAAGTCCTTATAGCTTCACATGCTCCCTTTCACCTTATTCAGCGACAAAAAAATAGAAGAAAGAAACGTCAGTAGATAGTTGGTGAATTAGTCTTACCCAGTAAGTTAAATTATCACAAGGGCTTGCAGATGTCAATATTTGGCCGGAAGGTAATGTTTACGGTTGTGTCCTCCATGGCGGAGCAAAGACCGGGCCGGAAAACTCAAGGAGAAACGGCTCATCCCATCGTACACTATCGCGGAGGATGGTCCTGAGTTGGCGTAAGGTTTTTGCGCGCTTGCCTTTTATCCCGAAGGCCGATGCAAGTCGAACAAAATCAGGATTCTCCAGGCTCATTATTCCTTCTAATGAATAGGTTGCCCTCATGTAATCTTCAAGGATACCAAAGCTGTTATTGTTAAATACAAGGATGACAACCGGAATGTTATGCTTGCGGATTGTTGACAGTTCAGCAACTGTGGGAAGAATGCCCCCATCGCCACAGATTGCAAGGCATGGTTTCTCAGGCTCCGCAATCTTCGCGCCGATGGCAGCAGGTAAAGCGTAGAAGATAGGGGATATACCTCGTGGCATTATAAACGTATGTTGGTGACGAACAGGATAGTAATACTCAGCCCAGTAAGCCATGAGGTTGAGGTCCCAAATAGTGGTTGTATTGTCAGGGATTGAGTGTTTTACGAGGCTCATGAGCTGAAACCCGAGGGATATATCCTGTAATTTCTGTCTTTCTTGACGCTGAGTCTCCTTCAGTTCATTCAGCGGCCAGTCAAAGGTTTTACCTTGCACAGCATGTTTAAAATCCTGAAGAAACGGGTGGATTTCGCCCGGAACCGTATATGAGGCCGGATAATTTTTATTAAACCATGCATCGTCAATATCAACATGGATAAGGTCGCGTATCTTCACACCCCGCCTTTTCGCATCTACATCCCGGAGTCTCGTCCCAATGGCGATAGTGATGTCCGCAGACGAAACAATCTCTTTTGCAACCCCTTTTTGCATGATATTCCCAAAACACCATGGATTTTCTTCATCGAGGATACCCTTGCCGGATGTTGTGGTGAGGAAGGGGATGGAAGAGTTCATGCATATCTCGTCTAAGAGAGGGCGCGCCTGTTCAAACATGAGTGTCTTGCCCCCAATGATGATTGGCCTCTTCTTCTGGGCCAGAACCGTTTCAAGGCCGGCAAGGTCATTGAACTGCTCGGCGGGTATGAATCCAATCTCACGAGGGCCTTGTGAGGAAACCTCTTTTTCGAGAAGAGTATAAGGTATGGAGATAAGCACCGGTCCTCTTCTTGCCGTAAGGGCCAGGTTATATGCCATATCAAGTTTAGCGACCAGGTCTTCCCTGCCATGAACTGAAAATGTCTTCTTGGTCACATATCGGAACATGTTCTCGGGCTCGACCAGCTCATGAAGAATGCCTTTTCCAATTTCTTCCCTACCGGTATCTATGTGAATAGCGAGAAGGGGTATATCGTCCCCATATGCCTCCATGCACCCTGTGACAACATTCCCCAACCCGGGGCCGGGCGTTACGATAAGAACCCCGATTTTCCCTGAAACCCTTGCAAAACCATCAGCCGTAAAGGCCATGTTTGCCTCATGCCGTGGTACAAAAACATTAATATTTTTTGCGGATAGGCCTTCATTCAGAGATAGTGTATGAATTCCGGGTAGATAAAATATATCGCGGATAGCATGTCTTACTATAAAATCAATTATAGCTTGTTTTCCAAGCACTTAGCACCTGCCAACGTTAGTTTAGCATAGTAAGCCCAAAAGTTAAATAAAAATTACTTGACATAAATTTCATTTTATTTGTTTAATAATGTAAACTTTGTGTGAGCTTTTATTGTTATGAAAAAAGAAGAAGCAAGTATAGGGGAACGGATCAAAATGTTACGGCAGGCGAAGTCTCTTACCCAGGAGGAACTTGCCACAAGGGCAGGGCTTACCAAGGGGTTCATATCCCAGGTTGAGCGTAACCTTACCTCCCTATCTGTTGAGAGCCTGATCGGCATCCTCGACGCCCTTGATGAGAAGCCATCACGTTTTTTTGACGGAGCCTTTGATGAGAAGATCGTGTTTAGGTTGAAGGACAGGGTAGAGATGGAGATTGATGAGGTCAGCAAATTCCAGATCCTGATACCTGCTGCTCAGAACAGGCTCATGGACCCTGCCCTGATGGAACTCGATGTCGGCGAGAAGACGCCTGTGGAAGAGCCCCATGAGGGTGAGGAGTTTGGCCTCGTGATTGGAGGCAGTATCGATCTGGTCCTTGGAGGAAAGACATTTAGGCTGAAGAAGGGTGAATGTTTCTATTTTAAAGCAACAAAAAGGCATCACATAGAAAACATGAGAAAGAACAAGGCACTTGTTCTGTGGGTATCTTCGCCCCCTAATTTCTAGTTTTTTATAGGGGTAAAAATAGATTAAGCTGCATAATTTAAGCAATTACGTGAGGAGGGTGGAAAAATGACGCCCAAAAAAATCTTTTTTACCAAAGGTGTCGGCGTTCACAAGGATAAGCTGTCATCTTTTGAGGTTGCATTAAGAAGCGCAGGCATTGAAAAATGTAATCTTGTCTATGTATCAAGCATATTTCCGCCCAAGTGTAAAATTATTTCAAGGGCTGCCGGTCTGAGACTTCTTAAGCCTGGCGGCATCACATATTGCGTAATGGCCAGAAATGAGACCAATGAACCAAACCGCCTGGTTTCGGCGGCCATAGGTCTTGCCGTACCCAAAGATTATGACAACTACGGATATCTCTCCGAGCACCATGCCTTTGGTGAAAAGGCTGCTGTATCAGGAGACTATGCAGAAGATCTTGCGGCTACAATGCTTGCAACCACCCTTGATATTCCTTTTGACCCGAATCAGGCTTGGGATGAGCGAAAGCAATTCTACAGAGCAAGCGGTCATATATTTACAACGAGGCATTTTTGCCAGTCGGCAGAAGGGAATAAAGATGGCCTCTGGACTTCAGTAATAGCTTCAGCAGTATTTATAATGGAGTAAAATGCCTAATAATCCCGTTGGCTTCTGTGGGCTGTCCAGCAAGCCTGCCGATTATGGTGCAGCCTCAATCGTAGTCCTGCCTATCCCCTTTGACAAGACAAGCACATGGATGAAAGGAGCTGACAAAGGGCCTGCGGCAATCATTGAAGCATCCAGGTATCTCGAATACTACGATATAGAAACCGAAAGCGAAGTACTAAACAAAGGCATTTTTACTGCGCAACCGATTCGCGCTGCTTCCTCAGAAATCTTAATAAAAAAGACCGATTCGGCAGTTTCCCGTTATCTTGAAGATAATAAATTTGCTGTTGCCCTGGGGGGGGAGCACTCGGTTTCTATCGGTGTTATTCAATCTTACGTAAAGCAATATAAAGACCTCAGCATTCTCCATCTTGATGCCCATGCTGACTCCCGTGATTCCTACGAGGGCTCCCGCTATAACCATGCCTGTGTCATTGCCCGGGCTCGGGAATACACTAAGAATATAGTTTCTGTGGGGATAAGGAGCATGGATGTGTCGGAGCGATCCACTATGGACAGAAAAAGAATGTTCTTTGCCCACGAGATATACGATTCGGAAACATGGATACCAAAAGCGGTTCGGCTGCTGAGTGACAACGTCTATGTCACTATCGATGTTGATGTATTTGATCCTGGCATCATGCCCTCAACAGGGACGCCGGAGCCGGGCGGGCTAGGTTGGTATCAGGTGATGAAACTACTTCGGGCTGTTTCAAAGGCGAAACAAATTGTGGGGTTTGATGTGGTGGAACTGTGTCCGTCGAATGCCAAAGCGTCGAATTTTCTTGCGGCAAAACTGGTGTATACACTTCTCAGTTATATCTTTGCGGACAAACCACATAATCGCTGATTCAATTTGGATAGAATAGAGATACCTGTTTTTGGTGTGTCCCCAAGATTACCTGGAGCAAAATAAGGTACAACGTTCCGGTTCAGGGGCGGCGATACACCGCCCACTGAAACCGGTTATTAGTTGACCGTTTTTGCCGCCCTGTCAGAATCCTTCGAAAAAGTTTATGCTCTGATCAGGAGAGGTCGAAACGGTCAAGGTTCATTACTTTTTTCCACACCGCTACAAAGTCATGGAGGAACTTCTCCTGGGAGTCATCACATCCGTAGACTTCCGCCAAGGCCCTGAGTTGGGAGTTGGACCCGAAGATCAGGTCAACACGGGTGCCGGTCCACTTGAGTGCGCCTGTTGCGCGATCACGACCCTCGAATACGTTAGCGTCTTCCGCGGTTGGCTTCCACGTAGTGCTCATGTCAAGCAGATTCACGAAGAAGTCATTGGTGAGCGCCTCTGGCCGCTTGGTGAAGACGCCGTGCTGTGACCCCCCGAAGTTGGTCTTCAGGACGCGCATACCGCCCATGAGAACTGTCATCTCAGGAGCGGTCAGCGTTAGAAGTTGTGCCCGGTCAACGAGCAGTTCTTCTGCCTTTACTGCATACTTAGCTTTCATGTAATTACGGAAGCCATCAGCATTCGGTTCGAGCACGGCGAATGACTTCACGTCGGTTTGTTCCGGCGAAGCATCCATGCGTCCCGGCGTGAAGGGAACCGTTACCTCGAAACCAGCTGTCTTTGCAGCCTTCTCAACGCCTGCGCAACCGGCCAGAACGATCAGGTCAGCCAGCGATACTTTCTTGCCGCCGGAGGCTGCGCTGTTGAACGCGTCCTGGATGCCCTCCAGGGTCTTGAGCACCTTTGACAGCTGGGCAGGCTGGTTAACTTCCCAGTCCTTCTGCGGTGCAAGGCGAATACGGGCACCGTTGGCACCGCCGCGCTTGTCAGAGCCGCGGAAGGTGGACGCCGACGCCCAGGCGGTGGAAACCAGTTCTGACACTGACAGGCCGGAAGCCAGGACCTTACCCTTGAGGAAGGCAATGTCCTGAGCATCAATTAGTTTGTGATTGACAGCAGGGATGGGGTCTTGCCAGGTGAGCTCTTCTGCCGGAACCTCCGGGCCGAGATAGCGAGTGCGCGGGCCCATGTCGCGGTGGGTCAGCTTGAACCAGGCCCGGGCGAATGCGTCTGCGAGCTGATCCGGGTTCTCGTAAAAGCGCCTCGAGATCTTTTCATATTCAGGGTCGAACCGCAAGGCGAGGTCAGTGGTCAGCATGCCTGGGGTGCGATGTTTTGACGGGTCGTGCGGGTCCGGCACAGTACCGGCGCCTTCGTCACCCTTGGGCTTCCACTGGTATGCACCGGCCGGGCTCTTCTCCAGTTCCCATTCAAAGCTGAACAGGATCCGGAAAAAGTTGTTGCTCCACTTCGTGGGCGTGTTGGTCCAGATAATTTCCTCACCGTCGGTAATCGTGTCGTTGCCTTTGCCCTTGCCAAAGCTGCTCTTCCAGCCCAGACCCTGCTCCTCGATGGGAGCGGCTTCCGGATCCGGGCCCACGTGTGCCTTGTCACCGGCGCCGTGGGTCTTGCCGAAGGCGTGACCGCCCGCGATGAGAGCCACAGTCTCCTCATCGTTCATCGCCATGCGGCCGAAGATCTCGCGGATATCCTTGGCCGCCAAGATCGGATCCGGGTTGCCGTTCGGGCCCTGTGGGTTCACATAGATCAGGCCCATCTGAACAGCACCAAGATGCCCCTCGAGTTCCCGGTTACCGGTGTAGCGTTTGTCTCCAAGCCACTCGGTCTCGGGACCCCAGTAGATGTCCTTTTCCGGTTCCCAGATGTCCTCACGCCCGCCGGCGAAACCGAAGGTCTTAAAACCCATCGATTCAAGGGCGACGTTGCCGGTAAGGATCAGCAGGTCGGCCCAGGAGATTTTCCGGCCGTACTTCTGCTTAATCGGCCAGAGCAGTCGTCGCGCTTTGTCAAGATTCGTATTGTCGGGCCAGCCTGCGAGAGGTGCAAAGCGCTGGCTGCCGTTTCCTCCGCCGCCTCGGCCATCACCGATCCGGTAGGTGCCGGCGCTGTGCCACGCCATACGGATGAACAAAGGTCCGTAATGCCCGAAGTCCGCCGGCCACCAGTCCTGCGAGTTGGCCATCAGGGCTGCGAGATCTTTCTTTAAGGCCGCATAGTCAAGCTTCTTGAATTCTTCGGCGTAGTTGAAATCCTTGCCCATGGGATTGGACTTTGTGGAATGCTGGTGCAGGATATCGAGGTTCAACTGGTTGGGCCACCAGTCTCGGTTCGTCCTGCCCCTGCCGGTTGCCTGTGGGTTTGGTACGCCCGTTATCGGGTCCTTCTTGTCGTCAGTCATAATGTTACCTCCTTTCGTTGTATGAATTGTTGAACAACGCTGCTATAAATATATAGTGATTCGCTCCCCATCCGGCAAGTATGTGGTTGCCACTGGACCCTTGGAATGAGGCTGACATTCCTGAATCTGTTCTCGGTTCAGTTTTTTTCTTTACACTCCGGGCATATGCCAAAAAAATCAAGACGATATGTTACAATTTCAAAACCGCTTTCATCAAAAATCTCTTTTGTCATGTCGAGCAAGCTATCGAGGTCCGGGTCTATGATCTTGTTGCACTTGAGGCAAATAACATGGGGATGGGGGTAAGGCTTTTTGCCGTCGTAACGGGTGCTTCCCCCTGCAAACCCGATTTCCAGAACTTCTCCCAGAGATTTAAGCAGCATAATATTGCGATAGACCGTTGCCTGACTGATTCCGGGAAAATTCTTCCGGAGTTGGCTGTAAATATCTTCAACACTCGGATGTCCCTCGCTTTCTGCAAGTATTCTCGCTATAACGAGGCGTTGCGGGGTCAATTTGTTACCAGATTCCTTGAGTTTCTTTGAGATAACGTCGTATCGAGCCTTTGAGGTTGCATTCATAGAAACAACTCGTAAATGAGATTTATTCTTAATTATAGTTGGCTTTTGACATATGTCAAGTCCTTGTATAAGTCAAACATATTTGCGACAATACCGTTTGTGTCTGAATTACCACTTCAGATGGTTGTTTCCACATGCAAGGTTAGTCTTCTCATGGGAGAAACTGAGAAAATCCTTGTCACAGATAATGGCTAGTGATGGCAAGCATTTTCATCATCTTGCCAGGGTCTCCTTTGGTTTCCCGGCTGGGGATTTCTTCCATCGTCCTGAGAAATAGTACGCGAGGCTAACTATCATTGTTATTATAAAGCTCATTGATACAGCAACCCATATCCCGGTGATCCCAAGGCAGGTCTTTGTCAATAGCCACGAGAACGGTACCCGTATTATCCATATCGATATAAAGGTAAAAACCATCGTTATGATCGTATGGCCTGCGCCGTTAATAATACCGTTTGATAGGAACATTATTGAAAAGAATACATAGAAAGGGCCCACCATATACAGATAGGTGCGTCCAATATCCATGACGCTTGCATCATTGCCAAGGCCGAACATGGCAAGTATTGGTTTCGAGAGAAGGATCACAAAAAGCGATATAAAAATCGTTATCGATGAGGTCATTATGGTTCCCCATTTGAATATGTCCCGTATCCTTTCCGGCTTGCCGGCGCCAAGATTTTGCCCCGTCAGAGCTGACGCCGCCATACCCATAGACATGGCAGGCAAGAAAACAAACATGTCTATCCTCCCAACAGCGCCGAATGCATTGGTGGCAGCGCTGCCAAAGGCGTTGACAAAGGTTGTGATAAACATCGTACTGATGGATACGAGAGACTGCTGGGCTACCGATGGAAGGCCTAATTTAAAAAGCAGAAAGGTTATCTGTTTATTGAGTTTGAGTTTTCTCGGGTTGAATGCCACCATACGGCTTTTCTTGTTGAGGTAGATAATGCTCACTGCTACTAATGTGGCTTCTGACACCAATGTTGCGTATGCAGCACCGTTCAGGCCATTCAAAGGAAAGGGACCGAAGCCGCCGATAAAGAACGGATCAATGATTGCGTTCATGCCCATACCTATGCACGTAAATATCAAAGGAACGACCGTATTTCCTATACCTCTTAGTATGGAATGTATAAGAAAGTCCAGGTACAAGAGGACAAAACCGGCAAGGTTTATTTTGAGGTAGCTTGATGCCATGGCGAAATTCTCTGGTGGTGTGTCCATGAGTCTGAGAAGAAAATCGCTTGAAAGTATGCCGGTAATCGTGAAAAATCCTCCGATTATCAGCGATAACAAGAATGAATTGCTGACTATCTTCTCAACAGCGTCGTACTCCTTTGCGCCATAGTGCTGTGCGACGAGTATGGTCGTTGCTAATGACATGCCAATGAACACTCCTATGAGCATGAAAATGATGGGAAAACTGACACCAACCGCTCCAACAGCATCTTTTCCTACCAGATGCCCCACCCAAATCATATTTATAATGTGGTAGCCTGTTCGTGCGAGGTTGCCTATGAGCATAGGGATTGAAAAAACAAGAAGGTGCCTGGGGATACTTCCCACCGTCAAATCTCTTCCTAATTCCCTGTCCATTTACTTCCTTTTTTTACCAGAAATCAATCAAGACATTATCATCTTTTTCCTTTTATGGCAGCAAGATTATGGGGATATATTGTTTCCAGATAGTTTAAGGATGAGTATGGTATCGGGCTATTCCCCGCAAACACGCTTACTTCTTATATCAGCTAGCCAGCTTGCAAGCCTGCCAGCTTGTCAGCTTTAGAACCTCTCTTCTTTGTTAGGAGCGTTAGCGACGTAACAATCTATAAAATACTTCCAGTTTTGAGAAGGAATTGAGAAAATAAAACATTCATTTCATCGGCTTGGGTCAGAAAGGCGCATGAAGCGCAATGTGTATAAGGGGACACAATGACCTATCGGTATTATCGGAACTGGATTTCCAACAGGCAGAAAAGAGATATTGAAATATTGAAGGGCGTCCTCGTTCCTCCATCGTTCTAATCTATCGTATTGATTTCGAACTGATCAATGTAATGGGGTGGTTGACAAGAATTATTTAAATTCCCTGAACTGATTTTGTGGAGCCGAGCAGACAGGGCATGCATCTGGTAGAACACCATCGGACACATAACCACAAACCTGGCAAACGTAATAGGTTGTCTGAGTTTCCGTCATCAAATGATCCAGGGCTTTTTTGTATAGTTTAGCATGAATATCTTCGACGTCTCTGGAGTGAGAAAAAATTATCGAGGATGCCTTGTCGCCAACATCAGCGGCAACTTTCAAAAATTGGTTATAAGCCACCTCTGCAACTGTAGTTTCTGACTCGAAGCTGTCTTTAAGGTTTTCCTCGGTACTTTTGATCTCTTTAAGCATCCTGAGTGCACGTTCGCCGTGTATCTCCTCGCTGAAGGAAATAACACGAAACAACTGAGCGATCTGAGATAAATCTTCACGATCCGCCTGCTTCGCAAATAATTTTAACCGAAGCGCAGCCTTGGCCTCACCCTCGTAAATGGCCTTGTATATCGCTTTCAACTTATCATCCATGAGTATTCGCCTCCTTCCTTGTTTCTGGTATGCAATAATAAACTATAAAACGGATCATATCGCCCCAATTTATTCTATCGTATCATGACCTTTCTGATATGACAAGCCTGATTGCAAATGCTTCAAAGGCCAATGCCGTTAGCCAGCCAAAATGCCAGGTAATCCTTGGATTCGACAAAAAATGCTTTCAGAATAGTTTTCCCTGTCTTGCTTTTCCTTCGTATGTTTTTTCCAAAGAAGTAAGTAACCATTTGTGAATGGGTAGGATCTAAACTTACCGTAGTGAAGATATCGCTTATGATTTGTTGCGAATAATGATAAAAACAGATAGCTCTATGCATTTTGCCCAACACTAAATGTCGCAGTCATTGCGAGGAGCACGTGCGACGTGCCTGCACACCGAAGTGCCGTGTTACGGCGCGCAGGCGTGGCAATCCGCGCGAGCGTCGCGAGTTCCGCCGAAGCGGAACGTGGCGATCTCTGCATTTATTCAGAACTCTGCAAGAGCATCTCTCAGAAAAAACCTTTTCCTGTCACCAAATTTGAATTGGCTCAAATTGTGCCAAACGGTAATTTTTGTCACAAAGTGCTTGCAATTATTTGAAAGAATTGAGAAAATAAATCATTCATTTCATCGGCTTGGGTCAGAAAGGCGAATAACGCGCAATGTGTATAAGGGGACACAATGACCTATCGGCATTATCGGAACTGGATTTCCAAAGGGCAGATAACAAATATTGAAATATTGAAGGAAGTTCCCAAGCTTAAAGGGAACTTGTTGCCCAACGAGCCAATACAGTGGACGTCTTACAGTCGCCGCTATTTTTGTGTTCGGCAACAGAAAGAAAACGTAAATATGAGGAATGCACTATGACAAAATTTGACGTGCTTCGAGAAATAAGGGAGTTAAAGAATCATTTATCCTATTCCAAGAACATCGGCTTTTTCTTTGGTGCGGGCACGTCCTGTGCTCTCGGCATTCCTGATATTGCAGCTCTGACAAGAGATGTTGAATCAGCCCTTGACAAGAATTCTGCGAAGATATTCCAGACCGTCAAGGATGACCTGTCCACACTAATAGAGGGACGTGCTGTTAATATTGAAGACATTCTGAATCAATTAAGGCGAATCCGTGAACTTACGAATGAGAGCTAGACTAAAGAATATCTAGGTGTTTGCGGAAAGGATGCAAAGTCAGTTGATGGAGATATTTGTAGAGCTATTTATAAAATTATAACAGAGAAAGAAGGAAGCACCTCGCTTGCCACAACGAAACGGTTCTTCGCTTGGTACAACCTGCTCAATAGAGATTTTTCCAAGGAAGTTTTCACGACCAACTATGATCTTGTTATCGAGAAGTCACTTGAGGCTAGCGAGATCCCATACTTCGACGGATTCGTTGGATCTTTTGAGCCCTTTTTCTGGCAGGAGAGCGTGGACTATCTCGTAAAAACGGGTGACCTCGCTAAGAACTGGATTCGCCTCTGGAAGATTCACGGCTCTTTGAGCTGGTTCTGGCGTTTCTCCGAAACGACAAAATCCTACCGCATCATCAGGATTGGTAACATCGGGAAGGTTTCAGACATTAAGAATGAACTAGTTATCTATCCCTCAAAAGACAAGTATGACTCTTCTCGAAAGCAACCCTTTATCGCCTACTTTGACAGGATGCGGTCTTATCTTCTAAGCGGTGAACTGCTTTTCGCAATGAGCGGCTATTCTTTCTCCGACCAACATATTAATGAGATTATTTTTAATTGTATGCGTCAGAACAACCGTCTGTTCGTCATAGCATTTCTTTATAATGACGGTGACTTAGAAAGGCTCCATAAATCCTGTTCGGCATATCTGAATCTTCATGCGTTCGGTCCAAAAAAAGCAATTATTAATGGGGAGCTGGGGGAGTGGCAGTTCAACAAAGAAGCAACAAAGCAGAACGAAATCACTACGACGTTCTGGAGCGAAGATAAGTCACAATTAACGCTGGGAGATTTTAACGCACTGGTCACATTCCTTGTTGCGAGTTCAGGGAAACAGGATCACCAAGAATTGGGGGTCAAATGATCAGCGAAATAACATACTTGGGTAGAGTAATTCGGGTTGATTCAAGCATGGTCGAGGTCGAGATATCGAGCAATATTCCATCATCAGCTCCGATAATTAACGGTAGATTATACAAAATAGGCCAAATTGGCACCTTTGTGAAATTTCCTGTCGGCAATATCAGCATCTACGGTATCGTTTCAGCGGTTAGTAATACACCAAATTCAGCCTCCACGGACGAAAGTCAGTCATATGATCCGGGATCGCGATATTTGTCGGTGCAGCTATTCGGAGAAAAAATCGGAGATGAGGAGTTTCAGAAAGGGGTTGGCACATATCCCACAATAAATGACGAAGTTCATCTTGTGACCGAGCGAGATTTGTATGACATATATGCTAAAAAAGACAGCGGTTCCATAGAGCTCGGAAAGCACTCTTCATCCGAAAACCTTAGTGTCAGTGCGGATGTCCATAAACTTGTTTTGCGACATTGCGCAATTCTCGGATCGACAGGGAGCGGAAAGTCTAACACGACAGTGAGCGTAATAAGGGCTATCTTGGGAGACTATCCGGGGTCAAGAGTTATCTTGGTTGATCCACATGGGGAGTATGCGACGGCATTCCCCGAGTCCCGTGTATTCAGAATCAAAGATGCAACACATCCACTGCATATTCCCTTCTGGCTAATGACATTTGATGAACTAGCATTCTTTATAGTAGGGGCCGAACCAAAGGATGATCAACGGCCCGAGTACAGAAAACTGCGTGAGCTAGTGGTCGAAAGAAAAAAGAAGAATGTGGGCTCATTAAAATCGGGGCATGTTGATCCTGATAGGGTTTCTGCTGATTCGCCTATTCCGTTTAATGTCAGAGAACTCTGGCATCACATCTATTGGTGGCTGAATGCAACGTTTAGCGAAGCGACTCCTGAAAAACAGACCGAGGACAAAGCACTTGTCGAAAGCGAAGGTGACTATAACACTCTCATGCCGCCCTGCTTTAAACCCTATACAGTTGGGGCTGCCGCCCCCTATAAGTCAAAACAATACCAGGAGTTCTATGTTTACGAAAAACGTCTTATAACCCGACTTAGAGATTCAGGGTATGACTTCATGTTCCATCCAGGAGACTACACTGATGCCACATCGCCAAAAGATTTACATGATCTGCTGAATGATTGGATTGGTGGTGATGAGAGGCTTACGATTCTCGACCTTGCAGGTGTACCTTTTGAAGTCCTTGACATAAGTATTGGCCTTATTACACGTTTTGTTTTTGACAGTATGTTCTGGGGAAGGCATGAACCTTACACCGGGAGACAAAGACCGCTTTTTATTGCTTTTGAAGAAGCACATTCTTATTTAAACGAGTCTGGAGACAACAATTACGCAAGAGATGCAGTTGAAAGGATTTTCAAAGAAGGTCGCAAGTTTGGCGTTGGGGCAATGATCATTTCTCAAAGGCCATCTGAGATTGCCGCGACAATCTTGGCGCAGGTAGGAACCTTCATTGCACTGAGGCTAACCAATTCAAGCGATCAATCGATTGTAAAATCGTCCGCCCCAGACAACTTGATCAGCCTTATAGACTTGCTTCCATCTCTGCGAACAGGGGAAGCACTTGTTGTTGGTGAAGCAGTCACAATTCCCTCACGTATCCGAATTCCTTTACAAACGCCCCGACCCACTAGTGAAGACCCGAAGTTGGTTGACTGTTGGCGTAAGACATTTACATATAGTGCTGATGATTATAAGAAAGTCGTTACTTCTCAACGAGAACAGAAATTGGGGGGATAGACATGGATAGAGATGTAGTCGATTCGTCAATGATATCAAGTATTGGTTACGATCAGGCATCTGGTACTGTGGAGGTAGAGTTTCGATCAAACGGACAGATATGGCATTACTACGACGTTTCAGAGTTTACTTACAATGAGCTGCGAGCGGCAGGTTCACTGGGAAAGGCATTTAACGCTATGATAAAGGGACACTTTAGAGAGGCGCGGATTGGCTAGAAATCCTGGATGGAAATATCATCTCGGGTAACAGCCACCAAGCTAGGGGGACGGTGGGAAAATAGTGGTCAGCCCTTGACACAGGACAGGTGGGCGGGAATACGGTAAGGATTAGTAGGGAGATGATATGACGTCAGGCAACCAAGCCGTTCATAAAATAGCTCTTCCAATCAGAATAGCCATTGACCCAATGGAGCGTCTTCTTGTGGCAAGTTTTAAAGGTGACCCTGAGTTTGAAATGATCGAGCCGCAGATATTCGATGATCCTATGAACGGCAAAGGCATGAGGGTTCTCCGGTATAGGAATGACCAAAAGGTGGACGTGTACTGGCAACCAGGCGTAAAAACAGATCGGAGTACCATTTCAATTGGCGGCGGTATTGGTGATTTTCAGGAGGTTAATATTGAGCCGGCCCGTTTTGAGGTTACAGACCGTGGAGTAGACCTTCATTTAGCATTTACCGATGCACAAAAGCGCACGGTTGAATTCAAGATTCTTGAGAACACGTTAGTAAACAACCGCTTCCCACTTCTTGCTCCGGTGGGAAAAGACATCGACAATCCCCTTCGATTATTCCTTGTCTACATGCATGAATTTGATTTTGTCCGTAAGAAAGGTACAGAAGTTTTGGCACGAATTGGAGATCGTGAGCTTCTCCCTGCATCATTTCCAATCCTTCGTAATTATAAAAAGGTGATGCTCATGCGCTATTCTGCTGCGCCGGTTATTGGTACCATTAATCCGCCTATGGATATACCCGTAGTGTTTGAAGTAACCGGACCGGGAAGCGTCGAGGTTGACGGCATGAGAGTGTTCGTTGATGAATATGGAAAGACTAATCAGATATCAGCAGGACAAGAACTTCGCAAGGTTGAGGTCGATTTTGATCCCGGATTTCCCAATGTGCTTGACCTGTCTGAAGGGACCACGGAAGAGGGTCGATGGACGTTTCGAATATCTGATATTGTGATCACGGGCGGTACGTACAACCTTATGCGGCGTGGCGATTCCGTTGGCGTTGAGATTGATGTTACTGAGAACTGGAAGCCATCTGGTTTGCCTCTGAGTTTCGAGATCTTTACGCAGTTGGTGCGGTCGTTTCGCAGTTGGCCGACCACGTATAAATGGAGAGGGATTGTTCGGCTTAATGATACATTGAGCATGGATGGAACATGGATACGTAAAGGGAAGCGATAAGGCGAACGGGGCGGGTTTTAAACAATCCACAGGGCGTCCCATAATCACGATTTCATTGTTGGCTGTTGTGAGAATGGCGAGGAAAGAGAGTGTAAATATGGAAAAGCGGATAAGTGTCAACAGGGAGATTTGCAGTACCTGCGGTTTATGTGCGGAGGTCTGCCCCAATCAAATTATGAAGAAGGATGGCGAAGCGGGGATTGTATTCCGCCAGGACCGAATCTTTCTCTGTATTAAATGCGGTCAATGTATGGCTATTTGTCCCTCCAAAGCGATTGTTGTGGAGGGGTTGGATTATGCGCGAGACTTCTTTGCATTACCGACCGGTACTGTGGGAGAAATGTCGTTTTTAGAGATGATAAAGACGCGTCGGGCTATCCGGGTTTTCAAAGACCAACCTGTACCCAGGGAGATGCTGGAAAAGGTGGTGGATGCAATCACCTTTGCACCGCCAGGATTCACTCCCATCAAGGCAGAAATTGTAGTTGTACAAGACACAGGGGTGATTCGGCAGGCATTGCCGGAGATGGTCAAATTTTATGATGATTTGGTGCGGGCCTTGAGTCATCCGGTGGCACGGTTTTTTGTTCGTCGCAAAGCTGGGCCTGAGAAGTTCAAGATATTAACGCAACATGTGGTGCCAATGATGAAAACCCGCCTGCCAGAACTGAAAGAGGGTACGGAGGACACGATTACAAGGTATGCCCCGGCAATGATTATCTTTCACGCTCATCGCGATGCCGAGAATTATGAGGAAGATATTCACATCGCCGTAACATATGGTTTTCTTGCGGCGCATGCGTTAGGTTTGGGAGGGTCTGCAATGACTCTCATCCCTCCAGCGATCCAGAGAAGTCCTGTGTTAAGAAAGCTGTTCTCAATACCTGATAGCAATGTGGTTGTTGGGTCGATGATTCTTGGGTATCCCAAGTACCGATACCAGCGGGGTATCAAGAGAAATCTAAAGGGTGTTACCTGGATTTGATATGCGTGTGGAGGTGGAGACGTTCTTCAATATTTAAGTTCGTGAGGGGGATGTAGAACGGGCAATTCGTGGTAAGTGGCGATCATGTCATGGAGGCTATTATAGGAAAGATATGAAAATGACATCAAAAAAAAGGAGGAAGGGTTATGAAGAGATTGTTACTGTGTGCGCTTGTTGTGATGCTTGTTTTGGTTTTTAGTGGACCATCTTATGCAGTGCCTAAAATGAAGGTTGTTACGGAGACATTCTTTGTTGATTCATCTGATCCGGGCATTAAACTACACGTCAGGAACAAACACCTGTCAGGCAAGAAGGTATTATGGTGTGAAGCATGAAGCAATGTAACAAACCAGTTCAGGTGCTCATCATGTTAGCCCATGCATTGGTTGGCTGGATGTATTGCGGCATTGGAAGACAGTTTATGTCTATGTATGCTATATTGATAGTGCACGCAATTGGTGCTCCTTTCGGTTTCATCCTCATATCCTTACTTTATTTCAAGAAGTTTTCCTTCACCAGTCCGCTTCAAACGGCTATAATATTTGTAGGTTTTGCTGTCGTTATGGATGTTTTTGTGGTGGCGATGTTCATAGAGAAAAGTTTCGAAATGTTTACAAGCTTTTTAGGTACCTGGTTGCCACTAGCGCTTATTTTCTTGGCAACTTATCTAACAGGCACAATCAGTAGAAGTCAAGAAACATCAAAGACAAAGGAGGGAACAATGAAAACATTATTATTGGTAATGACTGTTGTCTTTTGTGTATGTTCAGTTATAAGTCCTGTATGGTCAGAAGAGAAGAAGCCCGAAATCAAGGATGGGGTGATCACTTTTCCGGAAAGTGCATTGCCAACGGTATCCCTGTCGAAGCTCAGCTTCAGTTTTCCTCCTGATTGCCCGAGAGAAATGCTCAATGTAAAAGGCAAAATATTGAGGGGAGAGATGGTAAAGGAGGCACTGGGGCGTGTAGTCCACAAAAGTGTAGCCTACCTTATCCCGCTCAGTTACAAATCGGACACAAAGGAAATAAGCTTTTACTTAGCCTGGGAAAGAGGGACCGGTGGAAAGCCAGGTCAGAGAAGGATCCAGGGGGTACTAGATCTGGAAAATGGATCGACCATGAAGTTCCCGGGTGGTTCTGACATAGCCATGGAATACAGGCTCTATTTCTTGAAGGATAGTAAGATCCGGTTGAATGCCAGTGGTGGAGCTTCGGGAGATTTTACTCCCGTGGGAAATCTGCCGGAGTAAGAAAACAATTTGGGGGACAGAGGGGACATCTTAAAATATTGAAATGTGATAAGTAAAATCTATTTGTAGACGTAAAAATAGAGATTTCTGTCAGAGAACCAGGATTACAGTCTGCTATCAATATTGCCCGGGCCACCACATTCCGGAGTATAGCAGGTTATATTTTTAAACAGACATTTTTGTTTACAGGATGGGCATGTCTCGGGTGGTGATGATGCAGTAAGGGTGTATCCGCAGTTTTCACATTTCCAGAATGTCTTTCCGCACTCAGGACAGGTATCATTTTCGAATGCTGTCTCAGATTTATAACCACAATTCGCACATTCTTTCATATCCATGATAGTTCTCCTTTAACCAAAGTTTTTTCTTGAAAGATAGTATCAATGTTAGCATGCTTTTAAAATAAGTCAACGCCTTAAGACAAGAATTAAAACAGTGGAGGCTTCACGGAAGAATATATTGGCTTGAAGAAGGGAAAGGTGGTATGCATAACGTGGGGAGTAGAGTGGATGCTATTGAAATATTGAAATGAAATGAGCAAAATCTATGGAAGTGAAAATGAGTGAGGGATGTGCAGATGAACATGAAGGGGACAGAAACTGAAAAGAACTTGTTGTTGGCCTACCACGGCGAGTCTAACAACAGGAACCTGTATACCTTTTTTGCTGACAAGGCAAAAGAGGAGGGCTATGAGCAGATTGCTGCAATCTTCATCGAGACTGCCAATCATGAACATGAACATGCCAGACAAATACTAAACTTTATTCAGACACGTGATATTGGACTTCCTGCCGTCATCTTTCCGGTGAAAGGTGTGAGTGACACAATCTCCAATCTTGAGACGGCGGTCTCCGGGGAACATTATGAAAAGAGCATCATGTATCCTGATTTTGCGAAGACAGCCGATGAAGAAGGTTTTGCTGAGGTCGCAAAAATGCTTCGACTTATTGCCACAGTAGAAGCACAACATGAAAAACGATACCATGCTCTTTTGAAAAACGTGAATGAAGGAAAGGTTTTTCGGAAGGATAAAGCCGTGAAGTGGAAATGTCGTGTGTGCGGATATGTGAAAAAGGGCAAGGAGGCTCCGGAGACCTGTCCAATATGTGGGTATGGATATGCCCACTTCGAATTATTCATGGAGAACTACTAAGGCGTATCGGGAGCGGTGATTGATGGAACGATGTGAATGGGCAAACAAGACGGAATTGGAGCAGCTCTACCATGATAATGAGTGGGGCGTGCCGGTTCACGACGACAGGACTCTCTTCGAGTTTCTGATTCTGGAAGGCGCCCAGGCAGGGCTCAGTTGGTCCACCATCCTCCGTAAACGGGAAGGTTACCGGAAGGCGTTTCACGACTTTGACGCCCTGAGAATCTCCCAGTACTCTGATGCTGACATCTCGCGGCTGCTTGCTAATCCTGAAATTATACGAAACAGGCTCAAGATTAATGCGGCCGTCACGAATGCCCGGACTTTTCTCCGGGTACAGCAAGAAATAGGAAGCTTCGACAGTTATATCTGGCAGTTCGTTCATGGAATACCCATCCAGAATACCTGGAAAAGGCTCGCCGACATTCCCTCAAGCTCTGCTGAGTCCACCGCTATGAGTAAAGAATTGCAGAAAAGGGGATTCAAATTTGTGGGAACGACCATCTGCTATGCCTTCATGCAAGCCGTAGGCATGGTAAACGATCATATAGTAAGTTGCTTCAGATATAAGCAGGTCAAAGGCTTAGCCACGCCTCATTAGAACTTATAACTGAACCCCATAAACACGAGATTAGCGTTAAATGACGGGTCGCTATAGGCACCGGTGAGATATGTGCTTGGTGGGGTGCCAACAACATATTGGTATCCGTCGTATTGTGCGTCTGAGGTTTTATACCGCTCGTAAATGTAGCCCGCGGTTATTCCCATGGAGGGGGTGGCCTGATACATGGCCTTGAACATAAAGCATTGCTTTCTGTAGTCACCCCAGTTTGCAATGTCTATGTTCTCATTATTACGGCCTCCGGTAAGGGCGGCAGCGGTAAGGTAAGTAAAATCGTTTTCACCGTTCGCCATCACATAATCGTAGGAAAGCCGGAAGGTAAGCTTCTTGGGGATAGCGTGAATATCAATTCCCAGCCCGTAATCATAGGTGGTGTCTTTCTGTTTTGATCGCCAGTTGAAGTTGGTTGCATCCTGGATTCCTCCGACCGGATTGGGATTGGTGTCAAACTGACGCTGCAGCTGGTCGGTCTTTATGTACTGATAATCAAAATACCCAAAAAAGCGGAAGTACTTTCCCATGGTGTAATCCATATCGAAAGCAAACTCGTTTGTTTCCCTCTTCAGGAGTCCGATGATCGTATCGTCGTAATCTGACCTTTTGTACTTGTAGGAAATGTCGATGCTGAGAGGATCAATAGGTGTGATCGACCATGCCGTCTTGAATGTATCTCTGTCCTGTGGCGCTGCATCATATCTTCTCTGGTAGAGTTGAATGGCATTGCTTCCTGTTGGATTGCGAAACAGGAGATCAGCGTTTCTGAGTAGTTTTTCGTAGCTGATTCTGAAGACACCGAGACTCATGGGAGAGTACCGTATCTCTGCGAAATAGATGTCATCTTTATTTTCCGGGATATCGTACCGCTGCCTGTCCAGATTAACGTGCTGGTAGCGTGTCAGAAGGTGAAGTCCTCGGTAGAGTCTGAAATCAAGTTGTGCCCCGAAGGTCTCTTTCTTATACTCAAAAAGCTGGTTAACCGTGACCTGACCATCCTCATTGACGAGAGTGATAGTGTCCGATTGGTTATCCCTTTTGTAATATTTATAGTAAGCCTTGCCCTCAACAAAGTTGATCGGGTTGGAGGTAAGGACAAAATCATAGTTTTGCGTCCTCACATCCCCATGAAAGCGGTTTGTACTCAATATCAACGGCTGGAGCGTATCATTATTCCAGATGGAGCCGAGTATGTTTACATCTGATTTGCCCGTTGAGTGACCGAGGTTTGTATTGAACTTGCTGTTCATCGGGAGTTTCACATTTCCGGTGAAACTGAACTTCTGATATGTGTTGTCAGGTGCAAGGTTAAAACGATCCACGTTCGGCTGGGTAGTCAGGAAGGGATTCCTGAAGGAAAGGACCTCATTGTTGTTGCCAAACTGGCTATAGAGGTACTGAAAGGACAGAAATAACGGTTGCTTGGCGTAGCCCATCTCTCCTGTGAGCTGGTTTGTGCGATAGTCAACCGGTTCAGGAAGCTCAATGGCATTGCCAAAACCTGCAGCTCCCTCAGCGGCAAAAGGTTTTATCCCTTCTTTCTTTTCATGGGAATAAGAAACCTCCATATAAAAGGGTTTCAGTCTGTCAACTCGTATCCCGGCGCCATAGTCCTTCCTGATTGTAGAGTAATCGAAGGGCACCCACCTGTTCGTGGTTGGACTCCCGGGTCCCGGGTAGACAAGATAGGCAGAACCGGGGCTTCCATACGGAGTTATGGCATCCCACGTAATGTTATGGGGAGTCTCATTGTAATTTAGAATGTATTTGAAGCTTCCCCACTTGCCACCTTCCAGTCTGTACGATTGTGTATCATACCCGATATCGAGTGCGCTAAAGTCCATGAAATAGCCTTTTCGGTTGTCATAGCCGAGCAGGACGCTGCCATAGGCACCGACCGAACCATCCTTAATGTCTCTGTATCCATTGTATTTTGCCTTGTTCCCGCTTATGGTCGGATAGGTGCCTGTAACGTCTACCTCCACCTGAATAATCGGTGTCTCGGGCGGGGTCTCTTCGGAGAGGAGAAAACTATACGGAAGGATACAAAACATGATTACGTAGAGAAAGGTTAATGGCCTCATACATGCACCCCCTTAACGTATTAACTTTTTCCCCCGGTCCGCGGGGCTGCTGGAGCCGTGTACGGCACTGTGGCAGAGTTGGCAATTCCGCGAAAACATGCGGTTGCTCGGGTTTTGTCCTTGGAATGTTCCGAACCTGGTGTTAGGGACTCCGGGGTGCGCGCTCCAGTCGTGGCAGCTTTGGCAGAGTTGAGGTGTCCTTGACACGAGCAGGTTGTTGTGGTTGCTTCCGTGAGCTACATGACAATTCATGCAGTTCTCCGCTACCGGTGGATGTTCCCTCAAATAGGGTCCTCTTTTCTCGGCATGGCACTTATAGCATAATTCATTGACCGAGTCCGTTTTGAGCATCTTCGGGCCGAAACCGCCATGGGGTTCATGACAACTGAAGCACGGTGTTTTTCCTTCCCGTATCGGGTGATGGGCCTGTTTCATCGTCTGGGATCGTATGTCCTTGTGGCAACTGAAACAAAGGTCGGGAAGGGGTGTCTTTAAGTGTTTCTTCTGAACCGCCAGATTGCTCAATTTGCCGGTAAACGATGACCCTGAAGCGACATGGACCACATGACATGAATCACATGAAAGACCTGATACCTTGTGTTTGCTCAAGGTCCAGAAGGCCATTTTGTTGGAGTCAATGTGGCAGGCCAGACATTTTCCGGCTTTTTCTTTCGGATCATTGCTTCTGGTAAAGGAAAGTATGGATCCTTTTCCACCACCCTTCTGGATGTGCGGACCTCCTGCGCCATGACATGTTTCGCAGGAATCGCCTTTTCCGGGAGAATTTGGAATATACTTTGCAGCATGAACGGACCTTAGGTAGGTGTCATAGTGATCCTTATGACATTCCTTGCAGGAGTCTGCCCCCATATAGTCCGATTTTTCCTGCGCAAACAGAATTGGTGAGAACATCAAATAGCAGACCAGGGATAAAAGACAAAGAGCAACACACACAAAAGGTCTTCTCATTATATTCCTCCCCTTTTAGAATCACCCATATATTTCGGGTTACCCAAGTCTCTCATATGTTACCCAGCAACCTGCCAACCCGAAAAGTCCACTCAGCCGAGAATCCTGGTATGAAGAACCTGCTTCAATGGCATTAATGGAATTATAGGTGCTCATAGAAATCTCCGCAACCATAAATATGCATATTAAACAAGTTTTGAGGATCTTTTTGTTGGTAAGTTTTGTTCAGTAACTTTATATGTGTATGAAAAATCATACATGAGAAATTTGATCGGGTAGGTAAAAACCTCCATACGTTTCCTTTGAAAAAAAACATGACAAAACAATTATAGGTAATTATCATAATAAGTTAGATGATGTTGACGAAAATGGTATGGTAATTGCTGATAAAGCTAGCGTGGTATGAGTAACACTTTAAAAGGAGGGTTGAGTTGAAAATTGAACCTATCATTAAATTTATTAGAAATTTTAGAGGAGGAAATATGAAGAAAATGGGGAAAAATAGGCAGTTGTTTGTAGGATGCCTAACCATTGCTGTGGTAGCGGGAGTCGCGCTGTCTGCGCTGGCATTCGGGGGTTACTTGAATACATTCAATAGTCAATATGGCACAGCAGGCACTAAACTCGATAGCTGTATTGTCTGCCATGGAGCGGGGGGTCCCCCAAACAATCCTTTCGGGGCCGCCTACGCAGCAAATGGCCACGATTTTGCGGCAATAGAACAGCTTGACTCCGATGGCGATGGTTTTACGAACCTGGAGGAGATTACGGCTGGCACCTTCCCGGGCGATGCAAATGATTCCCCCAACGCGCCGCCACCTGGAGATGTTGCTGCTGTTCCGACTGAAGGTACAATCGGTACTGAAGTTGTACTAACCGGGTCTGGATTCGGCGTCCAGAAAGGAAAGGTCGTTCTGGGGCCCGTTTTCGCAAAAGTACCCAGGGGTGGCTGGACAGATACGACAATTTCCTCGGCTATGACTAGGCCGCTTCCGGCAGAAACGTATGATTTGATTATATACCCTCGGCCATTTGGCTCCGCTCCTCCCATCGTCCTGCCAAGCTCTTTCACCGTTAAAAATCCTGAGTTGGCTCCTCTCCAGGTTGACAATGGCTCCCCTGGTACCGAAATCACGGTAACCGGGAGATTCTTCAGTACGAAGAAAGGAAGAATATATGTCGATGGCTTATATAAGGGACAGCCAAAAAAGAAACGTAGCCGGGTGACTTACTGGTTTATGAACCCGACTACCGGTGAAAGTGAGCTCAGATTTCTGGTGCCCAGCCGTCTTGATCCCGGAGCCTATCCATTGACAGTTGTTAACAAAGTCGGAACTGCGGCAACAACGTTCACGATAAACCCCTAACCGCAGTCTGGCACAATGGGGCTGGAGTCTGTTTTCCAGCCCCATTTTTTGTCCTTGAAGAAATCAATGATTATCCATTACACGATAGCCCCTTAGGCAACGTGGCTCCTCTCGTACCAATGAGCTGGAGAAACCTTATGGAGAGTTCATTCTGTCTCGCACATAAAAAATATCTGTAATTATTTGGAATAATACAAACGATACATTATCCAGTTCATCGCGGAGGGGAGCGTCTCCGAGCAAAACACTCTTGATTTGGATGTTAAAAAAAGGAGATAATTCCGTCTGTGAGTGGACAAGAGACAAGCACCATAAGACTAAACGGAGGTAAGATAGGGTATACTATCATGCATTATCGGTTAGTATATAGTATATAGTATATAGTATGTAGTGTGATAATGGTTGTATCTCGCTCATCCGACACGCCACAAAAAGCGACTACTTTTCAACAAGCCGACATGAACGACCTGAAAAGAGCAAAAAAATTGCTGGAAAAGCCAGGTGTTTCTGCAAGGATTTTAAATGTACTTGGCAAGTCAATTAGTGCAGGATTCAGGTTTTTGCCTGACAGGTGGAATCTGAACATTGGAAAATTTACCCAGACTGCGTTATCGAAGACAGTTCATGCAGCGATTTATACAATGAAAGATAAGCCGGGCAAAGAAGCATCGAATGCCTGGCATAAATTTGCTGTGGCAGCAACAGGTGGTTTTTGCGGGTTTTTTGGTTTGCCTGTGTTATTCGTAGAGCTTCCCATATCAACAACAATCATGTTGAGGTCTATTGCCGATGTTGCACGAAGCGAAGGTGAATTTATCAGCTCAATTGATACTAAAATAGCCTTTGTGGAAGTCTTTGCCTTAGGGGGCCCAAAAAAAAGTGATGATGCTTCTGAATCCGGATATTTTGCAATTCGGGCAGCATTGGCACAGTCTGTGTCAAAAGCATCGCAATATATCGCAGAAAAAGGTTTGGCTAAAGAAAGCGCTCCCGCTCTCGTTCGTTTCATAATGCAAATCGCAGATCGATTTAGCATTCGAATCACTACAAAAGCAGCCGCGCAAGCAGTACCCACAATAGGGGCAGCAGGAGGTGCTGTTATTAATATGATGTTTATTGCCCATTATCAAAATATAGCACGCGGTCATTTTATCATTCGTCGTCTTGAGAGAAAATACGGAACGGAAGCTGTTAGAACTGCGTACAAAAGCATTTGATTCATTCAATTTCTGGAAAAATGTTTACAATAAATCAGTTGTGAGATGGTACTTTTCTATCGTAAAAAGTCTCCGTTGTCGTTCTTCGTTAAAAGTTAATTAAATAAAGTTATCAAGTGTTTAGCCGATAAAAATTTATTGTGTACGTAATGATAAACCTTAACACCAAAACGTAATGATGATACAATGACTGTTGATTACCGGCTCTTTATACGAAAAGTAACTTCTCATCTTAATCTCCTCTCGGGGCTTATTCAGACAACATCGCTTTTGATGAAAGAGCGGTTTCGCTCTGCAAGCTTGCGTTTCAAGATTGCTTTTTTTGTTGTTATTCTGCTGACAAGCACTTCGTTTGCCCTGTGCATCATCACAGTTCAGATAATGAACAACTATATACTGAATGAGATAATCAAGAGGGGCGAGTCGGTGAGCAAGAGTATTGCAGCATCTGCCGGATATAGCCTTCTCTCAAGGGACCTCCTCAGCCTGGACAACCTTGTATTCAAGGCAAAATTGTCAAACAATGATATGGAGTATGTTGCCATTGTTACTCCTGACATGAAGGCGGTTGCTCACAGCGAGGGGGCAATGAGTGGGGAGTCCATGCCTGCTTCTCAGGGCCGGTTAATCATGAAGAGAATCGATGGAACCACAGTAAAAGAATTGTCACGGTCTGCTGACTCCATTTTTGAAATATCGTGTCCTGTTGTCTTTATGAAGAAAGATATGGGTAGTGTAATACTTGCCATAAACAAGTCCGTCCTGCTGGAAGCACAGGGAAAGGTCCGTACCAGAATATTGATAGTCTTTGGCATTATCGTTGTTCTTGGAACGATCGCCAGCGCCCTTCTTGCATCTTTCCTGATAAAACCGATTAAAGAGCTTTCTGCCGGAGTTGACGAACTAAAAAAGGGAACTTCCAAGACTCCACTCAAAATTTATTCTCACGATGAGTTGGGAAAACTGACCAGTAATTTCAATGAAATGTCGACGACAATAGCTAGCCAGCAAAGCAAATTGAACAAGTATGCCCGTGACCTTGAAGAGGCATACGTCTCGATAGTTAAAGTGGTGGCTGCCGCCATTGACGCAAGAGATTCATACACCCATGGCCATTCAGCCCGGGTTTCGCAGCTATCACTGCTCATAGGCAAGGCAATCGGGCTTTCAAACGAAGAACTCAACGATCTCGAGGTGGCATGTCTCTTCCATGATGTGGGAAAGATTAAGACTCCTGACTCTATCTTGCTCAAGCCCGGCAAGCTTACTCAGTCAGAATATGATGAGATGGTTCGCCATGTTGAGTACGGCGCAACGATCCTTAGCAAGGCACCATCATTGCGGAAGTACATCCCTGCCGTTAGACACCATCATGAACGGCAAGATGGTAAAGGTTACCCGGATGGACTGAATAGCGAAACTATTCCACTCTTTGCCTCAATAATAGCCATTGCTGACACATTTGATGCCATGACTTCAACCAGACCTTACAGGAATGCTTTCTCCGAAGACATTGCACTGCGTGAGATTGTTCGCGTTGCCGGAACACAACTACGTGCCGACCTTGTTGCAGTATTCGTCGGTCTGATTGATAAAAATATCATTCACGAAAAGTCAAAGGCTGTTGGGAGGGCCTTATAATGGAAGGTTTTTATATACCGAAGCGTTATTTTGCCATACTCATTCTCTTGATGATTTTTCCGGCTTGTGCACAGATGAAGACTGGAGCATCATCGCAAACATCCATACAGGAAACTGCACAAAAACCTGTTCATGAGACCTCACCGAAAGCATTTGTCCGGGAGCCTGTTCAAGTCAAACGGCCACAGGTTAACGGGGACCACCAGAAAACTATCGATGCCTACAAATCTGAACATGCAAAATGCCCTAATGACCAATCGCTCACAAAGGAATATGTGAACAGCCTGGATGAAATGGAAGACGCTGCTGACAAAGAATTTGAGAAGGAAAATTACGCATCTGCATGTAGAACTTACAACATTCTGCTTAAGAACTATCCGGCATTTAAGTCCTTTGCCAGCATGCTCTCATTTAACAAAGCGAAGCTCAATAAAAAGCTTACGGATTGCAAGACTGTTCTTTCAAAAAAAGGATTCCAGGAATACAGGGCAGGCAACCTTAACGAGGCAATTGCTCTATGGCAAGGTTACCTTGCAGTAGATCCTCATAATGCAGATATCCGAAAGGCTGTGAATACTGCAACGCTGCAACAGAAAAATCTCCAGAAGAAACAATAGCCATCGGAGTAAAGGCGCATTGCATATCAGGATTGTCGGTTTCTGTAAT
>Ga0351958_1098_pt1 | contig 27376 bp, 25 predicted proteins | sample TotcelT113001L15_FD_206843 | JGI IMG/M metagenome (GOLD analysis project Ga0351958, IMG submission 206843) | Enriched cells from coal bed in the Powder River Basin, Montana, United States - Total cells T11 rep3 HSBNCT.T11.300.1.L15 ...
TTCGTCGTGAGCTATAACCTCTCACCCCTGCTTACTGTCATAATAATGCAGGTATTGTTTCTCATTTTAGGCTGTTTCATGGAACAGGTGTCAATCCTCATGGTTACGTTGCCCGTCTTCATGCCTATTGTAAGATCGCTGGAAATTAACCCCCTGTGGTTTGCCATTCTCATCTTGCTAAACATGGGCGTAGCCATGAAAAGTCCTCCTTTTGGCTTAACGCTGTTTGTCATGCAGGGGGTCGCCCCCAAGGGGACCACCATTAAGGACATTTACAAAGGCGCGCTGGTGTTTTGTGTTATTGATATAATAGGTTTGCTCATTGTTTTCTTCTTTCCTTGGCTTGCGTTGTTCTTGCCGAGCTTTATGAAGTTTTAATGGAAAACAGGCGAAGGAAAGAGGTCTCAAGAAGAAGACCAAGGCTGTAATGAATGCAGCCCTTATTGAGGGAAAGGAAAGGAGAAGGGATGTCAATGAGATTCTTACTGAAAGAACTCTCCCGCTACAATACAGGTATCTATGCTGATATTATTTATAGGAATGCGCTCCTCTATGGCGATGAGATAGCAATCAAGTGTGGCGAGGAGTCGGTAACCTTCGCACAGTTTAACGACCGCGTCAATTCCTTAATCCATGCTTTGAAGTCCATGGGGGACAGCAAGGGTGATGTGCTCGGCATCCTTTCCTGGAACTGCCTTGAATACGCCGATGTTTACGGCGCTGCGATGAAGTTTGGCTTTATATCTTCGCCGTTCAATCCGAGGTTGCAGGACGACGAACTCGATTACCTGATCAACTACTCGGAATGTAGCACGCTCTTTGTCGGACCGGAACTTGTTGACCTTGTTAATCGCTTACAGCCACGGATACAGAAGGTGAAACATTTCATCTACTTTGGGACCCATGAGGTTTCTGGCATGGTCTCCCACCGGACTTTACTGGCAACCTTTCCGAAGGATGAGCCTGACGTGGAGGCCCAGGAGGATGACCCGGTCTTTCTCTTCTATACCAGTGGTACCACCGGTGTTCCTCGTGCAGCACTTTACACGTTTGCCCGTGCCATGGACGATACAAGGCGTTTTGCCATTGCATTGAGCCTTGAGCAGGGTGACACGCATGTGCAGATTATGCCTCTCTTTCACGTGGGAGGCACTAAAAATTTTTGGGGCTATTTTTTTGTGGGCGGCAGCAATATTATTATGCCCCAGATATCCTTTGATCCGGCGGTGACGCTCCAGGCTATCATGGAGGAGAGGGCCACCGACATCCATATTGTACCCACGCACCTTGCTGCCTTCCTGGCTCTCCCAGACATAGATAAATATGACCTCTCGAGCCTGAAGCGGATGTTTTATGCTGCCTCCCCGATGCCCGTTGAGCTGCTGAGGAGGGGTATGCAAAAGTGGGGTCCCATCTTTCTCCAGTTCTATGGGTCGAGTGAAAGCGGACCGAATGTGACCATGTTAACGAAAAAACAGCACGACGTGGTGAACAAATCACCTGAAGAACAGAAGATTCTTGCTTCATGCGGTTTTCCTCACATTGGCGTACATGTGAGAATTATCAACGAGTCCAAAGAAGATGTGGAGCCTGGAGTGATCGGTGAAATTATCGTTAAAAGTAAAGGAGTCTTGAAGGAATGGTGGCAAAAACCTGAAGAAACGGCAGAGACAATACTTGATGGCTGGGTATATACAGGCGACATGGGTTATTATGATGAAAACGGGTATATCTATGTGGCAGACAGAAAAAAGGATATGATTGTCTCAGGTGGAGAAAACATTTTTCCCCGAGAGGTGGAAGAAGTTCTTTATCACCACTCTGCCATACAGGAGGCGGCCATCATAGGCATACCGGATCCGTATTGGGTAGAAAGCGTCCATGCTGTGGTAGTCCTGAAGGAGGGAATGAACATATCTGCTGACGAACTGATTGGCTTTTGTAAAAAGAGGCTGGCACGATATAAATCACCCAAAACAGTAGAATTCGTCTCATCCCTTCCCAAGACACCCTCCGGAAAGATCTTAAAACGGGAAATACGGGAAAGATACTGGAAGGATAAAGAAAGAAAGGTATAGTCGACAAGGCTGTATGAAAATTCATATAACGACTCCTATAAATATCCCCGAGATACCATCGGAAGTGGAGATGGAATCGGGCACCTTGCGTGATCTGCTCAAGAAGGTTTTCGGTCATGTACATTTCTCAAAGGAGATCATAGATCCGAAAACAGGGGACTTTAAAGATGACAGTATTTTTGAAGCGCGCCTTAACGGGGTCTCATACTACAGTTTTCCCAAAGGTATTGATACAGCGCTCAGTGACGGCGATACCATAACCCTGTCTCTCATGATGCTTGGCGGCGGTTGATGTTGTTCGATTAGTCCCACTCCAGGACCCACCGGCCCCTTACCTGCCTTTTGTTCATCTTGTCAGCCACGTCATTAATGTCTGACAGTTTGAACTTGTTGGTAATGAGCCTGTCTATTTTCAAATCATGCAGCATCGCCATATCGACTAACCTGGGTATGTCGATGTCCGCAGCACACATTGATCCATAAAGGCTTCCCACCACAGACTTCTCATGGATTGGCAGCAGAAAAAGGGGCAAATCTGTTGTCCGGTCAAAGGGGGTAATCCCTAAAACAACCAGCTTTCCTCTTATACCCAAGGACCACCACGCCTGCATTATTGCTCCCGGATCGCCCGTAGCTTCAAAGACAAATTGAGCACCTCCACCGGTTATCTCCAGGATTTTTTGGACAGGATTTTCCTTTGAGTTACAAAGAAAATGTGTTGCACCAAATTCTCTGGCAAGATCTTCTTTGCCTTCTTCCTTGTCTATAGCAATAATAGGATTAGCATGACGAAGACTGCTCGCTCTAAGAGTCATTAACCCTACACCCCCAAGCCCAAAAACCGCTACAGAATCACCAGGGAGAACTTGAGCCGTGTTTGTGACCGCACCCCAACCTGTTGATATGCAGCAGCCCATAAGGCAAGCATACTCCAGGGGAAAATCTTTTCGTATAGGGATAGCACTAATCTCAGGTAGGACACTATATGTGGAAAAAGCCGATACAAAGAAACTGTGTCTCACCATTTTACCATCTTTGTCTTTGATCCTTGATGTTCCATCAAACATGGTTCCTTCACCGAAATAACCAGCCGTTCCGGTACAAAGATGACCCCATCCTCTCCGGCACTGTGGACATTCACCGCAGGGAGCCATCCATGCCCCGACAACATGATCACCTTTTTTTACTTTGGTTACGCCAGGACCCACATCCTCCACAATGCCGGCTGCTTCATGACCCCCGACCAAAGGCGGAGCAAAGGGAAGTTCGCCTGAAAGTATATGGAGGTCAGTGCAACAGTATCCGGTATATACCCATTTCACAAGAACCTCTTTTTCTTTTGGCGGTTCAAGCTCAAGTTCTTCGATACTATACGGTTTTCTGACTTCCCGAACCACTGCTGCTTTGATTTTCACTGAGGTTCCTCCTTGTCTTCATCGTTGCATAATTTCGGAAACAAGCCCGAAGTAGCTTGTAAACGCAGAGAACATATGAGAACTAAACATGGTTGCATATGTTCAGGAGTTATGTCAAGAGATGGAAAGTGATGTATGAATTTTTACGGGCTGCCATAAATGTTGCAGGCAGCCCGTTTTCTCATAGTAAAAAGCAGTACATCATCATTTTTTTGCCGGCCACTCAGGCTTCGGATATATTGGTTTTGCAGTTCTCTTTTTTCCTGGATCAATGATCTCAAACATGCCATTCTGCCATTGACCAATTTCTCCAGGGTGGGTCATGTTTATTCTTGTTTTATCAAATTTCATCGGACCCATAGCAGTGTTAAATGTCTTTGTAGCCATGACATCCCGTATTTTAGCCTGATTTAAAGTGCCGGCTTCTTCTATGGCCTTTTCAAAGAATTGCATCGAAGAGTAGTAAAATAATTGCCCCCAGTACTCAATGCCTTTGTATTTTGTCATGAGGGTTTCGGCAAACTTCTTGGCCTCCGGTGAGGTTTTTTCGTTCCAGGCGCCACCACCCATAACGCCCTCTACTGCTTTTGCGCCAAAAGCGTCCCTATACTGTGTCAACATAGGTCCAACAGTAAGGAAAAAGGCCTTGGGACTGAACCCAACCTCCATGGCCTGTCCTGTTATGAGAAAAGCTTCGTCGGGGTAGACCATGCCTATGAAAGCGTCCACATTGGCAGTTTTAGCCTCCTTGAGCAGGGGACTTAGATCTTTGGTTCCATGAGGAAAGCTCTTGTTTATCACAACTTCTATGTTCTGTTTTTTCAAGTCTTTGACCGCTTGGTCACGATACTCGATTCCATGAAGATCCTGAATATAAATGAGGGCTGCTTTTTTCACTTTCATTTCTGCAAGGATTTCTGCAAGAAGTGGCATTTGGGTATCAGCCATATTGAGCACCGAAAAGACATAAGGTAATTTTGGCAGTATCTCTTTCAGCTTTATTGCACCACCGGCATTTCCAAGCAATATATATTTATATTTATTCGCTACGGGCGCTGCAGCGTAGAGCATAGCAGTGCCCCACGGTGCCAATATGAAGTCAACTTTATCTTCCAGGATCACCTTCTCAAGCAACTTGGTCATCGTGCCTACATCGCTTTTATTATCATATTTAATGATTTCCACGGGTAATTTCTTACCATATTCCTTAACGTATATTCCGCCTTTTGCGTTGACCTCTTCAAGCCAGATTTCATAAGCTGGTGCAGTGGTTGTTGCAACAGCAGTTGCCAGAATACCTGAGAGTGAAGTGACCCAGCCTATGCGGATCTTATCCTTCGCAGGCGCAGCGTCAAGTATAGTGTTGACGAATAGCATAAGAGATACACAAGCGACCAATAGAAACATTTTTTTACTCATGATTTTAACCTCCTCGTTTTAATTTGATAAGATTTCTATCCTTTTTCCATGCCTTTTTCAAGTTCACAGGAAGAGCATTTGGCAGTAGCGGAGGAAATCCAATTTAGGGATTTTCACTCTCTTTCGCCAGATCACCTAAAATATTTCCAAATTCTCCCAGATACTGTTCCTTGCTTGCATGGGATGGAAGATGCATCTTCATCTCTTTTAGATTTTGTATCATGATCGGTATCCATTGATAAGGAACAGATATCAGCACAGTTTCAGCTGAGAACAACTCTCTTCCCTTCAAGCCATGGACCATCTCAGGGAGCAAGTAGTTTACCTTGCCGTCCTGAAAGGGATAAATATAAAGCCATGCGCATCCCATCACGGGTGTCGTCTTTGAGACATACAACTCACCGGTGGAATACGTCATCGATCTCATGATGATTTCTGCCTGACTGGGGGGTGCGGCAAAGATCAAAACATCAGGCTCGAAGGTCAATTTGTCTATAGGTGAGAATGCAACATAGTTAACCGTACCTTTTGGAAATTTTGGAACATATTTGTAAAAGGCATAGTTTGCACGCGGTTCCTGAAAAATGCCTAGCCTGGCCCCTATTTGGCCGGTTTCTGCAAAAGGTACCATCTCCTCCATACCCAGAAGAATTTTACCCACGCAGGTCTCATTATTATCTTTACTGAAATAAAAAGGCTTTTTAGTGGTCTGGGCTTCTCTAAGCATTTCGCAGAATGAGAGATTTTTGTCCATAGCAAGCTGCTCTATTCCCTTGGGTCTGAAGAAAAGAAATTTCACCCCAATAGGTGGTGTTGCAAGGTTCAGCTTATTGTATATTGAAAAATCGGTTTGAAGTGGTTTCATTTTGTCCCTCCTATCAGCAATTATTTGCCGCCTGACATTAACTTGTTGCTAGCCTCCGGCGAGAGAGTATTGGATCCTGCCAGAATATGGATAAAAAGTGCTATAACCCCAAATACGCCTTCCTCACATGGTCGTTTGCAAGGAGATCGCAAGCGATTCCCTGCAAGGTTATCCGGCCATTCTCCAATACGTAGGCACGGTTGGCCATCTCGAGCGCTTGCCCCACATTTTGCTCCACAATTAATACGGTAATTCCCTGCTTTGGCAAAGATCTGATAACCTGGAATATTTCCATGACTGCCTTTGGCGCTAAACCGTAGGAGGGCTCATCAAAGATACACAATTTCGGCCTTGACATGAGGCCTCTGCCTATGGCGACCATCTGCTTCTCGCCACCGCTTAAGGTGCTCGCGACCTGGGTTTCTCTCTCCTTAAGGCGGGGGAATATCTCACACACCTGCTCCATAGTCTCTGCTCTTTGCTTCCAGGCATGACGGGAATAGGCGCCCATCTCAAGGTTTTCACGGACTGTCATATCGGAGAAAAGCCTCCCGCCCTGGGGTACGTGAGCAATCCCTTGTTCCACAATATAGGCTGCCGATTTTCCCTCGATCCGCTGACCCTGAAATTCAACACTTCCCGATACAGGGATATACGTCCCGGATATGGTGTCGAGGAGTGTGGTCTTTCCTGCCCCGTTTGCGCCAACCAAGGCGACGACCTCCCCTTCTTCAACCTCTAGGCTAACATCCCATAAAGCCTGTATTTTCCCATGGACAGTGTTTATGTTTCTGACGGCAAGCATGTGAACTCTCCCAGGTATACTTCGATAACTGATTGATTCCGGGTAATCTCCTCCGGTTTGCCTTCCGCGAGTTTTTCCCCGTGATGGAGCACGATTACCCTGTCGCAGATGGCCATGATCGCCTTCATAACGTGCTCGATCATGATGACGGTAATGCCTTTGTCGCGGATCTTTCTCACCAGTTCCATGGCTTCCGCGACCTCGGTCGGGTTTAGTCCTGCCATGACTTCATCGAGGAGCAGGAGTTCAGGCTGGGTTGCCAAGGCCCGTGCAACCTCAAGCCGCTTCTGATTAGGGAGAGTAAGATCACCGGCACGGATTTCATTCATTCCCGATAGCCCAACAAACTCCAGAATCTGTGACGCTTCCTCGGTGGTGGAGGCAGAGGTGGTATGCCGGTGATCCCCGAAGAGAAGACCGATGACCACATGATTGAAGACGGACATCTTCGGGAAAACCTGAACGGATTGGAACGTTCGTGCTATGCCTGCCCGGCAGATCTTGTAGGGTTTTAAGCCTGAAATCTTCTTGTCATTAAATAGTATTATGCCCGAATCAGGGGTGATGGCTCCCGATATAAGATTAAACAGAGTGGTTTTACCTGCACCGTTCGGCCCGATGAGCCCGACAATCTCTCCCTGGTCAACATGGAAGTCTACATCCGCTGTGGCTGCCAAACCGCCAAAGTTCTTCCTCAAGCCTCGAACGTCAAGTATCTTCATGTCTTCTCCGAAAGTTGCGCTTTATTGTTCTTTTGCAGTTTCTGGAAGACTCCCTCAACCCCGTGGGGCATAAAAACAATGACCAACAACATAGCACCACCGAAGAGAAGCATATAGTAATAAGGAAACTTGGTGGTCAATATCTCTTCGAGATAAGCGAAAATGGATGACCCTATAATGGGACTGAAAAGGTTTCCCATACCGCCGAAGATGGCCATTAAGAGGGGCATGAAAGACAGGCGCATGTCGAAAGCAGTGGGCGGATCAACATAGGACCATCGCATAGTCATGACAGCTCCTACAGCCCCCATGAAGAAGGCACTGATGGCAAAGGTAGTTACTTTTACCAGGGTTACATTAATGCCCGCGTGTGCTGCCGCCTCCTCTGACTCTCCTATGCTCTGGAGGGCCAATCCGAACTTCGAGCGCTTGATAAAATAGGAGGCGAGGAGCACCAGACAAAAAACAACCAATATGCTGTAATAGATAATGATTGAATCTAATGCAAGAACCAGTCTGCCCACAGTGCCTGAAATATTCACCTCATACCAATGGGCAAAATTACTAATGAGTTGAACAAGGGCAAAGGTAAACATAGTGAAATACATTCCTCTGAGTCTCAGAGTCAGGGATCCTACAACAAAGGCAAGACAAAAACTGGCAAAACCACCGATGAGAATGACGAATGGCAGAGACAACGTGCCGCTCAATATGGCCGAAGTATAAACCCCTACCCCGAAAAATGCAGCAGTCGCCAGGGAAATGTAACCGGTCGGTCCTGAAAAGATTACCCAGCTCAGCGTTAAAATCACATACATTAAGATATTCGTCACGAATATGACCCGGTAAGACGAGGCATATGAGGGCAACGAGATCAGCAGAAGGAGGATCACTATGAATCCTGCAAATAACGAGATTTTTTTTGTTTTGACTTTCATATTCACTTTCCTATTTTGCTAAAATTCCTGCAGGCTTAATCAAGAGTAAAAGGAGAAAAATCAGGTAAAATGCAACCATTGACAGACCCGGCTGTATATAACTTACTATAGTGCCCACAAGCCCGAGGATAAAACCACCCATAAAACTACCTTTTATATTACCTAATCCACCTAACACCACGACAATCATAGCAATCAGGGTATACTCCATCCCCATGAATGGTGTTACCATGATTGATGTCATGCTTATCAACAGTCCAGCCAAACCGGCCATCATTGTACCAAAGCCAAAACAGAGGGCAAGCATTTTGTTGATACTAACCCCCATTTGTGCAGCAGCGACGGGATCCTGGGCAGCCGCTCGAATGGCTTTTCCGGTCCTGGTTCGTGCCAGAAAGAGATAAAAAACAACGCTTATAATGACGGAAGTAACAAGTGTTACCATTCTATTTGCTGAAAAGACTGTCCCCAGAAAACTGATCGGGTAAGCTAGATAGGAATATCCTTTTACAGGAGCACCCCAGATGATCAAGGCAAGGTTTTGTATTATAAACATGAGGCCAAACGATGCCAGCATAGAATTTCCTTCAAAGATAGCCAATGATTCCGCAGATCTTTTCAGGCGCTTAAATAAGGTTATATGGATGAGAAAACCTATCATAAAAAAAACAGGGGCACAGAGCACAAGGGAGAGGATTGGGTTAATTTCCCCAAGGGTAAACAATGACCACGCAGCAAAAGCGCCCAGCATGAGGAATTCTCCGTGAGCTACGTTCAATACCCGGGCAACACCATACTGGAGACTGAAACCCACAGCAATAAGGGCGTAGATACCCCCCATTAGAAGACTGCCGATTACAATATCCAGAAATTTGACAAACATTATAGTGGTCTCCTAAATTTCACGCTATTACTGCGGCTCACACCCCTCCTCTGCCAGCAAAGCTGCCGGAGCCCCTCGCTCGCTGATGAACGGGTTAGCTGCGATTTGGGCAATGGGAAGGTGCCGTGCGGCTCCATCTTAATGTTCTTTATAAGTTTATTGTATTTTAGCACAATTTGCCTATGAAAGGCAGCCACCATTGTCCTGTTCAGGAAATTAGATGAACTACAAGATCTCACCAATGCCGACAATTGTGTTGACCCACTCATACATAGCGATGTAAGTTATTTACCAAAGATTGATATCACTCGTCTCTCCAGTTCCAATTTCTACCGCCCTTGAAAACACCAGCGTTCATTTCATTACTGATAAATAGGTTCGCATTGGGGAAGCGTTTGATCATGGCGTAGTAGAAATTGGCCTCATCTTGAGTTCTGGCAATCTCTTCCTCTGTCGCGATCAAGTAATCTTTCATGAAAGCATAGCAAGATGAATCGAAGGGCATCCCAGGCCGCTGATGGCCGGGAATGATAACCTCTGCCCCCATCTTTTCCAAGACCTCAATGTCCCTTATCCATTGCTTGCGCTCTTCCGCCGTAACCTCGCAGGTAAAGGGGTGGGCCTGGTTAAACAGGACATCACTGCCATAGAGGGTTTTTATGGAGGGTATCCAGACAACTGTATTGTATTTCAAATCGCCAATGACTTCCGGAATAATCTCAATACGCTGTCCTTCCAGTTCGAAGTAGTTCTGGCTTAAAACTTCAATATTGACTGTTTTTCTACATACATTGGTAGCTCCGATAACCTGCTCCCAATGCTCGAGTTTTCCAAAGAACTGATGATTGATGGTACGTGCTACTGGAGCAAGTGCTGTGACCTGGGCAAACGGGAAGGCATCCGCAATGACCCCAAGGCCGAAGTAATGGTCAGGATGAGCATGAGTCACATAAATCGTTTTGAGATGTTTGCCCGTTTCCACTATTTCCGCAATCACTCGATGGGCATTCGATAGTGTCCACTGAGCATCAATCAGAACGGCATCGTTTTTTCCCATTACGATTACGGAAGCAACTTCAAAACCTTTTTCATCACTGAAAAAAACCTTGGTAGACAGTGCGTTCAATCCGTGGTTGTTGATTCTAACTTCCATTGACGAATCCTCCATTAAAGCAGTATTTCGGCTACCTCATCCTGAGGTTTGTCGTCATATCTTTACCCATGGCCTTTTGAGCGTGTTTTTTTATCTCAGCATCTGGGTATAAGAGAGGGTTCATGCCCATAATGAGATCATGAAGGTTTTGTGACATCGAAGTTATTCTGTCCATTGCCATAGGTATTCAACCATCTTGATATGATCTTTTGCAAATGTCGTCACTGATCTGTGAAATTGATAGAGGCAATAGTAAACACCCTTTACAGTAGATTGCTCGTTTAATTCGAAAGGGAATTACGTTTACAGTACAGCTACTCGGCATCCATAGTCTAGATTCCCGCGGGCTTGCCCGCGGGAATCTATTTCAAGCCTATCTTGCTTTCTTTGGCCATTCAGGCTTCGGGTATATTGGTTTCGCAGTCCGCCTCTTATCAGGATCAATAACTTCAAATACGCCGTTCTGCCACTGTCCCACCTCACCCGGATGGTTTGTATTGAACCCCTTTTCGAATCTCATGGGTCCCATGGCCGTATCGTATGTTCTGGTGGCCATGATATCCCGAATCTTCGTCTGGTCAAGGGTACCTGCCTCTTCAATAGCTTTCTCAAGGAACTGAAGCGAAGAGTACATATATAGCGGTCCCCAATATGCCGGCTCGACCTTGTATTTTTTCATGAATGCATCACGGAGCTTTTTCGCCCCGGGAGAACTTTTTTCATTCCAGGCGCCGCCACCCATGACTCCCTCAACGGTCTTTGTACTGAACGCTTGTTTATACTCTGCAAGAAATGGCCCAACGGTCATGAAAAAGGCTTTTGGATTATAGCCCAACTCTAGAGCCTGTCCGGTCAGGAGGAAGGATTCATCAGGATATACAAAGGCCAGAAAGGCATCCACATCGGCTGCCTTGGCTTCCTTCAAAAGAGGTGTTAGGTCCTTGGTACCGAAGGGGAAGCTTTTCGCAAATGCAACCTGGATTCCTCTTTGCTTCAGTTCTATAAGCGCCCGATCCCTGCTTTCTATTCCGTGGAGGTCTTGTATATATATGATGGCAGCCTTTTTCACCTTGACTTCTGCAAGAATCCCGGCAAGGCTTGCCATTTGCGTGTCGGCCATGTTTAACACGGAGAAAAAGTAGGGCACTTTGTCGATGATTTCCTTGAGCTTGAGGGCGCTTCCAGGGCCTCCAAGAAGTATGTACTTGTGCTTTGTAGCAATAGGCGCTGCAGCATAGAGCATGGCAGTGCCCCATGGTGCGAAGATAAAATCAACTTTATCTTCCAGAATGGTTTTTTCGAGGAGTTTCGTCATGGTACCAACATCGCTTTTGTCATCATATTTAATGACTTCAAGAGGCAAACGTTTCCCGTACTCTTTGATGTAGATACCGCCCTTGGCATTGGTCTCTTCAATCCACAGATCATAGACCATACCGTATGTTCCCGGTACTCCACTAGCGTAAGGACCGGAAAGAGAGGTAACCCAGCCAATGCGGATCTTGTCCTTGGCTGGTGCAGCCTGGGCAATAGCAGAGAGTAAAAATACAACAATTGGAAATATTACCATAAAAGTAAGAAAAACCTTCTTCTTCATTGTATACCTCCTTGTTTTTTTGCTCCGTTCTTTTACGCTACCACTATAAACTATTTTTCTCGCTCATGGACGTAAAACTGCCTTCAATGTTTTACCTTTCTCAGAGTCCTCTGCCGCTTGATTAATCTGATCCATGGGATAGAACTTGATCATCTTGTCGAAAGGAAGCCGACCCAGTCTGTTGAGTTCAATAAGCTGCGGGATAAAAATATCTGGAACAGAATCGCCTTCAACGACACCCTTTATCGTTCGACCATTCAGAATATTCTGCATATCGAGGCTTACCTCGGACCCGAAGGGTGCGACACCGATAAGCCCGCACTCACCCCCGATCCTAATAGAATCAACAGTTTGACGAAAAACCTTCGGGATACCGGTACACTCCAGGGCGTATTCGGCGCCCGGTCCGGTAATGCTCTGAATTTCTGCAACGGGATCCACTTTGGCGGGATCAATAACGTGTGTTGCACCAAACTCCTGGGCTGTCTTAAGTCGAGCAGCATTGGTGTCTACGGCAATAATTGTGGTACAGCCACAGGCATAAGCGGCCATGATTGCGCTTAGCCCTACTGATCCCACGCCAAAAATTGCTATAGAGGAACCTGCCTTGGGATGCAATGTGTTAATTACCCCTCCTGCGCCGGTTTGAAAACCGCATCCAAGGGGACCCAATATCTCAAGGGGGACATCCTTGCGCACTTTGACTACGTTCCGTTCATTTGCCAGGGAGTGGGAGGCAAAAGACGATTGACCAAAAAAGGCACTGTGAATAATTTCACCGCCCTTTTTCATTGTAGGCGTCCCATCAAAACGCGTTCCGGCAAAATTGGCCCTGAGAAAGTCGAGGCAGTGACCCGGTATGCCTTTTGTGCATGCTGGACAAGTGCCGCATGTGAGGTAACTCAATACCACATGGTCGCCGGGTGCAACCTTGGTAACTCTCGATCCTACTATTTCAACAATGCCTGCTCCCTCATGCCCCAGCACCGCCGGTAACGGGAACGGTAAATATTGGTCTCTTGCAACAAGATCTGTGTGACAGAGGCCAACGGCTACAATGCGAATAAGTACTTCATTGTCGCTCGGGTCTTCGAGATCTACTTCCTCGATACGGAACGGACCTGATTTCTCACGTACCACAGCAGCTGTGATTTTCATTTCATACCTCCTATAGTAAAGAATATAGTTTTATTGACAATCATAATGGTCCTTGTCATCATCGATCGGCTGACGTACCGGCATGATCTCTTTCTCGATAAAACTACGGACCATATCCCTCATCATCCACCATGCAAAGGTTGCATTACATTGACCCAGACATCGTCCCGGAGTTTATCTTCCTGAGTCAGGATACGTCCTTCCATGGTAACCACCACACCCTGGGACTCGGGTACGTTCAAAGCAAAGAGAAGGTCCTTGACCTTCCCGGTATCCTGAATCTCAACAAGAATGCCTTTTGAGTGCACATATCCCGGAACGTGGTTTCCCAACGTTCCGTAGAGTTTCACCATGACCTGCATCGCTATGCTTCCAAGTCACCAAAGACGCTGTCCAATTCCTGATCGCTCATCAGAAAGACCTTATTATGGGGAGGCAGGGGTTCTTCATAATAGAACCGTGGCAGCCGGTCATCTTTTTCCGTGAACCCTGCTTTTTTATTGAATTCCCGCTCTGCCTTGAGCACCCGGATTCCTAAAGCAGGGATGTCTGCCGGTCCAAGCTGCGTGCCATATTTTGCATTGATTGCTGCGAGGAATGCCTGGGCCCCTTCACCCTCTACCAGGGCTACTGCGGCCATGAAACACATTCCCGTACAATCGATGGCTGCCACGCCGATCTGGAGGTTTCTGGAGGTCTCTACCTGACCTTCCTTTTTCAATGGATCAAGGGCGCCCACCAGGTACTCTCCCACAAGATTGCCTGCCGTGTGATCGGCGCCCATGGGACAGGTGGCAAAGGTCACTCCATTGCCCTGCATTGCCCTGGGATCATAGGCGGCAACACCCTGACCCTTCACCGCAGGAATCCGGGGGTTGTTGAAATGCTTTCCCACGGCAACAGGACCACTTCCAATGATCCTGCCAAATTCGGTTCCCTTGGCGATCTCCTCCACCATGTCGATGATGGCCTGTCCATCTCCGAACTTTTTGTACCCGGCATCCATGGCAATGGCTATGGCAACACCGGTATTCATGGTATCAACGCCAATGTCGTCACACAGGAAGTCAAGCCGAGCTATGGTATCAAGATCGGCAACACCGGTCATCCCGCCCATGGACCAGATCGTCTCATACTCCAGGGCGCTGGTGACATAGTTTCCCTTATCATCCATAAACTCGTTGGAGCAATGAACAATGCACTGGGAGCACCCCATGTGGGTTGTTTTTCCTCCTCGTTTCGTGATCATCTCGGCCATGGTCTCTCCGCTGATCTTCTCCCACCCTTCCAACACACCCTTTCGTGCATTATATGAGGGGAAGGCGCCTAATGAATTGACCGGGGCAACAAGGCCAGCCGTACCGAGGGCAGGCATCATGCCCCCGCTCATGGGGTTCGCCCGGATGGCTTTGGCCACAGCTTTGGCAGCCTCCTGAAACGCCTCTGGATTTGCAATAGCATCAGGATTTTTGCCGCCTTGCTCAACGATCACGGCCTTGAGACCCTTGACGCCCATGACTGCACCCATGCCCCCCCGGCCTGCTGCGCGGGCTGGACGCCCTTCAACATCCGAAGATTGCACTGAAGCGCTGGCAAGTTTGTATTCGCCGGCAGGCCCGATACAGAGTATCGAGTTCTTCTCTCCATACACCTCTAGAAGTTTTTTTGTTAGGGCATAGGTACGCAGTCCTTTATACTCCTGGGCAGAAACGAGGCTCGCTTCTCCGGCCTTATCTATTCTAAGAAGAGAGAGATTCCCTTCCGGCGCTGTGCCTTCTACGATTATTGCCGTAATTCCCAGTCGACCCAGGGCATCCGCAACCGTTCCCCCTGCATTGCTCTCCTTGATGGTCCCTGTGAGCGGACTCTTTGCACCTATGGATATCCGACTCGTGTTCACAAGGGGCGTACCACTCAAGGAACCGGGGGCAATGACAAGCTTATTCTCACGACCCAGGGGGTCACAGGTTGGCGAGACCTCGGTATTTATAATGATCGACGTTAGTCCCCTCCCGCCAAGGCCTAAATACTGGGCTGGTACATCTTCAAAGCGAACCGACTTAGTGCTCATGTCTACCCGTAATAATTTCATGTTTACACCTCCATTGTTTATCCTGGCACTAAGGCCAGGTCAGTGTTGAATCGGGGCCATATTCTTTCATGGCATAGCTTCACATTATAGAGTAAGGTTTTCATGTTTTCGCGGTACTTTCGGTCATGGAATGCAACAAGGACAATAAAGGGAATCGACATCTGGCCAATGTATTTTGTCCCATGTACCCATAAGGCCATACAAACAAGCTATTTTCACCTCCCTTTGTATTGTGTTTATGTAAACACCTGTCCGGTTGTATCCAGCGCCGACATAAGCATGGCGTAATCAATTTCCCTGCCTCAAGAACTACAATTTGAGACCCGCCAGTCCTTCGGAAATTGTGCCCCTAATCCGACAAAAAACTTAAGGTCACTTCTGAAGGGAAAAGTATACAGTGCAATATCGTTGGCAGTGCCTGACTACACTCCCCACTTAACACCTGCGTTTGTCAAAGTTGCACCAGAGACATCAACCACAGCAGAGCCTCCATCAATCAGGATGACAGACCCTGTCATGAATGATGAATCGTCACTGGCAAGAAAACTGCAGATGCCTGTGATCTCTTCCGGGGTAGCAAATCTGCGAAGGGGAACGCCCGATGATACAACCTTGAATACGCCCTCCACGTCGGTGTTGAGCACGTCTTTGAGGGCGCCGAGTGAGTTCTCTATCATAGCCGTTCTCGTGCCTCCGGGACATACGATGTTGCTTCTGACCTTGTAAGGGCCGTAATCCAATGCGACCTGCTGAGTGAGCATGATCAGAGCGCCCTTCGATGAAGCATACGCTGGCATACCAGGGAGGCAGCGCAGTCCGCCCAGAGAACCGATATTGATGATCGACCCGCCGCCATTTTTGATCATGTGAGGTATGGCCGCTTTCATGAGGAGGAAAGGACCGGTGAGATTTATCTCGATGACCTGACGCCAGAGCTCAGGATCAAGGTCGACTACACTGCCGCCCGGGTCGATGCCGGCATTGTTTATGAGCACGTCAAGTTTGCCTCCGAATTTCACTGTGGCTTCTACCATCCGCTTGGCGTCTTCATACTTCGAGACATCGCCGGCGCAGGTTGTTACCGAACCCGATGGAAGCGACCCTGCTATGTTATCGAGCTTTGATTGGCTTCTCCCTGATATGCAGATTCTTGCTCCATCAGCGACAAATCTCTGTGCAATCGCACTGCCTATGCCCTGACCTCCTCCAGTAATGAGCGCTACTTTTCCTGACAATTCCATGTTTTATCCTCCCTGTCTTGATGCAGCTGATTGGTTGGTAGTTTGGTCAGTTGAAGCGGAAAATCAACTAGCCTAGTCAACCGATCAACCATTAGCTTTCTTTTACAGCCCCAAATACGCCTTCCTCACATGGTCGTTTGCAAGGAGATCGCAAGCGATTCCCTGCAAGGTTATCCGGCCATTCTCCAATACGTAGGCACGGTTGGCCATCTCGAGCGCTTGCCCCACATTTTGCTCCACAATTAATACGGTAATTCCCTGCTTTGGCAAAGATCTGATAACCTGGAATATTTCCATGACTGCCTTTGGCGCTAAACCGTAGGAGGGCTCATCAAAGATACACAATTTCGGCCTTGACATGAGGCCTCTGCCTATGGCGACCATCTGCTTCTCGCCACCGCTTAAGGTGCTCGCGACCTGGGTTTCTCTCTCCTTAAGGCGGGGGAATATCTCACACACCTGCTCCATAGTCTCTGCTCTTTGCTTCCAGGCATGACGGGAATAGGCGCCCATCTCAAGGTTTTCACGGACTGTCATATCGGAGAAAAGCCTCCCGCCCTGGGGTACGTGAGCAATCCCTTGTTCCACAATATAGGCTGCCGATTTTCCCTCGATCCGCTGACCCTGAAATTCAACACTTCCCGATACAGGGATATACGTCCCGGATATGGTGTCGAGGAGTGTGGTCTTTCCTGCCCCGTTTGCGCCAACCAAGGCGACGACCTCCCCTTCTTCAACCTCTAGGCTAACATCCCATAAAGCCTGTATTTTCCCATGGACAGTGTTTATGTTTCTGACGGCAAGCATGTGAACTCTCCCAGGTATACTTCGATAACTGATTGATTCCGGGTAATCTCCTCCGGTTTGCCTTCCGCGAGTTTTTCCCCGTGATGGAGCACGATTACCCTGTCGCAGATGGCCATGATCGCCTTCATAACGTGCTCGATCATGATGACGGTAATGCCTTTGTCGCGGATCTTTCTCACCAGTTCCATGGCTTCCGCGACCTCGGTCGGGTTTAGTCCTGCCATGACTTCATCGAGGAGCAGGAGTTCAGGCTGGGTTGCCAAGGCCCGTGCAACCTCAAGCCGCTTCTGATTAGGGAGAGTAAGATCACCGGCACGGATTTCATTCATTCCCGATAGCCCAACAAACTCCAGAATCTGTGACGCTTCCTCGGTGGTGGAGGCAGAGGTGGTATGCCGGTGATCCCCGAAGAGAAGACCGATGACCACATGATTGAAGACGGACATCTTCGGGAAAACCTGAACGGATTGGAACGTTCGTGCTATGCCTGCCCGGCAGATCTTGTAGGGTTTTAAGCCTGAAATCTTCTTGTCATTAAATAGTATTATGCCCGAATCAGGGGTGATGGCTCCCGATATAAGATTAAACAGAGTGGTTTTACCTGCACCGTTCGGCCCGATGAGCCCGACAATCTCTCCCTGGTCAACATGGAAGTCTACATCCGCTGTGGCTGCCAAACCGCCAAAGTTCTTCCTCAAGCCTCGAACGTCAAGTATCTTCATGTCTTCTCCGAGGATTTTGTCCCCGTCTTTTTCCTCCAGTACTCGACAACACCTTCCAGGCCGTGGGGCATAAAGCGGACAACCAACAGCATGGTAAGTCCAAAGACAAGCATGTAGTAGTACGGAAACTTGGTAGTGAGAAACTCCTCAAGGAACGAAAAGGCGCTGGCTCCCAGGATAGGGGCGTAAAGGTGGCCCATACCGCCGAAGATGGCCATCAGAACGGGCATGAAAGAATACTGGATATTGAACGCCTGCGTGGGATCAAGATAGGTCCACCGCATGGCCATCGTTGCACCCGTTGTTCCCATGAAGAAGGCGCTGATGGCAAAAGTCACCGCTTTGACCCGGTTGACATTTACTCCGCTATGGGTTGCCGCTTCCTCGGACTCGCCGATACTCTGCAAAGCAAGGCCGAACCGGGAATGCTTAATGAAGTATGAGATAAGCAAAACCGCAAGGAATCCCGATACCATGCAATAGTAAATAGTGCTGTTGGGGGCGGCAATGACTATTCTGCCGACAGTGCCGGAAATATTCACCTCATACCAATGGACAAGGTTCCTCACGAGCTCGACGAGACCGAAAGTGAACATGGTAAAATACATCCCCTTCAATCTAAGAGTAGCGGAGCCCACGAGATAGGCGAGAACAAAACTAGCTATCCCTCCTATGGGGATCACGATCGGCAGGGGAAGGCTGTCGCTGAGTAGTGCGGAAGCATAGACGCCTGCTCCGAAAAAGGCTGCCGGTGCGAGCGAAATATAACCTGTAGGACCAGAGAAGATCGCCCAACTAAGCGTCATCACCACATACATCAGTATGTTCGTGATCAGGATGATAGCGTAGGACGATTCGTCCACATAGAAAGGAAGTCCGGCCAATAATATCAGCAGAACCGCAATGACGGCTGCGGAGATGTAGACTTTAGATGTTTTCTTCATGATATCCGACTCCTCATTTCGTCAGGAGTCCCATAGGCCGAACAAGGAGCAGGGACAGGAAGATCGCATAATAGGCGACCATTGACAGACCTGGCTGATATGTACTTACTACGTACCCGACAAGACCAAGAATGAAGCCTCCGATGAAGGTACCTCGGACGTTACCCAGCCCCCCGAGTACCACCACTATAATGGCAATGAGCGTGTACTGCATACCCATGACTGGTGAAAGCATGATGGACGTCATGCTTAGAAGGAGGCCGCCGAGGGCAGCCATCATCGCACCGAAACCGAAACAGATAGCAAGCGTCTGATTAATGTTCACTCCCATGTGTTCAGCAGCTACGGGATCCTGGGCAGAAGCCCTGATGGCTTTTCCGGTGCGAGTGTTCATGAGAAATACATAGAAGGCTGTGCCGAGAATCACGGAAGCGATGAGCGTAACAATGCGGTTTGCCGAAAAAACCGCACCCAGTATGTGGATTGGGAAGGCGAGGTAAGTATATCCTTTGACTGGTGCCCCCCAGATGATAAGCGCCACGTTTTGAACGACGAACATAAGACCGAAGGAGGCCAGCATCGAATTGCCTTCGAAGGCCGCTGCCGATTCAGCCGAGTACCTCATGGGGGTGTAGAGTATCCTGTAAATGATGTATCCTAAAATGAAAAAAAACGGAGCGCAAATCAGCATCGAATAGAGAGGGGTAACTCCCACTTTAGTGAAGAGCATCCAGGCGCAGAAGGCGCCGACCATTATAAACTCACCGTGGGATATGTTCAACACCCTGGCCACGCCATACTGCAGTCCGAAGCCGACAGCAATGAGGGCAAATATGCCTCCCGTGAGCAGACCTCCAATCACTATGTCGAGTAACTGTACCATCATTACGAATCCCCTTTAACCTGGCACAATGGTTTGTTTTGCTTGAGCCACCCGAAGTTTCCAGGGTGGCTCAAGCGGTTACCGGTAGATTACTGGTCCCTTGCTACTTCTTTGGTGGCGGAGGCGCCCACTGAGGCTTCGGGTACATCGGTTTCGCGGTTCGTTTACTGCCTACGTCAATAACCTCCCATTTTCCATCCTGCCACTGGCCTATCTCACCCGGATGGTTCGTAAATAGCCCTTTTGTGAAATTGAAAGGACCTAAGGCTGTCTCAAAGGTCTTGGTAGCCATGACGTCTCTTATCTTCGTATTGTTCAGGGTCCCGGCCTCCTCAATTGCCTTTCCAAAAAATTGAAGTGAAGAGTAGTAGAAGAGTGTGCCCCATCCTTCAGGCTCTTTCCCCCATCTCTTGGTGTATCTTTCGAAGAAGTCCTTCGCACCAGGAGAAGTCTTGATGTTCCACGCGCCTGCACCCATGACGCCGTCGATGCCTTTCGCGGTGAAAGCGTCGCGATATCCTGCCAGACACGGACCTACTGTCATGAAAAAGGCCTTCGGATTATAGCCGACCTCCATAGCCTGGCCGGTGGCCGGGAAGGCATTCTGGGGGTAGAGAAAACCCAGGAACGCATCGGCTCCGGACGCCTTGGCGTCCTTCAGCAGAGGAGTGAAATCCTGCTGGTCAAGGGGGAAACTTTTGGCTGCGAGAATCTTGATGCCTTTCTTAGGAAATATTTTCTGCGCCTCTTCATTATATTCGAGACCATGGAGGTCCTGGATATAAATAATGTATGCCGATTTTACGCCGAGCTCTGCAAACACATCGGCAAGGGCAGGCATATGATCATCGCCTGAATTCAGCACATGAAAATAGTAGGGATATTTATGGATGACTTTTTTGAGCTTCACTGCTCCGGCTGAAGCCCCCATAAGAACCTTTTTGTGCTTGTTGGCGATAGGGGCGGCTGCAAAGTGAAAAGCCGTATCCCATGGTGCGAACAACAGGTCTACCTTGTCGCTTACTATGGCCTTCTCAAGCAATTTCGTCATCGTGCCGACATCGCTCTTGTCGTCATACATGGTCACGTCGAGTGGCAGCCTCTTACCGTATTCTTTGATATACAGACCGCCTTTTGCATTAACCTCTTCGACCCACATTTTGTACACGTTGCCACTCGTGTCCATCACACCAGGCGCGTTGACACCTGAGAGAGAAGTGACCCATCCCACACGGATTTTATCTTTCGCTGGTGCGGCACTGCCAGAAATAGGAAAAACAAGTGCGATAATCATGAAAACTACCACAAGCGCAAAAACCCCAATTCTCTTCCTCATGACAACCTCCCGTTTATTAATTTAGTGCCTTTTCAGACCCGACACATTTGCGTTGAGCCATAAGGCACTGCAAGCCAAAAATCAATTATACAGTAACCCCTTAAGTAGGCGTCTTCCTTCTTTACACTGAAAACAGACCCGCTATCTCCCGTTTTAAATCGGCTTAGCGTCTGCTGGATAGAAGGCCACCGATAATTTTGTTATCAAGGCTCCTGCAATAGCATTTGAAATAGCTCCGTCTTCGCCAATCGCAAAGAACTTGCCTGTCTCTTTCATCTGGTCCCAGTTGTGGAAGAAGACAGTGGAGACAGGGAGACCAAACTCACGCCAGCTTAAGACATACTGGTTGTCATCAAACTTGTAGATGGTAGTAAGCTCGACATCTGCCTCGCCACGGAGCGGTCCAACAACACAGTGCCATGCGAAGCGTTGAGCGTTGAGATATACGTGTTCAAATACCTGATTTGGGTTATACGTATACAAAGCCCGCAAACCAATGAGATCGCGAGTAGGAGAAGGTTTTCGACCGGTTGGTGGAACAGACGGATCACCGAGAACACCCGGTGAGAATTGCTGAACAGCTCTCGGTTCTTTACCCACATCTCCCTCACGCATGATTGTGTGGATGCTAAGGACGCTCCGTGTCTCGGTGTTGACAATGAAAGTCTGACACTGGCGAGGCTCATCGGCAAAGGTCATATCGATAAAATACGTGTGAGGCGCTACTTCCACAACCTCGCACCAGTCCAAACCTTCCTTGCCGCCACTTTGCCATGCAACCTTGTTGCGCTCGACGAACTTGAGGTCGAAGGACGACCCCGATTCAAGCGTCAGCTTCATGGTCTGATTGACCAGCACCTCTGTCTGAGGAAGACGGTGGAAGGCCATTTCAGACGCATAGTCTTCATACTTGTAGTTTGTTTCACCCTCGCGTTGTGACATTATTGCACCTCCGCTAAGAAAAATGTCAATCTATTGCATGACAATATGTCTTACCTAGATTGAACTTATGCTCCTTTATTGCGCGCAAATGACCATATGAGGTCAGCACCTGAAAAACGAATATGTTGTCAGCATTTTCCTAAACCCAGCCAAATTAAATCCTTCGTGATACCACCTGCCGACAACCGGCAGGTGGTACAAATAGTGTTCTCAAAGGCCTATCTCTCATAGTTTACCTGAAGCAAAACAAATTTGTACAACGTACATTCTTTGCAACAACCTGTCTATCCGTAATGGTACGTATTTCCCACGCAAACTTCCCGTATATTTTTTGCTAATATGACTATTAAATTATAGCATAAAGAATGATTGTCATAAGACGATCGAGAATCACGATGGCTAAGACTTACTGATATCTTCTGTTGGCAGAAGGCCCTTCTTGAGCGCGTATTTGATAAGGTCCGTCTGTGTATGAAGATGGAGTTTTCGCATCATGTTTGCCCTGTGTGTCTCGGCCGTGCGGGGACTTATGAAGAGCCTAACGGCTATATCTGCATTGCCTAAGCCCTCCACGGCAAGCTGAAGAACTTCTTTTTCACGGGAGGTAAGAGTGTCGTATGGGTCAAGCGCTACATCCTTGGTCTTTTCCAAGTAGACTTCAATGGCTCGCTCAGAAAGAGGAGGGCTGAGGTAATGGCGACCACTCGCAACTTCTCGTATGGCATGGATTAAGTCGGAGACGTTGCATTCTTTTAGCACATAACCAAAGGCACCATTCTGTAAAGCCTCTATCACATACGGCTCATTAAGATACATAGAAAGGATGATCACCCTCGTTTGTGGTGAAACCTTTCCTGCTTGTCGTGTTACCTCAAGTCCATTGAGGCCTGGCATCATGAGATCTGCAAGGAGTATGCGTGGTTTCAATGTAGAAATAAGATTTACCGCTTTCAGACCATCGCTGGCCTCACCTACCACCGTGAAACCGGGTTCGCTCTCAAGGAGCGCCCTTACACCCTGCCTGACAATGTGATGATCGTCGGCGAGAACGATTGTGATAGGATCCTTGGTCATTGTCGCTACCCTATAGGAAGCTCAGCAGTCAATTTTGTACCGGAGCCTGGAAAAGTATCAACAGTAAACTGGCCGCTTAACAACTCGACCCGTTCACGCATGCCCTTAAGCCCGTTCGAGTTAGCGGCTTCCGTCACAGCCTGCATATCGAACCCAACGCCGCAATCCTCTATCTGTACACCAAGGATATCAACGTCTGACCATAGTCTTACCGTAACCTCCTCCGTTTTTGCGTGGCGGGCAACATTCGTTAGTGCCTCCTGGACTATGCGATAAACGGCTGTTTCAATTTCTCTGGGAAAACGAGAATTCAGTCCTGTGTGCCTGAGCAAGACCTGCACATGTGTTTGAGCAGTGAAGCGTTCAAAGTGCCACAACAGGGTAGGCAAAAGACCAAGGTCATCCAGCATTGCTGGCCGTAAATTGAGTGATAGTTCGCGAACAATTCCCATCAATTTGCTTGCGAGTGTCTGTGCTTCAATAATGCCAATTTTTGCGGCCTCATTCGATTGTCTCTCGCTCATCTCCAGGGCGAGCTTGAGCCCAGTCAAGGATTGGCCGATTTCATCGTGGAGTTCCCGGGCGATATAGCGTCGTTCACTCTCCTGTATCTCAACCAGACGATGGGAGAGTGTTTGCATGTGCCTGTGAGAGTCGCGAACGTTCTCAAAAAGACGGGCATTCTGTATGGCCACCCCTATTTGCTGCCCCAGGGCCTTAAAGAAAATTATCTGGTCTTCGCGAAAAACATCCATGGCTTCTCTGATAAGCAGAATAATACCCTGGAGATCGTCTTTCACAAGGAGGGGAACGCAAAGATGGCTGTGCCACTTGAAGAGGAACCCCCGTGCACGGGCATACCGTGAAAATATGGGATATGTATTGTCAACCTCAAGGATTACCTCTTTTTTATTTACTACCCGCTCATCCTCGAAATATCTCATTGCTGTGTTGGTCAACTCCTCGAGCATACCTTCAGACATTCCCCAGCAGGTTTCCATATTTATCCTCGTGCTCAGTTCATCATAGAAAAAAATGCCGCCCATCGGGATATCCAGGTTTTGTATAAACACCTTCTCCAGGATTTTTAAAATCTCATCCATGCGAAGAGAAGTGTTTATTGATGTTATGATATCGTTCAGCGCAGCTAATTCAATGTTTCTCTGAGTGATCCTGTCTTCGGCCAACTTGTTTTTTGTAATGTCCTCACATATCATGAGGACATCATCTGTTTCTAATTGAACTGGTATAAAATTAATATATTTCTGTGATCCATCCTTACAATATACTTTTCCAATGTATGGCCTTTTTGTGCCAGGCAGGATTATCTTAAATCCGCTTATCCACCCTGACATAGCAAGGTGTCTGTAAAAGAGACTGGGGTATGCCCGCATGAACCAATCCATAACATTCGGTAAGTCGCTTGCATCATACCCAAACAATTCCAGAAACTTTCCATTCATGTATGAAATTGCTCCATGCCTGTCAAGCATTGCCATGCCGTGTGGTGAATTCTCCCAGAGGGTCTGGAACTTTTCATTTTGGGCAAAATGTTCTAATTCTGTGAGTTGATTATTCATATTTCTGGGGCTCACGTCGCCCCCTCCACAAGCTAAGCTCGTGGAGCCTCCCCTTCGCGCTCGCTGTGCGAGCTACGCGACTTAATTATTTTATTAGGCTCATTTTTCTTCCCTCTTCCTGCTTCCATCTTCTATCATGTTTTATTCTGGGGCTCACGTCGCCCCCTCTTCAAGAAAAGCAATCTGGTTGATTAGTTGATTGGTTGACTAAATGCTTACCCTGAGCAGAATCAATCAAAGGGTTGTTGCTGATTAATAACATGAAGTTTTTCTGTTTCTAATCAACCTAGTCGACCCAATTACTCAATCAACGATCGGCCACACGATTCATGCCTTCCTTCTTGCCCTTCATTGCTTCTTGTTTATATTCGAACCTCTTCTCTTTGTCAAGACCCTTGTATGAAGTTAATAACAATACCTGTTTGCGGCATGTTCTCAATCATTCTGCTTTACATTTCAGGCTATCCATAATACAACGATATTGCAAAGCTATTCGTTGAATTTGTAAAACAGAGGGACAAAGATCGTACGGTATAGTCAAAGAAAACAACCTATTGAAATTAACCAGGAATTTCGCATGGCCCTTGAAATTATGGAAGATTCAAGTCGTCATGTTTTCATTACCGGTAAAGCAGGAACGGGTAAATCAACGCTCCTTGCCTATTTTAGGCAGAACACCAACAAAGAGGTTGCATTGCTGGCACCGACTGGAGTGGCTGCTCTCAATATCAAGGGTCAAACCATTCACTCATTCTTCAACTTCAAGCCGAACATAACACCTGAAAAAGTGAAGAAGGTTGCCGGACAGGAAGGGAACATCTATAAGGAGTTTGACACTATTATTATTGACGAGATATCAATGGTAAGGGCCGACCTCCTTGACTGTGTTGAAAAATTTCTTCGCCTGAACGGGCCCCACCGCAAAAAATGGTTTGGCGGTATCCAGATGATCTTCATCGGCGATCTCTATCAACTACCGCCAGTAGTGACCGCAGCAGAAAAGGAGATTTTCACCCACCGGTACGCAACTCCGTATTTCTTTTCCGCCCAGGTTTTCAAGGAATCAACCTTCGACATGGAGTTTATCGAACTGGAAAAGGTCTACCGGCAGACAGAGCCTGATTTTATAATGCTGCTGAATGGTATCCGCAATCGGTCCTGTACCGAAGAAGATATTGTGAGGCTGAATGAGAATTACCGAGAGGATTTTGTCCCACCGGATGACGGATTCTGTATTACCCTGACAAGCACAAATGATCTTGCCGCAAATCGGAACTTGCAGAAGCTTGATGTCCTCCCTGGTCCGGCGATAGAGCTTCGCGGTATCCTAAGTGGAGAATTCGATCGATCTTCACTTCCAGCAGAAGAAAATTTGATTTTTAAGCCAGGCGCTCAGGTTATGCTTGTTAACAATGATAAGTACGGTCGGTGGGTAAACGGAACCCTTGGAAGAGTTGTGGGGATGGAGAAAGGGGAAGATGGAGAAGTTGAAGTTTTCGTTGCGCTGCAGGATGGATCCATTGTTGAGGTCACGCAGAATACGTGGGAACTTTTCAAATATGATTATGACAGATCAACAAAAAAGATTTCTACCCGTAAAACCGGTTCTTTTACCCAGTATCCCATTCGCCTCGCATGGGCCGTTACGATCCACAAGAGCCAGGGAAAGACCTTCGATAGGGTAGTGATCGACATTGGCCGGGGTGCCTTTGCCCATGGTCAGGTCTATGTTGCATTGAGCCGTTGTACAAATTTTGCCGGCATTACCCTCACAAAACCTATCACGAAAAATCACATCCGCATGGACTGGCGGGTAGCCCGGTTTCTTGCAGCCTTCCAATACAGCAAGGCCGACGAAAGGATAAGCTATGAAGAGAGGCGGAGAATAGTTGAGGACGCAATAAAGCGAGGAATGGATCTTGAGATTCTTTACCTCAAACCTGATGACCGGAAAACGCTGCGTACAATCCGACCTATCGCAATCGAAGAGATGGAGTATAAAGGAAAAGTCTTCGAGGGTCTCAGGGCTTATTGCTATCTCCGTAAAATGGATAGGACTTTTCGGATTGACCGTATCCTCGAGATAGCCTACGATATTGGAACGCGGTAAGGCCGTCCTTATTTTATAAGGTTGTATTCTTTGGGTGTTGCAATCTTTCGAATATCTCGGCATAATTTAAAATAGACAACTAAGTATTGAAGAGAGGAAAAAGTTATGGCGATGGAAGACGCCAAGATTAACAGCGCCACTCAAAAGGGTGGTCCGACAAAAAACAAGACTATAGCTCATAAGGTCATTGAAGCAAAAGAAAAATTAACCACAAAGCCCGAACAAGGAACGTGGATATCTGATGCGGACAAGAGAGACCTTATCTCAATCATCGATAATCTGCCGTGCGGTGTGGCAATCCTTGGAAGCCCCTTCGGCAATGTGAACTTCATAAATAAGGCGGTCGTCTCCACATTGGGTTATAACCTTCAGGATATACCTACAACTAATGCCATGTTAAAACAAGCTATACCAGACCCCAAGATGAGAGCCGAAGCAAGAAAATTTTGGAAACAGATTGTTAAGTTAGGCGGAGGCACGAAGGCAGGACAATACATTTGCGCAGATGGGAATATTCGAACCTTTGAGAACAGGTCTGTCATACTCCGAAAGAACCTGATAGTTAATATGTGGATAGATGTGACGCGGCGCGAGACAGCTGAAGCCCAATTG
>Ga0351958_1101_pt1 | contig 26814 bp, 31 predicted proteins | sample TotcelT113001L15_FD_206843 | JGI IMG/M metagenome (GOLD analysis project Ga0351958, IMG submission 206843) | Enriched cells from coal bed in the Powder River Basin, Montana, United States - Total cells T11 rep3 HSBNCT.T11.300.1.L15 ...
GACATAGACGTATACCATACAACAGATTCAATTGAGATGTCAACCTTACCCCTTCGAGATGTTAACCTTAAAATCCTCCCCTTCTTCGACAGTATAAGAGACACCCTTAAAGCCACTAAGAAGGCGCTGGATATTCTCAACTGAAGTTTTTGTATCCACAATTACCTCTAACCCGTCAAAAGATGGATCTTCAACCGCCTTCTTTGTTTCAAAAACCGGTTGTGGGCACGAAAGTCCCCGTAAATCAAGGATCTTTATTGACATTGTTCCTCTCCTTTCGTTACATATATGACAAGTATCTGATATCTATAGACCGCAGCTACTTGTCTAGGCACTATGGTTTCTTATGTCAATTTCTTCCTCATAAACGCCCCTGTAGCAATGCAGAACAGTAGCCCGACAATGACAGCGAAAGCACTCCAGGGGCCTATGCCGGCAGGAGATGCAGCGACACCAAAGTTGTGAGCGAAGCCCGCACCGACAATCATGCCGATAACAAATACACCTGCATCGACGTCTCCTTCTCCCGAGAGGAATAGCTGTCGCCCCGGGCACCCACCTGCAAGGGCATACGCAAGCCCGGCGAGCACCATGCCAAGAAAGTTCCATACCTGGTTTGTGTGTGCTATAGGTTGGCCAGCAAACCCGGGTTTGAATTGACCAAGGACGGCGTTCGAAAGGAATGCAAATATGAGGAGACCTATTACACCGACGGCAAGGTGGAAATCACGCATGAGGATGATATCCCTGACTGCCCCCATAGTGCAGAAACGAGTGCGCTGGGCAAAAATACCAATGAAGAAAGCGATTGCAAAAGAGATGAGTATTGGCGCGTGTTGTGAGCCAGGGCCTTTCTCACTGAAAAATGGGGCACCGCCCGGCACTATGGGCCTGATAAGCAAGAGAAGGAGAAGGCTTAGCATAAGAAGGGGCATGATGAGCCCGGTGAACTTATAGGTAGGGTAATTTCTCCCGAGGTTATACCCCCCCTTGATGAACTGAACACCGATGAACACCCCTATCACCAGACCAGCGAATGCCGCTATGGCATTCCAGTCTCCTCCTGCAAGCCTTAAGAGGGCCCTCCATGGACAACCAAGGAAAACAAGGGCGCCCATCATGGCAAAAAAGCCCAGGAAGAAACGCACAAGGGGTAAGGAGCCTCCCCTTGGCTTAAATTCCTTAAAGATCAGACTCGATACGAATGACCCGAGAACAAAGGCGAGGATTTCAGGCCGAATATACTGGACGATTGCTGCCCGGTGAAACCCGAGGGCACCGGCGATGTCCCTCTCGAAGCATGCAACGCAAATACCCATGTTAGCCGGATTACCAAACTTCTGAAGAAGTGTTGCGGCAATACCTATAAAAATGCCGCACGAGATAATCTTCCAATGCTTTTTAAAAAACTCCATAGGGTACTCCTTTCTCCATGTGTGTTATCGTGTTATGCATAAACGGTTGCAACCTGCCCCCATCTTTCTTCGCAACAATGCAGCTTATCCATATCAAGAAGGCATGTTTAACAACCGTTGCTGTTTTTTGTATGCAAAGGAAGAATAATATTTATTCAAACTATTTGTCAAATTGATTAATAGAATAATACTGAAAGCTTTTATCGAATAAAATTATAACCTTTGATAATAAAGGATATTCCGAAGACAATTAAAAAAAGACTGCATACAAACAGGATGTTTTTTATGATCTTGAGGTTCAAATATTTCCCCCCAAACTGAACTCCGTATGAGATAAAGCTGTACCAGACAAGGTCAGAAAGGATATGGCCGACAAAAAAAGCGAGGATTCCTACCACGCCATGGTCACGGGCAAACATGACATATCCCATGCCGATGGTTATCCACCAGATGAACCAGTATGGATTGGAGAGACTCACAATGATTCCGGCGATAACCGGATGGAGTCCTTGCTTGGCGCCCGTGGTTAATTCAGAAAGGCTATAGGTTTTTAAACTTCTCATGACACTATACCCCATGTAGACGAGTACAAAGCCTCCGAAAAAGGCAATGACGAAAAATACTTTTGGATTGTTCAAGAAACTACCTACACCAAAAACGATAAGGACGAGAAGGGCTAATTCAAGAATCCCGTGGCCGAGAACGACAAGAGGCCCGACAATGCCTCCGCGCTTTGCAGATTCCCCTATGGTAATTGTCAAAAGAGGTCCCGGCGCCATGGCCCCTGTCAAGCCCATTATAAATCCAATGGAAAAAAGACCAAATAAACTCATTAGAACAGTAAACCATAATGTGCCATCTATGATAAATATGAAATTTTCTAAAACTTGAGCTGTCATATTTTTTTTGTTATATTAGTAACATGCGCTATCGCGTCGACGTCAATTGCGACATGGGGGAATCATTCGGGGCGTATACGTCGGGCATTGATAATGAAGTAATCAAATACATTTCATCTTCGAATATTGCGTGTGGTTTCCATGCGTCTGATCCGGATGTGATGTCTAAAACGGTTGAGCTCTGCAAAAAACATAATGTAATGGCTGGCGCCCATCCCGGTTATCCTGACCTTCTGGGTTTTGGCCGGAGGTTCATGGATATAAGAGAGCAAGAGCTTTTACATTCCATAATTTACCAGGTAGGCGCGTTGAAAGGCTTTCTTGATTATTTTGGCTTGCCCCTCCAACACGTCAAGCTCCACGGTGCCCTCTATAATTATCTTGTCAATGAGGAGAAGCTATCCATTTCTGTTGCATCGGCAATTCAAAAGGCTTTCGGAGATGTAGTTTTTTTGACCCTTGGAACAAAAAGGACATCAAAACTGAAAGAAACCTGTAAGAAGCAGGGTATAAGGCTTGCCCTGGAAGCCTTTCCAGACAGGAATTACACCGATGACGGGGAGCTTCTATCCCGCCAATACAAGGAGGCTGTTCTCAAAGATCATGAGGAAATTGCACACAGGGCAACCAGGATGGTGAAAGAAAAGGGTATACCAAGTATTCATGGAAAATGGATAGAGATGGATATTGACACCCTGTGCATCCATGGAGACAATGCGGAGAGTATTGAGGCAGCGAAAATGATTTATGATTTTGTTGCCAGAGAAGGTATAGAAATACAACCCCTTTATAAGATTGTGTGATGTATATGGATTACTCGAGGTACGGTGAAAGTGGCGTAAGATTACTCTTTGGTAATACCATCGACCTCGAGACCAGTAAAGAAATTCGGAAATTTTACCTCTATCTGAAATCGTTACAACGAAATGACATTATTGATATTATTCCGTCTTTCAGATCATGCCTTATCCATTTTAACAATCGACGTACTTCATATGATGATTTTATCTCCTTCCTCATGGACAAAGCAGGGGAGATTGCCTTAACTAAAGTTCCTGAGCCAAGGTCCCATGAAGTCCCTGTTCAATATGGCGGTGAATATGGTCCGGATATGGAGTTTGTCTGTTCCTATTCGGGGCTGAACGAGGAAGAAGTTATAGAGATCCACACATCGACAGTATATACCGTATTTGCTGTCGGTTTTATACCAGGATTTCCTTATATGGGAACCTTAGACAAAAGAATATATGCACCCAGGCTAGAAACGCCACGCCTCAAAGTGCCGGAAGGATCTGTGGGATTGGCCCAATTACAAACAGGTATTTACTCGTTTGAGTCTCCAGCGGGATGGAGAATTATCGGGAAAACTAGCATGCAACTGTTTAATCCGATGGAGGAGCCTTATAGTCTCCTCCGGATGGGTGACCTGGTGAGGTTTGTCCCGGTATGATAGAGGTTATGAACCCTGCATGGCTTTCAATAGTTGTTGATGGTGGAAGATACAGCTATGCCGATGTGGGGGTGCCCGGTTCTGCTGCCCTGGATCAATTTTCTTATAACATTCTCAACTACCTTGTTGGTAATGAAACAGGTGCACCCGTTCTTGAAGTTATGGGGAACGAGTTCAGCGTCAGGCTAAACAGTGAAATGACTTGTGCAATAACTGGCGCCCAGGTGACAGCCTACATTGATGATAAACCGATAACACCATGGGTATCATTTACTGCACACAAAGGAAGTACCCTTCGTGTGAAAGAAGTATTAGAGGGCTTTCGCTATTATGTGGGTTTTTCTGGTCTCATGGAGGTAGACAGGGTAATAGGCAGTTATTCAACGAACCTCGAATGCAGATTTGGCGGTTTTCGCGGAAGACCCCTCATAAAAGGTGACGGAATTGTCCTTAAAGAGCCTAAGGTTATTGGAGAAAGATTTGTACCTGGAGAAGTGGTACCATTAATGGAACCTCCCCATGTATTGCGGATTCTCCAGGGGCCCGAATCACACTACTTTACCCCAGAAGCTATCCATCGATTGTTTGAAAAAAAGGAACACTCGTGGTATATAGTCTCATCAAAATCGAATAGAACAGGCATCAGGCTAGAAGGTAAACCCCTTCTCTTTAAAAAGGGGATGGATAAAAGCATTATCTCGGAAGGTATTTTGCCAGGCACCATTCAGATTCCTGGCGATGGTTTACCAATTTTAATGCTCAATGAACGCACTATTGGCGGGTATGCGCGACTTGGGATAGTTGCAAAGGTTGACCAAGACCGCCTTGCGCACTTAAAGCCAAAGGACAAGGTACTTTTTCAGTTGATTGGGATTGATGAGGCAGAGAGATTATGGCAACAGAAGGTAGAGCTGTTTTACCGTACGTTACCACAATAATACTTAATGCATTTGTATAGTAATTTCTTTTGGTTTCAACATAATAAATCTTTGAGGAGGGAAGGATGACGATGAGCAAGAAACTGGTTCTTTTTGTCTTTGTATTATTCTTATCAATGATAACGCTGACCTCAACCCTTTTTGCTGCAGAGAAAGAAATCAAGATCGGGGTACTTTACCCGTTATCAGGTGCGGCTGCAACAATTGGCCGGGATCTCCAGAGGGCCGCTGAACTCACTGCCGAGATCATTAATAACAAGACACCAGGTGTGGAAATGCCAATGGCCCAGTGGGGCGGCATTCCTAATCTCGGCGGAGCAAAAATCAAACTGATTTTTGTCGATCATAGAGGAGAGCCTGACCGCGGTGCAGACCTTGCAAAACGTCTTATCCTTGACGACAAGGTTGCGGGATTAATGGGCGCCTATCACAGCTCAGTGACGAAGACAGTTAGTGCTGTGGCTGAACGGTATGGTGTCCCCATGATCAATGACTCTTCTACATCTCCTGAGCTCACAAAGAGAGGTTTCAAGTGGTTTTGGCGCACAACCCCCCACGATGATTACTTCAACAGGGACCTCTTTGAACTCCTCAAAGGACTTACAGAAGGGAAAGTTAAGGGCGTGCCGGCTGTTCCAAAGGATAAGCTGAAAAACCTTGCCTATGCCTGCGAAAACACCGAGTGGGGTTCAAGCGTTGCAAAATCACTTGATGGCTATGCAAAAGAGTACGGCTTTACTATCGTCAAGGGAATCCTCTATAATGCAAACTCTCCTGACCTTACCTCTGAGGCGAAGACTTTGGTTGCTGTCAAGCCCGATGTAATGCTCTTTGCCTCTTATCTTTCAGATTCACTTCTCATGATAAGAACGCTTAAAGGCATGAGGGCACAGACAAACTTCTTCTGGGGACAGAATGCAGGATTTGAAATGGCTGATTTTGCCAAGACCTTGGGTACTGATATAAACGGTGTTCTTACGCGGACTGTTTTTATCGCGAAAATTACAAAAGTGAAAAAGGTTGCAGGTCAGATAAATGCCTTGTACAAGAAAAAATATGGCGATGACCTGACGGGTGCCACGGCCAGATCGGTTGTGGGTGTCCAGACATGGGCTGCTGTTTTGAATAAAGCTGGTAGCGTTGATCCAAAGGCTATCCAGAAGGCTTGTAATGAAATCAACATTCCTGCAAATGAATTGGTTATGCCCTGGGCAGGCGTAAAGTTTGACTCAACTGGACAGAATGTCCTTGGCAGGGGCCTAATCGGTCAGTATCAGAAGACGGCAGACGGTAAGATCGACCTTGAGATCGTCTACCCCTTTGATCTTGCAACGGCGAATTTCATCTATCCTTTTCCGGGATGGAAGTGACAGAAAAAAACAGTTACGGATTTCAGGTTCACACTAAAAACTCCGAACCTGAAATCCGTAGTTCATTACAAATCATAAGAACGTGTAATAGTTTAAGATCGTATAAACATGGAAATACTCATTGATGCACTATTGCAGGGAATTTTGATGGGGCTTCTTTTTGCCCTCGTTGCCCTGGGTCTTAATGTGATCTTTGGGGTTATGGACATTGTCAACTTTGCCCATGGCGAATTCCTCATGCTTGGTATGTACACAGCATATTTTACGAGCCTTCTCATTGGCGTGGATCCTCTTTTTGCGCTCCCCGTATCTGCCCTTACGGGGGTTCTTCTCGGGCTCGCGTCGTACTACTGGTTTATCAAGTATCTTCTCAGGGGACCAGCAATCGCCCAATTGTTCGGCACCTTCGGCTTAATGCTTTTTCTCCGCTACCTCGCCCAGTTTCTCTTCGGGATTGACTACCGGATTCTCCAAAAAGGAGTCCTTATCGGGAAGAGTTTTTCCGTCGGTCCTTTTATTTTTGACGCTACAAAGCTTGCGGCAGGCGTTCTCAGTCTTATCGCCTTCGCTGTGGTCTACTATTTCTTGAATAAAACAAAGGTAGGGAAGGCGCTTCAGGCAACATCCCTGAATAAGGAAGCCGCTTCCTACATGGGAATTAAGACCGACAAGATGAATGCCCTTGCCTGGGCTATTGGCGGTGGGACGGTTGGTGTAGCCGGGGGACTCCTGATCAACTTCTACTATGTATACCCAACAGTCGGCCTCCTTTTTGTTATGATTGCTTTTGCATGTGTCGCCCTGGGAGGATTTGGAAGTATAAAAGGAGTGTTCTTTGCCGGGCTCCTTGTTGGTATTCTCGAGATGGTCTTTCCTGTTTTTGGCCAGCTTATCGGTTCTGATTTCCTCGGTCCACACTTTAAGTTTACCATTGTCTATCTCGCTTACTTTATCATCGTTGTTTTCAGGCCCCAGGGGTTATTCGGATGGAAAAACTAAAGGATGCCCTAGATTTCAGTGACTTCTCGAGGGCTGAGCAGATTGGCCTTATAATATTTTCCATTTTTCTTTTGGTCTTTCCCTGGCTTGGATCGGGCTCTTTTGTAAAGGCTGTTATGATCCAATTCCTTCTTTTTTCCCTTTTCGGAATGGGGTGGAACACAATTGGTGGTTACGGTGGTCAGGTCGAGCTTGGAAAGGCACAATATGTGGGGATTGGCGCTTATACAGTTGCGCTTTTGATGGTCTGGTTGAATATCCCCTTTTGGATCTCTATGCCCATCGGTGTTCTTATCGCCGTAGGGTATTCATTTATCATTGGCTACCCCCTCTTCAGACTGAAAGGCCATTACTTTGCTATTGCGACCATTTGTACCTCACTGGTGCTTCAGGATATTTTCACGAACTGGAAACTTGTTGGCGCAGCCAAGGGCATTGAACTTCCCATCCACGAACATCCTGATTTTCTCTATATGCAGTTTAAGTCTGACAACTACTATTATTATTTCATTATGGTTCTTTTCTATTGCACCCTTTTCTACATGAACTGGTTCCGAAAGTCTAAACTTGGCTACCAGTTGCGCATGATCAAGGATGATGAGGAAGCCGCCGAGAGCCTTGGCATAGATATTCGCTGGTGCAAGATAAAAACATATTCCATTGCCTCCGCATTTGTTGCTGTTGGGGGAGGGTTCATGGCGGTTTACAACTTGTACATTGATCCTGCGTCAGTGATGGATCTTGACCTCTCAATTAAGATTGCCCTTATGGCCATGCTTGGAGGGGCCGGTTCTTTGTGGGGACCTATCATTGGGGCAGCATTTCTCGTACCCCTTGATAGGTTTCTGGGAAGCTGGCTTGGTGGCCACAAGGGATTGATTGGTGTTGATTTTATGATTTACGCAGCACTCATCATGGTTGTTTCAGCCTATCAGCCGCGCGGGATATGGGGAATTATAGAGCAATTCAGAGGGAAGGGCAAATAACGTGGCTTTTCTTGAAGTTAAAGATGTTATAAAAGATTTCGGAGGGTTGGTCGCGAACAGTAATGTTTCGTTTCAGATCGAGGAAGGCGAGATTATCGGGCTTATAGGACCCAACGGCGCCGGCAAGACTACCCTTTTCAATTGCATTGTCGGATATTATAGTCCGGAATCAGGTAAGGTCTTATTTAAAGGAAGTGATATTACAGGACACAAGCCTTTTCAGACGAACCAGGCAGGCATTGGCAGGACCTTCCAGATCATGAAGGTAACTACAGGGATGACGGTTGTTGAAAATGTCATGGTTGGTGCTTTCTGCAGAACTGACAGCCGGCATCAGGCAAGAGAAGAGGCCCTTGAAATACTCCGTTTTCTTGGCATGGAAGGGGTGGGTGAGCACTACATTAACGAACTTCCCATTGCCATGCAGAAAAAGGTTGGCATGGCGCGGGCTTTAGCCACAAAACCTCAATTACTCATGCTCGACGAGGTTGCTTCTGGCCTCAACCATACAGAAACAGACGAGATGGTAGTGCTTCTTAAACGACTGAATGCAGAGAAAAAGATCACCCTTTTCCTCATCGAGCATATTATGGAAATGGTTATGGCAGTCTCCCAAAAAGTTATTGTCCTTGATGGGGGCATAAAAATTGCCGAAGGATTACCACAGGATATTGTGAAGAATGAGAACGTGATCAAGGCATATCTTGGGGAGAAATATGCTAAAAGTCACTGAGATTGAAGTCCGTTACAGCGGCATCCCTGTGATCCATGATGTATCCCTTGAAGTAAAACAGGGAGAACTTGTGGCAGTGGTGGGCTCAAATGGGGCTGGGAAAAGCACCCTATTGAAAACTATTGCTGGCGCGCTTCACCCAACAAAGGGTTCTGTCGAATTTGGCAGCACTGTGTTAAACCGCCTTTCCACACCCGATATCGTGAGGCTTGGAATTACCTATATCCCTGAAGCACGACTTATCTTCGGACCTCTATCGGTTGAGGAAAACCTTGAGCTTGGCGCTTATATACTGAAAGATGAAACGGTTGTCCGGGAAAACCTTGATTTTGTCTACAACCTTTTTCCCCGCCTGAAAGAGCGGAGACAACAACTTAGCGGGACGCTAAGCGGCGGCGAACAGCAGATGTTGGCCATAGGAAGGGGCCTTATGTCCAATCCCAAACTCCTTATGCTTGACGAACCGTCATTGGGGCTCATGCCAAAGCTCGTAGATGAAATGCTTGAAGCTGTTGCCAAGCTGCGGAATATTGGGATGACAATCCTCCTTGTGGAGCAGAACGTCTTCGAGTCCCTTGAGCTTGCTGATCGGGGATATGTCCTTCAAACAGGCAGGACGATCCTTGAGGGCACTGGCAAAGAGCTTCTCAATACAGAATCAATAAAAAAAGCTTTTCTCGGACTTTAATGAAATCGGCAACGAGAAGATGAGAGAATGAGGTAAGTGGATTACTTTTCCTATGCCAATAGATAACAACATAAAGATGTTAAGGCCGGCAGAGATAAGGGCGCTCATTCGCGAGGATAAGTGGGCTCGATCCACAACGGGGATTGCCCTAGGTTTTGCCCAGGCAAACCTCGTTATTCTTCCCAGGAAACATGCCTTTGATTTTTTCCTTTTTTGTCAGAGAAACATAAAGCCATGCCCCCTTCTTGAAGTTCTCGAACCCGGAAATTATGAACCAACTTTCCTTGCTGCCGGTGCCGATGTGAGAACCGATGCTCCACGGTATAATGTCTATGTGAAGGGGAAACTGAATGCATCTCCAAGAAATGTGAAAGAATTCTGGAGAAAAGATTTTGTTACTTTTTTTCTTGGATGCAGTTTTTCTTTTGAAGAGGCTATGATCAGGGCCGGTATACCTGTCCGCCACATTGAGGAAGAAAAAAACGTACCCATGTATGTGACGAACATAGAATGCAGGCCTGCAGGTATTTTTCGCGGGCCCATGGTGGTAACTATGCGGCCTATTCCGCCAGAAAAAATTGTTAAGGCAGTCCAGATAACATCCCGGTATGCATTCGTCCATGGAGGGCCTATACATATCGGTAATCCCAACATCGTTGGAATCAAGGATCTTGAAAAACCGGATTTTGGCGACCCAGTAACAATAGAAAAGGGGGAGGTTCCTGTTTTCTGGGCCTGCGGAGTAACCCCTCAGGCAGCAGTGATGGCCGCCAAACCTGAAATATGTATTACCCACGCACCCGGCCACATGTTTGTCACTGATATTCTCAACGAAGAATTAGCCACAACATAATAGGCTATGGGCGATAGGCGCGAGGCGATAGGAAAACACACCTACAAGAATCACTCTGGCTACAATCAAAGGATTATGCCTATTGCCTATAACCCATTGCCCATAGCCTGTTTTATTTAGAACGATTCTCTGATTACCTCTTCAATTGTGGTAACGCCGTTACGAATCTTTGTGAGGCCGCTTTGACGAAGGGTAAGCATTCCTTCGTCGATAGATTGTTTCCTTATATCTGCAACGCTTGCGCCTGAAAGGATCATATCGCGAATCGTTGGGCTAACCTGCATAACCTCATAGAGAGCGATACGACCTTTGTAGCCAGTATTATTACATTTCGGACAACCTTTTCCCTTGTAAATCTTCACGATGGCTGCATCTTCCTCAGAAAAGCCTATGTTAAGTAGGGCCTTGGGCGGAATGGCTACCTCTTCTTTGCAGGCAGGGCATATGCGGCGAACCAGACGTTGGGCGGCAATAAGTATGACTGAAGTTGCAACGAGATAGGAATCAATACCCATATCAATCAAACGGATGACGGTAGACGGGGCATCATTTGTGTGAAGAGTGGAGAGCACAAGATGGCCCGTAAGGGATGCTTTTACCGCAATATCGGCAGTTTCATTGTCACGAATCTCGCCAACAAGGATAACGTTTGGGTCTTGACGCAAAAAAGATCTGAGCACAGAGGCAAAGGTAAGGTCAATGGACTCATGAACCTGTATCTGGTTAATGCCGTTAATGTTGAATTCGACCGGATCTTCTACGGTCATTATGTTCGTATCAGGTGAGTTGATGCGGCCTATGGCACTGTAAAGGGTATTGGTTTTGCCGGAACCGGTAGGGCCAGTGACAAGGATCATCCCCCATGGCTTGAAGATAGCTTCCTCAAATTTCCTGAGGCTCTCTGGTTCAAATCCAAGCTTTGCCATGTCGAGCATCAAACCTTCCCGATCAAGAAGACGCATTACGACTTTTTCACCAAAGATTGTCGGCGTGGTTGATACACGGATATCAAGGTTCTTCATCCGTCCTGAAAGCTTCATCTGGATCTTTATCCTTCCATCCTGGGGTAAACGCTTTTCAGCGATATCCATTTTAGTAAGTACCTTGACCCTTGAGATAACACCATCTTTGTATTTTAGCGGTAGCGTAAGGGCTTCATAGAGCAATCCGTCAATTCGGTAGCGAACCCTTGCCCTGTCTTCGTATGGCTCGATATGAATATCACTGGCCCCCTTTGCAATGGCCTCTGTGAAGATGTGGTTCACAATCTGGACAACAGGAGGAAGCTTTGCGTCAGATTCAAGCTTTGTAATATCTCCCTTCTCTTCTTCCTCAACAATCTCCAGGGACGCCTCAGCCCCTAACCCCATTCCGTCCATGAATTTTTTCAATTCAGCGGCATGATTGGTCTCGTAATGAGTTTCTATTGCTTTTGCGATGGCGTTTTCAGATGCGAGGAGTGGTTCGATATCCAATCCGGTGAGAAGTTTAATTTCTTTAAGATCAAAGGCTTTTGTTGGGTCCGATATCGCAATGGTGAGCATGTTATTCACATTGCGTATCGGCATTATATGAAATCTGCGGATTGTGTTAAGAGGAATCAGAGGAATTACATCCTGATCTATCTCTGTCTGGTCCAGGTTGATCTGCGGTATTCCAAACTGGTCCGAAAGGGCTTCGAGGATGCCTTTCTCCGTGATAAAATTCATTTTTACAATGACTTCACCGAGTTTACCACCTTCGTTTTTCTGAACTTTGAGCGCTTCAATAAGCTGTTGCTCAGTGATGCGGGACATTTTTACAAGTAGATCACCTAAGCGGAGCGGCATACCATTATCACCTTTGTTCCTTTGTACTGTATGTGTGGGAATATATCGCCATATCTATTAATTCCGTTCTTAATCTTTTTCTTTACTCAGTTTTCTAAAACTATTCCTTTCTCAACATACATGGTAACGTTAGCTTATTTTGCGCACTATCAGCATTTTTCCCTTTCAGGAGGTCTTTCATTATTATCGTCGAATAAGAATTTTTATTTAAATGATTTGCCGTTTTTTCATAAACAACACAGAGATTGCATTAATTTGTCTTTTAAGTTTTGCATGTTATTCTTCGATTAAAACAGTATTAGCGCTATTATGCCAAGAATTACCATAGATAAGCTCAAGCCAGGGATGAAATTGGCCAAACCAGTTACCAATCAAAATGGGCTGGTGATGCTTGCAGAAGATACAGACCTGACAACAACTCTCATTGAAAAGATTAGCGACCTGGATATCGCTGGAGTCTATATTAAAGGGATGACACAACCGGATATGCCTAAGGAAGAAATGCTTGCAAACCTCGACCAACGATTTAAGCATGTTGAAAACGAGCCATATATGGATGTGATTAAACAGGCCCTTCAGAAGCATATTGAGGGACTTTATGACTAAGCTTGATATACAATCACTTAGAGACAGGGTTGAGCGGATCAACACCTTGCCCACCATACCTGGTGTTTTAAAAAAGCTTTTAGGGGTAATTGAAAACCCGAAAATTTCTCTAAGTGAGATCAGCAACTTCATATCAAATGACCCTGCTCTTGCAACAAAAGTTCTCAAAATGGTGAACTCACCTGTCTATGGTTTCCCGGGAAGGATATCATCAGTGAGCCAAGCTGTTATCCTGCTTGGCCTCAATGTGGTGAAAGGGCTGCTGCTTGGTGTTTCAGTCTTTGACCTTATGCAAAAGTCAATGATAGGACTGTGGGAGCACTCTATTGGGTGTGCAGTGATGGCAAGGATTATTGCAAAAAAGAAACAGTTCAAAGAACCCGAAGAAGTATCCGTTGGTGGGCTCCTCCATGACATAGGGAAAGTGATACTCATCCTCCAGTTTCCTGACGACTACCAAAAAGCGATGAATGAAGCTGAAAAGAGCAACATAACTATTGCTGAATCAGAAAGGAATTTCTTTGCAGCCAACCACGCGAGTGCAGGGGCATGGGTAGCTCGGAAATGGAATTTTCCCCGCAACCTGACTGATATGATTGAATGTCACCACAAGCCTCATCTCGCAAAAAATGCGCCTTTCCAGACAGCAGTGGTTCACCTTTCCGATGTGCTGCTCAGGGGAAGAGGGTTTGGGTTTGCCGGGGACAACAAGGTACCGCGTGTTAATCCAGCAGCATGGGAGAGGCTGCAGCTGGGTAAAGAGGACATTTTGGACGTGCTCAGCGAGTCAGAGGATGCCCTGGAGATGACCAAGGATCTTGTACTATGAGCAAAAAAACGGTTGTCATCGTTTCCCAGGATATGGCGCTGAAAAGTATGATGGAAGGATTCCTCAGGGACATGTATGGCGTTGTTGTGTTTAGTGGTTTGCAATCAGCTATTGATTTCATTTACAACACGACCCCGAATCTTATCATTGTCGATCTCACCATATATGACAACAGGGTGGCAGACATACTCAACAACCTCAAGGGTGATCCTCTGTTCAGTCAGCTACCCATAATAGCCATATTATCTGATAATCATGAATATTTTCAGTTAGAGTCCCTTATGATAGAAGATTACATCCGGCGTTCTGATCTTGAAAAGGATATTGGCACACGGGTCAATTTATCCATCTTACGGTCGGAGCGAGTTGTCGAGATAAACCCGTTGACAAGACTGCCTGGCAACATATCAATTAACAGGCAATTGCAGGAAAGGTTGGATCGATCTGAAACATTTGCTGTGGCTTACGCAGATCTAGACAACTTCAAGCCCTTTAATGACCATTATGGCTTCAGCAGGGGAGATGAGATGATACGGGTTACCGGACGCCTTATCTTGAATATCGTCAAAAATCGTCAATCACATGAAGGTTTTGTGGGTCATATAGGGGGTGACGATTTTATTTATATTACCGACCTGGACCTTGTTGAAGAAATTACCACTGAAATCATAGAGGTTATTGACCATATTGTCCCTACTTTTTATGACGCAGAAGACCGGGAAAAGGGATGCATAAAGTCTGTTGACAGGCAGGGAAATATAAAAATTTACCCTATTATCACCATTTCAATTGGTATTACCCACAACAAACTCAATAATTTTATCCATTATGGAGAAATAACCGGAGTGGCATCAGAAATGAAGAGGTTTGCAAAAACCTATGAAGGAAGTTGTTTCAGGATCGACCAGCGGCACAATGTCGTGGGTGATTGACGCTTTATCTGTCTTTATCTTCTCGATCAAATGCATTTTATCCTTATTCTTCAGTCTATTAGAGATTTTTGCTGCCTATCCTTTTCTTGATTTTTCATCGAAAAGGTACTATCATTGTCCCAAAGGAGGACGACATGAATGTTGGTATAGTTAGGGACGAGATATTTCTGGAGCACATCACTGACGACTATCATCCTGAGAACCCGAATCGATTGAAGTACATATATGCCATGTTAAATAGCATAGACAAGAATGGTGTAATCTACGCCGCTCCGAGGGTTGCAACACACGAAGAAATTGCCCTCATCCATGACCCTGCATATATCTCCTCAATCGCTGCAACAGATGGAAAAATGCAGAGAAGACTTGATCCCGATACTGTTACATCTCCTAAGTCCTATGAAGCAGCATGCCTGGCTGCAGGGGGTGTTCTTCAACTTGCTGACATGCTTTTTGCTGGCGAGATACAGAATGGTTTTGCGCTGGTACGGCCTCCGGGGCATCATGCAGAGAGAAATAAGGCTATGGGGTTTTGTCTTTTCAACAACATTGCAATTGGTGCGAGGTATTTGGAGAAAAAATATGGCTTGAAAAGGATTGCTATAGTTGATTTTGACCTTCATCATGGTAACGGTACCCAGCACAGTTTTTATGAAGACTCCTCAATCCTTTATTTTTCCACACATCAGTACCCATACTATCCCGGAACTGGGTGGTATAACGAGACTGGAGAGGGCGACGGTAAGGGTTATACCATTAATATCCCGTTATCTTATGGCATGGGTGATGATGATTATGAGTACGCATTTAGGGAGGTTCTGATTCCTATAACAGAACAATATAAGCCTGAGGCAGTCCTTGTTTCTGCTGGATTTGATTCATACTATAATGACCCCTTGGGTGGCATGGCAGTTACAGAGGGTGGTTTTGCTACCATGACCAGGATACTCACGGAGATTGCCGACAAGCATTGCAATGGTAAGGTACTCTGTTCACTTGAAGGGGGCTACGATCTCAACGGCCTCACAACGTCTGTTAAGGCCGTGACTATGGAACTAAAAGGAACGCCTATGTACACGCCGGACAAAGAGATCAATCCATCGAACGAGATCAAGGAAATCGTTGGAAAGGTTCAGCAGGTTTTGAAGTCTTTTTGGGGAGATTTCTAATAGACAAAGTAATAAAAAAAGAGAAGATAAGAAGCTGGGAATTTTAGCTCAGACCTCCCAATCTCTTATCTTCTCAGCATCTCAGCAACTTCACATTATGGCTTCCATATCATATCTTTCAATTCTTTTCCAACCTTAAAATAGGGAAGCCTTTTCGGCTCAACATGGACTACTTCTCCGCTTTTAGGGTTTCTACCGGTATAAGACTTGTAGTTCCTGAGCGAGAAACTACCAAAGCCGCGAATTTCAACGCGTTCTCCATTGATGATAGCATTTTTAATCGTGTCAATAATTGTATCAACAGCTATTTTTGCAATTTTTTGGTTGAGCTTGAGATCTTCCCCGAGCTTATTAATGACATCCATCTTGTTCATGAAACATCCCTCCTATAAATTTTCTGTCACATATTTGAAAGCATTCTTAAATATCGTCAGGCCATCTCCTTCTTCCGGCAACGCTTCACGTGTCCACCTTGGGTGTTGAATTCGATGAACAAACGCTTCAGGATGAGGCATAAGTCCGAAAATCCTTCCCGTACTATCGCACAGTCCAGCTATCGACTCTATGGAGCCATTCGGATTCAAAGGGTATTGAGAAGTAATATTTCCGCGGTAATCCGCGTACTGCATGACAATGTGGCCACCCTGTTTCATTTTTTCAAGTGTTTTCTTTGTGTCAACCACAAGTTTACCTTCTCCATGTCTTACGGGAAGATAGATTGTATGAATATCTTTGATAAAAATGCAATGAGAAAATGTATTGCTTTTCAAATAGACCCACCTATCCTCAAATCTTCCTGCGTCATTAAAGGTAAGGGTAACCTTTTGCGAGGAGTAGTCACTACCAAGGCCGGGAAGTAAGCCTGTTTTTACAAGCAATTGAAAGCCATTGCATATGCCAAGGACGATCTTCCCCTCTTGAACAAATGAAATGAGTGCATCAATGAACGTTTTTCCCGAGTTGCTTATTTTCTGGTATTTCCACCGAACCGCTTGGGCCTTTGCAGAGCCAAGATCGTCACCGTCCAGAAAACCTCCTGGCAAGGTGATGAATGTATAGCCCTTTATTTTGTTAGGATTTTCAATAAGGGTGTTAATATGGATAAAATCAGGCTCAAAGCCTACGAGCTGATGGGCGTGGGCGGTTTCATACTCGCAGTTAATCCCATTTCCGACTAAAATAAGGCTTTTGGGTTTTTGTTTCTTCATGGCGTCCCTAATTAACTCCATCCAGTAGCATGAATTACCTCATGTTGCGTAGCTGTGCAAACCTGAAAGTACAAAGTTTACACCAAAATAAGTAAAAATGACACTTGCAAAACCAATAATCGAGAGAATGGCAATCTTTTTCCCCTTCCAACCCCTCACAAGCCGTGCATGGAGAAAAACGGCATAGACAATCCATGTAATGAGCGACCATGTTTCTTTTGGATCCCAGCTCCAATAAGAACCCCAGGCATAGTGAGCCCAAACTGCGCCGGTAAAAATACCCGCACTCAACATGGGAAAACCTACAATAACACTACGGTAATTGATTTCATCAAGTGTTTCCCTTGGGGGGACAACACTCTTCCAGGTAAACATATAAAGGAGACCACACACGAAGGAAACCACAAACGAGGCGTAGGCAAGAAAACATGTAAATACATGGATGTGAAGCCAGTTGCTCTGGAGGGCAGGCACAAGGGGCTGGATATTCTTGTCTACCGATGGCGATATGGAGGCGTAGCCCATGAGAAAGAGTGAAATGAGAGTGCAACATAAGGTAATGGCTGGATATTTTAATCTTTGTTTCATGACAACGAGAATGAGGCTTATACACCAGGGATAGAAGACAAGAGATTCATAGAAGTTTGATAAAGGGGCATGTCCTATACCAAGCTGATATGATTCTACCCAGCGAAGAACAAGTCCGACTGTATGGAGGCCAAGTGTTCCATAGAGAACAAGCCATATGAAAGCTATGATCTTTTCCTTTTTTACAGCAAAATAGAGAATGTGTATCAGAAAAAGGAACAGGTAGAGAAACGTTACGATGCCCAATATTTTATGATGAAATGCCATCGAACTTTCTCCTCAGTTCATAGAACTCTTTTTTGAAGGCCTCTTTATTCTTCATGGCAACCCCTGCGACAAGATACATACCTGCAATCTTTCGAACATAAATTCTTCGATGATACAGGAAAAAATTTATATAAAGACCGAGGAGAATGAAAGCGAACCCTGCCCAAACAATCCATATACCGGGATCCTTTGATACTGAAAGGCCGGTAAAAAGATTCTCTTGGACATCCTCAAAACGGACAGGTATACCCTGAATGCTCTTTTCATTAAAACGCTCAACATTTTTCAGAAACCACACAGTGCGAGGTTCTCCCTGGTCAAGATAGGCAACCATAACCCCAGGGCCGAAATTATGGATATTCTGCTCAAACCGGATGGGCATCATAACAATGTTTTCTTTACGGTATGTTTCCTTCTCCTTTAAAGTAACATGTTCGCCCCCGATTGTGAAGGAGAAGGATGGGGTGCTGCCATAGCTTGCCTGATATATGTGAATCCCCTTGTAACTCAAGGGTTCGTTTACACGTATCTGTTTTTCAAGGATAGTCTGCCCGCCCTCGATGACTTCAACGGTGCTCACATAGTCCTTTGGTGCTCCGTTCGGATAAAAACTGACCTGGAATTCTTTGCATTTTAAGGAAAACCCCAGAGGTTTTTCACGTGGTCTTTCACCCCCGATGGCGATTGTACTTTTCGTATCCCCTTTCTGTAATACCATAAAACCCTTAAATCCTGCTACCAACCCCACAAAACCACCTATGAGAATAAGCATGATACTTGTATGGATGAGCAATACCCCATACTTCGATAGAGCACCTTTTTGGAAGACCTTTCCTTCCGCGCCCGAATAGGTACATTGATACCCCTTTAACATGGCGGAAAGGTTTGCATCATCTGCATTTGTGTCGGCACGAAAGTTCATCGACATGCTCGCCAAAGCACTCTCTTCAGGAACAAAAACTTTCTTATCCCCTCTAAAAATAGGCATAAACCGATTCAGGGTGCAGAGGGTTAGATTAATGGCAAAGAGGAAAAGTAAAGCAATGAACCACGGAGAATGATAGACATCGTTCAAGTCTAGTAGGGTTATGACCCGGTATGTGCTTTCAGAATAAAGAGAAAGATATTCATCCTGCCCCGCCCCTTGCCTGATAACTGTTCCGAGAATTGAGCCTAAAGCAATGCAGACGAGCAGGATTATTGCAAATTTTATTGAAGCACAAAAATCTTGCAGTGATTTAAATAAGCTTTTTTCTGGAGGGGTTACCTCAGTTGGCTTATTTTTTGTGGCACTCATTACAGGTTGTCGGCGCTTTCACTCCCATTGCCGTACTATCCTTGTGGCAGGTCTGACATTGCTTATGAAAAGCGTCTTTCGCAATGGGCGCCTTATCCTTTACCTCTGCCAAAAGATGGCATTTGATGCAGGCTTCCGGTTCTTTTGGATTTGTGTCTTTGTGATGACATTTTACGCACTCTAGCTTGCTTTTTTCTACATGGGTCTTGTGGGAGAAGTTGACAGGTGGAAGTTTAGCGCCTTCACTCTTGATGGCAATAGGATCAGGAGGCAGTTTATCAGCAAAGACGAGACCGGCAACAGAAAATATTGCAAAAATGAAAATGGTCAACGTTAAGGAGGAAAGAATACTTTTTATCATAAGCACCTCTCAAAAAATTTTGCATATATTATTGTAAAAGCCGCGTGAAGTCAAGGAGGGGAGGCAGGAAATAAGGCTGGTTACGGGTAATAGGTGATGGACGATAGGAAAGGCAACTGATAGCTGAAAGCTCATGGCCCATAGTGAAGAACGTGCACTGGAGAAAGAGCGGGACAATTACAACAGCATGAATCAAATTTGATTGAAAATTGATTGATACCTGTGTGATACTTAGGCAACGATATGGGGCTCATAAATCTATTATTTAAAGATCCGCTGGCATTTGTCCTTGTGGCCATTCCACTTCTCTATTCAATCATTATTCATGAATTGGCCCATGGCTGGGTAGCTGAGAAGATGGGTGATTCAACGGCGCGATGGCTGGGAAGACTGAGTCTCAACCCTATCAAGCACCTCGATCCAATCGGAACAATCATGCTTTTTATCTTCGGTTTCGGGTGGGCAAAGCCTGTTCCCGTTAATTTCAACAATTTACGGGACTTCCGAAAAGGTATTATCTTTGTGTCTGCGGCAGGGATTACGGCGAATATAATACTCGCTTTTTTTGCTCTCTTTCTTCTTCAACTCTTTTATCAATGGCGTTTCGAGTCTTTGAACACGTTGCTTTACTACTTGGCTCAAATTAACATCATGCTTGCCGCATTTAACCTCATCCCCATTCCTCCTCTTGACGGTTCAAAGATCCTCATGGGCTTTTCGTCGAGAAGTTTTCAATATTCTCTGGCCAGACTGGAGCCATATGGTTTTTTCATTATTATTGGGCTACTCTGGCTTGGAGCCCTTAACCCGCTCATTGCTTTTTTTCGATGGATTATCCTGAGCTTTATTAAGCTATTGCTTCCCGGATAATCAGAGAGCTGTTTTTTTCTATCGCCCATTGCCTACCGCCAGGTGTTTACTTCCCATGATTCTTCGCTAAATGCTCAATGATGATTTTTGCTTCTTCGTCATTGACGGGGGCCCCATTCTTATTCTTCATGCGCATCACAGTTTCGGTCCATTCAGCCTGATATTTTTTCTGACCGGTAGCTTTTTTTATACCATGGCATGCGCCGCACTTCTTCTCGAAAAGCGCTTTGATATCTCCGGCCTGCCCTGGCTGCTTCTGGGCATTGCAGACAGATACAACAGGGAGAATAAAGAAGGTGATCCCTATGATACCAATTATCAGCCTCTTCATGAATTCTACCTCCGTTCCGTGAAGTTTTCTTAATCTTAAAGTACGAAATAGATATTTTCAATAGAAAGATTTCTTAATATGCCTAGCCTGTCAGCGTTTATCAAAGCTCGTCCAGGAAGATAGGGAGTATTTTGTGGCCTCATTAATCGATCCGGAACTTGCTCCCTTTAGTCATATCATAGGGGATACCCTTGGAATCATCCTTGATCGGGCCAGGAAAGAGGCACAATCTGCAGTGTCCGATGCAGACAATGAGTATACTCTCTCGAAGGTTGCTCTTGGAAAAACTGACATAAATGACATACAACTCCTCCTTGCCAAGATTGATCAATTATTAAAGAAAGACAGTTATTTCTGCTACCTAGACATTATTGATCACTGTAATTCTATTGTTGTTACATGCAGAAAAAGCACAATACACAGAAGAAGAGAAATATGGGGAATATTCCGGGGACTGAACAAGCGCCTTGAAGCAAATATGAAGTTTGTTGAGTCATACCCATATAAGGGCATGGTGAGTTCATACCGGGATCAATTGCTTGAAGCCAAGGCGAAAATTCACCATGTTCAAAACATCGGACCTGCCCTTTCCCAAGAGCAACTGGTGGCCTGTCGCAGGCTCCATGAGGAACTCACGGGTGGTTGGGACAGGCTCGAATCAAAGCTCAGAAGGCTGGATTATTTCATCCATTTATGTAAAGGGGTTCTACGCTTTCTGAGGTGGAGCGGCATATTCATGGCTATTGTCTGGTTTTTGGACCTTTTCGTTTTCCCATTGATCATTTACTACCTGAATGCTTTTCTATCAGGTTTTGATATTTCAACAATCCCGAATGTCTGGTTCTACCAGAAAAATTTTCTCCTCTTTGGAAGCCTCGTAGGAATTGGTGTTTCGCTGATTATCACGATAAAAAGCTTTTTTGCAAAGTAAATGCACAAAACACGGTTATGGGTTATGGGCAATAGGTTATATGTTTAAACCCTTGGCCTATGGTCTATTGACCCTCGCCTGTTTATTTTCAAACCTCAAACATTCTACACCTGATAATTTGTAGACCATTATTGAGGGTATCTCCACGCTCTTAAAACCCATTGCTTTACATCCCTTTGGATAGTGTTTATCCCATGTTATATAGAAATGAACGCATTTTTTACATTCAATGGTTTTTTTGCTTTTCTCTTTTTGCATAAGTTTTTAGGCAATATAACACACTTACCTTTTTATTTTCATTCATCATTCCAACATACTGATGTAAGGTCATTACAATTCTGGTATAATAGCGTTAAAGAATAAACGATATCGGTGAAAGACATGGACTCAACCACCCTCGCAGAACTGCTCCTCGTTTCGCTATACGATCTTGCCGAAGAACAGCCCCACAGCTACTTCTTTTTTCAACTTGACGAAATAGGAACGCGACTGGGGGCAACGGATATGGGACAAATGATCAAAGCTGTCCAGATTCTGGAAACCAGAGGGTTCGCCATGCTTTCTGTGGGCCCTTGGTCTGCCTTGAGTGCTATGATCAGCGGCGATGGGATTTCCTTTGTGGAGAATGGAGGTGAAACAGGTATAATCAAAGCGTACCGCAGTAACCCCCGGGAGATTATCGATATAGTCAGCAGGGAAGTCCAGGCGCCATCTGAATCTGTACAGAATTTTTCACAGGAAGCCACACCTGAAAAAACACAGGGTTTATCGCTGAACGAAATGATACACACAAATCTTTCCCGAATTGGCTTAGTCCTGGTAAATGATCCATCAATAGAAACCTCTGCCCGTGAGGACGCAATAAAAGATCTTGAAAGCCTAAAAATTCAACTATCGAGGAGCTCTCGGAATTGGCGTCTTATAGGGATGCTTTTGGATGCCCTTGCTGAAATTCCATCGCTCCTGCCAGGACTCAAAGAACTTGCACTCGTTTTAAAAAAACTCGAATGATGTATATCTCGCCCTATGTACCTGATGAGAGATACATAGCGTGAGGAAAAAACTTTTAGGAGGGAGCTGTGCCACTTAAATTGGATCATATCGGTTTCGTTGTAGAAAACATCATTAAAGTTAAAGAATTATTTGGCACAATAGGCCTCGATACCGGCACAGAAGCTGTGGTTAATCCACTGCAAAAGGTTTCTGCATCCTTTGTGAATGTTGGGGAGAGAGACGACATATACATTGAACTCCTGGAACCGGTGTCGGATGATTCACCCATAAGCAATTTTCTCCAGAAAAGAGGCGGTGGTCTCCATCATCTCTGTTTCGAGGTCGATGATATAGAAAAAGCAACCCACGAACTCAACGCAAAAGGGTTTCGGATGGTAGTACCACCTGAAGACTGCACGGCATATGATGAAAACCTTAAGAGAGAGTGCCAAGACTCAACAAAGATAGCTTTTTTTATTATCTCCAAAGGGATTCTCATAGAATTGATAGAGAAAGGACGGTAACAGCTTATAGCTGTAAGCCAATAGCTCATAGGTATCGCTTTGTAAAAATTCACTTATTTATCTGTGAAAACTATCGAGAGAAGGTTTGGGCACTAAAGACTCAACCGAGAACAACCCGCAACATGCAACCTCAATCCGGGGCACCCTGCGTCAACAGAACGGTCGACACTCGGAACAAAAAAATAGACTATCTTACTTGAGCATATTTACATCTCGGCGCATGGCAGCCATGCTTCTTCTGGGATTTGCCTCGGGATTACCCCTCCCCCTGACAGGAGGAACTCTTCAGGCTTGGCTCACAGTTGCCGGTGTTGACCTGAAAACAATTGGCATTTTTTCTCTTGTTGGGGTGCCATACATTATCAAATTTATCTGGTCTCCACTCATGGATCGATTTGTACCAATATGGCTGGGGAGAAGACGTGGATGGATTCTCCCTATCCAACTTGTCTTGCTGAGCGTTATCGCTCTTATGGGATTCTTGCAACCTGCTTATGCGCCCTTGATGCTTGGCGTTCTTGCTTTCTTCGTTGCTTTTACCTCCGCCTCACAGGATATTGTAATCGATGCATACAGAACCGATGTTCTTTATGAAAAGGAACGGGGCATCGGGGCTGCAACGTTTGTGCTGGGATACCGTATTGCTATGCTCGTAGCAGGCGCTCTCGCCCTCATCATGTCTGATCACATAGGATGGCAGAATACCTATCTTATTATGGCAGCAATTATGGTTGTTGGCGTTTTCGGTACCTTTGTCGGGCCTGAGCCTCAAGGAGATGTTACGCCGCCAAAAACCCTTAAGGACGCGGTATGGGGACCACTTCAGGATTTTATTTCCCATAAATTCGCTCTGTCCATGATTTTCCTGATTGTTTTATACAAACTGGGAGATGCCTATGCCGGCACAATGACAACCACTTTCTTGCTGAGGGGCGCCGGTTTCTCTCCAACAGAAGTTGGCACCATTAACAAGGGGATGGGTCTTATAGCAACAATTGTGGGCGCTCTATTCGGCGGAACACTTATGATAAAACTTGGCCTTTTTCGCTCCCTCATGATGTTTGGCTTTTTCCAGATGGTATCCAATCTCTCCTTCATGGTACTTGCATGGATAGGGAAAAGCTACGGGGTAATGATCTTTGCTGTGGCCTTTGAAAACCTCTGTGGCGGAATGGGCACTTCGGCATTCGTTGCTCTTCTCATGGCTTTATGCAACAAAAAATACAGCGCGACCCAATTCGCTCTTCTCTCATCTCTATCGGCATTCGGGCGGGTATTGATATCTCCAAGCTCGGGTTATGTCATCAATATAACCGGTTGGGCGATGTTTTTCTTTATTACAACACTGACTGCCCTGCCCGGCCTGTGGCTTCTCTGGAAGCTGAGGCGCGAGGTGGACAGTTTGAAAAACTCATAACTCATAGCTGTAAGATCCCTCTTCCCTCTATCCTTATTATTCATTGCCTATGGGCTATTTTCCATGTTTCGAGGTCTCAGAACAATAAAACCAGGTCTACCAACCATATATGTTTGAAATTCCTGGTCAACAACCTTCCGAAATTCAGGAAGTGAAGAGGCATGGCGAAGATATGTTGTTCCTTTGCGTTTGATAATAATTCCAACATGGGTTACATCAAGGCCGGCATTATCAGTATAGATTCCAATATAGTCACCTGTTCTTAGTTTCCCCATAATACGCTCATTGAGGTCGCCGGCATGGATAAAGTTAATTGTGCGCTTAATAGGGATTGTGCCCGGGAGATACAGAGTTCCATTTTCTTTTACATTTAACATCTTTTGAGTAGATTGTGTTTGCCTTCCGCCCACTTTCACCGTGGCATCTTCTATAAGGTCTCGGTTGAATACACTCCAATCGGAGAAGAAATGATTCCGATGATCAAACGAGATAATACCAGATCTGTAACGAATATGAATGAGATTGTCTTTGAATACGAAAAAGGAATCAGAAAGGCGTAATGCTTCTACATAATCAATAAAGGTAAAGCAATCCACTCCTGAGAGATTCACAACAAACACTTCGCGTGTCTTTTCACTCCCAATAAGTGTGCTTTCACTGTATTGTGTTCCAAGGAATTGTCGTGAGATAAAATCAATTTTTCGACCTACTCGATCGACTTGAGAGGCTTTTGTCATAATATTTTCAAGCTTGTCCTGATCCCATTTACCGAGTTTGATCTCTTCCTTCTTGTCTTTTGACTTGATTTCTTCAATCATAATGCAAATGTAGTATATCTGTGCAATGTTTACAATGGAAAACCTTATATTCAAGTCCATGAAATTTCTGTTATGATAATACTATGAAAATTATTGACGTACACACCCACGGTCTCGGCGGATACGACACGCGAACAGTTAATCCTGATGACATTCTGAAGATAGCGAATCTTCATGGGGCACAGGGCATAACCGATATCATCCCTGCTATCTATTCCGGGCCTATTGCTGTGATGAGAAAACATATGACAGCCGTAAAAGAAGCAATAGAAAGACAGCGTTTAGCTCTAAACGATCAGCGATCGGCGGCAACCAATTCAAAATTCAAATCTAAAAATTTAAAATCCGCAAGAATCGCGGGCGTTCACCTTGAGGGTCCATTTCTCAATCCATCGAGATCAGGAGCCCTTAATGGAACATCTTTTCGAAAACCTTCTGAAAAAATATGGAAAAATATGATTGAAGGTTTTGAAGACATCGTCAAGATTGTTACGATTTCGCCAGAATTGAAAGGGGCTCAACGTCTTATTAAAACGATCTCAAACATGGGAATAGCTGTATCCCTAGGACATTCAGATGCTACATATGAAGAGACGAAAAAGGCATTTCAAGCTGGAGCAAAGGGCATTACTCACCTTTTTAATGCAATGAGGGGCTTACATCATAGAGAACCAGGTATTGCAGGCTTCGGTCTTATGAATCAGGGTATTTACGTTGAGGTGATCGCAGATTCCCTGCATCTTAATGACCAAACAATTGGACTCATCTTTAAAGTGAAAGACCCTGAGAAAATTATTATCGTTTCCGATTCGTTCAAAGAAACGAAAACCGCATTAGAGGATCAGCCTATTCAGGACAACACTGGAACCCTTCAGGGTGGGAGCTTGACCATTATTGAATCAGCAAAAAGACTCATAGGTCTTGGTTTTGATAAAGACAAGATTATGGCTTGTATCAGCGCCAATCCATGGTCCTATGTCTTGTCAAGCCAGTAAAGTTTACTATGGGATGATAACCGCATCCCAACCTTTAGCCTTCAACGCTCCCCTAAACGCTTACGCCCAGAACCGGAACAAGATATGAGGCAAGGTCGGGATTGTCATACCACCATAGACGGGAAATGCAGATCCTTGAAAAAATATAAGAAAACTAAGAAATCCCAAGACCATACAAATCACGCTGAACAGCTTTTTCGTCCAATCCATGTTTAGTAAAAATTGGATGAAGATTATTGCTGCAAAAACGAGACAATACGGACAGTAGGTATTGTGTACAACCTGATATCCAACGAGAAAGAACTCAACACCCATACCGGCAGAGAGGAGCATGAGGATAATGAGATCTTTTTTGAGTATATTGAACACAATCAATATGACCACGTACGCAATACCCAGGTATTGGAGATCGATTCCGAAAATACCTCCTTGGAGGTACGTGCACGTATCCCCGCAAAGAGTATAAAAAATAACAACACCCACCCCTACAAGGAGGAGAATAATGTTGACCACATATC
>Ga0351958_1104_pt1 | contig 26453 bp, 21 predicted proteins | sample TotcelT113001L15_FD_206843 | JGI IMG/M metagenome (GOLD analysis project Ga0351958, IMG submission 206843) | Enriched cells from coal bed in the Powder River Basin, Montana, United States - Total cells T11 rep3 HSBNCT.T11.300.1.L15 ...
TGTGCCTGCGTCAAGCAGGATGTGATCATTAATCAAAAAACCAGTTGCTCGATAATCTCCGATGATGTTACCGTAGCAGCCAAGAACTTCAATTTTCATGGCATCTTACCACATTTTATTATAAGTGTATAAGAATATTCGCAATTGTCAAGCTCTTCTTAACCCCAGTAAAAAGGCTGGAACTGAAAATGAACTGAGAAAATACATAATCGGTTTTGTCAAAATACCGCTGAATAAGTTGACACCTTAAAAATTTATGCTATATAAATACTTATAACAAATAGACTTATTTGATATAAATGAAACCTGACCCGTAGACATTAATGGTTTCAAGTTTCTCATGCTTCAATCTGCGATCGGTTCCTGAACGTGGCTTAGCGGTACTTTCAGTTATCAAGCGTGGAAGGGCATTAAATGACCCGCCTCTCAAAGTGTATCACCCTTGGTCTTGTCACTGGCTTTCTGGGTTTAATAATCGGCTTGCTGCCCTTTGGGCTCTACCTAGAGGAGCACATCGGTCTTGATCTACTTTTCACGCTTCGTGGACCAAGGCAGCCTCCGAACGATGTTGTGATTGTCAGTCTCGACAAGCAGTCCGCTGATTTTCTTGGTTTCAGTGATGATTACAGAAAGTGGCCACGGCGTCTTCATGCTCAGCTTATTGAGGTATTACACCATGAGGGTGCTGCAGTCATCGTTTTTGACATACTTTTTGATGAATCGCGCTCTCCTGATGACGATAAAGCTCTTTCTGCAGCCATCCAGGAAGCTGGTAATGTTGTGCTCTGCTGCTTTCTGAAAACTGAGCGAATGACTATTGCAGCCGAGAGAGGGACATCAACCCGAGTAGTACAAACAGTAGAGTTGGTTCCTCCTATTCGCCCTTTCTACGATACTTCAGCGGCTATAGCACCTTTCCCGATTCCGAAAATCCCCTACAAAGTAAGTCAATACTGGACATTTAAACAGGACGCCGGGGATGCACCTACTTTACCGGTGGTGGCATTTCAGATTTATTCGATGGATGCTTACACAGACTTCATTGGACTCATAAAAAAAGTAAATCAAACCCAGATAAGCTATGCTATGCCCGATCATCCAAAGGCTAGCCACCCTCAGGACATTGACAGATTTATAAGAGAAACACGGGGCATATTCTTCCAAGACCAGGCCATTGGTGAAAACATTCTTAAAGAACTTGATCGTTCAGGTCTTATGCGTGATAGCCCAACTCTGTACCGTAAGGTCAAGTCTCTCATCAGAATGTATCGTTCACCACCAAGTCTTTATTTTAACTTCTATGGACCACCACAAACCGTTACGACCATACCATACTATCAAGCCTTGCAGAACTATGGGAAGGGGTTAAAGCCCCCTGGCTCCATCAGTTTGAAAGATAAAGCAGTCTTTGTCGGTCACTCCCCAAGATTTCAGCATGAACAGAAAGAGATGTTCTTTACCGTTTTCTCACAATCGAGCGGACTCGACTTGAGTGGTGTAGAAATTGCCGCCACTGGTTTTGCTAATCTTCTCGAGGACGTTCATATTGAACCGCCAAGCATAGCGGTCCTTGGCGCTCTTCTATTTTTTTGGGGTGCTGGAATAGGCATTGTGTCTCGGCTTTTACCAGTAATACCCTCCATATCTGCAGTCATTGGGCTTTCAATCGCATATCTTGTGATTGTTCTCAACCTTTTTACCCGCACAGGCTTATGGTATCCCCTTGTCATTCCTCTTTTTGTTCAATCCCCGCTAGCCATGCTTGGCGCCTTCTTGTGGACCTTTATCGAAGAGAATAAGGAACGACGCAACATAGGTAAGGCATTAGAATACTATCTCCCAAATGATCTCGTAGATAAGCTTGCAAAAAACATCAGCGCCTTCAATCTTCCCCGCCAGCTCGTCTATGGTATTTGCCTTTGGACTGACGCAGAACAGTACACTGCCCTTTCGGAACAGATGAATCCTCAGGAACTCGCAGATTTCATGAACAGATACTTTCAGATCCTGTTTGATCCGGTAAAAAAGCATGGTGGTGCGATATCAAATGTGGTTGGAGATTCTGTACTGGCAGTCTGGGTGGCTCCACAGCCCAATGCTGAGTTGCGAAAACAAGCTTGCTCCGCAGCACTCGATATTACTGATGCAATCATTCGCTTCAGCCAGTCGGCTGATCTACCTCTTCTCCCGACCAGGATTGGCATTCATTCAGGACATATCCTTCTCGGTAACGTTGGTGCTATCGACCACTACGAATATCGACCCATCGGTGACATAGTCAACACAGCAACCCGAATAGAAGGAATCAATAAGTTTTTAAAAACACGGATTCTTGCCTCCAGCGAAGTCGTTTATCAAGTTGAAGGAATTATTACCCGAGAAATCGGTTCATTTATTCCTGTAGGAAAATCTATTGCATTGAACCTGCATGAGTTAATTTGTCGGTTCGATCATGCAACTCAGACGCAGATAGACGGTTGTGCCATCTTTGTAAGTGCGCTGAAGAATTTCCGTATGCGTCAATGGCAGGAGGCGTCAGAAAAGTTTCTTGAATCTATAAAATGTTTCAGCAGAGACGGTGTATCTGATTTCTACTTGGATCTATGCAGACTTTACCAGCAAAATCCTCCTGGGGATAGCTGGGATGGGGTAATTCATCTTGAACGTAAATAGGTCTGAGGAGGGGTAAGTCATGAAACTTACGTACCCGTGTATTTTCCCATCTGTTGCTTCGCTGATATGTCTAATATGGTTAGTCTTTTTACCATGTCTTTCGTTGGCTGAAACATCCAATCAATTAGTAGGGTATGCAGTGTCCTTGCAGGGTATTGTTGAGATTCGCCGGGCAAACCAAACGGTATGGGGGCACGTCAAGGCAAAAGATGCATTCATGGCGGGAGACACTGTACGTATAGGCGCCAGAAGCCGTGCAGACATTGCCCTCGTCAATGAAACTGTAATACGCCTTGACCAGAATACCACAATAATGTTTTCCGGACAGGAAAAGGAGGAGTTCTCCATTCTCGAGCTTATTAAAGGCGCCTTCTATTTTCTCACAAACCGACCGCGTACCCTCAAGGTGGCAACACCGTTTGTAAATGGCATTATAGAAGGAACAGAATTCTACACGATGGTGGATGCTGACAAAACTTTTATTACCATATTCAAGGGCCAGGTAGCCCTTACAAATGCTGCAGGGTCGCTTACTATGCGGGAAGGTCAATCGGCAATTGCCATGGCGGATAAAGTCCCCGTAATTCATATCGTTGCAAAACCAAGGGATGCCGTTCAGTGGACCCTTTATTATCCTCCCATACTCATCTGCACACAGGCTGACATGCAGGCAACACGTCCTTTGGATGCACACACTTACATGTGCAGGGCCTCAGAACTCCTCGCGGTGGGACGAGTCGATGAAGCACAGCCGGAGCTTGATCGTGCTCTGTCACTATCTCCGGGATATGGGCCCGCCCTTGCCATGAAATCAATAGTGGCGCTCGTGCAGAATGAGAAAGTTGATGCCACGGAACTGGCACAGAAAGCTGTTCAAACAGATCCACAATCCGCCTCTTCGTGGATGGCCCTATCATATACCCAGCAAGGATCATTTGATCTCGATGGAGCACTAAAAAGCGTTGAACACGCGGTAAAGGCGGAACCCACAAACGCCCTCGCCCGGGCCAGGCTTTCAGACCTCTGGCTCTCCTTGGGTTATCTTGACAAAGCACTGGATGCCGCCCAAGAGGCTGAAAAAATCAATCCCCATGTGTCACGCATTCAAACGGTTCTTGGTTTTGCATACCTCACCCGCATTAAGGTTCATCAGGCTAAGGGCGCCTTTGAAAAAGCCATCCTCCTTGATCAGGCAGACCCCCTTCCACGGCTTGGCCTTGGGCTTGCAATGATTCGAGAAGGTGATATTAAAAAGGGAAGGCGGGAAATTGAAATTGCGGCGAGCCTTGATCCGCAGAACTCGCTTATCCGCAGTTACCTGGGAAAAGCATACTATGATGAGAAAAGAGAAAAACAGGCAGGCGAGCAATATGCCCTGGCAAAGCAATTCGACCCCAATGATCCTTCGCCATACCTCTACAACGCTATCCTGAAGCAGAGCGCAAACCGCCATGTAGAGGCGCTCTATGACCTAGAGCGCTCCATCGAACTGAATGATCAACGTGCGGTGTATCGTTCCCGGCTCCTCCTTGACGAAGATACGGCTGTTCGTCAGACAAACATTGCCAAGATTTACTCGGAACTTGGATTCGAACAACGAGCCCTTGTGGAGGGGTGGAAATCAGTCAACACAGATCCTGCAAACTATTCTGCCCATCGGTTTCTTGCAGATTCCTATGCTGCATTGCCACGGCACGAGATTGCACGAGTAAGCGAACTCCTTCAGTCACAATTGCTGCAGCCCATCAATCTTAATCCTGTTCAACCAAGCCTTAGCCTTGTTGATAGCCAGATGGTGGGAGGTCTGGGTTTTGCCAATCCATCATTTAATGAATATACTCCGCTCTTTAACCGGAACCGGTTTGCCCTCTTTTCGAGCGGTGTAGGTGGAGAGAATGGCACATGGGGCGAGGAGGTCGTTCAATCCGGGGTGTGGGACAGATGGTCCTACAGCATCGGTCAGCTTCACTATGAGTCCGACGGGTATAGAAAAAATAATGATATGACAAGAGATGTCTATAACCTTTTTGGTCAGTTACTTGTCACACCAAAAACAAGTGTTCAGATAGAATTGCGATCCAGCAGGTCGGAAACGGGAGACATTGAGCAAAGATTCTTTCCTTATGACTTTTATCCCAATCTTCGCATCAAGGATGATCGGGATTCAGGAAGGTTCGGCATTCACCACCAGTTTGCACCAGGATCGGACATCATCGCTTCTGTCGCGTTCCGAGACGAAAAGGGATCTCTAAAGGATACTTTTTTGCCATACGTCTTTGACTGGAAGATAGAAGAAAGAGGTGGGCTTGGAGAACTCCAATACCTGTTGCGAAGGCAAAGCTTTAATCTGATATGCGGAGGAGGATATGCCGAGATTGACCAGAAGGAAACCTTTGATGTAATAGAGACCGGAACACCATATGTGCCCACCATACCGATCAAAACAACTATTAAACACACAAATCTCTATGTCTATTCTAACATAACCTACCCAAGGACATTGACCCTTACCATTGGAGCAAGCGGTGACATCCTGAGAGGAGCCCTCGTAGATAGAACGCAGGTAAATCCGAAGTTTGGTCTTAACTGGAACCCAATCCCTTCAACTACTTTCCGGGCTGCTGCATTTAGAACCCTCACCCGGATGGGAATTACGGAAGCAACCATTGAACCGACTCAGGTTGCCGGATTCAACCAGTTCTACGACGACATTGAATGGACAAGGGCATGGCAATACGGGGCAGCGCTCGACCAGAAATTTTCACGAGACCTTTACGGTGGAATAGAATACTCACAAAGGGACATCGATTCTCCTGTATTGGATGAAGTCACAACGGATCAACCAATTGTTCAGCAGCCCCGGTGGAAGGAACGCTTGGGTCGGGCTTACCTCTATTGGACACCGCACCGATGGCTTGCCCTTACAGGAGAATACCTGTATGAGAAGCTTGATAGAAACAAGCTCTTTGGCGGTGGGATTGAGGAAGTGACCACCCATCGGGTTCCTTTGGGAATCGGTTGCTTCCTTCCTTCCGGATTCACCGGCAGACTCAGAACAACCTATGTAGATCAGCGAGGCAAGTTTGTTCTGAGTCCCTACCTGCCAAGCGTATCAGCGGACGATCAGTTCTGGGTAGTTGATGCCGCTATCAGTTATCGGTTACCAAAGCGTTATGGAATGCTCACCGTGGGAGTGAACAATCTGTTTAACAGGTCTTTTAAGTACCAGGATACAGACCCTTGGAACCCGAGAATACAACCGGACCGTTTCGCATATTTCCGGGTGACCCTTGCCTTTTAGCCTGGCGACAGCATCAAGATATGGAGATGCTCATATCACAAATAAAGGAGGTGAATATCGCAAGATCAATTGGCTGGACCCCGCAAATTCTGAAACAAAGGAGTTGATCATATGGCAGACAATGGCAATGTGACAAAGAAGGATAATGGGGATATCGAAATCACAGCAGGAGGGAAAACACTAACAATCAGTCACAATGGCGATGTTTTAACAGTAAACAATGGAAACGGTTCATCCACCGTCGACACATCCGCAGGCATCGGCACAACATCAACGATAGGCAATGGCGCTACCGTCATGGAGTTATATGTCGACAGCAGAATCATAGCTGACAAACCGAACACAAGGAAAAATAAGGGGGTAGTAATCTTCGCTTTTGACAGTCCTGGAGCCGGGTGATACTGGTATCGCCGCAAACTGATATGACCTTAGTTGCGGCCGTCGGCAGTTTGCCGATGAAAATAGTTTATCTTAGATTCACTTCGGGGAGTTACTAAGGGGCCCAGCCAACTCCCAGAAGAAATTAAGATAAAGCGGGCTGAATATAGTATATATTCACAGGGGATGTTCTTGAAATGTTGACACCCGTTAATTCTTTTTAATCATTACATTTTTCCAGTAGGTTTTTTCAGAAAAAGCGTCCAAAAGGAAACCAATTTTCTCAAATATCATTCCATTATTGACTGTTTCCAATGAGATATCGATACTAAGGATTTGCCGAACTAATGCAAAAAAACTACTCATTGAGGTGCTGATTTGTAAGATATAGTCTTGGAGGAGATTGAGAAGAGGCAAAATCTTCAGCTTCTTGAGTGAATCCTTGCAAGGAAGAAATAACTAGATTATCAATACCAGGGATATAATAACTCCTGAAAAAGGCCTGAATCTCCTCGACAGTCATCGGATGGTCCTGTTGAGAAAATATCAATCCCTTGAGCTTTCCTTGATCGATAGAGATGAAAGGGTTTTTGGTCAGAAAATCCCGTAGCTCTTGTTGATGACTGCAAGCCTTCATGCCAAAGACAGCTTTACTGTCAAACGTAAGCCGGTTGCTTTTCATAATTTCCATACCCCATCTCTTCTTGTGAATCAAGGGTCCATCATTGAAAAAGGGCCTGCAGTGGCCGAAATCAACCCACTTGTATCCCTTTTCTTTTGCCCAGGCTATAGTAAAGTAATAGCAGGCTAACAACGCCCCTTCTTCAACGTATTTGACGTTGCCGTCTTTTACCCCCACATAACGCCCCGAAACAATTTGATCTTTAATTTCGAGAAGGTATCCTGCTATGCATTCGCTCCCTCTATTGACCAGAAGGAGCCCGCCTTTTTCAAAGATCTTCCATAAACCGTGAAATCCGCCAACTAACGACAATTCTCCGTACTTTTTATCTGCATAGGGCAAATACATGTGGTGATAAAAGTATTCGAATTTCGTCGGGTCTCGGGTCATCTCTGAGTAATATTCATATTGCATCGCTCTTTTTAGATTTTCACGCAACCCTCGGCCCCTTCTCCCTGTTGGTAAAGGTTTCATGGTATCCAGTTTGAACATGGCCCACTCAGGGAGAACAAAAAATCCTTGTCGGGATAAGAACCTCGAAAAGAATCCGTCCATTCCGATGAGAGCTAGGTCAGCATTTGGACTATATGACTTGACGTGTGATTTAACTTTCCCCATGAAGACTTTGCCCAATTTTTTCTTCGCAGGCTTGTCAGCATATACGAGATTCAGGATGTAGGGAAGCATCCCTCTTCCTTCGCCATAGAGCAAGGTAGTAAGGTTGCCGTCGCCCCACCTGCTCTTTCCCTGAAGTTGATAAACAGGCAGGTGGAGTTGGGACACAATCGAAAAGATTCTTTTTGCCGCGAAATAGGAAGGCTCCAATACCGGAGAAATACGCCTCCTCGCACTTACTGGCAGCCTGTCGTACATTGTGGAAAACAATCTCTGGAATTTAAAAAAACCCATACCTATCCTTTTCCTTCTGCCTTAGCCGGAACAGTATGCGGGATTTTCTCTGCTTAATCCTTTCATTGAACACTATATGTCTTGAGTTTCACGTTCCAGCGAAGGTTTTTTCCTATGCGAAGGTAAAGTTTAAGGCTGATTAGTCTTGCGTTGAGCTTTTTCTTAAAACGTAATGCGGGTTTGTTGGAAAAATCAGAAACGCTGTACAAAACGGTGCGCCCGATCTTTGCCAGTTCTTTATAGCAACTGTATCGCAATAAAGGCGCTATGTTCAGCCCTCGATAAGCCCTAAGCACATACATGTCATAAAGGTACGCCTCATTCTCACAAAGAGCAAACCCCTTGGTTCGTGGAAAATCAAATATATCGAATCTACACCAGGTGAATGCCGCGATGTTATCACTGATCTTTAGCCCCAGACATTTATGGCCTTTTTTTAGATTGTCTTGCATATTAAGTGCAGTGATAAACCGTCCTTCGATACGGTCGAGGCTTTGGACATCTTCATGGGTAAGAAAAACTGTCTCGTAATCTTGAGACACAACTCCGAAATCCTTTGGATTATCTCCAAACAACCCCTCTTTGAAGACATAGTATGGTCTGATGACAAGGCCACTACGAGACATTACTTTTCTTCCAACAGTTTCCAGCATGAAGTCATAGAGAAATCTCTGTTTTATAATCTGAAAAGTTCGACGGCTGATCACTTTCATATGATCTTCTGCCCTATGGCCATTGTCTTTTCCCCTTATTATGGCTCGCTCATCGCCATTAGTTCACATACCAATCAACATTCTTCGGGTCTCTTCGTGGGAGTAAGGTTCGAATCCCATCGCGTCTGCGATCTTTACAATTCTCTGAATGAGGCCACGATTGGTTGCCAGAACCGTTCGATCAGTGTCAAACCAGATATTGTCCTCCAGACCAACACGGACTCCGCCTCCCGAGATCAAAGCCATAACATTCATTGTCAATTGGGTATCCCCCACTCCAGCAGCCGACCAAATTGCATTGTCAGGTAGTTCGTTGACCATGAGCCCCAGGTTCAGCAAGGTAGATTGCGCGCAAGCAATATTGCCCAGGATGAGATTGAAATAATAGGGAGGCCGTATGAGGCCTTTGTGGATAAGATAGCGCGCATAGTTGATCATACCCAAGTCAAAAACTTCCATCTCTGGCTTAATACCTCGTTCGAGCATCTTCTGGGCAAGGGCCTGGATCATCTGGGGACTGTTAATGCTTGCCTGTTGATTGAAGTTTAGGGAGCTAAGCGTCAGACTCCCGAAGTCGGGCAGGAGCTCCCCGTCGAGATCGAGCACTTCAGATCTCTTCTCGAATTCCGAGAAGGTTCTCCCGCTTGTAGTCACACAGATTATAAGCCTCGGAAAATGGCAGCGGATTTCCCTGATAATATCAGCATAAAACTCCTTCTTATACGTGGGTTCTCCGGTATAAGGGTCCCGCGCGTGGAGATGGACCATATTAGCTCCAAGTTCTGCCGCCTCAAGCACCTGCTCAATAGTTTCATTTACCGCCACAGGTACGTAGGGGGTCATTTGCTTAGTTGGAATCATACCGGTGGGAGCGAAGTTGAGAATAAATTTTTTACTCACAAAGATTATTCCTCATGTTTCTCAATGATTACCTTAGATTTAAGAAGTTGTCTTGTTAAATCAGTTTGATATTCCATTTGCACCCGGCAAGTGATGTGCCTATATGTAATAAAAAAACGTATTAGGCCTTAAAATAATTCTTATAATCAATACTTAATAAATGTTTTTTAAACATAATGGATTATCGAGTATATTGCAATATACTTTACCCATTTATCTGGTGCAAGGGAGTTTAAGGGACACCCTTGAAATGTTGACATCTTGAGCATTTTATGTAATAATTTCGCATGCCCAGAAAGAATCGCATCGACACACCAGGGGCTCTCCACCATGTCATCATAAGGGGCATTGGGCGCTCCCCAATCTTCAGAGATTCACAGGACTACGAAAACCTATGCTTACAATATAATGAATCATAATTTCAACATTTCAAGAGCGTCCCCTAAATTTGTTTGGATAACTTTTATACTGATGTTGATTTTGCTGCATCAGAACGTAATGGCGTCTTCTTCTAAAGATAGTTTGAGCTCTGTCAATGACGCCGCGATGAAATTAGTTCAATTTTGCATTGAACCCAAAGGTGGCCTTGATGAGAAAGCTGTCGCCACCCTCGTTGACTACGTCTTAGTTCCAAAACAAGATAAAGAGCACGCCCTCCAGAAATCACTTGAATCTACCGGTGCTTATTATGAATTCGATACGAAGACCACCTTTGCCCGACTCATAGACTACTCGTATAACCTTCGCATCCCGATTGCTATCACGAGGCCATCTTCACTTCGCTCCTCAACCTGGACCACCCCTCCGGGTGAAACTCAACAGTTACCCACCAGTTGGAAGCCGGTGCCCCCTGGAGGAGTTCCATTTATTATTCACGGAATAGAAAGTGCTTCCAACACCCCTGATCTGTCTACAGGCGTCTATCATGAATATGATATGAAAAGAACCCTCATCCTGCTTAATCACAAAGGACGCCAGGCATTGGTCTCCGTATCAAAACAGATAGGCGTATCGGATGTAGGGAAAAAAGGGGTTATTCTGGGCAATGACAACGACTGGAATTACTACTACTCGGATAAACCTGGTTCTACGATAACCGGTCTTGGATGGGCAAAGTCTTACATTTACGATTATTTTTCAGTCAGCGTCTTTGTAGAATCAGGCACTGCGTCAACCATCGCCAGGACGGGTATCTTTCAATGGCTCCGGGCCGGATGGTCAGGAATCAACTTTGTAAAATCAAGTCACATCCTTGGTGGTATGAAACGCTTCGCTCGCGATTGTAAAACCATAATGGAATCCCCTCGCCTACCAGCTCTGAATCAAACTATCTCAGTCTATCAATTGCTTTCGAATATGACAACAAGCGATCTAACAAAAGAGTATGCTGCTTTGCGACAAGCGCAAAGATCCTTGGCTGTCCAGACCGGCAAAATCGGCAAATCTGAAAAAGAAGAAAAGGCATTTTTTGCCAACACATCCAAAGATCAGATGGTTGAAGAGCTTATGGTGGAAAACCTTAAAATGACGCTTGGAAAACCGACCCTACTCGGAAAACAATCTTTTTTACTGTCACACGCAACCCACTAATATCTATTCCAGCCTTGCCTCTTGTATTATTTCACAGGGGTTGGAACCTCCCCTATGAGCACAGCAAAATAGAGGTAGATTAAGAAATTTTTTTGTGTTGCAATGTAATTACGTTTGCACGACAATATCAAAGTGTGTGACGCTTATCGCAGAAACTCCGCAACGTATTCTATTAATCTAAACCATTACGCATCACGCATTACCGTCATGGTTTTTAGGAGGGGTTATGAGTGATCTTTGGCGCTTTTCAAAGGATACACAGGATGTACTCAATAAAACAAGGCTTCCTTCTGGGGGCTGGATAAACCTCTGGCTCAATATCGGCCATTACGAGGTAACCCAGGAGGCTGCCGAGCGGTTCGGTTTCTCTTCTGCCGGTGTAGATATTCTCCGTGATGCAGCACAGGACCCTGATTTTTACGAGTTCACCCTTCCCTCTGCCCATGCCCAGTCACCTGACAAGGTTGCCTTTATGCCACCGGGACCCGCCAGGGACGAGGCCATCGAGAAGGGAATCGATGCATATAAGCGATGGGTGTTAAATCTTTTCGGTAAGGTTCACCGGGCGATGTTGACAAATGATACCAGGAAAGCCCTTTACTGGCTTGGCTATGTGCTTCATGGACTCCAGGATCTCGCCCCCCACGGAGGGATGCCAAACCCTGAGCATGCTGCCCTTGATTCACTGGATCAAAGCCCTGACGAGGACGCCAGCAGCATTCAACTCTCACAATATTATACCCATGAGTTCCTGCGACACGTCCGTGATATTCTTGGAGAGGACAACTTTGACCTCCTCCGTAACTGGGATGGCGATGGCAACCTCTCAAAATCAGAAAAAAAATCTCTCTTTGGACACGGATGGGACCTCTCAATAGAGGCCGTTACTGAATTCAAAAAAAGTGGGAAAAAATACCTTACTATGACCCCGCCACCCGTATCTGTTCGCTGGCCCCGGGAAAGGGTCTTTACCGAGATTATTGAGTCCTTGTCTGATACAAATGTTGATAGAAAGTTGGCTCTCGTTGGGAAAACAAAGAAAACAGTCGTTGAACGGTCAAAACCAACATTCCAACCCCTTGGACCAGCCATAACCCCTCAACCAAAAGCCAAGTGGACTGTGATGGTCTACATGGCCGGGGATGATTCCAATCCAGACGGGATTGAATATGCTGTTACCCAGGACCTTCGGGAAATCAAAGATGTTGGTTCACGTGACTCGGTTCATTTCCTTGCCCAGACCGACGAATATCGCGAAATAAATTCCTATCGGTACCGTCTCAGAAAAGGAACACCCTTGTCTTCGGACAGACTGGGTGTCTACCGGGGTGATCTGAATACCGGAAGAGTAGCGACCTTAGTGGATTTTGTCGACTGGTCTGTGCGTAATTTCCCTGCAGACAGGTATGCCCTGGTTCTCTGGGGACACGGGAGCGGACACGATGACCAGGATGTTTACCGCCTTGCCCGGGGAGACATCTCGCCCCGTCTTGCTGCTCGCCTTGCCCAAGACAGGATCGGGTTTTTCGGCAGGACCCGGCGTGCCATGCTGGAGCGGAATGGCCCCAATAAAGGCTATGGCTTTGACAGTACCGCAGCTGATTTTCTTGACAACCGCGAGTTGAAGCGGGCTGTCACATCCATTGTTAAAAAGATAGGCAGGCCGTTAGATCTCCTCGGCTTCGATGCATGTCTCATGGCCAACATGGAGGTAGCTTACCAGTTGAGAGGACTCGTAAACTGGATAGCTGCAAGCGAGCAGACCGAACCAGGAGACGGCTGGGCATACAGAGAGGCCTTCAAAGGGCTCGCAGAAAAGCCAGGCCAGGAAGCAAAATTCCTCGGCAAAACTATCGTAAATTCTTTTGGAGATGCCTATAGCAGAGAGCAGACCCTGAGTCTTGTCCATGTAAAGAAGATAGATGATCTGGCAAAGAACCTCAAGGAACTTGCCCAAATCCTTCAAGACAAAAAACCATCAGCCTTTCACAAGGCTGTAACAAGAGCAACTGACCTCTCACCTGAAGGACGTGAAGGCTACAGGGATCTTGGCGCCTTTCTGAGGGCCTTAGAAAATGACATGGATAGTTCTGTACGCTCAGTTGCATTGCGGTGCACGAAGAGCTACAAGCAGATAATCCAGGCAAATACCGGGCCGGGAACCGGTCTCACTATCTACCTTCCTGGCCACTATAATCCATATATACCCGGCAGCACAGACGCCCTGTACCAACTCATGGATTTTCCCATGGAATGCGGGTGGTCACAACTCCTTGATAAGGTCAACAGTCCTCCTGGGTGGGACAGGACAACGGCCAGCCGTTTCGCCCTTGAGCACAGCTCATTCGTACCACGTTTTGGCGGCCTGTATGGCATTGACCGCCACAATGTGAAAGAGATACTTCAGGGGATTTCCCCGGACAGGAAGGTCAGGCACTGGGTAGATCTCTCACGGCGGAGTATCTTTAGCGACATGAAAGACACGATCGATGACGTGATCGAATATATGCAGGATGACCATGATACTCCAAAGGTACGTATCTTTATCCTTCCCGGCTTGATGGGCTCTCAACTCAGCGACCGAGATGGTAACCATGGACTTCTCTGGATCGATCCTGTAGGGCTTGCCATTGGCTCTGATTTTCCTGCTCTTAGCCTTACGCCCGAAGGAATCCATGATGCAGATCCTGGAGTGAAAATTGAGGCAGCCGGCCCTATACCGCTTATTTATGACAGGCTTGCAGTCAGCCTCATGGCTGCATTCGGTCGATCGGTTGATTACCTTGCCTATGACTGGAGAAAACCGGTAGCACTCAACGGTGAAAAAATTGCCGAGCGTATTACAGGAAAGGTCAAGGACGATAGAAACGTCCCCATTGTCCTCATTGCCCATTCCCTGGGAGGTCTTGTGGCTGCTAAGGCCCTTGAATATCTTAAAAAGAAGCACCCTGCAATTCATCGACGTATTAAAGGACTCATATCGATGGGTACCCCATGGAAGGGATCATTCAACGGAGCCTTGGCAATGACAGCTCAGGGCAATACTGTTGAGCAGTTCGCACACCTTACAAAATGGGATGCACGGGATATTGCGAATATCTGCCAAACTTTCTGGGGGCTTTCTGACACATTACCCATAGATAACCCCGAGCTTCTCAAACCTGAAATCTACGCACTGGGGCCCCTTGCATCATCACCATACGCTGCCCAGCAACTTTCCTCGCCCCAGAACCTGAATGCTACACCACCAGCCAACACACTGGCAATTGTGTGCGATCGTTTCAGCACGGTAAACAACATGGTTCCAAAAACAGCCGGCTTCAAAATAGAGGAAGGCCCAGGAGACGGCACTGTACCACTCTGGAGTGCAACACGAGGAGGTAAGCTTGAATCGGTTACAGTCGATCAAAAACATATGACCTTACCAACGGATGGCAAAGCCATCAAAGCAGCTATCGACAAAATATCTGTCTGGACAGCAATTACGCCAAGACTCTTAATAGAGACTGGAGAGATTGACAAGGCTCAGGTATCAATTCCCCTGACACGGGATAGTTTTATTGAATCCCTTGAAAAAATGGATGATAAGCCCCTCCCCCTTGGAACATTTACGAGCATGCTATTCCTGGGCTAAGGAACAAACTTTTTCTTGACAGGCTCCAAAACGATGCTATTCTCTTATTAATGTTGATGCTTTCATCAACTTTTTCAATGAAAGGGGGTGATACTTGTGAAGAGGGCATTGAGAAAAGGTGTTCTGGAAAAGGAAGCCACTTTCTGGTTGGGTATCAAATCGGTTCATACCAAATCCACAACAAAAAAATGTCACAAGTGAAAAAGCTGAAAGGGTTAAACCCGAATGTTGCAGGTCTGCAACATGAAGAACAGTAGGCAGACAGGGTCTTCTCCTGTCTGCCTGATTCCCTGAGAAAATATACATGACAACATCTACCAGACCAATGGAATTTTTTTTTCAATGGCATCTGACGGAGCAATGCAACCTCAGGTGCACGCACTGTTATCAGGAAGATGGCAAGGTCGGAGAGGTATCTCTTTCCAAAGCAAAGGAGATTGTGCGAATAGCTTACGATACTATCCAGAGTTGGTCAGATACCTACGAAATTCGTTTCTCCCCGAGTTTTAATGTGACAGGAGGTGAACCCTTCCTATCTCCCTTTCTCCCGAATATTCTCCGCCATCTGAAGACAAAAAAATTTGACATATTTCTCCTAACAAATGGGACCATGATCGACCGCGAAAAAGCCCAAATGTTATCTGAAATCCCTGTACAAGGGGTGCAGGTTAGCATAGAGGGGCCTGAGGCAATCCACAACCAGATCAGAGGCAAGGGCAGTTTCAAGAAGGCCATGGAGGGTGTAAGTCAGCTTGTGGATGCTGGCCTCATTGTCACACTCAACGTAACACTTTCAGAAATTAATTGTGGCTATTTAAAAGATTTAGTGGGGCTTGCGTCATCGGCCGGTGCACAACGGCTTGGTTTCTCAAGGCTTGTTCCTAATGGCAGAGGTAAAGACCTCATCAACAGGATTATCTCACAGGAGAAGCTTCGACAGGTATATGAGGATATTTTGGCCATTCGAAATGACAAGGTCTCCATAGCAACAGGAGATCCTATTGCGTCACAGATAGGCGTCGAAATAGATGGCGGGCATGCAGATATCCCGCTCGGTGGCTGTGCTGCCGGTGTCTCCGGCATTACCATCCTTTCGGACGGGACCCTCACCCCATGCAGGAGGCTCGGCATCCCTGTCGGTAATATCCTCAAAGACTCACTCAGGGAAATCTGGGCAACCTCGCCGGTTCTCGAATCCCTGCGCACAAAAACATTATACAAGGGAAAATGCGGCACATGTGCGCGATGGTCTCAGTGCAGGGGATGCAGGGCTATAGCCTATGCCTACTCTTTCTCGCACGGTATCGGTGATTATCTTGCCGGGGACCCTCAATGTTTTATTGAAAATTCTTCTGCCCCTCAGGGGTGACAGTGTCAGTTCAGATGCTTACACTATTATAAATTTTATTCAAGGAGTACAACATGGCTAGATGGAACATCGATCCGGATCATGCTGTTGGCGAATTCACCATCAGACACATGATGGTGACCCCTGTTCATGGACAGTTCAATAAAGTTTCGGGTCTCATTAACTTTGATCCTGCAGATCCCGCAAACGCCTCAGTCGAGGTAGAAATCGATGTGGCAGGTATTTATACGGGAGTTGACCGCAGAGACAATCATCTTCGGAGCGCGGATTTTTTTGACGCCGAGAAATTTCCCAAAATGTTTTTTAAGAGCACCCTTATCGAGGTGGCAGGCCTCAATCATTGCAAGGTCACCGGTGATCTCACCATTCACGGCATAACAAAGTCAGTTATGTTTGATGTTACTTTCGCAGGCCCCTCGAGGTTCTTCGATGATGAGTTGAAAGAAACATACACTACATTTGGTTTTCGTGCCGCAGCAAGCATCAACCGCGAAGATTTCGGTATGAAATGGAACGCCCCCATAGAGGATGGCGGATTCATGGTAGGTAAACATGCAGATATCGTTTTGAATGCTGAGGCAGATCTCATCAAGGAATGAACCCGGATTCTCCATTATGATAAGCATCCGTGTCTGCCTAACGACTAATCTGAAAAAAATTAGGAGGGAGAACGTGTTGAAAGTATACAGCTATATGGTAATGACCTTTTGTGTTTTGTCAGTTGTGTCCGGTCTTCTATTTGAGAACAGACCTGCTGTGGCCCAGGACGTTATAGCGGAATGGAGCTCTATTAAAACACCACCGCCTCCGGAACTGAAGGATGTCACGGTTGACCCCAAAACAACAGCCTTCCTATTGCTGGATTTTAACAAGCAGACTTGCAATGCTGAACGCCGCCCCCGTTGCATAGCATCGATCCCTAAAATAAAAAAACTACTCGATTATGCTCGTTCAAAAGGGATCTTGGTCGTATATAGCCTGTCTGCGGGGGCAGTGCCAGGAGATATTGCCACAGATCTGGCGCCAATGGAAGGTGATCCTGTCGTCACTTCGGGGCCTGACAAATTCATGGGAACTGATCTTGAGAAAATCTTGAAAGACAAAGCCATCAAAACGGTGATCGTGACAGGGACAGCAGCTCATGGTGCAGTCCTCTATACAGCAAGCGGTGCAGCGCTGAGGGGCACGCAGGTGATTGTTCCCGTAGACGGTATGTCTGCAGAGAATATCTACGCCGAGCAGTATGTTGCGTGGAACCTCGTCAATGCACCCCGTGTTTCAGCAATGGTAACCTTAACGCGAGCGGAAAAGATAAAATAGCGGGACGAGCGGGAAAAATAGGATTAGGGATTAAAGGGGTAAGGATTAATAAGCCCATTCTTGGGCGAGAAAAGGAGGTTCTGTACCACTTGGCTCGGTAGGGGAGGCGTTCGATTCATAACGGGACATGCCTAAGTCCCAGCAAATGCATAAAATCTTTTGACATTAACCTATCTTTTTCGTATTATTCTTTCGTCTCATGGTTAGATATTTGGGAGGATGTAAACTATGCGAGAAATGAAGGGTGTAAGTGCCTGGATCATGGGTGTCTTGTACGTAGCCTTCGTGGGCTGGTCTCTCTATGGCGCTATCACCCCGATTGAGACGTACATCTTTCGCATGGTTCACGTGGGTTTCATTTTTGCGTTGGCTTTTCCCGCCTATCCTTTGCTGAAAAAATCCGGTCCTAAGGGATGGATCATTGATCTTGTCCTTGCTGCCCTCGGCGCGGCCACTATTGTATGGGCCTTAACTGATGTGGATCAATTCATCAGGCGCTCAACCCTGCCGGACCCCCCAGATTTTTATTTTGGGCTCATCGCCATTCTATTGCTTGCTGAACTCTCCCGCCGGGTGGTGGGTATGACTTTCACCCTTGTCCTTGTAGGATTCTTTCTGTATTGCTGGCTCGGTCAATTTTTTCCGGGACCCCTTGCTCACAGAGGCTATGAGCTTGACCGCATTGTCGGTCACATGTTCATGACGCTGGAGGGAATGTTCGGAGTACCCCTTTCGGTGAGCGTCTCTTTTGTAACCCTCTTTGTTGTTTATGGCACTTTTATGGATGTTGCAGGTGCAGGCACCTTCTGGATGGAACTTTCCCTTGCAGTCATGGGGCGCCATGCTGCCAGTGCCGGCCGAGGCGCAGTAATCACTACGGCACTTTTAGGCGGACCCCAGGGCAGCGGAGTAGCCACGACTATGTCAGTCACACCGGTCATGTGGCCAATCCTGAAAAAAGCAGGATACAACCCAAACATGGCAGCAGGGTTGATTGCTGCCGGTGGAATCGGGGCGGTTATCTCCCCTCCCCTTATGGGGGCAGCAGCTTTCCTCATTATGCAATTTCTAAACGTTGCCTTCTGGGATGTGGTAATCATGGTCATAGTCCCTACGCTCCTCTATTATGTGGGGACCTTCTTTATTGTCGAATTGGAAGCAAGAAAACACAACTTCACTCCTCCGGAATCATCAGGGAAGAGCGCCGGTCAGGTAATGCGCACCCGCGGACATCATCTGATCTCCCTTGTTGTCCTGGTCGCCTTGCTGGGAATTGGACGTTCCCCTCAATCTTCGGCCATATGGGCGATCGTAGCGGTTATCGCCACCAGTTTCCTGAGCAAAGATCGTAGCGAGTGGCTGACACCCAAGCGGATCATTCAGGCATCAATTGAAGGGGCTCAGAACATGATCCCGGTTGCCGTACTGCTTGCCGGGGCCGGCATTATTGTAGGCACCTTCACCCTTACTGGCCTTGGCCTCAAGGTGTCAGGCCTTATAATGTCCTTAAGCGGTGGCATACCCATAGCTGCACTCTTTTTGGCCCTACTGGCCTCCATGATAATAGGGTTGAGCCTCCCCATCACTGCTACTTATATCATGACAGTGGTCATGGTGGCGCCTGCGCTTGTCAAAGTAGGATTGCCCATGCATGTAGCTCACCTGCTCGCCTTTTACTTTGCTGTTCTTTCAGAGGTCTCTCCCCCTGTAGGGCTGTCCCCCTCCGCAGCAGCGGCTGTTACGGGTGGAAACCCTTTCGGAGCTATGATGCAGGCTTGGAAATACTCCTTACCTGCTTTCCTTGTGCCCTTCCTTTTTTCCGCGACTACTGATGGGGCAAATCTCCTGATTCTTGATGCAAACCTCATAGGATTCATCATAGCTGTCGTCAACAGTTCTGCCTCCCTTTTCTACCTCTCTGTGGGTATCGTGGGTTTTCTGAGAGGACCACTTGTTCTTTGGGAGCGGGCAGTGCTTATCGTTGCAGCAATTATTATGGCATTTACTTCCATCGGGCTCTCTATGCTAGGTATTCTTCCCCTCGTAGTCGGAGCTCTTGTGGTGGTACGAAATATATTGAAATATAAAACAACAGGCACAATGAAGCCATTAGATCTTATGCCTGGATAGGGAAAAAAAGGAAATTACAGAATCTTTCGATGTAAAATCGCAGCAATCTCAATCAGGAGGTAGTAAATGAGACATCGTAATACATTATTAGGGTTTGTCTTAATCGTCGTTTGCATGACTCTTTTGGCTGTTTCTGTTTCAGCGCAGCAAAAGCTATCCTTCAGTATTGTAACGGGTGGCACCGGCGGGGTCTGGTATCCCCTCGGAGGAGCCATAGGAAGTGTCATTACAAGCAAGGTACCGGGAGTTGAAGCAACCGCAGAGGCTACCACAGCAGCCATCGATAATCTGAAGCTGCTGGGAGCCGGTAGGGCTGGATTGGCCTGGGCCTATGACTATCATGTGGTATGGGCCAACGAGGGGAAAATTGAGGCCCTTCGGAAGAAATTCCCTATGCGCGTTGTCATGGGGTTCTATGAGCAGCCATTCCATATCGTGACCAAAGAGGGGACAGGCATTAAAACTCTCATGGATCTGAAAGGCAAACGGGTTTCAACTGGTGCCCCTAATAGCGGTACTGAAGAGCAGGCCGATTATGTGCTCAAGGCTCTTGGAATAGACTGGAACAAGGAGATGAAGCGGGAGAAACTGGGCGCCACCGAGTCTGTAGCCGCTATGAAGGATGGTAAGATCGACGCCTTTTTCTGGAGCGGTGCAGTGCCCACTTCATCCATCATCGACCTGGCATCTACGCCTGGCCTCAAGATGGTACTCCTGCCGGTAGCCGGAAAGGAAGCGGAAATGATCGCGAAGGCCTATCCGGCAGTATTTCACAAGACAAAATTCACCAAGGCCGGTTACAGTGCCCTTGACAAAGACGTGGATGCCATCGCAATTACTGCGGTCCTCGTGGCCATGGACACCTTTCCGGCTGATAAAATATACCAGATTGTGAGCGCCATTTTTGCCAATACCACAGAGCTTTCAGCGGTTTGGAAGGGTGCAACAAAACTTACGCCGGCTTCAGCAGTTAATCAAATGGCACCTGAAGCAATAAAATATTTGCACCCTGGCTCCCACAAGTATTTCAAAGAGAAGGGCGTGGTAAAATAAGATGCTGTCCGGGACTCGTTCCTGGACACTGTTCGTGCTGATCCACCTTCTGGTGGGCCTGCTACTTGCATCATCAGGTGCTTTGTGTGCAGGTGAAACAATGGTACAGCTTACTCACCGAGAAACCGGGAAGAGGATAAGCTGTACCGTTCTCCGGGACGGTGAGACTCTAATTCTTACATGGACAAACTCCCTCTTTCGTCTTTTGGTGACTGAAACCTACGTAGCGGAAGGAGGAATACTTGTGCAGACAGGCGTTACCTTTGCAGACCCCAACGGCAAGGAGCCCCCGCTTGTAAAACCTGAAGACGTTGAGGATCTCTATCACACAGGCGGACCCTTCAAGGCTGAAGGTCTCTCAAAGCCCTTCCGAAGGATTGTTTTTCGCATCGGTGAGATTGGCAATCCCGTCCTGAAAATCCGAGACTATGCGATAGAATTAGCGAAAGAGGTCGGCTTTGGAGGTTCGGTAATGCTTGAATCACGATCACAGCTAAATGATGAAAACCCATGCCGATAGACAACCGCGGGTGCCAGTGAAGCTCCACAATAACCCTGGACCGCAAGCTTAAGAAATGATAAAAATGTGAATACCTATCTTAAATTTGAGCCATGAAGTCATTGTGCTCTCATATTTACATCATAATATTGCTATGCATTCTGTGCTTCTTACTGCCTGTTGTAACATCAGCAGAGAATCAGGGAATTGTCTGGGCTGAATTCCTTCAAGGACATGCGGTTGCCCTTCTCCGTCACGCAACAGCGCCTGGTTTGGGTGATCCCCCCGGTTTCAGGATTGGTGATTGCAGCACCCAGAGAAACCTTTCGCATGAGGGACGTCAACAAGCCCGTCGGATTGGCGAGTTCTTCCGCACAAAAGGTGTCAAAGAGGCGTCTATCTATTCAAGCCAGTGGTGCCGTTGTCTAGAAACAGCAAGATTACTCAATTTGGGGCAGGTGAATCAACTCCCTGCCCTCAATTCATTTTTTCAGGAAAGCTCAACAGAAAAATCGCAAACAAAGGAAATTAGGCAGTTCATTGTTTCATTGCCAGCCGGCAAGTCGGCTATCATGGTCACCCACCAGGTCAACATCACTGCACTGACAGGTATCGTTCCCAACTCTGGAGAAATCGTCCTCTTTCGTTTCAACAAAAATAAAAGTGGTGAGGTTATCGGAAGGTTCAAGCCATAGTTGGTTAGAATGCACTGCTAGCAACAGCCTGGACTTGATGAAGAGTCTTCAGGGGGAAGTGTACAGCAGCAGGAGTTTTTGCGTCCAAGGAAGGAGTTGATAACTGCAGCAGCGCAACCTACACCTTCCTTAACGGTTATTGCCCCAAAAGAACAGTTTTGCTGACATGCCCCGCATTCTATGCATGCGTCGCGATTATTTATTTCCACTTTCCCATCAGGCATGGCAAGGACTGACCGAGGGCAAACAAGCAGGCAGCTCCCGCAACCTGTACATTTGTCAGATTTTAACTCCAACGTGACCACATCTTTCAGGTATGTGAGTATCTTCATAGTATCCTCATCTGACAAAGAATGAGCTGAACCATAAGACAAGACCACAAACAGCTCCTGCGATCTGGAAAGGGACAGCCCACCGCATCTCTTTTCTAACACCTGAAAGGGACGTGAATGTTGAGCAACCGGTAAAGTGCATCGCAAGATATGTTGAAACAACCAGAATTGATGGAAGCCAGGCATAGATTTCAAGTGCCTCTTTTCCGGTCTGCCCATGCCATAGCAAGAGAAGGAACACTGCTGCTCCGGCAATGCCAGGAAGAAGTCCTTTCAAGGAAAACGGCCTTCCTGGAAGCCATGGCAGAAGGAGTGGTGTTATGAAAGCGCCTGCCAGGGTTCCTAGCAATACTGCCAGGGCGGCATTATAAACGTAATGTAAAGCGGAGTCGATGGAAGCACCGGAGAGAACAAAGCTGATAATGAACAAGGCGATCAGCACAATGATACCGATCTTAACCGCCCCCAAGAACTCTATGGGCACCAGGACAAGTCTTTCACTGATTGTAAATGTTTTAATCCTCATTAGAGGGATTGCCTCGAGCCCGGCATCGAGGAAGGCAGGAAGATCTGTAGCCAGTACAGGTCCATATACCACCTTAAAACCGGACCGCTTTTTCACTTCGAAGGCTGCAACACCGGGTCCGGCAAGTTGAGGAAGGATAAGGGTACGGTGGTTAACGATTTTTTCCAGATTGTTTGACGATATCCGACTGAGAAGCTCTTCTGTTCCGAAGGTACCCTTCCCTGCCGAGCACCACACATTGATGCCCTTAGTGTCCAGGACCAGAATCCAACCGTTGCGCCCGGGAAGTGATTCTCTCAGCCTGTCAAAGCTGAGTTTGTAGTTTGCACTGACAAAGACCGGGTCATCGGCGCCAGGATTGCCCAGGGCATAGAGGCCCGGATCCACCGTATAACGCATGCGTCTGATTCCAAAACGGACTTTTATTGCGCCGAGATTATCCTTGAATGTCAAATTAGATAAAACACGAGGAACCGGACCAGTCTTTGTGTCCATGACGCCAACAACAAAGGATTGGTCAATCCGTGGGGGGCTCACCTGAGCCTCCTGGCTATTTCCTCAGCAGGACTGATTCACTACAGGGAGCGTAAAAGCCCGCCCTCCGATGTCTTTCATATTATTCATTGCCCATACCCTCGCACCTCTATTCTACCACCTTGAGAGCTAAAAAACGAGGACGCAATGAAGGCCTGTGCAACCACAGATGGACGCAGATGAACACAGATAAGACTATGATGAAGATGCTCCTTGTCCACCATTGAGATAGACCGGCAATGGCGTCCAAACCTATCCGCTTCGCGGAGGGTAGCTTTATGTTTGCACCAAAGGCGCTGCAAGTCGGTACAGAGTAAGTATCTCTCACACTGCGCCGCATTACTATCTGCTTCTATCTGTATCCATCTGCGGTTACATGTAGTGGGTTTGGTTTGCCCATTATTCCTCCACTGCCTTCTTCCGTCGCTGTGCATATCCGTCGCGTATGGCTATATAGGGGTCTATCGAGGCCTTTTTGATGGCTTCGTAATCACCGATACGAAAGCTTGTTGAATTGACAGTTTCATGTACCTTGATCCCTGCCCACACAGGAACCTCAAGATCAACGGGGCCAAATATGCCTGTGAAGCTCAAAACGCTATCCGCTCCCTTCCCAATGGTATCCCGGGCAGAAGAAGGACCGAGAAAGGGCCACACTAGATATATCCCATGGCCCAAACCGTAGTGACCGAGGGTCTGACCAAAGTCTTCATCATGAGGTCGTATGCCGAAACAATCTTTCGCACAGTCCCTGAAACCAACAAAACCCATCGTTGTGTTTATGAGAAATCGCCCAAACTCCGTAAGAAAATAATCGAACTTCAATTGAAACAGGCTGTTAAAAATTCTTACCGGTGATGTAGCATTGGTGTAAAAGTTGCTGAATGTAACCCGGAAGCTTTCAGGGACAACGACCCGGTATCCCTGCGCCATGGGCTTAAACATCCAGAAATAGACCTTGTCATTGAAATGGTACCACATACGATTCCATGGTTGCAGAGGATCCGTAATGTTTACCGTTGGTTCGTCTGATCCTTCCGCGTGCTCCACAAGATCTCCCAGATCGTCAGATGCAAGAGTATCTTCATCCACTGCCTCTTCCGTCCAATGTTCAGGCTGAGCCTGGACCATCATGGGCGGCAACTGTAATTCATCCCTGGTCTCTCCCCTTTGAGCAGTTGATTCTGCACCAACGGGAGTTGAAAGGCCAGTCACGCATATGATGATCAACGCCGCAAGCATAGAACCCGCCGCACCCAACCCTTTCGAAGTCATACCTTGGTCGCCTATCATTTTTTTCGCACCTTCCTTCTCAAGGTATCAAGGAGCGATTCCGGTGGATTATTTGCAAGTATCTCCCTGAACTGGCTACGGTAATTCGATATGAGGCTCACCCCTTCAATCACAACATCGTAGATGCGCCATTGTCCATCTTTGTTGAACACCCTGTAGAAAACGGGAATTTCGGCACTCTTGGCGACAATCGTACTCTGAACTTCAAAAGCGTTGTCGGAAAGCTGGACTTCTTTGGTATAGTCTATCCTTTCATCAGTATAGGATGTAATCTTGTCGATATAGACATCTTCAAGAAGTCCTTTATAGAGATCAACGAACTCCTGGCGCTGCGGCGCACTGAACTTGTTCCAGTGGGCACCGAGGGTCCGCTTCGACAGTTCTGCAAAGTCGAACATCTTCATCGAAATCTTGCGAATCTGGTCCGCTTTCGTCTTTTTTCCTGCCTCCCCCTTGTGTGCGGGGTCTTTAAGGACCTTAAGAACTGCATCAACATCTCCCTTAACGCTGTCAAGAGCGGGTCCCGCGAAACAGGTTCCCCCAAGAAGAACCAATATGCTGATTGCGATCATCACGACTTTTCTTCTCATATTCTTCTCCTGCGTCGACTCTAATTACCTGGTTTATTAGTGCCCTTCTTGACATCCCCGAAGGCATATTTACCTATCAAGTCTTCTATATCGGGCGGTGTGGACGTGTCAATTATGGACGACCCTGGTTTCAAAACTTCACCCGATCCTCCCGGGTCAACCTTTACAAGCTTGTCTCCTATCAGCCCCGAAGTTTTGATTGTAGCCGAGGCGTCATCGTAGACTTTGATCCCTTTCCTGATTTTCAACTCTGCAAGCGCCATTTGCTTTTCCTGGTCGATGGCAAGAGATCCTATTTTCCCTGCCTCAATGCCATGAATCTCCACCACGCTTCCTGGCCGTAAACCCGATACAGAAGAAAACCTTGCGTAAAGCGTGTAGAAATCATCACCAAAAAGAGACACTTTGCCCAACTTCACTGTCATGTAACCAACGGCCAGAATGCCGATGACCACGAAAATACCAACTATAGTTTCCATGGAGTACTTTTTCATCCAGATTGCCCTCCTCCTTCGCATAGAACTGTTGCGACTGTTTGCTGCTTCTTCCTGGCCTCTTGTATAATCTCGTCAAATTCTTCTGTGACGTTTGCTTCTGTTAAACCTGCATTCACGGAAATAGCAAAACACCCTATGCCAACATACCGCCTGGTGACATCTCTAATTCTCTCCAGTATATTTTCCTGGAGACCTTTGCTGTAAGCGCTCAGGAGTTGTTGCGCCTCTTCCAGTTCTGCACGGGGAAGAATGGTCAGGATCTCTCCCCTGCTGTGCCTTGCAGAAAAACCTCCTATAGTACCGAAATACCTGTTTGTATATTCTGCCAGGGCCTTCAGGGTGTAAAGACTTGCCTCGTGCCCAAGTTCTTTCTCAAGGCTATCAAAATCAATGGAAAACAGAATTGCGGATACCCTGGATTTCTTTTTGCCCACAGAAAGCTCAGCGCTGTATCGGGAACGGAACATCTCCTTTGACATAAGGCCAGTCAATTCATCCTGGAGACCTTCGAGGCTTCGGAGGAATTCATCCACCACAGGCCCCCTGAGCTTCGTCATCTTTTCATATGCCCCCTGGAACGCTATCCTTCCCTCCCAGAGAATAACAATCCTGTCCGATATAAAATAAACATCAGGAACTTCATGACTTACGAGCACAGCAGTGAAACCGAACCTCTTTCGGGCATGGGCAATCATGCTCAGGATTACATTCTTTCTGATAGGGTCCTGTCCGGTCGTAGGTTCGTCAAAAAGAACTATTTTGGGATCAGTCACGAGGGTACGTGCAAGGGCCACCCTTTTTTGCATTCCCCCTGACAGTTCTGACGGGTATTTGT
>Ga0351958_1107_pt1 | contig 26001 bp, 16 predicted proteins | sample TotcelT113001L15_FD_206843 | JGI IMG/M metagenome (GOLD analysis project Ga0351958, IMG submission 206843) | Enriched cells from coal bed in the Powder River Basin, Montana, United States - Total cells T11 rep3 HSBNCT.T11.300.1.L15 ...
GAAATCAGTTTCTTTAAGGTTTATTCCGGTGAAATTACCGAAGCCATGGATATGATCAATGGCAACAATGCCTCCAAGGAACGCCTTTCGCAATTGTTTGCCGTAGCGGGAAAAAACAGACAAAAAGTCGAAAAGGTTGTAGCCGGCGATATTGCAGCAACCATCAAGCTGAAAAACGTCAAAACCGGACATACCCTGAATGCCCCAAAAATTGCTGATGACCAGATTGAACCCATCAGTTTCCCGGCACCAAAAATTTCATTCGCCGTCAAGGCCAAAAACAACTCCGAAGACGAAAAGCTGAACAGCATACTAAGTGAAATGTCCAAAGTGGACCCCACGCTGGTGGTTGTGCAATCGAAAGAACTGAGACAGCTGATTCTGGGTGGACAGGGCGAATTACACCTGAACATTCAGAAGTGGCTGATTGAGAACACCAATAAAATTGGCATTGATTATCTGCCCCCCAGGATTCCATACCGCGAAACCATTACCAAAACGGCCAAATCGATGTATCGTCACAAGAAACAGTCTGGTGGCTCCGGTCAGTTTGGCGAGGTACACATGATGATTGAACCCTACTACGAAGGAATGGCTAACCAAACAGAATTCCCTGTCAGGGGATCAGATACGCACGAACTCGAATGGGGCGGCAAACTTGTCTTCAACAGTTGTATCGTGGGCGGCGCCATCGATGCACGCTTTATGCCGGCCATCCTCAAAGGAATTATGGAAAAAATCGAACAGGGTCCTCTCACAGGATCTTATGCCCGTGATATTGTGGTGAATGTTTACGACGGCAAAATGCATCCCGTCGATTCCAACGAAATTTCCTTTAAACTGGCCGGCCGTCATGCCTTTAAGGATGCCTTCAAAAATGCAGGTCCCAAAATCCTGGAACCCATTTATGAAGTGGAAGTAATTCTTCCTGAAGACAAGTTCGGGGATGTCATGACCGACCTTCAGGGCCGGCGTGCCAGCATCATGGGCATGGACAGCGAGGGTAATTACAAAAAGATTATTGCCCGTGTGCCTCTGGCCGAGATGAACCGCTATTCAACAGCCCTCAGTTCCATCACTTCCGGAAGGGCTATGTATTCATTGAAATTTGCAGAATATATGCAGGTTCCGCCCGATGTACAGACCGCCCTGCTTAAAGCCTACGAAGAACAGGAAGCAGAAGACTAAACTGCAAGCCTGGCAAAATCAAAGCGGCTGCCCTTTTTGGGAACAGCCGCTTTCTTTTTTTAATTAGTGATAAGTTTTATCTCACTATCAACTTTTTAACGGAACGGAGATGGTTTTCGATGACCTGAACAAGATAAATTCCCGGCTTAAGGTTGGCAATATCCACATTGTTATCACCGGGATAGAGTAAACCCGAGTAACAGGTTCGGCCCGTGAGGTCTGTAATTTGGATGATTGCCTGGCCGGTTGTGGAATGAAGCCGGATGACAAACTGCCGATGTGCCGGGTTCGGACGCAGATCGAAGGATGGCAGGTTTGCTGGCCGTTCGTTAATAGCTGAAGCGAAATACCGCCCAAAATCCTCAGAACTCTGGTAATATCGAACCTTCAGACTGTCGATTCGATTTCTTAGCACATCCAGGGCTGTTAATCCAGGGGTAAAACTGCGTGCTGTTACAAAGGCAAGGTCAACCTGCTGATATCCGCCTGCCGGAAAGCTGAACGGGCCGGTAATGCCCAGTCCGCGGACATCATTGGGGGTATAGCCAGATGACTCCATGGTCCAGTCAATGGGCCCAAAGGGTGCTGTGCCACCTGTACCCCAATGGCAGATGTCGCTGCTGCCGGGGAACATAAACTTCGATGCAGGCCCGTATGCGCCGAGCGAATAATGACCTCCGCCACCGTACAACATTTGCGAGCCGTCTTTCCATAAGCCACTCAGATACTGGTAATACTGCTCTGCATAACGAGGGTCTCCATTAATTGGGGAAGCTGAATTAAGATTAAACATAAAACCGGTAAGGCCCAGCCGCTCATTGTCGACCACCCCGTCGCCAAAGTTTACCCCGTTAATGCTGAAATCGCAACCTCCGGCGGGATTATCCAGATTGTCCGCATCCAAATAAGCCCCCCCGAGAACCACTATTGCCTGAACAGGCGGATTTTCCCCATACGCTTCCGGTTCACCATTGCCATCGATGCTGTCGCCGTTCATGGCAAAGAAATATCCCCCTTCCACATCGCATTGTACATAATCATCATACGCATGACCAATATCAAAATCGGCCCAGATGCCCAGATAAACATCCGTATAATCCACATTTGAGCGGTTAAAAATTTTATATGTAATAAACATTGTATTAGCATTCACAGAATCGTATGGTAAAAAAGCATAGGCCATGCCATGAACTTCGATGCCCATAGGGGTGGAGTTCCCGGTCTCCCGCCCGGTGAGCGTCATGTCGTTAAACACGAAGAAGATACACTGGTCGCCCCGGATCAACGGATAATCACCGGCCAGGGGATTGTAAACCCCATCGCCATCGGTATCCACAAAAGGCGCGATATATTCTGCCTGTTTCAGCAGCGGATCTCCATGGGCCGGCCAGTCGCGGATTGCCGGGAGTGGGATATAACCGGACTGGTTGTAATTCCTTACATGGTATTCAATATCTGAAGCATTGATTTTCCAGATTTTGTACCAGTTTGGCAGGGATGCTGAATCAACGGTACAGTTCCCGTCGGTGGAAAGGGGCCCGCAGAAAAAATCCATCCCATCCTGGCGGTAGCGCTCAGCAGAAATCCGCAGGTTGCCCTGTCCGTCTTTTCCTCCAATCCAAAGGCTTTGCTTGAAAAGGGTGCTTTTGCGGCTCCCGGAGGGATAATTGTAAGTGGTTGTACCTCCGTTGTAACCAAAAGTGTTTGAAGACATATCAAAGAAATGCGAACCGTACGCATTAATGCGGGCTGTAATACTATTTACATTCAGTGAGTCATACGAATCATTTATCACATTAACCACCAGATATCCAATCGAACTATTATTGAATTCCCCATGTTCATCTTTCAATAAATACAAAAACGAAACATAACCTGTAAAACCTCCAAAATGTAAATACTCTGTTATATAAAACGTGATTGTACTGTCAGTAAATGTAGGAATAATATAGCCACTGCCCTTGCCAACCAATGCAATATAAAAAGTATCCCCGTCAGGATCATAATCATTATTAATGACATTTACGGTCATGCCGTGACCCAGGCGGCAACTGACAGTATCGTTAACCGCAACAGGGGGGTTGTTTTGCTGTGCCATGACCATTGTGCAGGTGAGGCATCCAATAAGGAGAGTAAAAATCTTTTTCATGGTTTTTGAGTTTTGATTCTAAATGTTTGACGTTTACAACATGCCGGATGTTGCCTGTTGACTGTTCAGGGCAATAAATAAATCATCCCTTTGTACACAGTGCCGGTATCAAAGTCTTCCATAAGCCAGGCATAAATACCGCTTTGGCAGGCCCGGCCGTTATGCATACCATTCCATCCGTTGGCGAGGGCATTGGTTTGAAAAACAAGCTGTCCGAAGCGGTTATAAATCAACAACCGTCCGTTCGGCACCCTGGCTGTGACGGGGCGGAAGCAATCGTTTCGCCCGTCTTTGTCGGGTCTGAAAGCATTGGGGAAAAACACCCCCCCCGAAAGGTTGTTTACCACCACGATCGAATCGCTTGTCAGGCAGGATGCGTTTGAAGCCTGAAACCAATAGGTGCCGGGTTCTTCAACAAAAATGCTGTGCGTGATATCCCCTGTATTCCAAATGATAAACTGATAATTATTCCCTTCTGGCCCCAATGAAAGGGGTGGGGACGTCATCATGAGGGTATCTTCGGCGAAATACACTTCCGGGGGTGCATATTGCGTGCGGAATTCCACGACAGTATCCACAAAACCACATTGAAAAAGGCAAAGGGTTACCCGATAGCTTCCTGTATCAGGCAAGCGGAGGCTCCAGGCCGGTTGCCCTGATATTGCATGAAACCCGGGATTTTGTATTTCCCATCGTATTGAGTCATAAACCCCCGGAAAATTTACCCTGAAATGGGTCGAATCTCCCGTGCACCATCCCTTGCTCTGAAAGGCAGGTTTTGCAAAATAGCTGCTTAAACAGTCCGGAAGTCCAAATTTACATAACCTGCCATTCAGGGTAACGGCTTTCTCGGTATATCCGCAGGCTTTGCCCGGCAGGCATGGGTTGCTGATTGTTGACAGGTAATTTCGGTTTGCCTTGGCAATATATATTTTTCCGTCAGGGGCCATCGCCAGGGCATAGTGATTTCCGCCGGCAATTTCTGTAAGGGATTGCGCCATCTCTTCAGGCTCCGGGGCCAAAAGATCCATCTGCCAAAGCCGGTATTGCTCCCCTCCGGTCGTAAAATAGAGAAACCGCCCGTCAGGCGAGAAGCAGGCCCCAATACCAAAGGGATTATAGTTGAACCTGAAAAGCCGGGGCTCCGAAACCATCCCGGCCCTGTTGTCGAAATCAAAAAGGTATAAGGCATAATTCCCGGATTTAAGCGTCATGGCTATGTAATTGCCAAGTGGCGAGGCCGCCAGAGTCCCATAGGGAGCCACTTCTGAAAGGATACTGACAAAGCTGACTACCGGGACAGACGAAAAACCCCCGGGCCCAAAACGAAATGCATAAAATCCACTGAAATCAAGAGCCGGTGCAACAATCCAGTAATCCTCACGATTGCAATGCCTGACGGCTGTAATTTTTGGAAGGATATGATACGCCGCAATGCTGTCGATTATGCTAACCCGTCCATTCCCCTCATTCCACCCCGGCTCTATCTGTGCATGAAAAAGGGTCTTGTTTTTGCAATAAAAAATCCTGTACACACCGGTTGCCTGATTTTCGGGGACCGCTGCCAGCGCATAATAACCGGGGTCTCCGCCCATATTGTGGGCACCTTCCATAACCTGGTGTTTCGCGTTATAAACCCTCGAACCGTCCGAATAAAACAACAAATTACCATCGTTGTCCGAAATGCTGATGCTGACGGTTTCGGCATACAGTTTCCCGGATGTATCGGCAACCGCACCGTCCGCTGTAAAGTGTAATCCGGCACCATTGCCAAAGTACCAATGGTCGTAGATGCCCTGGGCTGTTGCAACAACAGGCCATAAAAAAAGAAACAGCAGGATTGGCAGGCGATTATTTGCGGAACTCATTTCCTGACAGTTTTATTTAATTGATATCGGACCCCGATTTGTAATCCCGTGCTGAAGTGGTATTCTTTTACCGGATATAAATCCGGTTTATAGGGAAGAAAAAGCATCCCGAACGTAAGCCTTGAGAACGCCTGCCAACGGTTGCCCATTTCGTGAATGGTTCCCAATCGCGCCTCGGCTTTAAATGCCATACTCTTGTGAAAGTTTTCCAAGGATGCATCCTGATACAGGGTGTCGTTTTGTATTCCGGGAAAAGCGCCACGGGTTTGTATCAGTACAGACAAGGCTCCGCCCAAGGCAGCCTCCCAGCTTGTTTTTCCGAATGCACCGGTATACCCGAAAAAAAACGGAACCTCGATGCGGGTAATCCGCCGGGTACCATTCCATTCGAGAATTTTGTTCCTGACCACCCAGCTGCTGTCGATCGAAACAATAACGGGGACCCCAGCCTGAGGCGGGTCATAAACCCAGATGTAATTGGTATCATATATATAAAAGCCTCTTGACGGATCTGGTATGTCGGTCGGGATATTGTAAACAGCGCGTTGCTGATATAACTTGTATCTGAGCCCAATGCCGGTAAAGAAACGGCCCCGCCCGGCAGTAAGCTCAATCCCGGCTTCATAACCGGGGGCCCCTGCTTCCTGGCTGACACGCAATTGCGCCTGGGGCAAGGCACTCCCTGTTAAACGAATCTCTTCATAAGATGCTCCGGCATAGATCCCAAATCCGGTTGCCCATTTATCCGACTTTTGCGGTTCATATATTTCAGGAATTGTATCGTGCATTACATTTAAACTCATGACGGCAGGCAGCATTCTACCCCCTGAAAAAATTCGTGCTGCTTTGGCCGGTCCAATATGAACAGCGATCGCTTCCAATGGCCTTAAGCGTTCAATGCCAGGTATTCGCCTTTCGGTGCCATCGCGCTCCAGAACGCCATCCGGCTTTGGTTCCTGGGCAATCACATGGGATTCGGCATCAATGTGGACAGGGAACGCAAACCCGTCTTTTTTCTGCTCCGACATCTTGACTGATGACAGGAGCGGCGGTCCCTGTTCTTGAGGGTCTGTGGGCCCAGGTTTGGAATATTCAGATCCCGGATTGGCAAGCAGCCAGAATATCAGCACCCCTGCCATCAAACCGGCCATTCCCAATCCTACAGGCCAAAATTTGCGCAGGAACAATCGTATCCAGACCCTGCGCCAGGCATGACCCATATCCTGTTCTGTGGCATCGAAATAGCTTTCTTTGATTCTCTGCTCTATGTTGCTGTGTTCATCCATAGATGTTGCTTTCTTTTGTTTCGTGAGCACCAAGTGCTTGCTGCAGCCATTTACGTCCTTTCAGAAGCTGCGTTCTGGAGGTACTTTCGGTCATCCCAAGTTTGCCGGCAATCTCGGCATGGCTGAAGCCTTCGATTGTATGCAGGAGGAAAACCATGCGATAACCTGCCGGCATCTGATGTATGAGTTTCAGCAGGTCTTTGTTCTCGAGGTTTGTGGCAGGCATGATAACCGGTCCGGATTCCTCTTCAAGTCCTGACAGGTCAGTAAAAAAACCATTCCGGTGATTTTTCCGGTACAGGTCGATGGCCGTATTGACCACCACCCTTCGCATCCAGGCTTCGAAGGGGCCTTCGCCCCGGTATGTGCCAACTTTCCTGAAGATATTATAGAATCCGCGTACCATGGCATCTTCCGCATCTGTTCGGTTGTCGAAGTAGTGCATGCAAATATTCAGGAACAAAGGGCTGTACATTTTGAACAATTCCCTTTGCGCCCGCGACTTTCCTCTTTTGCACAGGGCAATCAGGTCTTCGGGGGTGTCTTTTCGTTCCATTCTCATCCTTATTGACGCAAGGCGCCTTTCGAACGTTGCCTTGCCTGATGGGCAAATGATGAACCACTTCAAAGGTAACGGGAATTTGCCTGAAACAATGAAAAATTAAAAATGCACCGGAAACAATTAAACCACTTATAATCAAGAAAAACACGGCCCAAATTATTCAAACACGGCCGGTAGCTAAAGATTAACTCTTCTGTTTCGTGATTTCCGAATAAGGGTTATCAAACACTCATGTGTATATATCCAAACAATCGAACCCCATGAAGAACGCCGTGATCTTATCCCTGATGACTGCCATTGCATGCCTTGGCACAGCCAAAGCACAAATAACCCTCGAACATGAGTTTGCCGGTCTTTCAGCCGCATCTGTCGAATTGCCCTCGGCCGGATTCAGGTATTATGTGATGGATGCCGGCCAGAACCAATGCCGGATTTACACCCCTGAATACGCCCTCTGGAAAACCATTAGCCTTCCGGCCACGAACGGTGATTATCTGGTCGACATCCAATATGTGTCAGAAAACCTTTTCAATTCGGATAATGCGATTGAACTGCTTTTTGTAACCTACCGTTACGATACGACACTGGGGTATGGCACATACGCCACTTATGTGGCCGGCGAATCCGGTGCCATCCTGCTGAGTGTGCCCGGCGGGGGCTACAGCGTGGTTTACCCTGCCAAATCAGGATCAAAATTATTCGTCTGGATTTATGACTATTCTGTTTCGCTGTATGCAACGGCCACGCAGGTTTTTGGCCTTCCCGGCAGTGGCAGTCAGGGAAACGATTTGGGTTTTGATGAGGGACAATCTTTACCCGCCTTCCCAAACCCGGCTTCGGGTTTTATTCGTATTCCGGTGCGCGACGACCTGCAAGGCCAGGCCTTAACCATGATTATCCACAATACGGCCGGGCAAATCCAATGGAGGCAAACAATCCCTGCAGCACCGGCCCTGATCGAAGTGGATGCCCGTTCCCTGAAACCAGGGACGTATTATTATCAATTATCGTTTGATGACCGCCCCGGTATGATATCGCAGAAAAACAAATTTGTAATGACCAGATAAGACCAAACCCACCCTACCCCTTGCGGCAATTTTTCGTAAGCCTGCCATCAGGATAATTTCTAAATTTAACCACCTTCCGCCTTAATTTTGTTTAACCCCCAAAAAACCATGAAACTCAGCCCAAATATTGCACTCAGCGAAAACGGGTTCATTTTCGATCCCGTAACCGGCCAGTCGTACACCCTAAACCCGATTGGACTCGAGATAGCCAACTATTACAGGCAACAAATTTCGGATGCAGAAATTGTTGACAACATTTGCCGCGACTACGACATAGAACCGCTTTATTTCCAGCGCGATCTCGAGGACTTCAAAGAACTGCTGCGCGAATATAAATTGGCCGAAAATGAAGAATAAAGAAAAGATAACCATTGCCGTCAGCGGATTAAACGCCATCGACAGTCCGGGCCCCGGTATCCCGGTAATCAGAGGATTGCGCGAGTCGGATCACTTTAGCCCCCGCATTATCGGACTGGCATACGACAATCTTGAACCGGGAATTTATATGCAGGATCTGGTCGACAGGGTATATACGGTACCTTATCCCTCGGAAGGTTCGGAGGCGATTCTTGAAAAAATACGCCTGATACACGAACAGGAAAGAATCGACATAATTATTCCAAATTTCGATGCCGAAATTGCGCCTTACATCAAAATCAGTCCGGCCCTCAATGCATTGGATATTAAAACGTTGCTTCCGACTGCCTCACAGTTCGAAGAACGCCAAAAACATAACCTCACCCCTTTTGGTCGCAAATATGACATCAGCGTGCCGGAAAGCATCATGGTAAACAGTCCGGGGGAACTTGAAAAAGCGGTTTCCAGCCTGGGTTTGCCGGTAATGGTGAAAGGAAAATACTACGAAGCTGTCCTGGTCTATCATCTCGAAGAAGCCGCCAAATGGTTCTATAAAATCAGTGCCAAATGGGGTTTGCCAATTATCCTTCAGCAATACCTGCCCGGTGAGGAATATAATGTGGCCGGCCTGGGCGATGGCGAAGGCAATACCATTGCAGCTGTTTGCATGCGCAAACAATACATCACCGACAAAGGCAAGGCCTGGGGAGGTATTTCTATCTCCGATCCGAGACTGATCGAACTCACCGGCAGTTTTGTTAAAAAAACACAATGGCGGGGGCCCTTCGAGCTCGAAATGATAAAAGACAAGCGGGGGGACTATCACCTCCTCGAAATCAATCCGCGTATGCCGGCCTGGATTTACCTTGCCGTCAGGGCCGGCCAAAACATCCCGGATGCCATTATTCAACTTACTTTAAAAGGCCATATACCGCCTCTGAAAAACTATATGACCGGAAAAATGTTCCTGCGTTATTCCTGGGACATGATTATTGATGTTGCTGAATTTCAAAAATTTTCGATGAAAGGAGAAAGATAATGTCTAAAAAAAACTACGAAAGGCCATTGGTTTATAAAATGGAAGGCCGTGTTTCAGGCAAAGCCGGCCCTGAGAGCCGAATTCGCCAGATGGGTGCCATTGACGGTAACGAGCCGGAAGATCTTCTGTGGGAATATGGCTCTCCCCTGTTCGTTGTATCAGAGAAAACCCTGCGCCGGAACTACCAGCGTTTGCACCAGGCTTTTGCCACAAGGCTGCCCAGGGTACAAATGGCCTGGTCGTATAAAACCAATTACCTTGATGCCGTTTGTCTGGCCTTTCACCAGGAAGGCGCCTGGGCCGAGGTGGTCTCTGGCTTCGAATACGATAAAGCCATACGAAATGGTGTACCTGGCGATAAAATCATATTCAACGGCCCCGAGAAAACCAGAGAAGAACTCAGAAAAGCCATCGCAAACCGTTCGCTGATTCATATCGACCATTTTGATGAGCTTTATACCCTCAACGAATTGGCAACAGAGATGGGGCAACGGCCACAGGCAGCCATCCGTGTGAACATGGATACAGGGGTTTACCCGCTCTGGGACCGTTTTGGTTTCAATTTCGAAAACGGGCAGGCCTGGGATGCGCTGACCCGAATCATGCGTACCGGGAAAATAGACCTCCTCGGCCTGCATTGCCATATCGGCACGTTTATGCTTTCTGTAAATGCCTATGCCATTGCAGCAGAAAAGCTGACTAGCCTCGCCGTGCAACTGAAGGAAAAATTCAACCACAGCATCCGTTACATCGACCTTGGGGGAGGATTTGCCTCTAAAAACACCCTCAAAGGTTCTTATCTCAACGGTGCCGACATGAGCCCCGATTTCGACGACTACGCCGAGGCCATCTCAAAGATATTGCTCAACGGGCCTTTCAGCAACGAAGAATTTCCGACACTGATTCTTGAAACCGGCCGGGCCCTGATAGATAATGCCGGGTACCTTCTCGGGACGGTTATTGCCAATAAACGCTCTTCGACAGGCCGCCGTAACCTGATTGTCGATTTCGGGGTCAATACCCTCTTCACCGCCTTCTGGTACGACCATACCCTGCTTCCGGTACAATCAAAATCGGCCTATACCGAAGAATGCACTGTATATGGCCCGCTGTGCATGAACATTGATGTGATACGGGAGCGCATCTCGCTCCCTCCGATGAAACCCGGCGACCGGATTGCCGTTCTTAATACAGGAGCCTATAACATGACACAGTGGATGCAGTTCATTACCCTGCGCCCCAATATCGTGATGATTGATACCAGCGGTGAAGCCCAACTCATCCGGAAAAAAGAAACCCTCGAAACCATCACAGGAAACGAATTAGTTCCTGATTACCTACGCGAAATCAATCTGTAAGATTCAGATGATGATGAGTCTCCCTGTCTGTTTTTTTTGCAATTTTGTATTTTGTAAAGAAAACCAAACCAGTTTTTCTAATTACCATGTCAAGAACGGCAAAAACCATCCGTCAGTTCAAATACTTTGTGCTCGCCTTTCTTATATTGGAAGTGGTTTTGGTGTACGTGGCCGTTTATTATTACGATAAAAACGAGCAGACCTACGTGGTGCAAAAGGAAGAAGAATTCAAAATAGGACTGCAGGCCGTGTTCCACCGGTTTGAGGCGGTTTCGGATAATCTGAGGTCAGAGTTCGTGGCTGATACCATTGTTACACAATGGATCAGGGAGGCATATGATGCAGATCCTGACCGCCAGGCCTTGCTGCGCCAAAAAGCAGGGCAACATTTGCAGCACATGAAAGAAAAAATGAATGCCAACCTGATTCAATCCTTCAATATCTATTTCAGCGACAATTCATCCTTCCTCCGGCTCACCGGCCCCGACCTCTACGAATACAATGCCGGCATCGCCCCCAGTCTGGTGGCAGAAGCCAACCTGACCCGCAACCGCAAAACAGGCTTCGAAACCGGCCCGGCCTCTGCCGGGTTCCGATATGTTTACCCCCTGATAATCGACAGCCTGTATATCGGATGTATCGAAACCGGCGTGGACTTCTTTGGTATACGACAGGGACTGAAAAAAATATTCCCTTACGAATTCCGCTTTCTTATCAACAAAGACTACCTGATTTCGAAAACACCTTTTGCACGACTCGAAAGCTTCAGAATGAGTGATATCAGCGAGGACTTCCTCTACGAAAAGCCCACGCAGCTCCTCTTCGAGCGCGACACCGCCAAACCCCGGGTCAGAAACGACCGGATTATCGAATTCAACAAACAGTCCCGAAAATCTATACGTCCGCAGTTACAGAAACAATTGACCTTTGGTGAAAGTGTGCGTCTCGAATCAGGCGACCTTTTCGCCCTGTTCTTCAAAATCCAAAGCCCCGACGAAAAAGACCTGGCCTATGTGGTTGCCTACAGCAACGACTCAACCATCGAGGGGTTTCAGCGTTACCTGTTCATTATTATTTTCGTTGGTACCCTTGCGCTGCTGGCCATTTGTATCCTCCTTTTCTTCCTGCTTAAAAACTACCAAACCATTCGAAGCAAAAATAAAGAACTCGAAAAAATCCGCGCCAGCCTCGAAGAATCAAACCTTGCCAAAGACAAATTCTTCTCGGTTATTGCCCACGACCTGCGCAATCCTTTCCATGGACTGGTTGGGCTCTCTCAGGTTTTGGTCGAAGATTATGAGGTAATGGACAAAGAAAAGGTCAAGCGATTCCACAACCTCGTCTATCAATCTGCCAAACAGGGCTACCAGTTAGTGCTGAACCTTCTGGAGTGGACCCGCACACAAACCGGAAGACTGAACTTCGCCCCGGAAAAAATGGATGTATCACGTATCGTATCAGATAATATACGGCTGGCCCAGAATATTGCCGCCTCAAAAAATATTAAAATTGTCAACCAGACGGATAACGGACTGCTCATTGAGGCAGATTACAACATGATTCATACTGTTTTTCGCAACCTGCTGAGCAATGCCATCAAATTCTCAAACCCCGGAGGCGAAATCCTCGTGGGCAGTGTACGCGAAGAAAATCATATCCGGATCGACATCCGTGATTCAGGCATCGGCATGGATGAAAAAACCATTGAAAATCTATTTAAAATAGACATTTCCCAATCCTCAACCGGAACACAGGGTGAAACCGGAACCGGACTGGGCCTCATTTTGTGCAGGGAATTTATCAGTCAACACAACGGAACCATTACCGTAAAAAGCTCATTGGGAAAGGGTTCTGTGTTTAGCGTCAGCCTGCCGGCTTTATAACCTTCTGCACAAATCATGAAGGAAAGCAACCCAACCGGAGAATCTCTCATCAGCCTGATGAGCAACAAGGTAAAAATGCATGGCGGAATAAATCTCGCCCAGGGATTACCCGGATTCAGGCCGCCCGACGAACTCCTCGAACATCTGAAAAACTGCCTCAGCGGCAACTGCCATCAATACCCACCGGGGGACGGCCATCCGCTGTTGCTTGAATTTGTGGCTCAAACGCTTTGGCCGCAATTGAACCACAGTAAATCGTTTTTGATTACCCAGGGGGCTACCGAAGCCCTGTCGCTGGTTTATACCAGCCTGAACCACCTGAATCCCGGGGGTATGCCCACTCTTTCGTTCGAACCAGCCTATGAAAGCTTCGGCAAACTGCCCGGAATCTTCCGAAACCCTTATCACTCCTACCCCGGTCTGCCTGAAACAGAAGAAGATTTCAGACAACTCGAAACCATCTGCCGGCAAAACCATATTCGCCTAATTTTTGTCGCATCGCCCGGAAACCCGCACGGAAAGGCCTGGAAGCCCGTCCAACTGACTAAACTGATAACGCTCGCCTCCCTGCTGGGTATTTATGTGGTGCTCGACCTGGTCTATCATGACCATTACTTCAGGCAGCCCTTCCAATTGCCTGAAGAAATCAGCCGGCCCAATGTATTTATGGCAGGCTCATTTTCGAAAATGTTGTGCATCACAGGCTGGAGAATCGGGTATGCCGGCATACCTGCAGCCCTTAGCGGGTCTGTAAAATCCGTGCACGACTATACTGGACTGTGTGCAGCCCATCCCCTGCAGGAGGCACTCTGGCGCTATCTCGGTGAGAGCAGCAAGCGGAACCTTTTTGTGGAAAACATCCGCAGTCAGATTGCGGCCAACTATGCCCATGCATCCGAAAAGATGAGGGCTTTGGGCTTTGCTGTTGCAGATGCCGACGGGGGCTTTTTTATCTGGGCCGGACTGCCAGCACCCCATACCGACGGATTCAGGTTTGCAACCGATCTTTACAACAAGAAAAAGGTTGCCCTGGTACCGGGCATTCATTTCAGCACAGCAGCACAGTCTTTCGTCCGCCTGAACCTCGCCAGGCCCGAAAACGAAATCCGCGAAGGATTGGAAAAAACTGCATCTTACATTGATTGCAGGTACTGATGGGAACAATTAAACAATTAGCCGGGCAAACAGCCGTTTACGGCATGAGCAGCATACTCGGAAGAATCCTGAACTACCTGCTGGTACCGCTTTATACCCGTGTTTTCCTGCCCCACGAAGCTGCTGTGTATGTGGAGTTGTATGCCTACATGGCATTCCTGGCTGTTGTGCTGACATATGGCATGGAAACCGCCTTTTTCCGTTATTCCGAAACCGGGAAGGATGCTGGGAAAGTATACAGCACCACCCTTTTTTCCGTATTTTTCAGCACCCTTCTTTTTCTGGCAATGACACTTGTTTTCAGGGATACTGTTGCCAACATTTTAGGTTACCAGGGGCAAACCGAATACATCATCTGGTTCGCACTGATTCTTGGACTGGATGCCCTCTCGGCCATCCCGTTTGCATGGCTGAGGGCACGCAACAAGGCACTTCGTTTTGCCATCATTAAACTGGTGAATATCGGCATCAATATCTCCTTCAACCTGCTGCTGATTGTTGTTGTCCCATGGCTTTTCGGTAAAACGGGGTTCGGCTGGCTCAGCCATTTCTCCGAAGGCACACCCCGTGTCAGTTCTATTTTTATTTCGAACTTTCTGGCCAGCCTGGTCACCCTGGTGCTTCTCGTACCGGCCATCCGAAACGCTGCGCCTGTATTCGACACCCGGCTATGGAAAAACATGTTCCGTTATGCCTTTCCCTTGCTGATTTTTGGCCTTGCCGGGATTGTAAACGAAACCATCGACCGTATCCTCCTCCGACACCTTTTGCCCCCCGAAACGGCCATGCACAGCCTGGGTATTTATGGGATGTGTTTTAAAATCAGTGTCTTTATTGTGATTTTTATTCAGGCCTTTCGGTATGCGGCCGAGCCATTTTTTTTCAAGCAGGCCGCCCGCAAGGATGCACCCGAAACCTACGCCCGTGTCATGAACTATTTTTCCATCGTCTGTTTCCTGATGTTCAGTGGCATCATGCTGTTTATGGATGTGGTGAAGCATTTTGTAGGACCTGGCTACCACGATGGCCTCCCCATTGTACCTATGCTGCTGATGGGACATGTGTTTCTGGGAATTTTTTACAACCTTTCGGTCTGGTACAAAATCACGGGAAAAACAAGATATGGGGCCTGGATCAGCCTTGCCGGCGTCGGGGTGACCATCGGCCTTAACATCCTGCTGATTCCACTCATCGGCTTTATGGGCTCGGCATGGGCCAACCTGGGATGCTACACCCTGATGATGGTATTGTCATACACAATAGGCCAGAAGCATTACCCCATCCCATACGACCTCAAAAAGTTTTTCCTGTATCTTGTGCTTTCGGTAGGAATATGGCAGATCGGGGAAGCGATGCCCTTTGCGATGCAAGGCATCCGGTTGTTCGTCAACGGGCTGCTGTTTGTTTTGTTCGGTGGTTTTATCCTGTATAATGAGCCTGAATTGCGTATGATGCTGCAGTTATTCATTAAATCCGCGAAACATGGAAACCACTCATCCTAAACGGCTGAAAAAACTTAAACCGCTGGCAGACAGTATCCTGTTAAGCTATTCGCAGGTTTTCTTTTCGATGAACAAAGTTCTGGGCGGTACGCTAATGGCGGTATCCTTTTTCAGCCTGGGAGCGGGCTTCGGCGGGCTTTGGGCAGTGGTTTCGGCCAACCTGGTGGCATGGCTGATGGGTTTCAACCGTCAGAAAATTATCAGCGGACTCTATGGTTTCAACAGCCTGCTCACCGGACTGGCTCTGAGCATCTGGTTCGAAATATCACCAGCCCTGTACATTGTTATCTTTTTTGCCTCCGTCCTTACCCTGTTCGTTACCATCGCCCTCGAAGGGGTGTTGTATAAATATGCCCTGTCGTACCTCAGTCTTCCCTTTTTGGTTTCGGTATGGGTACTAACCTTAGCCGTGCGAACGCTTGCTGGTCTCGACATCAACCCCGGCGGGGCATTTATGATGAACGAGATGTACCGCTTAGGCGGTCAGCCGCTTGTGAGCACTTATACCTGGTTCGGCAACCTTGACCTTCCTGAGCCTGTAACGCTTTACTTCCGTTCCCTTGGTGCCATCTTTTTCCAGTACTATCTTTTTGCAGGTGTTTTGATTGCAGCCGGCCTTCTGTATTACTCCCGCATTGCTTTTGTATTGTCGGTTCTGGGTTTTGCCTCCGCATGGGGATTTTACAAACTTCTGGGTGGCAACCTCTCAGAGCTTACACAGGGATATATCGGTTTTAACTTTATCCTGACTGCCATTGCGGTTGGCGGGTTTTTCACCATTGCATCCCCCTGGACATTTCTATGGGTCATCCTCCTCAGTCCGCTGGTCAGTTTTACCATATCGGCCGGAATGGCACTGCTGGCGCCCTTTCAGTTGCCGGTGTATTCCCTTCCGTTCAACGTGGTTGTTCTCCTTTTCCTGTATATTCTCAAATTCAGGGAGGGGCGTCAGGATAAGCCCGCCCTGGTAGCCGTACAGCAGTATTCGCCCGAAAAAAACCTGTATTCCCGGCTCAATTACGATTACCGCTTCGGGCATCCCACCGGCATATACTTTTCGTTGCCATTCTTTGGGGAATGGTCGGTAACCCAGGGGCACAACGGGGAAATTACCCACCAGGAGGCCTGGCGGCATGCCTGGGATTTCGAAATCAAAGATGCCGATGGCCTGACCTATACGGGCAAAGGACTTGAATGCCGCGATTACTTTTGTTACGGAAAACCTGTGCTGGCTCCTGCCGGAGGTTATATAACCGAAATCGTTGACGGGGTCGCTGACAATCTCCCTGGAGCCATAAACCAGGCACAGAACTGGGGCAATACCATCATCCTGAAGCATTCCGAAGGCCTTTACACCAAGCTCAGCCACCTGAAGAAAGGCAGTATACGGGTAGCGAAGGGCGCATGGGTGAATCCGGGAGAAGTGGTGGCCGAAACCGGAAATTCGGGGCGTTCCCCGTATCCACATCTTCATTTTCAAATACAATCAACCCCCTGGGTAGGCTCGCATACCTTACTGCATCCATTATCGAATTACATCTCGTTTGACGCCGGAAACCAACCGCAGTACAACTTTTCAGGCATTCCTGCCAAAAACATGCGGGTTTGCAACATCCAGCCGAACCCACTCATCGAAAAAGCTTTCCGGTTTACGGCAGGCGAAAAACTGACGCTGAGGATATCCGAACCCCATCACCTCGATTATACTGAAGAATGGGAAGTAAAGGCCGACATCTATAACCAGAGTTACCTTCTCGCCCCCTCTACCGGGTCGAAGGCCTGGTTCATTTATGCCCACGGGGTTTTGTGCTTTACGCATTACGAAGGTGACTTCTCCGCGGTGCTCTACGACTTTTTCATTGCGCATTACAAGGTGATTCCGGCCTTTTACAAAGGGCTGACCATACACGACCAGTATCCCATCCATGCCCTCCCCGCAGGAGGTTGGCGATTTATACAGGATTTCGTGGCCCCTTTCCGGGTTTTTACAAAAGCATCCTGCGAACACACCCATACACGCTTCCAGGAACACTTCAGCGACGCAGAATGCCGGCTGCAGACCAAAGCCCTATTCCGGGTCGGGAAGCGGATTACCCAAACCATCGACTGCGAAACAACCATCAACAATCAGGGGTTGCACACCCTCGCGGTTCGTTCCGAAAAACGGACATACACAGCCTTCTTTGAACCGGTAAATTTCTGACTTATGAAACGTAACCTTGTTTTCGCCTTCGTGCTGATAATAACCTCTTCTGTCATCGTCCCGGCCCAGGAACTGATGCCGGGGAACCGTTTCTCAGAAACTGAACAGGCCACTTACCGGCTTTATCTCGAAAAAAAATGGGACTCGCTCATCGCTGCCGGAAAGACAGGTCGCCGGGAGGGGCTCGACTATTATTACCTCCATGCCCGCTTAGGCCGGGCTTACTTCGAAACCGGCCGTTACCGCCAGGCTGTAAAGGCATTCCGGCAAGCCCTGAAGCACAATGCGGCAGATGCCTTTTCGCAGGAATACCTGTATTACGCCCTGCTATACAGCGGTCAAAATACGGCAGCAGATGCCGTAGCCGGAAAAATGCCACATGGGATGCAAAAACAATTATTCAATAAAAGCCTTCCTTTTTTTCTGGCCTTCGAAGCAGGGCCTCTGCTCTCGGATGGCCGGCAAAAGGCCCAAAAAGCCAATATGCCCGAAAATGGTCATTATGCCGAAACCCGCCTACCGTCTGACGGGCACTACCTGCATACTGGTGCCGGCTTCCGCGTAGGCAGGGGCTCAGGCTTATATGCCGGCTTTTCGCAAACCGGCCTCGAATACCACCAACGTGCTTTTCTGGCCGATTCAACCTTGTTCCGCAAACAACTTCCCTTTCGGGCAAATGAAGTATTCCTGCAATGGTCGTGGGCACCCGAAACTAAATGGGAAATCGTACCGGCCCTGAAATTTGCCCGGAATTCAATCAGCCGGGGTATCGTAAACTATTCGTCGCAAACAAACCAATACCTGTTTACCACAGATACCAGCCGTTACAACGACTGGCTGGGCAGCCTCACGCTGGTGTACAAACCCGGGCTTTTTTCGATTAGCCTGAACACGACCATGTTTGAAATTTTCGACAGCCTTGCCTTACAGACAGGTATAAGTGCTGTTTTTTACCCCCGCGGAAATCTCAACCTGCTGATTAAAACCGGATTCATCTTCAACCATTCTCAGGGGATTGACAACCTGGCAGCTTCGTTTGATATTGGCGGCAAAATCAGCAAAGGTGTCTGGGCAGAAGCAGGGATAATGACCGGCGATCTCCGGAATCTGGCCCTGAACGGGGGTATGGTGGTTTACAATACCGGCTACATGATCAGCACCCGGGCCGGTTTTTTACTTTTGATTCAACTATCGCAGCACCTGCGCCTCTCGGCCAATTACCAATTCCTGGCCTGCCACGACAAACTTTATGTATTGCAACTGCCCAACCTTTGGGAATCCCAAAACGTATATTTCACCAAACATACCATCACAGGAGGAATTAAATGGACGCTCTGAAAAAACTTATTATTCTTGCCTTTGTCATGCTGATGCCCTGGCTGAACATTTCGGCCCAGGACAGCAAAACGGCTGCAGCCTTCCGGAAAAGCTATATCCACGAAACGGCCGGGGAATATGCCAAAGCCGTGGAATCCCTCAAACAGGTTTACGACGAAAACAATTACTATGTAAACCTGCGCTTAGGCTGGCTGAATTATATGGGCGGAGCCTTCACCGAATCGGCTGCCTTTTACCAGAAAGCCATCCGGCTGATGCCACTTTCAATCGAGGCCCGACTGGGACTGGTGCTGCCTCTCTCGGCTTTAGGCAACTGGGAACAGGTAATTGCCCAGTACAGCGAAATACTGAAATACGACCCCGGCAACAGTACGGCCAACTATCGCCTCGGAGCCATTTACTACAACCGTTCCGAATATCAAAAAGCCTATAAACATCTTGAAACCGTGGTGAATCATTATCCCTTCGATTATGACGCCCTCATTCTCTTTGCCTGGAACAACCTTAAAATGGGCAAATTACAGGAAGCCAAAGTCCTTTTCAACAATGCCCTGCTCTACAAACCCGACGACGAATCGGCGAAAGAAGGGCTGGGGCTGATTAAGTAATGGGGAAATGTTTTGTTCTGTGTTTTTTGTTCTTTATGGGATGAAAGGCTGAGGCTGAGCAGGTAAAAGGGGAGCAGGAAGAATAAAGGGGGGATTTGTCCTGACGTGTACCTTATCCGTTTCGTGCAATCGCAAAACAAGTGAGCGGCCACGATTGGCCCATTTTTACAGTTTTAATTATCCCCATTTCCACCGGCATTGGCAGGGGTCTTTGCCAAAAAATTCAGGGCACACACGAAAATCACACAATCATGTGATTGACATGGTTCTGACAAAAGAAGACTTTTGTTGTCTGTTTGTTTTGTATGGAACCTTTTGAACCTGTTGATCAATCTATTCCACCTGCCTCAATAATCAGCATGGAAACCTCCGGATATCTAGCAACATCCTGTATTCGTGAGTCATCGACAAAGGGGCAGGGGGTAATGCGGAGTGCCGATGCCGCCACCAAGTAGGCCTTTATACCCATTTTATCAGATGACAACCAAAACCTTCTTATTTCTCGCCGGGCTTCTCGTTGTTTTATCAGCCAATGCCCAGCTCACAAAAATCTTTGACACCAAAACCCAGGCAAAACCGGTAATTGCTATTTACCGGGATAATTCGCAACTGGTACAGGCCGGAAGTAACCTTTTCGAAGCCATCAGCCTCGAAAATGGTGATGTGCAGATGCGTAAACAATACAAAGAATCCGGTGCTTCTTTCGAAACAGCTTTCGATGCCGTTGTGGATTCTTCGGGTCAGTACCTTGTGGTATGCGACAAAACCAAAACGGTGGCATGCTTCGATTTTAAGTCAGGGGCTTTGCTTTGGGAAAATCAGGATTTTGTTGATCTGGGTTCCGATAAAAACAATAAATCCCTGGCCTGCGGGAACGGGGTGATCGTGGTAACCGACAAAAAAGGCAAAAACAATTATCGCATCACCTGTCTTGATGCGAAGACCGGTAAGGCAAAATGGTCGGTCGGTAATGAGGCGGATAAGGTGAACGCTGATGATGTATATATCCATCCCAACCATGTCAGGGTACCCGTATATTTTAAAAGAACCGATAAAACCCTTGTCAGATTTTTTAATATTGAAACAGGAAAACAGGAAATTACAGCCGAACTGGATGGATTCCCAATCTATACGCTGAACGTTGCCGATGAATATACCTATACCCATCACCGCATCTCCGACAAAAAGTCCTTTCTCTCGGCCATCGACCTGAAAAACAACAAGCTGCTATGGACCTCCGCCTGCATAAACGAGTCCCCAAACCTGCCAATGGTCATGAACATCGAAAAAATCCGGCATTATGCCGTAATCAAAGCCGCTGCCAACAAGGTACTTCTGATTACAGAAGGGATAGAAACCTTTGATGCCGCAAACGGGAAATCACTCTTTAATATCCCGTTCGTGCCTTATTACAAATGGGGCGTGGGTCATTATATCAATGCCATCTTTACCCCTGAGGTAACCGACAACGGGATTTTGCTGGCCGATGGTAGCGGTGACGACCTGATAATCAGATACTACGACCTGAAAAACGGAAACCTTATCTGGTCGGGCGAAGTCCCGAAAAAGGCCCATGCCGCACCCAGAGCCTATGTGAAAGGAAACCAGGCCATCGTTCAGTTTGGCGGGGTTTGCGATTTTGAGGTGATGAATCGCTCCGAAATCGGGAAATTCATTGACCCCTATGCTGTGAAAGCCTATGACCTGGCTACCGGTAAGGTCGTATGGAGTATGGAAAGCAAAAAGGACATCTATGGTACGGAAATGCTTCGCAACGAGGTACTGATTATCGGTAAAAGCGATTTGCAGTACGTCAATCTGAAAACCGGATCGTTGGATAAGACCGAAAAAAATCCTTTCGATGAATCCTATTTCATGACCCAGGTGGGCCTGAATGTCACAAAGTTTCAGAAAGACGTCTCCATTGATTTCGAAGGCAGGACGGTCATCCGCAACAAAGACAACAAGCTCATTAAAAGCCGGTTTTAACTGACTTCGTTTCGGGGGCTGCCAAAGAATAATCGCAACTGTATCAGGCGAAAAGGAAACACCCTGAAACAGCCAGCACTCCACCACACCCATTCCCCATTCCGGCCCTGGTTCAGCCCGGGCCGGATAAATTACAGATTAGCCACCGGCAGGGCATCATCTGCCGGTACCGCTGCCTGGAATGTTACCGGTAAACCGACAATCTGCAACATCATAGAACGATTGGCGGCTATTGGGTTTGAAATTCTTCCGGGGCAGGATGAATGGCGATTAGCCGGCGCAGACACTAAAACGTGACGGTTTTATCGGCCCATAACACCATTTCGACACAGTCAATCATCGTGGAGACAGGACAAGCTTCTGTTTCGTCCATCTGCCTCGACTTCAAACAGGTTCCGCAGGCCAGAATTTCCCCGCCCGCTTTTACATAGGCCTGCAACTGTTCACTAACATTGTATTTCTCGTGCACCAGACCTTCGCATTCCACTGCTTCACCCATCAGAAACATTTTTGTGTGATGACCCAGCTTCCTGGCTGTTGTGGCAAAATGAAAAGCATTCCAGGCTTTTTCGTATTCATGGGTTTCGAGTATAATGCCAATTTTCATATCGATTATTTTTAACAAAAATACGACATCCGGATCTATAATGCAGATGACCTGACAGGTGCGAAGCACCTGTCAGGCTGAAAAAAAATTCCGCTCCCCGTCGGATTTTCCCCCGTTTCATATTACATTTGACCCTGTAAAATTTCAGGTGTGATGAAATGCATAACGGCCAAACGGGTATCCCACACATTGTTGGTAACTTTTTCGAAAAAAAAAGTTAAAAAAATCCCCTTTGGGGGGTAACCTGACAGGTGCGCAGCACCTGTCAGGTTGATAAAAACCAATAGGTCAGATAAACAAATAAAATAATGATTATCAGCATTTTACCCCCCCCCGCAAACTCCCTGGCCCTGAGGCAGGTATTCGGGCATGGGTACTTTCAGCCTGGGGGTATATAACAAGGCAGCCGGATTGAAAAACCAGACCGAAGCACATCGCAATGTTTCGAATGGCAATCTGCCGGCTGCCCGTGCAGGCAAAGGTACTCATTATTAAAGATTTAATTTTTGTAAACATGAAAAAATTACTTTTTGTTTCAATATTTTCGTTATTTTCAATGCTGCTTGCCGGGCAGAACATGGGTAAGTGGATTCTGCCAACTTCCACCGCAGGCTCAACTTCTAATTTTATTCCCAAGGAATTGAATTTCTCGAATCTCAGCCTTACCGACAATTACGTCCAGTATGGGTATAACATCCCATGCGTGGCAGTCTGCGGCGGGTATGCCCCGAATTACGACCGCAAATTCATTATTCACGATGTTTACCTGAGTTGGACATCCTCCAATTACATACAATGGAGCGGATCAACCAACAGCTTTTCGCCTGAATTACAGGTCATTCAGAAATTTGGATCTCAGAATGACCATTACATTTTCTATGGCTGCAAACATTGTTACTGGGCAGATGTTGAAATGGACTTCTTTGGATACAGGTTACTCAGTCAAAATAGCTCAGGTTGGTCCAATTCTGAACCTACGGCTTTAAATGCGGGAGGAGTTTCTAACCCGAACCGATCGATGGGGTTTGCCATAACAGATAATGCAAACTCAACCCGAAAAATATATCTGGTCTCACATTTTAAGGCCATGAACAGCCAAATAAATGGTTGTGTTGAAAGGTGGGAAATCAATAGTCAGGGCCCTGATTTAACTAGCCGGACATCCCTGCTTAATGCTGGTTATCCGTACCTGACTTTAACAGTAGAGGACTTCTTCGCTTATAATGTTGAGGTCAAAACTGATAACAACGGAAATGATATTCTGGCATGGATTGTAAGCGATAACACCAAAAGCAAATATTTGTATGTATATAATGTAAATGCAGAGGAGCTAAACAAATTTGATTTGGGCCAGGGTCGTATTGCAGGAATTGAATTTGCACCGGGCAACAATTCCTGGATCTATGTTTCGGCCACCAATGCCACGGGCATTCTCAAAGTGGATTACACTACCGGAAATATCCTGGGGACGTTGTCTGGCAGCCAGAACTACAAACGGACATTTCTTCAAACTGCCCCTGACGGTAATATTTACGCTTGCTCTAACGATGGTGGCAATTTGGGCAGAATTGTTACTTCTACCGGCGCTTTTCAGGCGAATAGTGTGAGCTTTGGCAACAAATTCCTGGATACTTATGTCCTTTTCGGAAGCGAAAAGTATTACCTGCTTCCCGAAGATCATAGCCCGTATGTCCCTCCCCTCACCGCCACTTTTACCTCCACCTTTACGGCTCCCTGCCAGAATACAGGCACAGCCACCGTCACGGCCACCGGCGGCACAGCGCCTTATACTTACCAGTGGACACCTGCGGTTACCAACCCGGCTGGCCAGCCCAACGTGGCCATTAACCTTGCATATGGTACCTACCAATGTACCGTAACAGATGCCTACGGCTATACCGCCACCGTAACCATTAACATAACCTACGACCCCAACGTGATAGTTACAGGCTTGAATTACATTGCCAATGGAACGCACACCAACGAAACCAAAATATTTGAACAGGGTTTCATTGTACAGGCAGGCTCAACGGTTACCCTCAACAACTGCAACTACCAATTTATGCCGGGGGCTAAGGTAATTGTGGAGCAGGGCAGCGCCCCGGGTGTAACGCCAGTCATCAGCGGGGGGCTTTTGACCCTGAATGGAACAACGTTTTCGTCGGTTACTGCCTGCAACACACGCTGGCAGGGGATTGAGGTGTGGGGAAACAAGACAGCCCACCAATATATGGCTAACGGGAAGTATGCCCAGGGTCGGGTTGCAGCCAATAACGCTACAATAAAAGATGCAGTTTGTGCTGTTGCACTTTGGAAACCAGGCGACATTTCTAAAACGGGTGGTTATATCATCGCCAACGGAACTCAATTTCTGAACAATGTAAAGTCAATCCATGGATACGATTACGAAAACTATATGCCAACATCACCAGATATAAAGGTTGATAACGCTACCAGCATTACAAATTGCACCTTTATGATGAACAGCCAATACCTGCCAGGTTTGCTTTTTTACAAACACGTTGATTTGTATAAGGTGCGTGGAATAAAAATTAATGGTTGCGATTTCACAGTACCGGCCGGGCCTCATCCCGATAAGGCCACTTACAACTCGGCCATCGAATGCTGGAATGCCGGTGTAAAGATAGATGCTCCCTGCACCAACGGAAACGTGCCCTGTAACAGCTTCGATTATTGCAACTTCAGCAACTTCCACAGGGGAGTGCTTGCCAATGCCACTGGCTCTAACACTTATACATTTAGCATCGTTCGGGCCAACTTTACCAACAATGCCATCGGGGTATATGTTAATGGGGTAAAGAACGAGAGCATCTTGTTCAACAACTTCTACCTGGGGCTTAATTATGGGGATAATTGTGAAGAGGGTTCATCACCTTCAATCGGTATCGATATGGTGAATACAACAGGATTTATAGTTGAAGAAAACGAGTTTTCACGAGGCTCAGCAGCCCCCCCCTTTCCCGCTAACGATTACATTGGAATTAGAACTACCAGTTGTTTGGCTACAGTGGAAACAATATATAAGAACAAGTTTACCGGTATGAACCGAGCTAATTTGGCAGTTGGTATAAATCGACAAATGGATCAATATGGTCAATATCCTGACTGGAATGGTGTAAGTTATATGTGCAATCAGAATTTCTTGAATGCATATGACTTACATGTAGCAACTGCTAGCAGTATAAGGGGTAAACTTGGCTTGCCCGAACTTGCCTCAGGCAATGTGCTAACCACTTCAAGTTTTGGTTCTTTGATAAAACAAATACAGAATGATGGTACGGAAGATATTAGATATTATTTTTATAACCCGAATGTGCCTGAGCGCTTGATAAAGTTTAGTGATTATGTAAATCCAATGCCGCTTTACAATATGGCTTATCAAAATACCTGCCCATCCCATTTCGGGAGTGGTAGCGGTGGTTCGAGCGATTTGTTAGTGTTGACCCCAGAGGCTTTTCAACAAAAAACAGATGAGTTTAACCAAAATCAGTCTGATTACAATTCGGTATATACTCTTTACCAACAATTGACTGATGGAGGTAGCACAACAGGAACTATTACAGATATAGAAACCTGTCAGCCCTCAGAAATGTGGGAACTGCGCCTGGATCTGCTGCAGAAATCACCCTATTTATCTCAGGAAGTGCTTATTTCAGCGTCCGACAAAACGGAAGTATTGCCAGAAGCCATCCTCTTTGAAATACTATCGGCCAACCCCGATGAACTGCGGAGGCAAGAATTGATAGATTATTTGAGAAACAAAACAGAACCCTTACCTGAATATATGATTGAGTTGCTCGAATTGCTGGCAGAGGGAGAAA